>Ga0316226_1000654_pt1 | contig 43987 bp, 44 predicted proteins | sample TBH18017metaG_FD_206009 | JGI IMG/M metagenome (GOLD analysis project Ga0316226, IMG submission 206009) | Freshwater microbial communities from Trout Bog Lake, Wisconsin, USA - TBH18017 | ecosystem: Environmental > Aquatic > Freshwater > Lake > Hypolimnion/Profundal zone | place: USA: Wisconsin...
CGCCTCGGCAAACTGCGCGGGCCGCACATGAAGAAGAGCATGCCCATCGGCCCGTTCCGCACGTATGCGGTGCCGGTCAACGTGGGTCGCCTCTCGGCTGCGTTCGTGGCGGGCGAAGAGGTCACTCCCGAGGCGCTCGCCGCCAAGGGCATCGTCAAGAACACCCGCACGCCCATCAAGATCCTCGGCGGCGGCGACCTCGACAAGGCGCTCAACGTGCGCATCCACCAGTACTCACGCAGTGCCGTGGAAAAGATCGAGGCGGCCGGCGGCAAAGCCGAGCTCCTCTGACCTGCGCGGGGGGGTACGGGCTTTGAACAACAAGCTCTGGCAATCGCTCGTCAACGCCTGGAAGCTCCCGGACCTTCGCACGAAGGTCCTCTTCACGGCGGCGATGCTCGCGATCTACCGGTTCGGCGACCACGTGCCGGTCCCCGGTGTGGACACGGCCGCCGTCGCCAAGTTCATCGCGAGCAGCAATCAGGGAGTCCTCGGCTTCCTGAACCTGTTCTCGGGCGGCGCGCTCGGTCGCCTGGCGCTGTTCGCGCTCGGCATCATGCCGTACATCACGGCGTCGATCATCATGCAGCTGCTCACGGTCGTGATCCCCAAGCTCGAAGACCTCGCCAAAGAGGGCGAGCAGGGCCAGAAGGAGATCACCAAGTACACGCGCTGGCTCACCGTCGCCCTGTCGTTCGTGCAGGCCATCGGCTACGTCGTGCTGTTCAAGAGCGAGGGCATCCTGCCCAGCGTGAGCATCTGGAGAAGCTCGCTGATCGTCGCCGGCCTCGTCACCGGCGCCGTGGTCGTCATGTGGCTCGGCGAGCTCATCACCGCGCGCGGCATCGGCAACGGCATGTCGATCATCATCTTCATCAGCATCGTCTCCCGCATCCCGGGTGGCGCCGCCAAGCTGTTCACCATGAGCATCATCACGATCATCCTGTTCCTGCTGATCGCCCTCGCGGTGGTCGTCGGCGTGGTCTGGATCACGACGGGCGAGCGGCGCGTGCCGGTGCAGTACGCCAAGCGCGTGGTCGGGCGGCGCATGATGGGCGGGACGAGCACGTTCATTCCACTCAAGGTCAACATGGCCGGCGTCATCCCGGTCATCTTCGCGTCGTCGATCATGATGATCGTGCCGACGTTCGCGCAGTTCTTCGGGACCGGGGGCGTCGCCGGCTGGTTCAACAAGACGTTCGGCCCGACCACGTTCCTCTACATCATCGGCGAGGCCATCCTCATCATCATCTTCACGTACTTCTACACAGCCGTGACGTTCAACCCCATCGACCAGGCCGACAACCTCAAGAAGTACGGCGGCTTCATCCCCGGCGTGCGCCCCGGCCGTCCCACGGCGGAGTACCTCGACCGCATCCTCACGCGGCTCACGCTGCCGGGCGCGCTGTTCCTCGCCTCCCTCGCCGTGCTGCCGTGGATCATGTCGCGCTTTCTCAACGTGCCGTTCTACTTCGGCGGGACGTCACTGCTGATCGTAGTCGGCGTCGCGCTCGACACCATGCGGCAGATGGAAGCCCAGTTGCTCATGCGCCACTACGAGGGCTTCCTCAAATAGAGGGCCGCCGATGACCGACGCCCAGCTCAACGTCATCCTCCTCGGCGCCCCCGGCGCCGGCAAGGGCACGCAGGCCGAACGTATCGTCGCGAAGTTCGGCCTGCCGCACATCTCCACTGGAGAGATGCTGCGCGCCGCCGTCGCCCAAGGCACCGACATGGGGCTGGCCGCGCAGAAGTTCATGGAGACCGGCGGGCTGGTGCCGGACGAGGTCGTCATCGGCGTCGTCCGCGACCGCCTCGCCGAGCCGGACGCACAGAACGGCTTCCTTCTGGACGGCTTCCCGCGCACCATCGAGCAGGCCGAGCGCCTGGACGCCATGCTCGCGGACGCGGGCCGTGTGGTCACGCACGTCATCCTCATCGACGTCCCCGAGGACGAGCTCGTGCGGCGCCTCGCCGGCCGCCGCATGTGTCGCGGCTGCGGCAAGGGCTACCACGTCGTGTTCGACCCTCCCAGGGCGGAGGGTGTCTGCGACGTCTGCGGCTCCGAGCTCTACCAGCGCACCGACGACAACGAGGAGACGGTGCGTCATCGTCTCGAGGTGTATCGCGCGCAGACGGAGCCCCTGGTGGGCTACTACGAGGGCCACGGCGTGCTGCAGTCCGCCTGCGGCGGCGGCAAGATGCCCGACGACGTGTTCGCACAGGTCCAGACCCTCCTCGCGGGGGGCTGACGCCACATGATCGTCCGCAAGTCCGCGGCGGAGGTCGCCAAGATAGCCGCCGCCGGCGACATCCTGGCGGACTGTCTGGACATGCTCGCCGAGGAGGCCCAGCCGGGTGTCAGCACCGCCGACCTCGACCGGCTCGCGGAGCGCTTCATCCGGGAGCGTGGCGGCGTGCCGACCTTTCTCGGCTACCGTGGCTTTCCGGGCTCGATCTGCGCGTCGCCGAACGACATGGTGGTGCACGGCATCCCGGGCGCGTACCGGATCGCCGAGGGCGACATCGTGAGCATCGACGTGGGCGTGACGCGCGACGGCTACGTGGCCGACTCGGCCATCACGCTGCCGATGGGCGCGGTCGAAGCCGAGGCTCTGCGACTGCTCGACGTGACGCGAGAGTCGCTGGAGGCCGGCATCGCCCAGTGCCACGAGGGCGCCCGGCTCGGCGACCTCTCGCACGCCGTGCAGGAGGTCGTGGAGGCAGCGGGCTTCAGCGTGGTGCGTTCGCTCGTCGGTCACGGCGTGGGCCGCGAGATGCACGAGGATCCGCAGATCCCCAACTACGGGGATCCCGGGCGCGGGCCGCGGCTGGAAGAAGGCTGGGTGCTGGCCATCGAGCCGATGGTCAACGCCGGCGGCCACGAGGTGTTCGTCGCCGACGACGGCTGGAGCATCTCGACCGGCGACGGGTCGCTCTCGGCCCATTTCGAGCATACGGTCGCGGTGGGCAAGAAAGCGCCGCGGGTGCTTACGCGCCGGCGCTCGGAAACGGGCGGCGCGCGAGGCTAGCGCAGCCTCAGATCGGCGCGGAGCCGGGGTCGCCGCGCCGCCACAATAGGCGTGTTTTGCCAGCAGTGCCGTTTGTGGTAGTATGTCAGGCCGCTGTCTGTCTACGAGTGGGGAGTATGGCGAACAAAGAAGAAGCCATCGAGATCGAAGGCGAGGTCGTCGAAGCGTTGCCGAACACGATGTTCCGTGTTCACCTCGACAACAACCACGAAGTGCTCGCCCACATCTCCGGCAAGATGCGCATGAACTACATCCGCATCCTGCCCGGCGACAGGGTCAAGGTGGAGCTGTCGCCCTACGACCTCAGCAGAGGCAGGATCACGTACCGGTTCAAGTAGCGGCCGTCACAGGTCGCACGGAGGCGGTGTACGACGGCCGCAGGCCCGCCGTGCGCTCGAGCAGCGAGGATCTCGGATGAAGGTAAGAGCATCAGTCAAGGCGATGTGTGAGAAGTGCAAGATCATCCGCCGTCACGGTACGGTGCAGGTGATCTGCTCCAACCCGCGGCATCGTCAGAGGCAGGGGTAACACCAGATGGCACGAATCGCCGGCGTCAACATCCCGCCGCAGAAGCGGGTCGAGATCGGACTGACCTACATCTACGGCATCGGACGCTCCATGTCCAACAGGGTCCTGGGCGTGGTCGGTATCGATCCGAACACCAAGGTCCGCGACCTCACCGAAGAAGAGATCGTGCGCCTGCGTGAGGCCATCGACCGCGAAGTCACGGTCGAAGGCGACCTGCGGCGCGAGCGCTCGCAGAACATCAAGCGCCTGATGGACATCGGCTGCTACCGTGGCATCCGCCACCGTCGTGGCATGCCGGTGAACGGGCAGCGCACGCGTACCAACGCGCGCTCGCGCAAGGGTCCCAAGAGGACGATCAGCGGCAAGCGCAAGAAGTAAGAAGCCGCAGCGAAGCCGGAGGAGTAGAGCAGAGTGGCCAAGCCTCAGAGAGCAAAAGGACGTCAGCGCCGCAAGGTCCGCAAGAACATCGCGGTCGGGCAGGCGCACATCAAGACGTCGTTCAACAACACGCTCGTTACCCTGACCGACAAAGAGGGCAACGTCATCGCGTGGGAGAGCGCCGGGTCAGTCGGCTTCAAGGGCTCGCGCAAGAGCACGCCCTTCGCCGCTCAGGTCACGGCGGAGTCATGCGCCAAGAAGGGCATGGAGCACGGTCTCCAGAAGGTCGAGGTCTTCGTGCGCGGACCGGGCTCCGGTCGCGAGACGGCCGTCCGCTCGCTCCAGGCCGCCGGCCTCGAGATCATCAGTGTTAAAGACGTGACGCCGGTGCCGCACAACGGCTGCCGCCCGCGCAAGCGTCGCCGGGTCTAGGGAAGGTCCACGTGGCGAGAGATACGTCAGCACAGTGCAAGCAATGCCGCCGCGAGGCCGAGAAGCTCTTTCTCAAGGGCGAGCGGTGCCTCACGGACAAGTGTGCCGTCGAACGACGTGCGTACCCGCCGGGTGAGCACGGTCGCGGCCGCATCAAGCAGAGCGAGTACCTCCTGCAGCTTCGCGAGAAGCAGAAGGCTCGCCGGTACTACCAGCTGCTCGAGAAGCAGTTCCATCACTACTATGAGGTGGCGAGCCGCAAGCAGGGCATCACCGGCGAGAACCTGTTGTGCCTCCTCGAGATGAGACTCGACAACGTCGTGTATCGCCTGGGCTTCGGCGCGTCGCGCCGCCAGGCACGGCAGCTCGTGCGTCACGCGCATTTCACGGTGAACGGCAAAAAGGTCGACATCCCGTCGTACCAGGTCCGCCCCGACGACGTCGTGTCGGTGCGCGCCAACAGCAAGGCCGTCGAGACCGTGCGCGCCGCCACCGACCTCACGTCGTCCGTGGCTCCGTGGCTGCTGGTCGACCACGACAACCTGACCGGCAAGGTCCTGCGCGCTCCCGAGCGCGACGAGATCGACACGCCGGTGCAGGAGCAGCTCATCGTCGAGCTCTACTCCAAGTAACCCGCTGCAGCAGCTCACTACCCGCGGCGAAGACTCTACAGGAGGCCAGTTGCTACAGTTTCAGATGCCCAACATCACCCGCGAGCAGCTCGCCGGCAACCGGGCACGCTTCGAGGTCGAACCGCTGGATCGCGGTTTCGGGCATACGTTCGGCAACGCGCTGCGCCGGGTCCTGCTGTCGTCGCTCGAAGGAGCGGCCGTCAGCTCAGTCAAGATAGAAGGTGTCGCTCACGAGTTCACGACCGTCAAGGGCGTGAAGGAAGACGTGACCGACGTCATCTTGAACCTCAAGGAGCTCGTGTGCCGTCTGCACGGCGAGCTCGACGAGGTGCAGGTACGTCTGTACAAGGACAAGCCCGGCAAGGTCGTGGCCGCCGACATCGATATCCCGGCCGAGCTCGAGATCCTCAATCCGGACCATCACCTCGCGACGCTGTCTGATGGCGGCGCCATCGAGATGATGCTCACCATCCGCCGCGGTACTGGCTACGTGCCGGCGGAGGGCAACAAGACGCCGGAGACGGTCATCGGGGTCGTCCCGATCGACTCGATCTTCAGCCCCATCAAGCGCGTCTCGTACCATGTGGAGAGCGCGCGCGTGGGCCAGCGCACCGACTACGACAAGCTCATCCTCGACATCACTACCAACGGTGCGCTCACGCCGGAGGAAGCCCTCCGCCAGGCCGCCGAGCTCCTCGTGGACAGGATGTCGATCTTCACCGATCCGGACCGCACGCGTAGCACCGAGGAGTACCCGATAGACGGTCTCTCCACGATGCCGGCGGGCGGCGGCATGGACGACGTGCTCATCGAAGACCTCGAGCTCGGCGTCCGTTCCTACAACTGCCTCAAGCGCGAGGGTATCCAGACCGTCGGCGACCTGGTCTCCAAGACCGAGGCCGAGCTGCTCAACATCCCGAACTTCGGCAAGAAGAGCATCGACGAGGTCAAGGACAAGCTCACCGAGCGGGGGCTGGCTCTGCGGGGTGACGAGTAACATGCGCCATCAGAACTCAGGCCGCAAGTTCAACATGGCGCCGGACCAGCGTAGCGCGATGCTGTCCGGGCTTGCGTGTCAGGTGCTCGAGCACGAGAAAGTGAAGACGGGCGTCGCCCGTGCCAAGGAGGTGCGCCCCCTCGTGGAGGAGGCGATCACGCTCGGCAAGCGCGGCGACCTGCATGCGCGCCGGCAGGCGATCTCCATGCTGCGCAACAAGAAGATCGTCTACAAGCTGTTCAACGATGTCGCGCCGCGCTACTCCAGCCGCAATGGCGGGTACACGCGCATCATCAAGCTGGGCCCGCGCCCCGGCGACGGCAGCGAGCAGGCGTACATCGAGCTGGTCTAGTCACCGGCTCGCGAGAATGTGCGGCGAGGGGCGGGCGGCCGAAGGGCCTCCCGCCCCTCGCCGCGTACGCGGGCGTGTGAGACGTCACGCGGTCCGGCCGCCCGAGCTGCAACGCGGCGCCGGCCGCGCCGGCATCAGGCCCGCACGGGGAGGCCGGGCGCGATGCGGTAAGCTTCGCCCGGTATGACGGCGAGCGCAGGCAGATGACCGCACCACTCCTCGACATCTCCGGGCTCCACTACCGCTATCCCGGAGCGCGCAGCGACGCCCTCGCCGACCTCGACCTCACCGTCGATGAGGCCGAGTTCGTCGCCGTGGTCGGCGCCAACGGCTCCGGCAAGTCCACACTGGCGCGGCTCCTCGGCGGGCTGGAGCGGCCGGCGGCGGCCAGGCGTGCCGTGGCGTGCGGGCACGACCTGCTGAGCGGCGAGGGCCGCCTGGCGGCGCGCCGCGACGTCGGCGTCCTCTTCCAGAACCCTGAGAACCAGCTCGTCGCGGAACACGTGGAGGAGGACATCGCCTTCGGCCTCGAGAACCTCGGCTGGCCGAGCGCCGACATCCGCCGCCGGGTCGACGAGATGCTGGCGCGGTTCGACCTCGAGGACCTGCGGCGGCGCGAGCCGCACCTGCTCTCCGGGGGCCAGAAGCAGCGCGCCGCGCTGGCCGGCGTGCTCGCCATCCCGCGCCGCGCGATCGTGCTCGACGAACCGACGGCGATGCTCGACCCCGCAGGGCGGGCCGACGTGCTGGCGGCGGTAGTGGCGCTGCGCGCCGAGGGCCTGGCCGTGGTCTACATCACGCAGGAGATGGACGAGGTCATGGGCGCCGACAGGGTCGTCGCGCTCGAAGGCGGCTCCGAGGCGTACTCCGGCGAGGTCGATGGGCTTTTCGCGGACGGCGCGCTCGTCCGGCGCCTGAACCTCGGCCTGCCGGTCGTCGCCGAGGTCGCTCAGGAGATGGCGCGGCGCGGCCGGCCGTTGCCGACGTTCCCGCTGACGCTCGATGCTCTGCTGGCGAGCCTCGGCGAACGGTCGTGAAGGGCGCCGGGAGGAAGGCCGGCCGGGCGGGCGCACAGCCGGTGGATTCGGCCGACGCGGCTGCGGCGACGGTGACGGCCGCGGCAGCGGCCGCAGCGGTCGGAGCGGCGGCGGCGGGCCCGGTCCCCGCCGGGATGAGCCTGGCGTGCCACGGCGTGACTTTCTCCTACGAGGAGGGGCGGGAGGCGGTCCCGGCCGTGCGGGACGTCGGCTTCGAGCTCGCAGCCGGCGGCTCGCTGGCGCTCCTCGGAGCGTCCGGCGCCGGCAAGTCGACGCTGCTGCAGCTGGTGCGCGGGCTTGACGAACCCGAGGCCGGCGCCGTGGACCTCGACGGCGTCGAGCCGGGCGGCGAAGGCTACCCGGCCCTGCGCAGGGAGGTCGGCCTGGTGTTCCAGATCCCGGAGCTGCAGCTGTTCGCGCCCTCGGCGCGCGAGGACGTCGCCTTCGGGCCGCGCCGGCTGCGCTGGTCTGAGGAGCGCGTCGCGGAGGCGGTGTCGGCGGCCCTGGAGCTCGTCGGCCTGCCGGAAGACAAGTTCGGCGACCGCCATCCCTACGCGCTCTCCGGGGGCGAGCAGCGCCGGCTGGCTCTCGCGGGCGTGCTCGCCATGAAGCCGCGCCTCCTCCTCCTCGACGAGCCCTTCGTCAGTCTCGACCCTGTGACGCGGCGTCAGCTCGCCGAGATCCTGGGGCGGCTCAAGGATGCCGGTGTGACCATCATCCTGGCCACCCATGACGTCGATCTGGCCTGGGCCCTGTGCGACGAGATGCTGGTGCTGTGCGATGGGGTCGTGGCGGCCTCGGGGGCCTGGGAGCATGGTGCCGCCGCCACCGACCTGCTGGTGCGGAACCGGCTGCGGGAGCCTCAGCTCGTGGAGCTGTGGCGGCGTCTGGGACGGGATCTCGCGACGGCGCCGCGTACCGCCGCCGAGGCGGCGGAGGCGCTGGCGTGAGGCCGGCCATCGCGCAGTACTACCCTGGCGACTCACTCATGCACCGGCTCGACCCGCGGGCGAAGTTCGTCGCCGTGAGTGCGCTGGCGGTGGCGCTCTTCGTGCGCGACTCGTTCGTGGGCCTGGCGGTGTACGCCGCCGCCGCCGCTCTCGCGTACGCCATCAGCGGGGTCCCCGTACGCTGGTTCTGGCGCGCCTTCAAGCCCCTGCTGTGGCTCGTCGGGCTGACGTTCCTCGCTCAGGTCGTGTTCGCTCCCGGGATCCCGTTCTTCAGTTTCTGGTTCATCCACCTCTCGTGGAGCGGCATCGAGCTCGCGGCGTTCCTGAGCCTGCGCTTGGTGGTGCTTGTGCTCGCCGGGTCGGTGCTCACGCTGACGACGGCGCCGATCGCGCTCACCGACGGCCTCGCCTGGCTGGGCCGCCCGCTGCGCCGGATCAAGGTGCCGACGGACGAGCTCGCCCTCATGGTGACCATCGCGCTGCGCTTCATCCCCACCTTGCTGGTCGAACTCGACACGATCATGCGCGCCCAGCGCGCGCGGGGTGCCGACTTTCGCAGCGGCGGGCTGCGCGAACGGGTGCGCGCGCTGGTGCCGGTGCTCATCCCGCTGTTCGTGCTGAGCTTCCGGCGTGCCGACGATCTGGCGCTCGCCATGGAGGCACGCTGCTACCGGCCGGGCATCGTGCGCACGCGCCTGCACCCGCTGCGGGCCGGGCGCGCCGACGTCCTCCTGCTCGTCGTCACGGCGGCGGTCATCGCCGCGGGTCTGCTCGTCTAGGATGCGGGCATGAAGCGGCAGCGGATCGAGCCCGTAGCACCCCTGCTCGTGGCTCCCGTGGCAAGACCTGCCGGCGGCGCAGGCACAGGTGGCACGGTGTGGCGCCTGGACCTGGTGTACGAGGGCACGGGCTTCCGCGGCTGGGCCAGACAGCCCGGCCTGCGGACCGTCGAGGGCGTGCTCATCGAAGCACTGGCGACGATCTTGGGGGAGCCGGTGCGCCTGAGCGTCGCCGGGCGCACCGACACCGGAGTGCACGCGTGGGCGCAGGTGGCGTCGTTCGAGACGACGCGTCACGGCCTGCGGCCGGACCAGCTGCGCCGCTCTCTCAACGCGCTGCTGCCGCCGGACGTCGGCGTCGAGGCGGTCGCGGCGGCGCCGGACGGGTTCGTGGCGCGGCGGGCGAGCTCGCGCTCGTACGCGTACCGCCTTTGGCTCGCGCCGTTCAAGCCCGTGCGCGAGCGCTCGTGGGTGTGGGCCATGCGTGGCCCTCTGGACTCGGCCCTGCTCGTGGAGGCCGCCGCGCTGCTGCCGGGGCACCGGGACTTCGCCGCCCTGACTCCCTCCGCGCACCTCTACCACAGCTGCGTGCGCGAGGTGACCAAGGCGGCGTGGCGGCCCGGCCCGCCGGGTGTGGCGGACGGCGTTCGTCACGGCGGCTCTCCGGCCGCCGCCGTGCCGCCGCGGGAATGGGTCTTCGAGATCACCGCCGGCAGCTTCCTGCACAACATGGTCCGCGTGGCCGTGGGGTCGATGGTCGATGTGGCCCAGGGACGCATGACCCTCGAGCGGTTCGCCGAGACGCTCGAGGGGGGCAGGCGCCGCGACATGGGGCAGACGGCGCCGCCGCGCGGGCTCGCCCTCGTCCAGGTGACGTACTAGCCGTCGCCGGGGCGATCTCGGCCGGCGACCGGACGTGGGGCCGGCATCCAGACGCGCCGGCGTTGGGCGCCCTCCCCGGTCAGTGCGTGAGGAACTGCTGCACCATCTTCTGCCGCGCGGCCTGCGACGGCGGCAGCACGTAGGCGCCGCCGTTGATCCACGTCGGCGCGCCGGCCATGACGAGCTTCTTGCCGCCCGAGGACCTCCACTTGAGGTAGGCGAGCTCGATGATCTGGTTGGCGCTGAGGTCGGTGGCGACGCCGCTCATGAAGCGCTTTCCGATCTCCGGCAGCTTGGTGACGTTGGACGGCGTGGCGATCTTCTTCACGAGCGCCTGCACGAACGCCTGCTGGCGCGCGGCGCGGTGAAAGTCGTCGTCGGCGTGGCGGATGCGCACGTACAGCATGGCGTACTTGCCGTTGAAGTGGTGCATGCCCTTGGTGAACGTGACAGGCCGGCCGAACTTGCCGGCGATGGTGCTGATGGTCTTGGGCACGTACAGGTCGACGCCGCCGATCGCGTCGACGAGCCGCGGGAAGCCGGTGAAGTTGACCACCATCACATGGTTCACGTCGATGCCGAGGTACTGCTTGATGGTCTCGATCGCCATCGACGGCCCACCCCAGAACATCGCTTCGTTGATCTTCGTGTTCCCCTGGCCCGGCACTGGCACGTAGGTGTCGCGCGGGATGGACAGCTGGTTGATGGTGTGCGTGCCCGGATTGAAGCGCATGAGCATGATCGTGTCCGAGCGCGCCGGCTCGCCGGCCTTGCTGTCCATGCCGAAGAGCAGCAGCGTCGTGCCCTTGCGCCAGATCCAGCCGTTGTCTGCGGTGAGCTGAGCGCGCACGTTGTGGTCGACGTGCACGTTGGCTCCGGAGACCTTGTCGAGGCGCCGGTTGGCCGCCTCGACGGAGCGGGCGAACTTCTGGTAGCCGGGCCAGGCGAGGACGGTGACCACGACGCCGGCGACGACGAGCAGGAGGAAGAGCGCGACGGGCACGTGCCACCAGCGGAAGCGCCGGCGACGCTTCGAGGTTCCGGGTGCGCCGCCCGGCTGCTTCTGACCGATCGGCCGGCTGTCGCCGCGGCCTGCGGCCGATGGCGCGCCGTACACCTGATAGCCCTTGTCCCCGCCTTGGCCGTCGGCGCGCGGGCTCTCACCCTGCGGGTCCGGCTGCCGGCGCTTCGGCGGCCGCGCGGGGCGCGCGCCGGCGAGCTCGTCATCGAGCGCGCGGCGCTTGCCGCGACCGGCCTTGTAGGTCTTGTAGGGCTTGAACCCTTGTCTGTCGCTGTCTGCCATGTGATCGTCCACCGCTCGCGGCGCGCGAAAACGCCCGGCGAGAAGTGGTGGGGAGCGGGGCGCTGGCCTTGCCTCAGGACTACGCCCTGGGAGGGGTCGTTTCCTGCAGAAGCGAGTCTACACCATGGTAAGCTGCGGGTCGCGATGGAGCCGGGACGCACGATCATCGGAGTCGATATCGGGGGCACCAAGGTGGCCGCGGCGCTCCTGCGCGGGCGCCTGCCGGAGCCGGGCGCCCGCACGCTCGCCGAGGTGGAGACGCCGGCCGTGCTGGAGCGGTTCACCGCGGCGACCGACGGCTCGTCGGCGGCCGCCTGCCTGCGCGGCATCGAGGAGTGCCTGTCGCGGCTCTTCGCCGCGGCCGGCAAGGTGGACGCCATCGGCGTCGGCGTCGCCTCGTGCGTCGACTACGCCGCGGGCAGGGTGGTGCATTCGGTCAATCTGCCGCTCGGCGACGTGCCCCTGCGCGACGAGCTCGAACGCGCCTTTGGCGTGCCCGTGGCCCTCGACAACGACGCCACGGCCGCGACGGTCGGCGAGCACACCTACGGCGCCGGCATCGGCGCGCGGGAGATGCTCATGCTCACGCTCGGCACCGGCGTCGGCGGCGGCATCATCTGCGGCGGCCGCCCGTACCGCGGCTTCAGCGGCGCGGCGGCCGAACTCGGCCACCTGACGCTCGACCTCGATGGGCCGGACTGCCCAGCTGACTGCCCCAACCGCGGCTGCCTCGAGGCGTACGTCGCGGGGCCGGCGATGGGCGTCGCCGCGCGTGCGGCCGCCGAGGCGGAACCCGGCTCCGGGCTGGGCCGTGCCCTGGCCGCCGGCGAGCCGGTGGACGGGCCGCTGCTCTCGCGCCTGGGCATCGCCGGCGACCCGGTCGCCGCGGAGGTCCTCGCCCGGATCGGAGCGCTGCTCGGCGCCGGGCTCACGACGCTGGTCAACATCTTCAATCCGGAGCTGATCGTGATCGGCGGCGGCGCCGCGGAGTCTGGAGAGCTGTTGCTGGGGCCCGCCCGGCGCGTCATCGCCGAACGGGCCCTCCCGCCGGCGCGCGACCAGGTCCGCGTCACCGGCGCGGCCTTGGGCCCGGACGCTGGCCTCATCGGAGCCGCCGCCCTGGCGTTGACGAAGCTGCGGGGTGGCGAGCCGGGGTCGTCTTGACTTCGCCCCGGCCATATCGGTAAATGACATGTGAAATCCCGCGCGTCCTGCGTCTGCAGCGCGCCTACAGGAGGTGACGACTACCACATGGCCTACAAGATCACCGATGAGTGTCTCGCGTGCGGCGCCTGCGTCGACGAGTGCCCCAACGAGGCTATCTCAGAAGAGGATCCCATCTACGTGATCGACGCCGACAAGTGCGACGATTGCGCGACCTGCGTGGACTCCTGCCCGAGCGAGGCGATCGTCCCCGCGTGACGAGCGCTGAGCACGCGTGGCGTTCAAAGGGCCGGCTTCTCGAGGAGCCGGCCCTTTCGCGTTCAGGGGGTAAGGTCGCCGGGCGGAGCCTCGCCGGGTCGCGCTCCGCCCGCCCGGTCCGAGCCCTGCCCGCCGCCGGTCACGATCTCAGGCCGGTCCCAAGCAAGGCGGGCGGCCATCACGGCGACCGCCTCGGGGTTGGAGTCCACGAGGAGGTAGCCGCGCCCGGTGCGCGCCGCAGCCTCGCCCGTGGTGCCGCTGCCGGCGAAGAAGTCGACCACGAGGTCTCCCGGGTCCGAGTGCACGCGCACGATGCGCTCGAGGATGCGCAGCGGCTTCTGCGTGGGGTAGCCGGTCTTCTCCTTGCCGGTCGGGCTCACGATCGTGTTCCACCACACGTCGGTCGGCACCTTGCCGCGCGCGGCCTTCTCGGGTCCGACGAGGCCGGGAGCCATGTACGGGACGCGGTCGATGTCGTCGTAGCGGAAGACGTAGCGGGCGGGGTCCGCCGCATACCAGAAGATCGTGTCGTGCTTGGCGGCCCAGCGCGTCCGCGAGCGCCCGCCGTAGTCGTAGGCCCAGACGATCTCGTTGATGAAGCACTCGCGGCCGAAGAGTTCGTCGAGCAGCACCTTGCAGTAGTGTGCCTCGCGGCTGTCGATGTGGAAGAACAGCGAGCCGTCCCCCGTGAGGATGCGCCGCGCCGCCTCGAGGCGCGGCGCCAGGAACCCGAGGTAGTCGTCGTAGGCGTCCTCCCAGGAGGCGGCGCCGAGCACCTCGGTGCGGTATCGCTGCCCCTTGAACCCCGTACGATCGCCCGTCTCGTCGTCGCGCACGGTGCGCAGCCGCGTGCGCCGCTGCATGCGGCCGGTGTTGAACGGCGGATCGATGTACACGAGGCGGGCGCAAGCGTCCGGCAGGCCGGAGAGGACCTCGAGGTTGTCGCCGAGCACGATGCGCTTCACAGCGGGTACTCGTAGACGTGCTGGTGTTTCAGGACTCGGCAGCCGACCGCCGGGTAGAAGTCGTGCGCCCCGCGGCGCTCCGACCCCGCGCGAATGACCACGCGCCGCAGGTTGCGCGCCCGCGCCCAGGCGGCTGCGGCCTCGAGCAGGGCGGCGCCGACGCCCTTCCTGCGGTGGGCGGCGCCGACGACGAGGCCGCCGACCTCGGCGTAGGGCTCGGACTCGACGACGCGCTGGACGTGGACGTCGATGAAGCCGGCGACCACGTCGCCGGCCTGCGCGACGAGGATCGTCCGCTCGGGATCGCGGAGAAGGCAGAGCCGGCGGAGGACCTGCTCAGGCGTGGACGGGTAGCCGAGCTCGCCGCTCAGGGCGGCGAGCGCCTCTGCATCGGCCTCGCCGGCCGTCCGGATCTGAACCTGTTCGTCCACGCCGACAGTGTATCGCGCGCGGGCGAACGGACAGGTGAGTGGGCCGGTCGCGGCTGTGCCGGCACATCCGGTCGCCGTCCTATGCCGGCCGTCCCGCGTCAGGCGGTGAGGCGCGGCGCCTGCTGCCCCTGTGCGGGGACGGCGACGTGGATGTGGAGGATGCGGTCTTCGACCGGCACGGCATCGAGCATCACCGTGCCGCACATCGGGCACACGAACGTCTCGCTGGGGTCCTCGGAGAACAGATCGCCGTCGAACACTGCGTCACACTCGCTGCACACCATGTGCTCCAGCACCATAGCTCCCCCTTTCCACATGTGAAACGTTCCGCAATGTGCCTCGCCCGACTCCCCGGTCTGAAAGAATGGGGTGAAAGACCCAGGGCGCAGGCTCGGGCGTTTGGCGAGGAGGACGTGTGGATGGCAAGGCGGGGGAACTCAGGGTCAGGCGAGCGTCCGCGGACGACGCGGCGGGCATCGCCGCCGTGCTCAACCGCATCATCGAGGGCGGGCGCCACAGCCTGCTCGACACGCCCTTCAGCGAGGCGGAGGAACGCGGCTTCATCGCCTCGCTCCCGGCGCGCGCCTTCATCCACGCTGCCCTGACGCCCGGGGACGCGATCGTCGGCTTCCAGACCGTGGAGCCGTGGAGCACCTTCGTGACGCGCGAGTTCGACCACGTCGCGACGATGGGGACGTACGTCGCGGAGGAGTTCCGCCGGCGCGGCGTGGGGACGGCGCTCGCCGCCGCCTCGTTCGCCGCGGCGCGCGCCGCCGGCTATGAGAAGATCCTCACCGACCTCCGCGCCGACAACCTCGACTCGCTCTGCTACCATCTGAGTCTCGGTTTCAGCGTCGTCGGGACCGCGCGCCGTCACGCCCGGCTGCGCGGGCGAGAGATCGACGTCTTGTTCATCGAAGCGTTCCTGTAGGAGGCCCGCCGTGCTGTATGTGTGCGCCACGCCCATCGGCAACCTTGGCGACGTCACGCCGCGGGTCCTGGATGCGTTGCGCGGCGTCGAGCTGGTCGCGGCGGAGGACACGCGGCGCACGCGCAAGCTCCTCAGCCACTTCGACATCCACGTGCCGCTCACCAGCCTCTTCCAGCACAACGAGACGCAGAAGACGGAGGAGGTCCTGTGCCAGCTTCGTGACGGCAAAGACGTCGCTCTGGTCACCGACGCCGGCACGCCCGGGGTGCAGGACCCGGGAATGCGGCTTGTCGCGCGCGCTGTGGCGGCGGGTATCGACATCGCCGTGCTTCCCGGGCCGTCGGCGGTGCTCACCGCCCTGGTGGCGGCGGGCTACGAGGGCGACGGCTTCCGCTTTGTCGGCTACCTGCCGCGGCGCGCGGCCGATCTCGACGCCGCCGTACACGGCTGGCGCCGCTGCGGCGGACTTGTGGTGGCGTTCGAGACGGGCCAGCGCCTGCCGCGCAATCTGGCGCTCCTCGCAGCCACTCTGCCGGACGCGCGTGCCGCGGTGTGCCGCGAGCTCACCAAGCTCCACGAGGAGATCCTGCGCGGCAGCCTTTCCGAGTTGAGCGGCCGCTATCCCGTCCCGGGGCCGGACACCGACCACGCCGCCGCGGTCCGCGGCGAGATCACGCTCGTCCTCGATCTCGGCGAGCCCATCGACGAGGCCGCCGCAGCTCGGCCGCAGGCTCGGACGGCGGCGGAACGGCTGCTGAGCCGCGGCCTCTCGCGCCGGGACGCGGCTGCGGCGCTGCACGTGTGCCTCGGCCTGCAGCGCCGCGAGGCCGAAGCCTTGGTGCGCGAAGTCGCCGCTCTGGGCTGACGCCGGCCACGCGGCCGCCGGCAGCCGCCGCTCGCCGTGCGGCTCTCCGCGGCCGATCCCCGCGACGGTCTGCTACACTCCGGCCATGGATCTCCTCGCGCGCATCGCCGAACGGCCGCAGCTGCTCGACGGCGGCCTCGGCCTCGCGCTCATGGCGCGCGGCTTCGCCGCCGGCGAGTGCCCCGAGGAGTGGAACGCCTCGCACCCCGCCGAGGTCGCCGACATCCACCGCAGCTTCTATGCGGCGGGCTCGGACATGGTCAACACCAACACCTTCGGCGGCACCGCGTTGCGCCTCGAGGCGCACGGCCTCTCGGCGCGCGCGTTCGAGCTCAACGAGGCCGGCGCCCGCCTCGCCGTGGACGTGCGCGACTGCGAGTTCCCGGGCCGACTGGTGGCCGGCGACATCGGCCCGAGCGGCAGGATGGTCAAGCCCATGGGGGACGCCGATCCGGAGGCCCTCCGGGCGTCCTTCTTCGAACAGGCCGCGGCGCTGGTCGCCGCCGGCGTCGATCTTCTGAACGTGGAAACCATGTTCGACCTTGTGGAGGCGCGCGTCGCCGTGGAGGCCGCCGTCGCCGCGGCGGGCGGCCGCCCCGTCCTCGCGAGCCTGGCCTTCAAGCCCGCCGCCAAGGGCTACCGCACGATGATGGGCGTCTCGCCCGAGCAGGCCGTGCCGGCGCTGCTCGAGGCCGGCGCCGCCATCGTGGGCTGCAACTGCGAGATCACCGCCGAGCCCATGGCGGTGCTCGTTCCCATCCTCGCGGAGCTCAACGGGGGCATCACGTACGCGCAGCCCAACGCTGGTCAGCCGCGGCTCGAGAACGGGGTCACCATCTACGACGAGACCCCCGAGCACTTCGCCCGCTTCGTCTCCGCCTACCCGGCGGCCGGAGCCGGCATCGTCGGCGGCTGCTGCGGCACGCCGCCCGAGTCCATCGCGGCGCTCGCCGCGGCTCTCGGCCGGTAGCCCCGCGTCGGCCCCGCTCCTTTCACAAGCCAGGGGCTTGACATTCGTCCTACTGTGAATAGAATCACAGCATGGGAACCGCAGGAGAGACCTTGAACGACCAGCTCGAGAGTGAGATCGAAGCGCAGGCGCCGGAGAGGCGCGCCGAGAAGCACGTGTCGCTGCAGACCGTGGAGCGCCTCAGCGCCTACCGGCGCGTCCTCGAGGAACTGGATCGCGACGGCGTCGAGTTCATCCACTCCCAGCAATTGGCGGACATCGTCGGCGTGACGCCGGCCCAGTTGCGCCGCGACCTCGCGAGCTTCGGCAGCTTCGGCAACATCTCCCGTGGTTACGACGTGTACCAGATGGGGCGCACCATCAGCCGCATCATGGGGACCGACGCCACGCAGGCGGTCGCGCTGTTCGGCGTCGGCGACCTCGGCAGGGCGCTCCTCTCGTATCGCGGCTTCGAGGAGCGTGGCTTCCACATCGCCGCGACGTTCGATGTCGACCAGGACAAGGTGGGTCGTGTGTACGCCGGCAGGCGCTGCTACGGTCTGGAGCAACTGGAGACCGTGCTCGCCGAGTACGAAGTGCGCACGGCGATCCTGGCCTCGCGGCCGGAGGGGCTTCAGGCCCTGGTGGACCGCATCGCGGCGGCCGGAGTGCACGCCTTCCTCAACTTCGTGCCCAAGCGGGTCTCGGCGCCGGACGAATGCTTCGTCGAGAACACCGACATCTCGGCGAAGCTCGAGAAGCTGTCGTTCCTCTCGCACCTCGCTCGGGTACAGTGATTTTTTTTCGAAGCTACTGTGAACCTGTTCACTGTGAACGTAGTCACTAATCAAGGAGGAGTGTCATGAAGGCCAAGAGGATCCTCGTCGTCGACGACGACCGCGATCTGGTGCAGACCACGAAGGCGTTTCTGGAGGCCCGCGGCTACGCCGTGAGTACGGCGCACAGCGGCATCGAGGCACGGGACGAGCTCGCCAAGCAGCGCCCCGACCTGGTCGTACTCGACATCATGATGGATTACGACACCGACGGCTTCAACGTGGCCTACAAGCTGCGTGACGAGCCCGAGACCGCGCGCATCCCCGTGATCATCGTCAGCGGCTTCACCAAGGAACTGGAGACAAAGACCCACATCTTCGAGCCGATGATGTACCGGGAATGGCCGGCTGCGAAGTTCTTTGAGAAGCCGGTCAAGCTCGGCGCGCTGGCAGACGCCATCGCCGGCCTGCTCGCCGGCGACGACGTGCCGGCCCCGGCGGCCAAGGAGGCGTGAGCCATGGCCACGGCCGCCGAGATCATCGCCGCCCAGGGCGACCTCACCCGCGAGCAGATGATCCCGCTGCTGCAGGAGATCCAGGAGGCGGAGGGGTTCGTCTCACGGGAGGCCATGGGCCGGCTCGCCGAAGCCCTGGAGACGCCGGTGAGCCGCGTCTACGGCGTCGCCACCTTCTACAACCAGTTCCGGTTCGCCCCGCTGGGCGAGCACGTGATCGAGCTCTGCCGCGGCACCGCGTGCCACGTCAAGCAGAGTCTGACGCTCGCCCAGCACCTGAAGCGGAGGCTCAAGCTGCGCGACGACGGCAACTCGGCCGACGGCCGCTTCACCGTCATCAGCGTCGCCTGCCTCGGCGCCTGCTCGATCGCGCCGGTCATCAGGCTGGACGGCGAGTTCTACGGCCACCTCACCGTGGAGCGGCTCGACGCTTTGCTGGACGAGGTCGAGGCGGGCGCGGAGGCGGCGGCCTGACAGGTCGCCGATACGCCCGCCGCGACGCGAGAACGATGAGTCACCTGCGACAGAGAAACGAGACCACCATGAGAGAGAGCCAGCTCGTGACGCCGTGCTGCCAGCGCTGCACGCACACGCCGACCTCGCCTTGTTCGAACCTGCTCGAGTGCATCGACCACGGCCCCATCTGCCACGACGACGCGGCGTGCCGCGAGACGCGCGCCGCGCGCCGCGCCCGTGCCCTGCGCGGCGGCGACGGCATGGCGCTGTTCGTCGGCGCCGGCACCTGCGGGCGTGCCAACGGCGCGCTCACCGTGATCGAGAAGGCCAGGCAGTACTTCCGGCGTCGGGGCCTGAGCATGCCGATCGTCGAGACCGGCTGCGTGGGCTTCTGCCAGCGCGAGGTGTTCGTCGATCTCGTGACGGCGGACGGCGTGCGCCTGAGCTACTGCGACCTCAGCCCCGACACGATCGACGAGTGGCTCGAGGCCGTGTTCGCCGAGGGCGAGCTGTGCAACCGCTTCCTGCTGGGTCGCTACGACGACCCGGATGGGCTGTACCTGGGTGTGCCGCCGCTGGCCGACACGCCGTTCTTCGCGCGGCAGACCAAGGTCGTGCTCGAGAACTGCGGCGTGATCGACCCGGCCTCTCTCGACGCGGCGCTCGCGGCCGGCGGTTTTCGCGCCGCCGTGAAGGCGCTCACGACGATGACGCCGGCGGAGGTCTGCGACGAGATGATCGCCTCCGGCCTGCGCGGGCGCGGCGGCGCCGGCTTCCCCACGGGCCAGAAGTGGAAGATCGCCTTCGACCAGCCGCGCGCCCAGAAGTACCTGATCTGCAACGCCGACGAGGGCGATCCCGGCGCCTTCATGGATCGCGCCGTCCTCGAGAGCGACCCGTTCCGGGTGGTCGAGGGCATGCTCATCGCGGCTTACGCGATCGGCGCGACCGAAGGCTACGTCTACTGTCGCGCTGAGTACCCGCTTGCGGTCGAGCGCCTGCGCGAGGCGATCTTCCAGTGCCGCGCCGCCGGCTTGCTGGGCCGCGACATCGCCGGCAGCCTCGTGGACTTCGATATCACCATCAAGATGGGCGCCGGCGCCTTCGTGTGCGGCGAGGAGACGGCGATCCTTGCGAGCATCGAGGGCGGGCGCGGCATGCCCCGTCCCCGCCCGCCCTACCCGGCGGTCGCGGGCCTGCACGGCAAGCCGACCGTCCTCAACAACGTGGAGACGCTCGCCAACGTACCGGCCGTCATCGGGCGCGGCGCCGAGGCGTTCCGCGCCTTGGGCCTCGGCGACGCGGCCGGCACCAAGGTGTTCGCCCTCAGCGGCCGCGTGCGCAACACCGGCCTTGTGGAGGTGCCCGTCGGCATCCCGCTGCGCGAAGTCGTCTACGACATCGGCGGCGGTGCTCCGGCCGGACACGAGATCAAGGCCGTGCAGATCGGCGGCCCGAGCGGTGGCTGCATCCCCGCTGATCTCATGGATGTGCCGACCGACTACGGCACCCTCCAGGAGCTTGGCGCGATGATGGGCTCCGGCGGCATGGTCGTGATGGACGAGCGCACCTGCATGGTCGACGTCGCGAAGTTCTTCCTCGAGTTCATCCGCAATGAGAGTTGCGGCAAGTGCACGCCTTGCCGCGAGGGCACGACGCGCATGCACGAGATCCTCGTCGATCTCACCGAACGCCCCGTGGGCGACCAGGTCCAGCGGCTCGAGCGCTTCCGCGGCGTCCTTCACCTCGAGGAGCTCGCCGAGACCGTCAAGGAGACGTCGCTCTGCGGGCTCGGCCAGTCGGCCGCCAACCCGGTGCTGAGCACCCTGCGCTTCTTCCGCGACGAGTACGAGGCACACATCATGGAGAGCCGCTGCCCGGCCGGCGTGTGCCAGGGGCTGCGCGTCTACGACATCGACCCTAGCCTCTGCACGGGCTGCGCCCTCTGCGCCAAGAACTGCCCCAACGAAGCGATCATCGGCAAGCGCAAGTTCGCCCACTCCATCATCGTCGACCGCTGCACCGGCTGCGGCGCCTGCGCCGACTCCTGCCCCAAGCAGGCAGTCCTCGCCGTCGCCTGAGAGGAACCACCATGAGCATCACCATCAACGGCAAGGAGATCGAGGTCACGGCGGGCGAGACGGTCCTCCAGACCGCCCGCCGCGCGGGCATCGACATCCCGCACCTGTGCTCCCTCGACTGGGCCCCGTCCCCGTCGGCCTCGTGCCGCCTCTGCGTGGTCGAGGTCGAGGGCGCCCCGCGCCTGCAGACGAGCTGCACGCTCGAGGCGCGCGACGGCATGGCAGTGCACACGCACACGCCGCGCATCCTCAAGGCGCGGCGCGCCATCCTCGAGCTGCTGATCGCCAGCCATCCGCAGGACTGCCTCACGTGCGTGCGCGCCGGCGGCTGCGAGCTGGCCGACCTGGCCGGCGACCTCGGCGTGCGCGAGCGCCGCTACGTGGGGGCCGTCAAAGAGCATCCGGTCGACATCAGCTCACCGTCGCTGTGGCGCGACCCCAACAAGTGCGTGCTCTGCGGTCGCTGCGTGACCATGTGTCACAGCGTGCAGGGCGTCGGGGCGATCGACTTCGTGGGCCGGGGCTTCCGGACCAAGGTCGCCCCCGGCTTCAGCGTGGGGCTCAACGTCTCCGACTGCGTCTACTGCGGGCAGTGCGCGCGGGTGTGCCCCACGGGGGCGATCGTCGAGCGCAGCCACGTCGACCCGGTCGTGGCGGCGCTGGCCGACCCCGACACGGTGGTCGTGGCTCAGGTCGCGCCGGCGGTGCCGGCGACCCTGCTCGAGCGGCGCACGCGCTCGCAGGGCGTGCGCACCATGCTCGGGCGCCTCGCCGGCGCCCTCAAGCACGTGGGCTTCGACGCGGTGTTCGACACCAGCTTCGCCGCCGACCTGACGATCATGGAGGAGGCGACAGAGCTGCTCGACCGCATCCAGAACGGCGGCGTGCTGCCGATGTTCACGAGCTGCTCGCCGGCGTGGGTCCACTTCGTGGAGACGCACCGCCCGGACCTCATCCCGCACCTCAGCACCTGCAAGTCGCCGCAGCAGATGGCAGGCGCGCTGATCAAGGAGATCTACCCGGGCTACGCCGGCCTTGGTGAGAAGCGCCTGGTCGTCGTCTCGATCATGCCGTGCACCGCCAAGAAGTTCGAGGCGCAGGACCAGGACGGCGTCGACTTCGTGCTCACGACGCGCGAGCTCGACGCCCTGTGGGGACGCTTCGGCGTCGACCTCGCGCACTTCACCGAGCCGGTGCCGCTGGACGCGCCCTTCGCGGAAGCCAGCGGCGCGGGACGCCTCTTCGCCGGCAGCGGCGGGGTGATGGAGGCCGCGGTGCGCACCGCCCACAAGCTGGTCACCGGCGAGGAGCTCGCCGCCGGGCCGCAGGTGAGCGAAGCGCGCGGCGCCGAAGGCGTGCGGCACTTCACCGTCGACGCCGCAGGCACGCGCTTGAACCTCGCGGTCGTCAACGGCCTCGGCCGCCTGCAGGAGACGCTCGACGAGCTGCTCACCGGTGATCCGCCGGCGCACTTCGTCGAGGTCATGAGCTGCCCCGGCGGCTGCATCGGCGGCGGCGGGCAGCCCTACGACACCGACGCCGACGCCGTGCGCGAGCGGCTCGAGCGGCTCTACGACGTCGACCGGCGCTCCGCCGAGCGCCGCTCGCACGAGAACGCCGACGTCCGGGCCCTCTACGAGGACGTCCTCGGGCGCCCCCTCGGCGACGTCTCACACCGCTTGCTGCACCGGACCTACATCGACCGCAAGCCTGCGGCCGGCGTCGCGAGGAGCTGACGGGAGCCATCATGGGCGGCACGATCATCAGGACCATCAAGCAGAACTGCCGGCGCTGCTACACGTGCGTGCGCGACTGCCCGGCCAAGGCCATCCGCATCGAGGACGGCCAGGCCTTCGTGGTCGACGAGCGCTGCATCGCCTGTGGCAACTGCACGCTCGTCTGCTCCCAGAACGCGAAGGCGTACCTGAGCGGCACCGAGCGCGCCCTCTCGCTCCTTGAGGAGGAGGGCACGAGGGTCGCCGCCCTTCTGGCGCCGTCATTCCCGGCCGGTTTCGCGGAGCCTGCCGGCCAGGTCGTCGGCGCCTTCAAGGCGGCCGGCTTTGACTACACAGTCGAGGTCGCCCAGGGCGCCGACCTGGTGAGCCGCGCCTACAAGGAGTTCCTCGAGGCCAATCCGACCGGGCTGCACATCGCCACCGCCTGCCCGGCGGTGGCCGAGTACGTGCGCAAGTACCACCCCGATCTCACAGGCAACCTTGTGCCGATCGTCTCCCCGATGATCGCCACGGCGCTGGCCGTGAAAGAACTCTACGGCGACGACGTGCGCTGCGTGTTCGTCGGCCCGTGCGTGGCCAAGAAGGCCGAGGCGCGCGACGGCGGGCTGCCGCAGGTGATCGACGAGGTGCTCACGCTCCAGGAGGCGCACCGCGTGCTGGTCGAGAGGGGCGTCGACGTGGCCACGGCGGACGAGGCCGGCTGGGACGAGCCGGCCGCCGGGCGGGCGCGGGTCTTCCCGCTGCCCGGCGGCCTGCTCGAGAGCGCCGGCCTCGACCGCGGCATGCTCGACCCGGACGTCCTCGTGGTCAGCGGCCAGAGCGACACGATCGAGGTGCTCGACAGCCTCGGCACGGCCGACACCGGCAAGACCCTTCTGGTGGAGGCGCTCATGTGCAACGGCTGCTACTGCGGGCCGGGCATCAGCTCCGACGAGCCCGGCCTCCTGCGCAAGCGCCGCGTCGGCGAGTACGTGGCCGAGAACCGGCGGCGCCAGCAGGCCGCGCCGGCCGAGGACGCGGCCGCCGCCACCGCGGCCGCCGACCGCTTCGCCGCGCTGCCACTGGCCCGCGCCTACACGGGCGACGACCAGCGCAACGAGGAGCCGAGCGAGGACGAGATCCGCGACATCCTCGCGCACACCAACAAGTTCTTCCCCGAGGACGAGCTCAACTGCGGGGCCTGCGGCTACGCGACCTGCCGCGCCAAGGCGGTCGCCGTGCACGCCGGCATGGCCGAGGAGGCCATGTGCCTGCCGTTCGTGCTCGATCAGGCCGAGCGCGTCTGCGCCGAGCTCAACGTCCCCTGGAACGACCTGCGCGACGTGCACCGCCACATCATCAACACCGAGAAGCTGGCCTCCATGGGCCAGATGGCGGCCGGCGTCGCACACGAGCTCAACAATCCGCTGAGCACGATCCTGCTCTACGCGCACATCCTCAACAAGAAACTCGACGGGCGCGAAGACCTCGACCACGACCTCAAGCTGGTCGTCGAGGAGTCCGAACGCTGCAAGAAGATCGTCGGCAATCTGCTCGACTTCGCGCGTCAGAGCCGTGTCCACATCGAGACCATCGACGTGGGCGAGCTGGTGCGCCATGCGGTGGACGGCGCGGCCGCGACGATGGAGCCGAACCACGGCCACGAGGTCCGCTTCGTGATCGACGTGCAGCCGGGTCTGCAGGCCGACCTCGACCGCGACCAGATGACCCAGGTCCTCGTGAACCTCGTCAAGAACGGCGCCGAGGCTATGGAAGGCCGCTCCGGCGCGGTGCGCGTGAGCGCGGCCGACGGTGAGCAGAACCGCGTGCACTTCGCCGTCGGCGACGAGGGCAACGGCATCCCGCAGAGCGCGCGCGACAAGGTCTTCCAGCCCTTCTTCACCACCAAGAGCATCGGCAAGGGCACCGGCCTCGGTCTCCCGATCAGCTACGGCATCGTCAAGATGCACCAGGGCACGATCTGGTTCGACTCCGAGACCGGTCAGGGCACCACGTTCCACATCGAGCTGCCCAAGGTCCACGCCGGCGCGAAAGGAGTATGAGCGATGACCCCCACCTACACCGTCATGTTCGTCGACGACGACCGCGACTTCCTCGAAGCCAAGAAGGTGTTCTTCGAGGCGCGCGGCCACACCGTGATCACGGCAGAAGCGCCGGACGAGGCGCTGAGCGTGCTCGCGACCGAGACGCCGGACATCATCTTTCTCGACCTGATGATGGACCACGTCGACAGCGGCTTCCGGCTCGGCTACCAGATCGGCAAGGACGAGCGCCTGCGCGGCGTGCCGCTCGTCATGCTCTCCGGCGTCGCGGCCGAGACGGGCCGCCGGTTCGACGGCGAGGCCGAGGGTCTGCGCGCGTGGTCCGGACTCAGCCAGTTCATCGACAAGCCGGTGACCGGCCGGCAGCTCCTCAAGGTCGTGGAGGAACGCGTCGGCGCCAGGCAGACCGCCGGCGCGGACCTTGAGCCGACCGCCGGCGCTGCGCCCACCGCCGGCCGGGCGTAGAAAGGGACTCCGATGACCGCGGGCAGCATCCTCGTCGTTGACGACGAATACGGCGTGCGTTCGGGTATCCGCACGATCCTCGAAATGGAGGGCTACGACGTCGGCGAGGCCGGCGACGGCGCCGAGGCGCTCGCTCAGCTCGAGCAGCGCGACTTCGACGTGGCGCTGCTCGACTACCGCCTGCCGGACACCGACGGCCTCAGCCTCCTCCAGACCATGAAGGCGGGCGGCTGCGAGGCCATGGTCTGCATGATCACGGCCTACGCCAACATCGACACGGCCGTTGCCGCGACGCGCCAGGGCGTGGACTTCTTCCTGCCCAAGCCGTTCACGCCCGACGACCTGATCGGCGTCGTCGAGACGTTGCTGCGCCACCGGCAGGCGCGTGACGAGGCGGAGCGCCTGCGCCGCGAGAACGAAGCGAACCTCATGGCCCTCGCCGAAGAGAAGTCGCAGACGCACTCACTGGTGAGCTCGCTGCGCGACGCGGTGCTCGTGGTCAACCGCGAGGGCGACGTCGTGCTCGCCAATCGCGCCATGACGGAGCTGCTCGGGCGACCCGAAGGCGAGGTGCTGAAGAGGCCGGCGCAGGAGCTGCTCGGCGAGGGCGCCCTGGCGCCCCTCTGCGAGCAGCTGGCGGCGCCGGCCAAGGACCGCACCGTGAGCCAGCTCGACATCGAGGAGCAGAGCTACATGGCGAGCATCGTCACGTTCCGCGCCGACGACGGCGAGGCGCGCGGCCGGATCCTCACGCTGTCGGACATCAGCGAGGTCCGTCGCCTGGCCATGGAGAAGTCGAACTTCATCCGCATGATGGTGCACGAGCTGCGCAGCCCGATGGGCTCCGTCAAGGGCGTGCTCGAGGTACTCGAGGACAAGAGCCTTGGCGACGATCTCGAGCCCTACCTCCCGATGGTCGCGCGTGCCGACGCGCGCATCGACGGCCTCACCGGGATGATCAGCGACCTGCTGTCGCTGAGCCGCATCGAGCAGGCGGCCGGCGGCGAGGACGCCGAGCTGGTCGCCGTGGCCCCGTTCGTGGACGAGGCGCTCGACGTGCAGCGCGAGACGATGGCGGCTCGCGGGATCGCGTGCGCCGTCGATGTGGCGGCGGATCTGCCGCGAGTGCTGATCGCCGCCGACGACCTGAAGCTGATCGTCAGCAACCTGGTGGGCAACGCCGTGAAGTACAACCGTGACGGCGGCGCCGTGACGGTCTCCGGCTCGGTCGTGGGCGAGGGTGGAAGCGATTGGCTGCGCCTCGACGTCGCCGACACCGGTCTCGGGATCAAAGAGGAGAACCTCGAGCGCATCTTCACCGAGTTCTTCCGCGAGAAGCGCGACGAGACGCGCGAGATCGAGGGCAACGGCCTTGGGCTCGCGATCGTGAAGCGCCTCGTGGAGCGCGCCGGCGGCCGCCTCGAGGCGCGCAGCCGCGAAGGCGAAGGCTCGACCTTCAGCGCGCTTCTGCCTGCGTGACCGCCGCGGCCGGCGTCACAGATCTGACGCCGCGCCGGCTTCGCGCGGGTGAAGGACTGCGCCGGCAGTGCGGCGAGCCCTTCCTCGCTGCAGTTGTGAAAGCGGACGTTGGCCGGGGACTGGACGGGTATACATCGGGCGGCGGATTTCTCCGGCAGGCGCACCGAACAGGAGGCCTCATGACCGCGAAGACCGTCGCTCAGAAAGCGCGTCTCAAGCCCGGCACGACCATCGCCGTCCTGGATCGGGTCCCAGGGGTCGTCGAGTATCTGGGGCTGCCCGAGGATGTCGAGTTCGTGGAGCCCGCCGAGGCCCAGCTTGTGTTCCTGTTCGTGGGCACGCGCGCGGAGCTTGAAGCGCGGATGCCGCCGGCGGTCGCGACGCTCGCTCCCGGGGCTTCGCTGTGGGTCTTCTATCGCAAGGGCTCGAAGGCGGCCGGACTGGACATGAGCCGCGACGACGTTTGGGCGCTCGCCGAGAAGCTGGGCCTGCGACCGCTGGGCCTGCTGGGCGTCGACGACACCTGGTCGGCGTTCCGGCTGCGGCCGGCGAAGTAGCGTTCGCTCGGCGGCGGACGCCGCGACGGTACCTTGGCGGCGCGGCCGGCGGCCCTGCGCCTACCCCAGCGCCGCGCGCCTCCGGAACACCGCGCCCACGGTGTCGAGGATCAGTCGCGCGCCGTGCAGCGCCGTGAGCTGGCCTGGGCCGTCGTACTGCGGCGCCACTTCCACGAGGTCCATGCCGATCACGTTGCAGCGCGCCGCGACGGCCAGCAGGATCGCTTTGGCCTCGTAGTACGTGAAGCCGCCGGGCTCGGGTGTGCCGGTGCCCGGCGCGATCGCCGGGTCGAGGGCGTCGATGTCGAAGGTGATGTACGCGTCGGCGCCCGGCTCGAGGTGCTCGACCAGCTCGTCCGCGAGCGTGTCCTTGGCCTGCTCGCACCAGAAGATGTGAGCGCCGCGTGACTTGGCCAGGGCGATGTTGTCGCCGGCGGTGTGCAGGCTGCGGATGCCGTACTGGGTGAGGCCGCTCAGCCACCCTGCCTCATGCGAGCGGATGATCGGGCTGGCGTGCGAGTAGCGCTGGCCGCCCTCTTCGTCCCAGTAGTCCATGTGCGTGTCGAACTGCACGAGGTGGAACGGCGCCCCGTCGCGCGCCCGCGCCATCGACTTGAGCACCGGGTAGGTGATGGAGTGGTCGCCGCCGAGCGTGACGGGGAAGAGGCCCGCGGCGATGATCGGCTGCAGGCGTTCGTCGACGGCCAGGTGATAGCGGTCGGCCGACCACATCGGGCCGATCGGCACGTCGCCGAAGTCGGCCCAGCGCACGCCGCCCAGCAGTTCCACGCCGGCCTCGCCGTCGTAGAGCGTCTCGTGATCCTGCTGGAAGGCCCACATCGTCGAGGCCTCGCGCAGCGCCCGCGGACCCATACGCGCGCCCGAGCGGTAGGTGGTGCCCTGGTCCCAGGGGATGCCGATGACCGCCACCTCCGCATCGGCCGTTGACGGGGCCGTCGCGAGCGGCGCTTTGAAGAAGGTCGCGATGCCGCTGAACGGCAGCTCCTCGTACGTCATGCCGGGCTCTCCGCGGGCGACCACTCGTAGTTGTCCTTGAGGATCTTGAGGTTGAGCAGGAAATCGGCCTGCTCGACGCCGGGGATGGTGCGGATGTGGTTGACGAGGACGTCGAAGACCTCTTCGCGGTCGTGCGCCACGACCCCGACGATGATGTCGAAGTTGCCGGCGCAGATGCTGACGTAGTCGACCTGCGGAAGCTCGGCGACCGCCTCGGCCACAGCCTCCAGGCGATCGCCCGCCACGCGCAGGTTGATCTGCGCCCAGATGAGTCCGAGGTCCAGCGGACTCGTCACCGCGACGATCTGGATGATGTTGGTGCGGAGCAGGCGAGCGACCCGTTGCCTCACGCTCGCCTCGGAGATCCCGAGGTCCTTGGCGATCGCCGTGAATGCCCGCCGCCCGTCGACCTGCAGATGCCCGATGATGGCGATGTCGGTCTTGTCCAGTGCCTGCTTGCGCATGCCGCTCCTTTCGACCGCCCCATTCTACGAATGACGTGGCCTTGTGGCCAGCAGCGTGCGATTTATGCGGTGGGGTACGATACCTACCGGACCACGAGGAGGCCTCATGAAGATCGAACGCAAACCGTCCGCGGCGCTGCTGCCCACTCCCGTCGTGCTTCTCAGCGTGACCGGCGAGGCGGACACGCCCAACATCATCACGCTCGCCTGGGCCGGCACGGTGTGTTCGTCGCCGCCGATGCTCAGCGTCGCCATCCGCCCCTCGCGCTACTCGCACGAGCTTGTGAGCGCGGCGCGCGAGTTCGTCGTCAACATCCCGCGCGCCGACCAGGTGGAGCAGGTCGACCTCGCCGGCATGTGGTCTGGCCGGGATCACGACAAGTTCACCGAGATCGGCTTCACGGCCTTGCCGGCGACGCAGGTCGCGGCGCCGCTGATCGCCGAGTGCCCCGTCAACATCGAGTGCGTGGTGCGCCATCAGCTGGCGCTCGGCGCCCACGATCTCTTCATCGCCGAGATCGTCGCCACGCACTACGACGAGGACGTGCTGGACTCCCGCGGCAGCGTCCTGACCGACAAGATCGCCGCCATGGCCTACGCCGAGGGCGAGTACTGGTCGCTCGGCGAGCAGCTCGGCAAGTACGGCCAGGCGTCCAAGCCTCTGCGCCCCAAGAACGGGTAGACTTACGCTCGTGCGCTTCTACATCACCACCCCGATCTACTACGTGAACGGTGAGCCTCACCACGGGCACGCCTACACCACGATCGCCGCCGACGTGCTGGCCCGCTTCCACCGCCAGCGGGGCGACGACGTCTTCTTCCTCACGGGCACGGACGAGCACGGCACCAAGGTCGCGCAGGCGGCAGAGGAGCGCGGGCTCACGCCGCAGCAGCACGTGGACCAGCTGGCGCCGCGGTACCGCGAGCTCGCGCGCGCGGTCGGCGCCAGCAACGATTTCTTCATCCGCACGACCGATCCCGAGCACGAGGCCTACGTACAGGCCTTCGTCGAGAAGCTCAAGGCCGCCGGAGACGTGGAGAAACGCACCTACGGCGGCCTCTACTGCACCGCCTGCGAAGGCTTCTGGTACGAGCGCGACCTCACGCCGGACGGGCTCTGCCCGGACCACGGCATCAAGCCGGAGTGGCTCGAGGAGGAGAACTACTACTTCCTGCTGAGCCGCTACCAGGACCGGCTGGCAGAGTACTTCCGCGCGAATCCCGGCTTCGTGAAGCCGAAGTCGCGTTTCAACGAGGCCCTCGCCTTCATCGAGCAGGGCCTCGAGGACATCAGCATCAGCCGCTCGAGCATCACCTGGGGCGTACCGGTGCCGTGGGACCCGGAGCAGGTCATCTACGTGTGGGTCGACGCACTCATCAACTATCTCTCGGCGCTCACCTACGCGCGTCCGGGCGAGGACCTCACTTCGGTCTACTGGCCGGCGTTCCACCTCCTCGCCAAGGACATCCTCAAGTTCCACGCCGTGATCTGGCCGGCCCTGCTGATGAGCGCCGGCTACGAGTTGCCCGTGGGTGAGCTCATCCACGGCTACCTGCTGGTGGGCGGCGAGAAGATGAGCAAGACGCGCGGCAACGTGCTGGACCCGTTCGCCGTGATCGACGAGTACGGCGCCGATCCGCTGCGCTACTACCTCATGCGCGAGGTCACGCTCGGGCAGGACGGCGACGTGAGCGTCGAAGGCCTGCGCGCGCGGTACAACAGCGAGCTCGCCAACGAGCTCGGCAACCTCGTGAGCCGCAGCGTCAGCATGATCGCCAAGTACCGCGAGGGCGTCATCCCGGAGGCGCCGGCCGGCGAAGTCGTGCAGGAGGTGGCGGCCGAGGGCGAGGCGATGGTGCAGGCGGCGGGCGCGCGCTACGAGGCCGCCGAGGTCACGGCCGCGCTGGACGCGATCTGGGAGTACGTGCGGCGCCTCAACCGTCTGGTCGAGGAGGAGGCGCCGTGGAAGCTCGCCAAGGACGAGGCGCAGGCGGCGCGTCTCGACGCCGTGCTGCACGGCCTTGCGGCCGGCCTGCGTCTCGTGGCGCTCGCCGTCCACCCGGTCGTGCCGGGGACGGCCGAGGAGGTCCTGCGGCGCCTCGGCCAGGCGCACGGAGCGGCCGACCTGCTGCTCGACAAGGCCGTGTGGGCCGGCCTCTCGCCGGCCACGGTCGTCGCCGGCCCGTCGCTGTTCCCGCGCCTCGAGGCGGACGCCTGACGCCGTGGCGCGGCCGCCCGACGCAGTGAGATCCGCCGTCCGTCGTGGCGCTGCGACCGACTGATGCTGTGAGCCTCACCGACTCCCCGAGCCTGATCGACTCCCATTGTCACTTGGAGATGCTCGACGACCCAGGCCGTGCCGTGGCCGAGGCGAGCGCCGCCGGAGTGGGCGCCGTGGTGACGATCGGCATCGACGCCGCCACCTCGCGGCGCGCCGTCGAACTGGCGCAGAGCCTGCCCGGCGTGTACGCGACGGTCGGCCTTCACCCGCATGACGCCGGTGCGCTCGGCGAAGGGCTCCTGGTGGAACTGGAGGCGCTGGCGCGCCGTCCCCGCGTCGTGGCCATCGGTGAGTGCGGCCTCGACTTCTATCGCGACCTCTCGCCGCGCGACGCCCAGCGGCGCGCCTTCAGCGCCCAGATCGCGCTGGCGCGCCGGCTCGCCCTGCCGCTGGTCGTGCACGTGCGTGAGGCCGGGGACGAAGCAATGGCGCAGCTCGCCGATGAGGCCGCCGGGCTCGCGATCGTCATGCACTGCTTCTCGCTGCCGGCCTCCGTGGACGAGTGCAACGCGCGCGGCTACTACGCGAGCTTCGCCGGCAACGTGACCTACAAGAACGCCGGCGACCTGCGCGCGGCGGCCGCGGCCGTGCGCGAGGACCGGCTGATGGTCGAGACCGACGCCCCGTTCCTGGCGCCGGTGCCCAACCGCGGCAACAGCAACGTGCCGGCGTGGGTCGTGCACACCGCGGCCGTCGTGGCCGAGGCGCGCGGCTGGGACGTGGCGCGGACCGCCGAGGTCACCTCGGCCAATGCGCGCCGCGTCTTCGGCCTCCAGGCGCCGGAGGCACCGGAGATGCGTCGCTGAGTGCCCCGTCGCCCAGCAAGCCGTCGCCCAAGCGGCAACCGCCCAGGCAGCCGGCGTCCGGCAGGCCGGCGAGGCAGCAGCGCGGCGAGGCCGCGGGCGACCGCGGTCGTCCCCCGCGGCCCAACCCCCTCAAGCGCTACGGGCAGAACCACCTGGTCGACAAGAACATCCTGCGCGCGATCGTCGACCAGGCCGCCGTGGAGTCTGACGACGTGGTACTCGAGGTCGGCGCGGCCGGCGGCCTGCTCACGCGCCCGCTGCTCGAACGGGCGCGTATCGTGCACGCCTTCGAGATCGACGGGCGCTACTTCGGCCATCTCGACGAACTCGCCGCGGCGCACGAGGACCTGCGCCTGCACAAGGGCGACGCCCTCAAGAGCGACCTCGCCGCGCTCGACCCGCCGCCGACGGCCCTGGTCGCCAACCTCGCCTACAACATCGCCATCCCGCTGATCATGACGACCATCATCGCGCTGCCGTCCCTGCGGCGCTGGGGCGTGATGGTGCAGCGGGAGCTCGGCGAGCGGCTGTTCGCGGTGCCCTCGACCAAGGCCTACTCGGCGGTCTCGGTGCTCGTGCAGCTCGCCTGCCGGCGCGAGCAGTCGCGGCCGGTGCCGGCGTCCGCGTTCCGGCCGCGTCCGCGCGTGGAGTCGGCGTTCGTCACCTTCGTGCGGCGCGACGGCGCCGGCGAGGACGCGCCGCTGGCACAGGCCGACTACATGGCCATGGACACGCTCGTGCGCCGCGCCTTCGGGCAGCGGCGTAAGGTGCTCACGACGACGCTCGCCGGCGCGTCCCGCGGCGGCCTCTCGCTCGCCCGCGAGGACGTGCGCGCGGCCCTGGCGGGCCTGGAGCTCTCGCCGGCGGCGCGGCCGGAGGAGCTTGCGCCGCGGCAATGGGTCGCCCTCGCGCGGACACTCGGCTGGCTCGACACGATGGAGGACTGATGATGCCCAATGGCAACGGCTCGACCGCGATGGTCGAGGTCGCGGCCCCCGCCAAGCTCAATCTCGCCCTGCTGGTCGGCCCGGTCCGGCCGGACGGGTATCACGAGATCGCCTCGCTGATGCTGCCGGTCACGCTTGCCGACAGGGTCGTGGTCGAGCGCACGCCGGGCAAGGAGCTGGACGTCGTCTGTGAGGTCGCGCCGGGCGAGAAGAACCTCGCCGCCAAGCTGGTGCGGGAGCTCGAGGGCAGGCTCGAGCGCGCCCTGGAGGTGCGCGTCACGATCACCAAGCACGTGCCGCACGGCGGCGGCCTCGGCGGCGGCAGCTCTGACGCCGCCGCGACGCTCCAGGCCCTGGAGCGCCTCTTCGATCTCGAGCTCTCGATGAAAGTGCGCTACGAGGTCGCGATGGCGGTGGGCTCGGACGTGCCTTTCTTCCTGTGGCCCGGGCCGCAGCTGGCGATGGGCCGCGGGCAGGTGCTCAAGGATGTCGTGCTCCCGGAGCTGAACGCGGTGATCGTCATGCCCGAGCTCGGGCTGAGCACGGCTGCGGTGTACAAGTGGCGCGACGAGGACGCGGAGACGACGCTCAAGGACTTCGCGCCGCGCGTGAGAGACCTCTCCGCGACCGTTCAGGCGGCCAAGTCGGCGGCCGACGTCGCGGCGCTCGTTCACAACGACCTCGAGGCGAGCGTCGCCCGTCGCAAGCCGGCGGTCGCCGCGGCGCGCGACCGGCTGTTCGAACTCGGTGCCAAGGCCGCGGCGATGACGGGCAGCGGCGCCGCCGTGTTCGGCCTCTTCGGCAGCGCGGCGGAGGCGGCGAAGGCGCGGGCCGCGCTGGCGCCCGCCCGCGCCTGGACGGTCACGGACCTGCAGCCTCTCTGCCCGCGCCGCGCCGCCGTGGATGGCCCGCCAATGCAGGGGTGATAGAATGCCGTGCCGCTTCGCGGCAGGCGGCCGGTGCCGCGCCCTCGGGCGCGCCGGCGGCTCGACGCTGGGGCGTAGCCAAGCGGTAAGGCACCGGGTTTTGGTCCCGGCATCCGGAGGTTCGAATCCTCCCGCCCCAGCCAGCGACTCATACCTTCCTCCCAGGTGGCCCATATGACCAGCAAGCCCCAGACCGAACGCCCGCCGCTCGCCGTCGTCATCCTGGCGGCCGGCCTCGGCACGCGCATGAAGTCGGATGCCCCCAAGGTCCTGCACGAGGTCTGCGGGCGGCCGATGCTCGCCTACGTGATCGACGCGGCGCTGAGCGTGTCGCCCGAGCGGATCGTGGTCGTCACCGGGCCCGATCAGGAGGCGATCGCGGAGATCATGCCGGTCGGCTGCGAGCGCGCCGTCCAGCGGGAGCGGCGCGGCACGGGCGACGCCGTCCGCGCCGGGCTCGAGCCCCTCGCCGACTTCGCCGGCGACGTCATGGTGCTCTACGGCGACGTGCCGCTGGTGCACGGCGACTTCGTCGCCGGCCTCTTCCAGCGGCACCTCGACGCCGACGCCGCGGCCACGCTCACCACCGTGCGCCTCGACGACCCGGCCCACTACGGCCGCATCGTCCGCGACGAGCGCGACAACGTGGCGCGCATCATCGAGTATCGGGACGCCTCCCCGGACGAGCGCGAGATCGACGAGATCAACGTCGGGCTCTACGTCTTCCGCAGTGACGCCCTGCGCCCGGCACTGGCCCGCCTCAGCAGCGACAACGACCAGGGCGAGCTGTACCTCACCGACGTCGTCCATCTGCTCATCGACGCCGAGCACGTCGTCGCCACCTTCGAGAGCGACGACGAGGAGATGTGCATGGGCGTGAACTCGCGCGTCGAGCTCGCCATCGTCAACGGCGCCATGCGCTGGCGCCTGCTCGAGCGTCTCATGCTCGCCGGCGTGTCGGTCGAGGATCCGGACACGACCTATGTGGACTGGGGCGTGGAGATAGGCCGCGACACCATGATCCGCGCCAACACGCACCTCCTCGGGCGCACGACGGTCGGCGCGGCCAGCGAGATCGGCCCCGGCTCGTTCCTGCGCGACGCCTTCGTCGGCGACCGCGCGCGCGTCGTGAGCTCGCACCTCTACGAGTGCGTCATCAGCTCCGGCTGCAGCGTCGGCCCGTTCGCCTACATCCGCCCCAACACCGTGCTCGCCGAGGGCGCCAAGGCTGGCACTTTCGTGGAGATCAAGAACAGCCGCATCGGCGAAGGCAGCAAGGTCCCGCACCTCAGCTACGTGGGCGACGCGGTGATCGGCCGCGACAGCAACATCGCCGCCGGCAACATCACCGCCAACTACGACGGCTTCGAGAAGCACCCCACGACCATCGGCGACAACGTGCGCACCGGCAGCGACACCACGATGGTGGCGCCGGTCGTGATCGGCGACGGCGCCTTCACGGCCGCCGGCTCGGTGATCACGCGCGACGTGCCGCCGGGAGCGCTCGGCGTCGCGCGCGGCAAGCAGGAGAACGTCGCCGGCTACGCGGAGCGGCGCGCCGCCCGGCGGCTGCGCGAGAGTCTGGACGAGGGCGCCACCTGAGCCTGCGGGCCGGGCGCCGCGCCTCTCTGGTACAATCTCTGTTCGGCCGGAAGCTCACCACGGAAGGGGACGCGGGTGTCTGACAGTTCCTGCTGCGTGACCACCCCACGAAAGCGCCTGATGGTCTTCTCCGGGCGCAGCAACCCCGAACTCGCGGCCAAGATCGCCGACAAGCTCGACATCACCTTGGGCAGCGTGCAGCTCAAGACGTTCGCGAACGGCGAGATCTACGCCCGCTATGAGGAGAACGTGCGCGGCTCCGACATGTTCATCGTCCAGTCGCCGTCGGACGACATCAACAGCGAGCTCATGGAGCTGCTGATCATGATCCAGGCGGCGCAGCTCGCCTCGGCGCGCCGCATCACCGCGGTCATGCCCTACTACCCGTACTCCCGGCAGGACAAGAAGAGCGCCGCGCGCGAGCCCATCACCGCGCGCCTGGTGGCGACGCTGCTCGAGGCGGCGCGCGTCGACCGCGTGCTCTCGATGGACCTCCATCAGGGCCAGATCCAGGGCTTCTTCGAGATCCCGGTGGACCACATGACGGCGGTCCCGATCCTAGCGGACTACTTCAAATACAAGGACTTCGACGACACGCCGCTCGTGGCCGTCTCGGCCGACGCCGGCGGCGTCAAGCTTGCCAAACGCTTCATCAACCGCAATCCCGGGTGCGACCTCGCCGTGCTCACCAAGATGCGCCCGGACCACAACCGCGCCGAGACCATGCACTTCATCGGCGACGTGCAGGACAAGATCGCGATCATCGTCGACGACATGATCGACACCGCCGGATCGATCGTCAGCGCCGTCGACACCCTGTACGACAACGGCGCCAAAGAGGTGTACGTGACCGCCACGCACGGTATCTTCAGCGGTCCGGCGTACGAGCGCATCCGCGAGTCGGCGGTCAAGGAAGTCGTGGTCACCGACACGGTCCACGTGGAAGTCGGCCCGGACGACCCCAAGGTCAGGGTGCTCTCCGTCGCCGACATCCTTGCCCGTACCATCAAGAACGTGTTCGAGGACGAGTCGGTGAGCGAGATCTTCGCCGGCGAGAACCAGCTCTTCTAGCAGGAGACGACCAATGGAAAAAGTCACCCTCGTCGTGCAACCGCGCGACCTTACCGGCAGCCGCAACGCGCGGCGCCTGCGCAAGTCCGGGCTCATCCCGGGCGTGCTCTACGGCCACGGCCAGGAAGCCACCGCGTTCGCCGTGGACCCGCATGCCCTGCGCCCCGTGCTCGTCGGCGGGGGCACGCACGCCGTGCTCTCCGTCACCGTGGAGGGGCACAGCAAGGCGCACAACGCCATCGTCAAGGAGCTCGAGCTCGACCGCGTCAAGAGCACGGTCACGCACATCGACCTCCAGGAGATCCGCCTCGACGAGACCATCGAGACCACGGTGGCCGTGAGCTTCGAGGGCGAGGCCATCGGCCTCAAGTCCGGCGGCATGCTCGACGAGTCCACCCGCGAGGTCACCATCAAGGGCCTCGTCACGGCGATCCCCGAGCGCTTGGTGCTCGACATCAGCGCGATGGACATCAACGACACGGCCAAGGTCGGCGACCTCGTGGTGCCCGAGGGCATCGAGGTCATGAACGACCCCGAAGAGGTCCTCTGCTCGCTGCTGCCGCCGCGCAAGGTCGAGGAAGAGCTCGAGGAAGGCGCCGAAGGCGCCGAGGGCGCTGTGGCTGGAGCCGAGCCCGAGGTCGTGGGCAAGGGCGAGGCCGAGGAGTCCGCGGACTGACGGCCGCCCCGCGCCGGGCCGCCTGACGGGATCGCACCGTGGCGCTCTTTCGCCCGCAGAACAACTGTGACTACCTCATCGTCGGCCTGGGGAATCCCGGGCCGACGTATGAGGGTACGCGCCACAACGTCGGCTACCAGGTCGTGGAGCTGCTGGCGCGCCGCCACGGGTTCCCGAAGGCCAAGCGCGGATTCGACGGCCGCTGCGCCGAAGGATCCGTCGGCGGCCGTCCCGCTTTTCTGCTGCAGCCCACGACTTTCATGAACGACTCTGGGCGCAGCGTCGCCGCCGCGCTGCGAGCGCTCAAGCTGCCGCTCGAGCGCGTGCTCGTCGTCCACGACCACATCGACCTGCCCTTCGGCAAACTGCGGCTCGTCGACGGAGGAGGCAGCGGCGGCCACAACGGACTCAAGAGCATCACCGGCCTCATCGGCGCGGACTACGCGCGCCTTCGCGTCGGCGTGGACCGCCCGGCGAGTTACGATCCGGAGATCGTCGCAGACTGGGTCCTGAGCCGGTTCCCAGAGAGCAAGCGAGATGTTGAGGGGCTGGTGGCCGCGGCGGCCGACGCGGCCGAGCTCTGGCTAGAGCTGGGGCTGCAGGACGCCGCCGCTCGCGTCAACGGCCTGGGACGCTAGCACCTGGTGGTGCCAGGCCAGGGCCGCCGGGCTCTGGAGCGGCGTCCCCGGGAGGCTGGCGCCGGCGAGCAGCACCGTGATGGCGTCCTGCGCCGTCGTCGCCCGCGTCCAGCTGACCGCGCTGCCGTTGACGAGGATCGAGTACCCCACGCTGCGCCGGTTGGCGCTGAGCACGTACCCCGAGAGGGACACGGCGATGTTCAGCGTGCCGGTCTTGGCGTGCGCGTTGCCCTGGGCGGCGGTGCCGCGCATGCGCTCGCGCAGCGTGCCGTCCTCGCCGGCGATGGCGAGCGACTGGAAGTACGCGCCGGCCTCCGGCCGGCGCGTCATCGTGGTGAGGAGCTGCACGAGGAACGACGCGGTCACCCTGTCGTCGTAGCTCAGCCCCGAGCCGTCGTGGATCACGACCGACTCCAGCGGCAGCCCGATCATCTTGAGGGTCACGCGCACGACCCCGACGCCGGCAGCGCTCGTGCCCGACCCCGTGAAGTCCTTGCCGAGGCCCTTGAGCAGCATCTCGGCGAAGAAGTTGTCGCTGTCCTTGTTCATGCGCTTGAGCAGCGCGCTCAGCGGCGCCGAGCGCTGCGTCGCGAGCAGCGTGTCGGCGACGGGGACCGTCCCCGTGCCGGCCTTGCCCATGACCTTGATGCCGGCCGCCTTGAGTGCCTTGATCAGCAGCTTGGCCGACCACTTGGCGGGGTCCGCGACGCGGTTGCCGTCGTCCAGACCTTCGTTGCCGGAGAGCGCCGACAGCGGCCCGCACTCGACCTGGATGCCGGGCTTCCAGTCCGGGCCCGTGCGGCGCGTGTCGAACCAGCCCTCGTCGCCGATCACGCCGCCCTTGACCTTGCGCACGCCCAGCTTGCGCAGCTTCTGCGCGAACGCCTCGAAGGACGATGTCTTGAGGTGCATCACCTGGCGCTGGTACTGCAGCGTCGAGAGACTCGGGTCGCCGTAGCCCCTGAGGTAGAGGTCGCCGTGGATGGTGCCGTTCGGCGACGGGCCGTCGGGGCCGTAGAGACCGGTGATGAAGCGGTGGTCCGGGCCCCAGTCGAGGAGTCCGGTCGCCGACGTGAGCAGCTTGAGGTTCGAGGCCGGCGCGAGGGGCGTGAAGGAGTTGCGCCCGTACACCTGCTGCCCGGTGTCGATGTTCCAGACGTAGACACCGGTCCGCGACCCAGCCACGCCGTTCTTCGTGAGGATGCGCAGGATGTCCGTCTTGATCGTGGCGGCGGCGGGCGCCGGGCGCAGGCAGGTACCCGCCAGCAGCAGCGCGAGAAGCACCAATGCCGCGCTGAGGCGCACCCGTCCCATCGTCTCCGGTCCCGTCTTCACGGTCGTCATCCTACGACGGGAGACGTGCCGCACGGTACCCGCGCCTGCTCGCGGTGCAGGCCGCGCCGCCCCGCTTGACTTGGGCGCGGACGGCGGCGATAAGGGAGGCATGGCGGCGGACGACAGGAGCGAGGGCGCTGGGGCGGGGCGCAGGCTGGCGCCGGCGCTCTGGCTCGTCCTGGCGATGGGCCTGCTGCTCTGCGCGACGCAGCCGGGCGCGCTGCCGGCGCCCGCCCGCGGGGCGTCGGCGCCGGGCGGTGCCGCGGCGCGGACTCCCTGGGCGCTGGCCGGAGGCTTCCCGCGCGCCTTCGACCTGCGGCGCCTCGGCCGCGTCACGGAGGTGCGCGAGCAGGCGCATTACAGCACGTGCTGGGCCATGGCCGCCATCGGCTCGCTCGAGTCGAACCTTCTCCCGCGAGCACGCCTGGACCTTTCGGAAAACGCTTTGGCGGACCACAACGGCTCCCGGCTCGTGTTCGCGACCTGGGCCGAGGGGCAAGCCACCAGCCACCTCGCGACCGCGGCCTTCGCGCGCTGGGACGGCCCCGTGCTGGAGCGCCAGGACCCGTACCCGCATCCCGGTGACTCGCGCGAGGGCCTGCGCCCCGCCCTGCACGTGCAGGAAGTGCTGTTCCTGCCCGGCCGGCGGGGGCCTGCCGACAACGCCGCCCTCAAGTGGGCGCTCACGGCGCACGGCGCCGTGGACACGTCGATGGCGTTCAAGGCGGGCTTTCTGCGTTCACAGACCAGCTCGTACTACTGCTCCAGGCCGGGTCTGCGGCTCAACCACCACGTCACCTGCGTCGGCTGGGACGACGGCTATCCGGCGAGCCGTTTCAGGAGCCGGCCGCCCGGAGGCGGCGCCTTTCTGGTCAGGAACAGCTGGGGCGCCGCCTGGGGCGAGGCCGGCTACTTCTGGGTCTCCTACTACGACGCCGACTTCGGCAGGGAGATGGCCGTGTTCGACGGCGCCCAGAGCGCGGCCGACTACGACGCCATCTACCAGTACGACGCTCTCGGCTGGTCTCGCAGCGTGGGGTTCGGCCGCGAGACCGCGTGGTTCGCCAACCGTTTTCGCTGCGTCGGCAGCGGCACGCTCGCGGCCGTCAGTTTCTACACGCCGGTGTCCGGCTCCGCCTACGTGGTGCGCGTGGCCGGCTCGGTCGCAGGCCTGAGCGCCGCACCGCGCGCCGCCGCCGGCACCATCGCGGTCGCCGGCTACCACACGGTCACGCTGGACGCTCCGGTCAAGGCCCGGCGCGGCCGCGACTTCGTGGTCGCGGTCGAGCTCACGACGCCCGGCAGCACGCGGCCCATTCCGCTCGAGGCGCCCTCCGACCTGATCGCGCCGCGCGCCGGCCGCGGCCAGTCGTACGTGAGCTCCGACGGCGCCTCGTGGACAGACCTCACGACGCTGCCGGACCTTGGCAGCGCGAACGTCTGTCTCAAGGCCTTCGTCACCGCCTCCGGGAACGGCGACACGAAGGCGCCGGAGGCGACGCTGCGGGACGCATCGGCGACGGAGGGCGGGACGGCGAGCGTGCGCTGGGCCCTCAGCGATCCGCCGTTCTCGTGCGCCAGCGCCGCCGCCGACCTCGAGGTGCTCGACGCGCGCGGCCTCGTCGTCCAGTCGCAGCGCGTCCCGGCGGTCGCAGTGGGCGAGGCGGGCCTCTGGCGCTTTCGCTGCTGGCTGCCCGCTGGTGCGTACAGGCTCTCGGCGCGCGCCTACGACGTCGCCGGCAACGCGCAACTGCGCGCCGCCGGCGCGGTGCTGCGCGTGACGGCGCCCCGCCGGGTCGCGCGGCCGGCCGCCGGCTCTTGAACCGGAGCGCGAGGGCCGCCGCCGGCCGCTGAGTCGTGGTCTGCGCGGCGCACCGCACCGATCCCCGTGCCGGCTGCGCCGACTCCGCAGCGTTTGGGTACAATCGGGAGCGGCTCCGCCCCGTCGCCGACGAGCTGAGGCATCGACCCGGATGTCGCAGCTCAGGCGAACGGGGCTTTCGGCGTGTCCGGAGGACCATGTTCGTCGAGTACCTTATGCACAGCAAAGCGTTCGAGGCGGCTGCGCCGCGGCTGCGCCGCGGCGCCTCGGTGTACGCTCCGAGCTACTTCGCGCCGTACGTCCTCGGTGCCGCTTTGGCGGCGTCCGGCGGCGGCCGCCTGGTCGTCGCGCCGGACGGCGAGGCGGCGGCGCGCCTCGCCTCCGACCTCGCGCTCTTCCTTGACGCCGACGTGCCGGTGCTGCCCGCCCGCGGCGTGCTGTACGGCGCCGACGTGGCGCCGGCACCGCACGTCATCGGCGAGCGCCAGCAGGCGCTCGCCGCCCTCGCCGCCGGCGGAGTCGTGGTGGCCGAGGCCGTGGCGCTCCTCGAGCGGTTCCTGCCGCTCGAGCTGCAACCACGGCCGCTCGCTCTCGCACCGGGCCGGGAGCTCTCCTTCGACGGTGCCGTGGCCCAGCTGGCCACGCTCGGCTACGAGCGCGTGGAGCAGGTCCGCGGCCGCGGAGAGTACGCCGTGCGCGGCGGCCTCATCGACGCCTACCCGGCGATCGGCGACCCGCTGCGCGTGGAGTTCTGGGGCGACGAGGTCGAGAGCCTGCGTACCTTCTCCATCTACTCGCAGCGCACGACCGGCACCCTCGAGGGCGTGGTGGTCTATGCGGCTTTCGAAGCCGACACGTCGCTTCCGGAGTACGAGAGTGGTGTCCATCAGGCGATCGCCGCCTGGGAGCGCGAGGGCAGGGAAGAGGCCCCCGACGCGCTCTTCCGGCGCGCCGGCGTGCGGGCGCTGGCGACGCTCGCCGGGCGGTTCGTGACCCTGGCCGATGTGATCGCCGGCGCCGGCCTCGGCTGCGCCGTCTTCAGCGCCGACGAGACGTACCGCGCCCTGGCGGAGTTCGACGCCGAGGTGGCGATGGCGGTCGGGGGCGCGGAGGCGCGTGAGCGGCTCTACGTGCCGCTCACGGAGGTCCGCGCCCTGCTCTCCGGCGCGCTGCAGATCGACGTCGTGCAGCGCGACCAGCCCGTACAGTTCAACGCCTCGCGGCCGCAGTTCGCGGCGCGCGACATCAGCGGCGCCGAGCGCGACCTCATGCGCCTCGTCAACGACGGCTACCGCGTGTTCGTGGTGTTCCGGCACGCCGGCGAGGCGGAGCGCGCCACCTACCGCTTGCGCAACCTCAGCGCCGAGGTCGTGAGTCCGGGACAGCTCGCCCGCGGCGGCGAGGCCGCCGCGGGCCTCTACTTCCTCGCCGCCCCGCTGCGTGACGGCTTCGTCTCGGCCGACCTCAAGCTCGCCGTCGTCAACGAGCGCGCCCTGCTGCGCGCCGCTCCTCGCGAGCAGCGCTTCACCGGCGGCACGCGGCTCGCGAGCTTCTTCGACGTGCGTCCCGACGACTACGTGGTGCACGAGGACCACGGCATCGCGCGCTTCGCGGGGATCGAGACGCGCACCGTCGGCGGCATCACGCGCGACTACCTGCTGCTGGAGTTCAAGGGCGAGGACCGCGTCTTCGTGCCTCACGACCAGATCGGCAAGGTCAGTCGCTATATCGGCGCCTCCGGAGCCTCGCCGACGCTCGACAAGCTCGGCGGCACGCATTGGCAGACGGTCAAGACTCGGGCGCGCACGGCCGTCGTCGAGATGGCCGGGGAGCTGCTGCAGCTCTACGCCGCGCGCCAGGCGGTGCCCGGTTTCGCCTTCCCGCCTGACGGTGAGCTCATGATGCAGCTCGAGGAGGCCTTCCCGTTCGAAGAGACCGAGGACCAGGCCGAAGCCATCGACGAGGTCAAGAACGACATGGAGGCGCCGCACCCGATGGACCGCCTGGTGTGCGGCGACGTGGGGTACGGCAAGACCGAGGTCGCCGTGCGCGCCGCCTTCAAGGCGGCCGAGGCCGGGCGCCAGAGCCTCGTGCTGGTGCCGACGACCATCCTCGCCGAGCAGCATCTGATGACGTTCAGCGAGCGCTTCGCCGACCTACCGGTGAAGATCGGCATGGTCTCGCGCTTCCGCACCGCGGCGGAGCAGCGGCGCATCCTGGCCGAGTTCTCCGCCGGCAGGATCGACGTGCTCATCGGCACGCACCGCCTGCTCAGCACCGACGTCCAGCCGCACGACTTGGGGCTGGTCGTCGTCGACGAGGAGCAGCGCTTCGGCGTGCGCCAGAAGGAGCTGCTGCGCAACCTCAAGCTGCAGGTCGACGTGATCAGCCTCTCGGCGACCCCGATCCCGCGCACCCTGCAGATGTCGCTCACCGGCATCCGCGACATCTCCGTGATCGAGACCGCGCCGCACGGGCGCCACGAGATCCGCACCTACATCGGCGAGTACCGCGACGATCTCGTGCGCATCGCCATCGAGAAGGAGCTGGCGCGCGGCGGCCAGGCGTTCTACCTGCACAACCGCGTCGAGTCGATCGATCAGGCGGCCGAGCACGTGCGCGAGCTGGCTCCGCGGGGCGCGCGCATCCTCGTGGCCCACGGCCAGATGCACGAGCGCGCCCTCGAGAAGGTGATGCTCGCCTTCCTCTCCGGCGAGGCCGACATCCTGGTGACGACGTCGATCATCGAGAGCGGGATCGACATCCCGACCGCCAACACGCTGATCGTGGAGCGCGCCGACATGCTGGGGCTGGCACAGCTCTACCAGATCCGCGGGCGCATCGGGCGCAGCGACGAGCACGCCTTCGCCTATCTGCTCTACCCGAGCGAGGAGCTGCTCACGAGCGACGCCGCCGCGCGCCTGACCACGCTCAGCGACCACACCGATCTCGGCGCCGGCTTCAAGATCGCCATGGCCGACCTCGAGATCCGCGGCGCCGGCAACCTGCTCGGCGACGAGCAGAGCGGGCACGTCGCCGCCGTGGGCTTCGAGATGTATGCGCAGATGCTCGAGGAGGCGGTGCACGAGTTGCAGGGCGAGCAGGCGGCGCTCCTGGCGCCGGTGCGCGTGGACGTGCCGGTCACCGCCTACGTGCCGCCCGACTACATCGCCTACGAGGCGAGCAAGATCGACGCTCACCGGCGCATCGCGCGCGTCCGCAGCCTGCGCGAGCTCGGCGACGTGCGTGCGGAGCTCGCCGACCGCTTCGGGGCGCCTCCGGAGCCGGTGGAGAACCTGCTCACCCTGCAGGCGATCAAGCTCAAGGCGGCGGAACTGCCGGCCACCGCTGTCACCGTGCGCGGCGGCCGTCTGCAGCTCGACGGCTTCGACCTCGACGACGAGTGGGCGGCGCGCCTGCGCGCCGCCC
>Ga0316226_1000655_pt1 | contig 43951 bp, 53 predicted proteins | sample TBH18017metaG_FD_206009 | JGI IMG/M metagenome (GOLD analysis project Ga0316226, IMG submission 206009) | Freshwater microbial communities from Trout Bog Lake, Wisconsin, USA - TBH18017 | ecosystem: Environmental > Aquatic > Freshwater > Lake > Hypolimnion/Profundal zone | place: USA: Wisconsin...
CGCTCTGCAGGCGCTTTGGGACTGGGGGATTTCGTTCTCATCGGTCGTCCTTTCTCGAAGGCGATGAGACCAAATTCCTCCCTTAGCTAAAACCCCAATTCTGTCTCATAGGCTCTGACGGCGTACATCTGAATCTCGAGCCAGTCTCTTGCGCACGCTCTTTAAGTCTGGGTGGGTCCGGGCCGGAAGCGCTTTGGCCCTGCTTCTCACCGCTATCAACGGATACGCTGGGGTTCAGGACCAATTCGAGGCATTACCCAAGCTTCAAGACATTGTTGCGGTGCCTTATCTGGGTTTCCTACCGTGGTGGGGGTGGATGCTGGTGTGGCTTTTGGTACTGCAGGCGGTGTTTGTATATGCGCTGTTTGAATATGTCCGTAGTCTGATTGTGAGCCCAAAAACCGTGCTTCCCACACCTGAACCGGTTAAGCACGAGCATAGGGATGCTATCACGTTAAAGCTCGCCGGCCTTGTTCAATCAGTTTGTGAAAAGGCTCGTAACGAGCCGGGGCTATCGTGGCCATTATCGGAGACGCGCACACTGGGAATACAATTCCGTGAGGTGGTGGATTCAAGTCATCTTATATGGACAGAAGATGAGGCCAAAAGGCTGCGTCGAGTGTTTCATAACACCCTCAGATCGGTAGGATACTCGATGATGGAGCGTGAAGAATTGGGAAGAAAAGTGCCAATAAGCGAATCACTTCCGGCTTTTGAAAAAGCTACCGACGACCTTGTTAGAGAGCTCAAGGGTTAGAGCCTGAGATCTAGATAAAATTTGACGCGGGCCGCTAAATACATGCCGGGCGCTCACCACTTTCGCAGGTCCGCCAGACCTGCTCACGCGCGCTAACGCGCGCCGCGGCTCTCACTCCGGCGCCACAGTGACCTTGATGCCGTCAATCGTGTCGCTGCAGACGATCTGGCAGGCGAGGCGCGATGTGCCCGGTTCCACGGCCAGGGCCATGTCCAGCATGTCGAGTTCGGATTCGGAAGGCTCGGGCAACTTATCGTACCAGCCATCGGTCACATAGATGTGGCAGGTGGCGCAGGCGCAGGCGCCGCCGCATTCCGCCGCGATGTCCATGCCGCCATCGCGCAGGATTTCCATCACGCTCCAGCCGTCACGGCCTTCCAGCACAGTTTCCTTGCCGGCGCGGTTTTTAGCGATGATCTTCAAGAGACACCCAATTTTTTCTGGAGGGACGAAGACGAGGTTGTGTATTGGAAACGCAATTTCTCGTTCGGCCTGGCGACGTGGAAGGCAGCCTGCGCCATCAGCGCGGCCTCATGGAAGCCCGACAATATCAATTTCAGCTTGCCGGTATAGGAGTTTATGTCGCCGATGGCGAAAATCCCCGGCGTCTGGCTTTCAAAGCGCGCCGTGTCCACCGGGATCAGGTTTTCGTGCAGGTTGATGCCGAACTCTGCGATGGGGCCCAGCTTGATGGTCAGGCCGAAGAAGGGCAGGAAGGTATCGGCTTCGTGATGCCATTCGCTCTTGTCGGCGCCCGACAGGGTCACGCCCGCCAGCTTTCCCGGTTCGCCATGCAGCGCCTTGACCGAGGCGACATGGAATTTGACTTTGCCTTCCTTCTCCAGCTCCCGCATCTGGTTGACGCTGTGCTGGGCGGCGCGGAAACCGTCGCGGTGATGCACCAGGGTGAGCGACTTGGCCAGCGGCGCCAGGTTGATCACCCAGTCCAGCGCGCTGTCGCCGCCGCCGGCGATCAGGATATTCTTGCCGCGGAAGGTTTCCATCTTGCGCACGGCGTAATGCACGCCGACGCCGTCGCCGGCATTCTCAAAATGTTCGATGCCCGGCACGGGCGGGCGCTTGGGCTGGAAGCTGCCGGCGCCGGCGGCGATCACCACGACATGGGCGGTAATCGCGGTGCCGGCATCGGTCTTCAGGGTCCAGCGGCCATCGGGCTGTTTTTCCAGCGACGTGACCATCTCGCCGAAATGAAATTGCGGGCTGAAAGGGGCGATCTGCTCCATCAGCTGGTTCACCAGTCCCTGGCCGGTGACGATGGGCAAAGCGGGAATGTCGTAGATCGGCTTTTCCGGATACAGCTCGGTGCATTGGCCGCCCGGGCGATCAAGAATATCGACCAAATGGCATTTGAGGTCGAGCAGCCCCAGTTCAAACACGGCGAACAGGCCGCAGGGGCCTGCTCCGATAATGGCGACATCCGTTTCGATGGGGGCAGCGGTCATGATCTTGTCCAAAGGCGGTGTTTCACACCTAACTTCATGTAATGACTGGAAAAGCGTGGCCCTTATATGTAAAAACGTGAAAGCCAACAACCCCTGCCATTCGGTCCCCTGCGATGCAAAATGACGCGATCCAAGCGCCGGAAGACTGCGGTTCCATGGACGAATTGCGGGTGGCGATTGATGCGCTGGACCGTCAGTTGGTGACTTTGCTGGCGCGGCGCCAGACTTACATCGAGCGCGCTGCCGAATTGAAGAGTGGCCGGGCGCAGGTGCGCGACCCGGCCCGCATCGAAGATGTGGTGCAAAAAGTCATCGCGGCGGGGAAAGAAGCCGGACTCAATCCGGCGATAGCTGAACCTGTATGGCGGACGCTGATCGAAGCCAGCATCGCGCATGAGTTCGAAGCATTCGACAAAAAGCGCTGATTACTGGTCGCGCGGCCTACGGAAAACCGCGAGGCCACACTTTTCCGGGCCGACGCTCTATGCCGCCAGATATTGCTGAATAAAGCCGCGCACGGTCTGCGCTTCGCTTTCCAGGGCATTTATCGCTGCCTGGGCGCGCTCGGCATTGGCCGGGTCAACCGGCTCGGCGGCGGCGGCCGCTTCGCCCATGCCAAAAGCGCCGACGCCGCGCGCTGCGCCTTTGATGGTATGGGTGATCTCACGCCAGCGTTTGGCGTCGCGCAGCGCCAGCACGGCATTGAGCTCGCCCACCATGCCGGTGACCTGGGAATCGAACAGCCGCAGAATCTCGGCGTTCAAGGTGACATCGCCGCCGGTGTAGCGGGCGAGATGATCCATATCGACGGGGTTGGCCACGGGCGTATTTCCGGTTTCACACAGGGCAATTGTCACCATTCGCGGCTAAGGTGGCGTTAATGGCGGCAATGGCTTTCCGCACTGCGAAATTTACCATAGGATGGGGGTTCCAAAGGTTGGCCCATGGTTAAAAGTTTCGAGCGAAATCAACCGGTTATGTTGCAGCCGGTCACCGTTGCAGACGAGCCCGAAGTGCGGGCTCCGTCCCGTCCGGCGGCGCGCGCCCCGTCGCGCTTTCCTGCCGCGGCCCTGACCTTTGCCGCCATTCTGTCGGCTTTCTGGATCGGGGTATGGGGCGCTTATCTGTGGGGCTATTTCGGGCCGCAAGGTCTCAGCGCGCTCGACATGCAGCAGCTGGCGCTGTTCGCCGCCGCCATGGCGCTGCCGCCATTCCTGTTCGTCGCCATCGCTGCCGCTTTTGGCCGCGCCAGCCATATGGGCCGCACCGCTGAAGCCTTGCAGGCCGCCGCCGAACATCTTTTCACCGCCGATGACACCGCCGCGCGCGGTGCGGTCAATCTGGGCCGCGCGGTGCGCCGCGAACTCGATGCTCTCAATGTGGGACTGGACGGCGCTTTCGGACGGATGCGGGCGCTGGAGACGTCGCTGGAAAATCAGGTCGCCGCTTTGGATGAAGCGGGCGCGCGCGCGGCCGTGCGCGGCGAAGCCATCGCCGCCCGCCTGACACAGGAAAGCCAGCGCCTGGAAGCGCTGGGCGATCATCTCACCGATTCCGCCAACCGCGCTTCAGAAACCGTGGCGGGCCGCGCCGCGCAATTGCGCGCCAGCATCGAGACGGCGGAAGGCGGTCTCAAAATGGCGACCCAGCAACTGGATGTCCAGGCAGCGGGTTTTCGCTCTGCGGCGCAGGCGGCGGCGGATGCGCCCCATGCCGCGGCGGTCGAGCTCGACAACCAGGCCAAGAAAATCGAACAAGTTTCGGATGCTGCTTTGGCGCGGGCGGAATTCGTGCTGGCACGGCAGGAAAAGCATCGCGGCCAGATGAACGAGCTTCTGAGCAAGCTGAAGGAAGACAGCGCCGTATTCGAAGGCGCCTTGGCAGGACAGCGCGCCGGCATGGAGCAGGCGATCAATGCGCTGGGCGGCGAAGCCAAGCGCTTTGAAATGGTGACCGGCGATGCCGAGCGGCATCTGGAATTGATCATGGCCAATGCCGCCAGCCGCGCCGGGCAGCTCACCGCCGCCTTCGCGCGCGAAGCGGAACGGCTGAAAGACGCCAGCGAGTTGGCGCAGACCGTATTGGCGGCGCTGATTGGTACCTTGCGCGATGCGGGTACGGGCGCCCAGACCCTGATCGGTGAAAGCGCCGCCCAGGCCAAACAGGATGCGCGCGCCCTGGTGGGTGACGCGATGGGAGAGTGCGAACGCCTGCTGCGTGCGGCGGGCGAAATGTCGGCTGAGGCGCATGAAATTCGGACCTCGCTGGCCAAGGCGATTGAAGAAGTGGAACGTCACCTCACCCGCTTGCCCACCGTGGCGCAAGGCGAGGCGCAGCGCATCCGCCACATGGTGCAAAGTGAGACCGACCAGATTCTGGATCTGTCGGCGCGCACGCTTTCCACCATTCACGCCCGCGCGGCGCGGCCCAGCGTGGCGCCGCAAGCCCAGCCGGAAAGCGAAAGCGAGGGCCTCAAGGGTCTGGCGCGCAACCTGACACAGCGGCCCAAGCGCGATCTGCGCGATGCGGGCGACAAGCCCTCCGGCAAAAGCTGGGAAATGAAAACCCTGCTGGCCGCTGTCGAAACCAATGGCCAGCCGCAAGTTCAGCAGTTGCAATCGGGCAGCGCCGCCGCAATGGGGGCGCTGGAATTGGCGCTGGCGGACATGGCGGTGGATCTGGAAGCCATTGTGATGGATGCGGCGCCCGGCGATGACGATTGGAAACGCTATCTTTCGGGCGACCGGGCGGTGTTCGCGCGCAAACTGGCGGTGGCGATTGACGATGCCGCGATTGACCGCATCACCACGCTTTATCGCGAAGACAGCCGCTTCCACGACACGGCGGATTCCTACCTCAGCGAATTTGAAACCCTGCTGGCCAAGGCGCGTGAAGGCGATGGCGGCGGGCTGCTGGCTTCGACCATTCTCTCCGCCGACACGGGCAAGATTTATCTGGCGATTGCCTATGCACTGGGACGGCTATAGCCGCTTCAGGCGCGCCGCATAGAATCCATCCATGCCGCCCTGCTGCGGCAAATGGCAGGGCAGGGTGCGCAGATCGCCCTCCGGTGAAATCCATTCGCTATGGCCGAATATTTCTTCGGCGGTGACGGGCACGCGCGCGAATTCGGGATGGGCATAGAGGAAGGCGGCGATCTGTTCTTCGCCTTCTTCGCGCTCCAGCGAGCAGACGGCGAACACCAGCAGGCCACCCGGCTCCAGCATCGCCGCGCCACTTTCCAGGATTTCATAGGCCAGCGGGGCGCGGGCCAGCACATCGCCGGGCTCCTTGATCCAGGGCAGGTCGGGATGGCGGCGGATGGTGCCGCTGGCGGTGCAGGGCGCGTCAATCAGCACCAAAGGTGCGCTGTCCTTGAAGTCGCGCGCATCCTGCTCCACCAAAGTGGCGCTGAGACCGGTGCGCGCTAGATTTTCCTTGAGGCGCAGAAGACGCGCCGGATCGGATTCAACAGCCATGACGTCCGCGCCAGCCGCCGCCAGCTGCATGGTTTTGCCGCCGGGGGCTGCGCACAGATCTATGACTTTTCGGCCTTTGACATCGCCCAGCAGGAGCACCGGCAATGTCGCCGCAAAATCCTGCACCCACCAGTCGCCTGACGCAAAGCCGGGCAACTCTTCCACCCGGCCAGCAGGCAGGCGGCGTGATGCGCCGAACAGGGCGGCGCTTTCGGGAAAGACGGAATCCGAATTTTTGAGCGTGATATCGAGTGGCGCTTCGGCGCCGTGCGCCACCGCGATGGCGCGGGTGAGATCAGCACCATATTGCGCCTGCCAGCGTCCCCACATCCAGTCCGGTGTGTTCAGGCGGGTCGCATCCCGGCCGGATCGCACGGCATCGCCTTCCTTGGCGATGCGCCGCAGCACGGCATTGATCAGCGGCTTGAAATGCACCGCCTTGCTGTCGGCGGCGGCCAGATTGTTGGCGCCGTCCACCGCCGCATGGGCGGGACCTTTGAGGATCAGCAATTCCGCTGCGCCCAGCAATAGGATTTCCATCGCCGGGCCTGCTTTGTGGGTTGGCAGCGGCTTGGGCACAAAGTGGCGGATGGTCGTGTCCAGCTCGCCGAAATGGCGCAGCGCGCCACTGGCCAAAGCGCGGGCGAAGCCGGCGTCACGCGGCGGCAGGTTTTTCAGCGTGTCGAGCAGCGCATCCAGCGGACGGCGCTTGCGCAACACGGCGGACAGCAGCGAGAGCGCAGCTTTGCGGGCGGGCAGGCCCGCATCGTTACTCATCCCCAGGGTCCGCTAGATGGCGTAGCAGCCCCTGCCATCGCGCGCAGTCGCGCGATGCGTTCCTCGGTGGAAGGGTGACTGGCGAAGAGGCCGGACATGCCGCCATGCAGCGGATTGATGATGAACATATGCGCCGTGGCGGGATTGGCGTCGGCTTCCGGATTGAGCGTGCGCTGCGCCGAGGCATCAATCGCCGCCAGCGCATTGGCCAGCCATAACGGGCGGCCCGTCAGTTCGGCGCCGGCCTTGTCGGCTTCGAATTCGCGGGAGCGCGAAATGGCGGCCTGCATCAGCATGGCGGCGAAGGGCGCCAGCATGGTGACCAGCAGCACGCCCACCAGCCCCAGCGGATTGCGGCGGTCGCCCATGAAAAACGCCATATTGGCCAGCATGCCGATGGCGCCGGCGATCACGGCAGTGATGGTCATGGTAAGCGTGTCATGATTGCGCACATGACCCAGCTCATGGGCGATCACGCCTGTCAGTTCCTGACTGGTGACTTTGGCAAGCAAGCCCGAGGTGACGCAGATGGCGGCGTGGGCAGGATTACGCCCGGTGGCGAAGGCATTGGGCTGCGGGTTTTCGGAAATGAAAACCTTGGGCATGGGCAGATGCGCCGTGGCCGCCAGCTTTTCGACGATGTGATAAAGATCGGGCGCGCTGGCGGCGTCCACCTGGCGCGCGCCATACATGCGCAGCAGCATCTTGTCGGAATTCCAATAGGCGAACAGGTTCAGGCCCAGCGCTAGCACAAAGGCGAACATCATCCCGCCCGTGCCGCCCACCAGGGCGCCCACGACCAGGAACAATCCCGTCATCAGGCTCATCAGCAGGCCGGTCTTGAAACTGTTCATGGACGCGTTCTCTTGGGGGGCGATATTGATGTAAGCTTGGCTAGCACAGGATCAAGCAGGATTGCGAAAGTGACAGCCTTGACACCAGACCAGATCGCCGCCCGCCGCAAAGAGGCTGCCGTGCGCGCCAACCAGGAAGCGCAGGCGCGCCGCGACGCCGCGCAACCGCAAGCCCTGCTGCCCGAGCGCGGCGGCCCCAAGGGGTTGGAGCCCACCCGCTATGGCGATTGGGAAAAGAAAGGCCTCACTTCCGATTTTTGACGGCTTCGGATTTCTAATCGAAAGCTGGAATGGTGAGGCTTTCCAGCTTGGCGCGGATATCAGACGGCCAGGCCTCGATATGCGCCAGAAATTCGTCCCGGTGGCCGGCGTATAGCGCCCTTATCGCTTCTTCGTAGCCGGGGGCGTTGCCCACCAGCGCCGTGATAAAGCGATAGACGCTGTCGCGCGCCGCCCGCATTAGCATTTTGGGATTGCTGCGGGCCTCTTCCACCAGCTTGCGCAGCGCCGCCGAGGCCCCGCCCGGCTGGGTCGCCAGCCAGTCCCAATGGCGCGGCAACAGGGTGATTTCCCGCGCCACGACCCCCAGCTTGGGGCGGCCGGGGCGCGCGATTTCTGCACTGGGCGGGTAGCGGGGGTCAATATCCACCACCCGGCCGGTCTGTTCGTCGAAGATCAGGGCGCCCGGCACCGCGCTGCTGGAGGAATAAACCTCAACCAGGGAGCCCGAAGCCAGGTGATCAAAGCCGTGGAACGCGGTATAGGTCATTCATGGTATTTATCCGGGTGAAATTGACATGTCAATTACACCAGGATGATATTATATTCTGCCAAAGACTTGATGCTGCCCCGGCCAAGGTTCATCTATCCGATGAGATTTGCGAGCACCCCCATGTTCATCCAGACCGAAGACACGCCCAATCCCGCCACCCTGAAATTCATTCCCGGCCGCGATGTCATGGGGCCGGGCGCGGTGGCCGATTTCCCCAGCGCCGACACGGCGGGGCGTTCGCCTTTGGCGCGGGCGCTGTTTCAGACGCCGGAAGTCTCCCGCGTTTTCTTCGGCAGCGATTTTATTTCCATCACCAAGCGCGACGGCGACTGGAAGCATCTCAAGCCGGGCCTGCTGGGCACCATCATGGAGCATTTTACGCAAGGGCTTCCGCTGATGGACGGCGCCGCGCTGGAAGAGGACGACGTTGGCGGCGAGGATTCTGAACTCGTGCAGCAGATCAAAGACGTGATTGATACCAAGGTGCGCCCCGCCGTGGCGCAGGATGGCGGCGATATCATCTTCAAGCATTTCGACGCCGACAGCGGCATTGTTTCATTGCACCTTCAGGGCTCATGCGCCGGCTGCCCGTCTTCTTCGCGCACCTTGAAGAACGGCATCGAAAATATGCTGCGGCATTATTTTCCGGAAGTGACCGCTGTCGAAGCGGTCTGATTTCTCTTTCCATTATCCCGGAGCAGGCCATGCACCCCGCCACCCCGCACGCCATCAATGACGAAGCGCTGGACACCATCTTCCGCGCCGCGCGCACCCACAACAAATGGTCGGACAAGCCGGTCAGCGATGCGCTCATCATGGCGGTCTATGACATGATGCGCTGGGGCCCCACGGCGGCCAACACGTCAACGGCGCGGTTTCGTTTCCTGACGTCGCCGGAAGCCAAGGCGCGGCTGAAACCGCTTCTGCACGAAGGCAATCGCGAAAAGACCATGCAGGCGCCTGTGGTGGCGATCATCGGCTATGATCTGGATTTTCCGGTACACTTGCCCCGGCTGTTTCCCGCCGTGCCCAATCTGAAGGACAGTTTTGTGGGCAAGCCGGAGCTGACCCAGACCGTTGCCATCCGCAATGGCTCATTGCAGGGCGCTTATTTCATCATTGCGGCGCGGGCGCTGGGGCTGGATTGCGGCCCCATGTCAGGCTTCGATAACGCCGGCGTGGACAAGGAATTTTTCGCCGGCACCAACATCAAATCCAATTTCCTTTGCGCTGTGGGCCACGGGATTGCGGACGGCGTTTATCCGCGCGGGCCCCGTCTTTCCTTCGACGAAGCGTGTCAGATCATTTGAAAATCCTGGCCGTTGATACTGCGCTGGGCGCCTGTTCGGTGGCGGTGCTGGATGGCGAAACGATTCTGGCGCGTCAGTTCGTGGAAATGGCGCGCGGCCATGCCGAAGCCCTGGCGCCGATGGTGCAGGACATCATGGCGCAAGCGGGCCTGCGATTTTCGCAATTGGAACGCCTGGCCGTCACCACCGGCCCTGGCACCTTCACCGGCCAGCGCGTCGGGCTGGCGTTCATGCGCGGCCTCAGGGTCGCGCTGAAAAAACCTTTGACCGGGATCACCACCTTGGAAGCCATGGCGGCTGCTACCGCAGCGCCGCGCGCCGCCGCGATCCATGACGCCAAGCGTGACGAGGCCTATCTGCTGTTGTGGGAGAATGGCGCCACGGTGCTTGAACCCACAGTGATGCCGTTCGCCGAAGCGGTGGAAAAAATTCGCGGCTTCGGAGTCTGCACTTTGGCCGGCACCGGCGCTGTCACGGCCGCCGCCTTGCTGGGCGCAGAATTTCCTCTCAGCACTATTCGCCAGCCTGATGCGGTGTGGGTGGCGCGGCTGGCCTTGCAACGCCCCGCAACGGACACGGCCCCCGCGCCGCTTTATCTGCGCGCGCCGGATGCCAAGCTCCCCGCATGAGTCCGGTGCTGTTTAATCCCGCCAAAGATGACGCGGCGCTGTTGGCGCAGCTGCATCGCACCGCTTTTACCGATCCCTGGGACAAGGCTGCGATCTGCGAGTTATTCGCAGGTCCCGGCGTCTTTGTGTATTTTACGCAGGATGGTTTTGTGATGGCTCGGGCCGCGGGCGGAGAAGCGGAAATTCTGACCCTGGCGGTTGCGATGGCGGCGCGCGGGCGGGGGCTGGGCCGCCGCCTCCTGCAAAGCGCTGCCGCGCATGCTGCACCCTTGGGCGCGCAAAGCATGTTTCTGGAGGTGGGCACGGACAATCCGGCGGCGCTGGCTTTGTATGCCGGGCTGGGCTTCGTCCGGGTGGGGCAGCGCAAGGCCTATTATGCGGCATCGGGCGCGGATGCCTGGGTGATGCAGGTCAAGCTGCCGCTTCCGCCCGGTGAAAAATTCGCCTAACGTCTCGGGGACAGCAAATAAAGATGGGACGCGCGTGACGCCGATCGAGAAACTCTGCGTTGACAAGGGGCTTCGCATGACGGAGCAGCGCCGGGTCATCGCCAAGGTGCTGTCGGGCGCGGGCGACCATCCGGATGCAGAAGAATTGTATCGCCGCGCCGCCGCGATTGACCCGCATATCTCCATCGCCACCGTCTATCGCACCGTCAAGCTGTTCGAGGATGCCGGCATCCTGGAGCGCCATGACTTTCGCGATGGCCGCGCCCGCTATGAAGAAGCGACGGAAAATCATCACGATCATCTGATCGACGTCCAGACCGGCAGCGTCATCGAATTCCGCAACGAAGATATCGAAAAGCTGCAGCGCCGGGTTGCCGAAGAGCTGGGCTTTGAGCTGGTGGATCACCGGCTGGAGCTTTACGGCGTGCCCAAGGGCAAGAAGCCCGCAAAACCCTGATGCCGACCTTGCGCGCCGCCGTCATTCTGGCGGCGTTCCTGATCGTGACGTTTCTTCTTATTCCTGTGCAATGGCTGGGGCTCACGTTCCGGCTGCCCTATGTGCGCAGCTTTCCGCACGCTTATCATCGTTTTGTCGCGCGGCTGTTCGGTATCCATATCCGTGTGCTGGGCGCGCCCTCGCCAGGCGCCTTGCTGGTGGCCAATCACACGGGCTGGCTCGATATCGTGATTTTTTCGGCTGTGATGCCGCTGTCCTTTGTCGCCAAGTCGGAAGTGGCAAGCTGGCCTTTCTTCGGCACCCTGGCGCGGCTGCAGCGCACCGTGTTTGTGACAAGGGCGCGGCGCAGCGAAACCGGCGCGGCCCGCGACGACATCCGCGATCGCTTGCGGGCGGGCGATACCTTGGTGCTGTTTCCGGAAGGCACCTCCAACGACGGCAATGGCGTGCTGCCATTCAAAAGTGCGCTGTTGGGCGCGGCGGAGGCGATGTCTGAAGGCAGGCATGTCACCGTGCAGCCGGTTTCCACCGCCTATACCGGCATTCACGGCATACCCATGGGGCGTGAGAACCGTCCGCTATTCGCCTGGTATGGCGATATGGAACTGGTGCCGCATCTGTGGGAATCCCTGAAAGCCGGGCCGCTGGATGTGGTGGTGGAATTTCATTCGCCCCTCAGCCTGGATATGATGGACCGCAAGCAACTGGCGAAAGCCGCAGAAACGCTGGTGCGCGCCGGCCAGATGCGGGCCCTGGCCGGGTCGGTTTGAGCAAAAACATTGAATTTGCACGGGCTCCCGCCGATAACCCCGCCATGAAGAAGCTCTTCATCAAGACCTATGGCTGCCAGATGAACGCCTATGATTCCGCCCGCATGGCGGATCTGCTGGCGCCGCTGGGCTATGCCACGACCGATGAAGCCAAGGGCGCCGATATGGTGATCTTCAACACCTGCCATGTCCGCGAAAGGGCAACCGAGAAGGTTTATTCCGAACTGGGACGCATGAAGGCGCTCAAGCGCGCCAAGCCGGACATGCTGGTGACGGTGGCGGGCTGCACCGCGCAGGCGGAAGGCGCCGAGATCGTGGCGCGCGCGCCGGTGGTGGATCTGGTGGTTGGGCCGCAGTCGTATCACCGCTTGCCCGAAATGATCGCCCGCGCCGCGCGCCAAGCCGGCCATGTGCTGGAAACCGATTTCCCGGCGCTGGAAAAATTCGATGTCATCGAAGGCGTTGGGCCGCAATCCGTCAGCGACACCGGCATCAGCGCCTTTCTCACCGTGCAGGAAGGCTGCGATAAATTCTGCACCTTCTGCGTGGTGCCATACACGCGCGGACCGGAACATTCGCGCAGTCCCGAACAGATCATCGCCGAAGCACGGCAATTGTCGGCACGCGGCGCGCGCGAGATCGTGCTCTTGGGCCAGAATGTCAACGCTTATCGCGGCACGGCGGCGGATGGCAAAGACTGGAACCTGGCGCGGTTGATCCAGGCCATTGCCGATATCAAGGACGTCAGCCGCATCCGCTACACCACCAGCCATCCGCGCGACATGGATGACACGCTGATCGCGGCGCACGGCAATATCGAAAAACTGATGCCGATGCTGCATTTGCCAGTGCAGTCGGGCTCTGACACGGTGCTGGCGGCGATGAACCGCCAGCATACGGCGGATGAGTATCGCGAATTGATCGGACGGTTGCGCGCGGCGCGGCACGACATCGTTTTTTCATCCGATTTCATTGTCGGCTTTCCCGGTGAAAGCGATGTCGATTTTGAAGCCACGATGACCTTGGTGCGCGATGTGACATTCGCCCAATGTTTTTCCTTCAAATACAGTCCGCGCCCCGGTACGCCGGCAGCGGCGGCGAAGAAGCTGGTGGCCGAAGCCATCAAGACCGAACGGCTATCGGCGCTGCAAGCCTTGCTGCTGCAGCAACAGGATGACGCCAACCGCACCGCCATCGGCAAGACCATGGCGGTGCTGTTCGAAAAGCCTGGCCGCAAAAACGGCCAACTGGTCGGCCGCACGCCTTATCTGCAGCCGGTGCATGTTCAGGGCAGCCATGAAATGATCGGGCGCATCGCCGATGTGAAGATTGCCGCTCTCACCGCCAACAGCCTGCACGGGGCGCTTACGGCCAAGGACTTCGAGACCGCGTGAAGAAAACCAAAAAGCCGGTCACCGAACAATTTGCCGTGGAGTTTGCCGACAACCGGCTGGCAGCGGCGCTGAGCGGCCCGCACCAGAAGAATTTCGCCCGCCTGGAACAGCGTCTGGATATTCGCATCACCCAGCGCGGCAACCGGGTCGCCTTGTCGGGCGCCGAGCGCGAACGCGGCGCCACGATCCTGCAGGCGCTTTATGCCCGGGCGAAAGCGGGCGAAAGCATCACCCTGGCGGATGTGGATGCCGAAATCCGATTCACCGATGGCTCCAAAGCCCAAGCCCCCGGCGCCATCCGCACCGCGTCGGGCCGCCTGACCCGGCCGCGCAGTCCGGCCCAAAGCGCCTATCTCGATTTGATGCGCGATCATCCGCTGGTGTTCGGCATCGGCCCGGCGGGCACCGGCAAGACCTATCTTGCTGCCGCTTACGGTGCGTCCATGCTGTTCCAGCGCAAGGTCGAACGGCTGATCCTGTCGCGCCCGGCGCTGGAAGCGGGCGAGCGGCTGGGCTTTCTGCCCGGCGATCTGAAAGAGAAAATCGATCCTTATCTCAGGCCGCTATATGACGCGCTGTTCGATGTGCTGGGTGACCAGGCGACGCGGCTGATCGAGCAGGGGGTGATTGAAGTGGCGCCGCTGGCCTTCATGCGCGGCCGCACCCTGGCGCGCGCCTTTGTCATATTGGACGAGGCCCAGAACACCACGGCTGCCCAGATGAAAATGGTCCTGACCCGGCTGGGCGAGGATTCCCAGATGGTTGTGACGGGTGATCCGGGCCAGAGCGACCTGCCGGGCGGGCGGCCCGAAGGCCTGGCCGAGGCGCTTTCCATTCTGGAAGGCGTTGAAGGCGTGGGCATTCAGCGCTTTTCCGATGCCGATGTGGTGCGCCATGCCCTCGTCAGCCGCATCGTCCGCGCCTATACTGCCAAAGGAAGATGAGCGGCGCCATCACGGTATTGGTAGACGACCCCGGCTGGCGCAAACCGCGCGGCCTGAGCGCGCGGCTGCGCCGGGCGGCTGAGGCGGCGCTGCCGGTTTGCGGCTTCAAGGGCAAAAGCGGCCTGACCGTGCTGCTGACCAGCGATGCCAAGCTCAAGGAACTGAACCGCGATTTTCGCGGCAAGAACAAGCCCACCAATGTCCTGTCGTTTCCCGCCGCCGAAAATGCCGATGGTTATCGCGGCGACGTGGCGCTGGCCTATGGCGTGACCCTTAAAGAAGCCGAAGCGGCGGGCAAGGCTTTTGCCGACCATGCCAGCCATCTGGTGGTGCATGGCGTGCTGCATCTGGCCGGTTACGATCATGAAAAAAACCGCGACGCGCAGGTGATGGAGCCGCTGGAAGTGAAAATCCTCAAACGGCTGGGCATTGCCGATCCCTACACGGTGTCGGCATGAGCGATTCTTCTTCCACGCCGCCGCCGCTGTTCAAGCGCCTGTTGCAGATATTGCGCGGTGAGAATGCCTCCAGCGCCGCCATGCGCGAAAGCCTGGAGGAAGTGATCGAGGACAGCGAACGTCAGTCCCCCGCTCTGTCCGAGCAGGAACGGGTGATGCTGACCAACATGCTGGCATTTGGCGAGCTCAAAGTGCGCGATGTGATGGTGCCGCGCGCCGAGATCGTGGCGGCGGATGAAACCATGCCGCTGCCCGAACTGGTGACCCTGTTTCGTGCTGCTGAGCATTCGCGCCTGCCGGTCTATCGCGGGACCTTGGATGATCCCACCGGTTTGGTGCATGTCAAAGACGTCATGGCATTGCTGGAAATGCGGCCTGATGGCGATTACCGCCTGGAGAAATCTTCCATTGCCGCCATCCAGCGGCCGGTGTTGTTTGTGCCGCCGTCCATGCGTGCGCTCGATCTGTTGCTGAAGATGCAGACCAGCCATACTCATCTGGCGCTGGTGATTGACGAATATGGCGGTACCGACGGGCTGGTGACAATCGAGGATATCATCGAGGAAATTGTCGGCGACATTGCCGATGAGCATGACGATGAAGGCATGGCGCTGCGCCGTGACGGCGCCTGTTATGTGGTGGATGCGCGGTTGTATCTGGAAGACTTTAAGAGCGAGACCGGCATTGATCTTTCCACCCCGGAAAGCGACGAAGATGTGGACTCGCTGGGCGGGCTGGTGACATCGCTGCTGGGCCGTTTGCCCCAGCGCGGCGAGATCATCACCCATCCCGCCGGATTTGAATTTGAAGTGCTGGACGCCGATCCGCGCCGGGTGCGGCGTCTGCGCATCTGTCCGCCCGCCGCCGCATGAGTTTTCTGACACGCAGCGGCGACTGGGTCACGGGACTGTCCGGCTGGCGACGCGCCGGCTTCGCATTTGCCTGCGGCGGGGCTTCCGCGCTCGGCTTTGCGCCGGTCGAATTTTTTCCTTTCCTGCTGCTTGGTTTTGCCGCGCTGCTGCTGCTGCTGGACGGGGCCGACAAGGCCCGTCATCCGATGGGCGCGGCATTCCTGTCAGGCTGGGCCTTCGCCTTCGGGCAATTTGCTGTTGGTTTGCACTGGATCGGTTACGCCTTTCTGGTCGATCCTTCGGCGCATCTGTGGCAGATGCCCTTCGCGCTGGTCATTCTGACGTCGGGGCTCGCGCTCTTTGCCGGTATAGGCTGCGCCCTGGCGATTTATTTCTGGCAGGACGGCCCGGCGCGCTTTCTGGTGTTCGCAATATTGTATGCGGGCAGCGAATGGCTGCGCGGCCATCTCTTCACCGGCTTCCCCTGGAATCTGCAGGCCTATGGCTGGGGCGCCTCGCTTTCAATTTTACAATGTATGTCTGTGATCGGCGCCTATGGGCTATCCTTCCTGACCATCCTGCTGGGCGCGTCTCTGGCCGGTGCAGCAAGGCCCGGCGGCTGGAAAGCGCCTGCGGTGATGCTCATGCTATTCGCGCTGCTGTGGGCCGGCGGTGCGATGCGGCTTGCGGCCAATCCCACCCAGACTGTGGCGGACGTCCGTTTGCGGATCGTGCAGCCAGACATCCCGCAGCGCGAAAAGGACCGCGCGGAATTTTATGCCCGCAACTGGCAGCGGCTGCTCACCCTCAGTGCGGCGCCGGGCAATCCGAGCATGATCATTTGGCCAGAAGCCGCCCCACCGCCCTTGATGTTCAACCGTTCTGCCTCGGCGCTGGATGAGATCACGCTATTGACCGGTGCGCGCCGCAGCCTGATCACGGGCGCCACCCGAGTGCTGCGGACCAGCGATAATCTGTCATTTTACAACAGCCTGTTTATCTTCGGGCCGGGCACAGCGCCCGTTGTTTACGATAAATTCCATCTGGTGCCGTTCGGCGAATATGTGCCTTTTGCCAATATCCTCAACCATATTGGTGTGACCAAGCTGACAGACGGTCAGGAAGGCTTTGCCAGCGGCGATGGTCCGCACACATACAAATTGACGGGCGCGCCGGCTGTGACGCCGCTGATTTGCTATGAAATCATTTTCCCCGGTGCGGTGACATCTGGTCAACGTCCCGGCTGGTTCGTCAATGTTACCGATGATTCCTGGTTTGGTCCCTGGGCCGGGCCTTATCAGCATCTTCTGATTGCACGCGCGCGCGCAATCGAAGAGGCATTACCCGTTGCGCGTGCAGCCAATACGGGAATCTCGGCAGTGATTGATCCTTTTGGCCGGATCACGGCGCGATTGGAGCTTGGTAAAATGGGTGATCTCGACGCGCGATTGCCGCAGGCCGCACCACCGTCAACCTATGCACGCTTCGGCGATCTGATGTTTTCGCTGTTGCTTGTCAGCGCGACGGTGCTGGCGTTTGTCCTGGGACGAAAGTGACGCAGCGCGCGCGCTGAATTTATTTCTTTCAGTTCTGTGACCAATGCGGCTAAGTTCCCGCCGCCAACGAACTGGTGTGTGCAGCGTATCGTGCCAAAAAAACAAGCCAATCCCATAGATGCCCAAGTCGGCAACCGCGTCCGCATCCGGCGGATGCTGATTGGCATGAGCCAGGAGAAGCTTGGCGATATGCTCGGGCTGACTTTTCAGCAAGTGCAGAAATACGAAAAGGGCGTCAATCGCATCGGCGCCGGACGGCTTTATGAAATCTCGCGCATCCTGGGCGTGCCGATTGATTTCTTTTACGATGGCATGGCGGCGGCGCAGGACGCGGGCGGCTTTGCCGAATCCAAGGGCGCGCCGCCGGTGATGGAATTTGTTTCCTCAGGCGAAGGGCTGCAACTCAGCCTTGCCTTCATGAAGATCAAGGATCCCAAGGTGCGCAAGCGCATGCTGGATCTGGTCAAGAGCCTGGCCGAAGAAGAATCGGGCGAAGGATAATTATTTCGGGCGGGATGCTTTTTCCGCCAAGCCCGATTGGGCTTCGCGTTTTTTCAGCTCGGCATAGACGTCATCGGGCGTAATGCCCGCCGCCGCCCACAGCACCAGCAAATGATAAAGCACATCGCCGGATTCGGCGGCGAGATGCGACTTGTCGCCCGATACCCCCGCCAGCGCTGTCTCCACCGCTTCCTCGCCAAATTTCTTGGCGCACTTCACCACGCCCTCGGACAGGAGCTTGGCGGTATAGGAGCCGCTTGTGTCGCCCGCTGCCTTGCGCGCGGCGATGGTGGCGAACAGGCGGTCTATGGGGTGGTCAGTCATGCTCGCCCCATAGCATTAAAGCCCCAGGCGGGCAAAAACCGCCTGCGGCGTCACCCCCGCCTGGCGCAGCGATCGGAGGGTGGCGGCCTGGTCGCGCTTGGAAAATTTGCGGCCCTGTTCGTCCAGGATCAGGCGGTGATGGGCATAAGCCGGCGCCGGCAATGCCAGCAGCGCCTGCAGCAGCCGCTGCACATGGGTGGCGGGCAGAAGGTCTTCACCCCGCGTCACCAAGGTCACGCCCTGGAAGGCATCGTCCACCACCACCGTGAGATGATAGGCGGCCGGCACGTCCTTGCGCGCCAGCACCAGATCGCCGAAGCGCAAAGGGTCCACCGCAACGATCTGGTCTTTCTCGCGGAAGGTCAGTACGCCGGCCTGCGCCGCTGCCGCTGCTGCATCCAGCCGCAGGGCATAGGCCGCGCCCGCGGCGATGCGTGATTGACGCTCCTCAGGGGAAAGATGGCGGCAGGTGCCCGGGTAGAGAGGGCCATCGGGACCATAAGGGGCTTCACTGGCCCGCGCGATTTCATCGGCGATGTCTTTACGGGTGCAGAAACAGGGATAGATCAGACCTGCCGCCCGTAAGGCATCGAGGGCGTGTTTGTAGGCAGCCATGCGCGCCGATTGGCGCAGCACCGGCTCCGGCCATTGCAGCCCCAGCCAATGCAGGTCTTCGAAGATCGCCGTGACGAATTCTTCCCGCGCGCGGCCCTGGTCCAGATCTTCGATCCGCAGCAGAAATTCTTTGCCCGCCCGCGCCGCCATGCAGGCAGCAAAGGCGTGGCCCAGATGCAGAAAGCCGGTTGGTGAAGGGGCAAAACGTGTCACACTCATTTGCGCAATCTAATCATTTTTTGGAAAACATGCCTTCTCTGTCCGGCCCGCGCCTTGCGCCTTTAAATGGTCCCGCCAGCCATCTGGTGGTGCTGGTGCATGGCTATGGCTCCGACGGCAATGACCTGATCGGGCTGGCGCCGCATTGGCAGAGCGCGCTCCCTGGTGCCGCTTTTGCTGCGCCCAACGCACCCCAGCCGGTGGCCGGCTCATCCGGCTTTCAGTGGTTTCCCATTTCCCGCATTGACCCGCAGGAAATGCTCAAAGGCGTTGAGGCCGCAGGGCCCGCGCTGGACGTGTTTCTGGACGAAGAATTGGCGCGGCTGTCCTTGCCGCCGGAACGGCTGATGCTGGTGGGCTTCAGCCAGGGCACCATGTTGTCTTTGCATGTCGGCCTTCGGCGTGCCGTGCCGCCGGCGGCCATTGTCGGCCTGTCCGGCCTTCTCGCCGGGCCGGTGCCCAAGCGGGACGATGGCCCGCCGATCTTTCTGGCGCATGGCGATGCTGATCAAGTGATTCCGGTTCAGGCCATGCTGGCGGCGGCCGTCATGCTGGGAAAGGCGGGGCGGGCGACGCAATGGCATATGGCCCCCGGCGTCGGGCATGGCGTTGATCCGCAAACCATGGCGCTGGCGGGCGACTTTCTGGGCCTGGCAGCGCAGGGCCTTCTGCACCGCAAAGGCCCGACCAGCTCTCTGTTGGGGACAGAAGCGTAATCGCCCTGTCACAGCTGGGGCACATCTTGGCAGCGGCTAAGAATCGCCCCTAATATCTGCGCGCCAGAGGAGAAGCACCTTCACAGGATTTTGTCCGTGTTAGCCCCCCTTCGCTCCGCCAGCGCCTGTCCGGCGCTGGTTCTCAACGCCGATTATCGTCCGCTGAGTTATTATCCGCTCTCGCTCTGGTCGTGGCAGGACACGATCAAGGCGGTGTTTCTGGAGCGCGTGACCATCCTGGAAGAGTATGACCGGGTGGTGCATTCGGCGCGATTCGAGATGCGGCTGCCTTCGGTGGTGTCCCTCAAGACCTATATCCGGCCGGCCCGCAACCCTGCCTTCACCCGTTTCAATGTTTTCCTGCGCGACCGTTTTGAATGCCAATATTGCGGCGATGAAGAAGACCTGACCTTCGATCATGTCGTGCCGCGCTCCAAGGGCGGGCGTACCACCTGGGAAAATGTCGTCACCGCCTGCAGCCCCTGCAATCTTACCAAGGGTGGATTGTTGCCCAAGCAGGCGCGCATGTTCCCGCGCCAGACTCCGCGTCAGCCGACAGTGATCGAACTGCGCGAACGCGGGCGCAAGTTTCCGCCAAATTATTTGCACGAGAGCTGGACGGACTATCTCTACTGGGACAGCGAGCTGGAACCGTAGCGGATCAGATTTTTTCCGACAGCTTGATCGCCACGCGGCAACCGGTCTTGATGGCCTGGTTGAGCAGGCGATAGCCCGGCGCCTGCTGCGCGCCATGGTCCAGCGCAGTCTGGCGATGGGCCGCTTCATCGGCGCGAAAATCCTCGACCGTCTTTTTCAGTGCCGGATCACGGGTGCCCAGGGCTTCGATCTGGGCGGCGTAATGTTCGTCAATTGCTTCTTCCACCGCGGCGGTGCAGGCAAAGGCGGCTTTTTCGCCCATCAAGGCTGTGGCCGCGCCCAGCGCAAAACCGGCGACGCGCCATAGCGGTTCCAGCGCGGTGGGCCGCACCCGGCGTTCATTGACCAAGGTATCGAAGGCTTTGAGATGCTGCTGTTCCTGCTCAGCCATGTGGCGAATGGTGGCTTCGCTGGCGCGGCCCTTCAGCACGGCGAGCTGGCCTTCATAAATGCGCACGGCGCCATATTCCCCGGCCTGATCCACCCGGATCATGGCGTCTATGTCCGGCGCGGCGCCGGGCGCATTGGGCTTGGCTTTACGCGGCATTTTTCTCTTTCAGCAGCAGGGTGCTTCCCAGTCCTGCCAGCAGGAACGAGAAGATGGCATTATAGGTGGCGAGCGACAGCCCGAACAGCGACCAGGTGACCACATCGCATTGCACTTCGGGCACCATAGTGCTGCCCATGACAAAGCGATGGCCGCTGCAGGCGGTGGGTCCGGGCAGGAAGCCCCATTGCATGCCGCTTTGATAAAGGCCGATCAGGCCCGAAACCAACACCAGCGCGATGACCGTCCAGGCAAGCGCCCGCGCCTTGTCGCGCGCGAAGGCAATGCCGATGAGGCCGATGATCGCGGCGGCGATATGCGGCCAGCGCTGCCAATGACACATCTCGCAGGGCACGACGCCGCCGATATATTGAAAACCCAAAGCGCCCAGGATCAGCGCCAAGGCGCCCAGCCCCACGCCGCGTGCCACAGTCTCAGCGCGCAAAGATGCTTGCCTCATTGTTGAATGCCTTGAATTCCAGCGCATTGCCGCTGGGATCGCGGAAGAAGAATGTTGCCTGTTCGCCGGACAGGCCTTCAAAGCGTATGCCGGGTGCGATGATGAAGGAAACTTTCTTTTCGGTAAGCCGCACCGCAAGTTTGCGCCATTCCGTCATATCGAGAATCGCTCCAAAATGACGCACCGGCACTTGTTCACCGTCAACCTGATTATGTTCTTTGTGTCCGGTCTCATTCGGGCTTAGATGGGCGACGATCTGATGACCGAAGAAATCAAAGTCCACCCATTCATCGCTCGACCGGCCTTCGGGACAGCCGAGCAGTTCACCGTAAAAGGCGCGGGCTTCGGCAAGATCGCGCACGGGAAAGGCCAGATGAAAACGCGGACGTTCGGCCATAGCCAATTCCTTGACAGTGGGCGAAGCCTAAACAACCCATGCTGAAAATGCGAGCCGTTCTGGCCATGCTCAAAAAGAAGCCAAAGCGGAAAGCGGCCAAGCTGAGCCTGACGCGTGAGCTTCTGGCAATTGACGGCGAGAAAGTGGCGGTGAATGTGCGGCTCAATCCCCGCGCCCGCCGCATGGTCATGCGGGTCAATCCGGTATCGGGCGAAGTCACCGTGACGGCGCCAGCGCGCGCCGGCCGGGCCGCAGCGCTGGCTTTTGTGCGCGGTGAAACGGCGTGGGTCAGCCGCCAGCGGGCGGCGGCGCCAAAGCCGGTGGCGCTGGCGCCCGGTTCGCTGGTGCCCTTTCTGGGCACTGCGCACCGCATCCGCGCGGCGGTGAAAAAAGGTCCTGCGCCGGTGTGGCGCGACGGCGATGAGATTTTCGTCGCCGGCGGCGCCGAACATGCCGCCCGCCGTCTGGTGGATTTCTTCAAGCGCGAAGCGAGAAAATCTTTTGAAGCAAGCGCCATGGCGTATGGCAGGCAGCTTGGCGTGATGCCGTCCCGCATCACCTTGCGCGACACCGCCAGCCGCTGGGGCTCGTGTTCTTCGGCGCGGTCCTTGTCTTTTTCCTGGCGGCTGATTTTCGCGCCGGACTATGTGCGCGACTATGTCGTGGCGCATGAGGCGGCGCATTTGAAGGAAATGAATCACGGGCCGCGCTTCTGGGCGCATGTTGAAACCTTGACGCCCCATGCCAGGCGCGCCCGCAAATGGCTGCGCGAAAATGGCCGCAATTTGCTGCGTTACAACTGACGGCGGCTGCCGAAAATGCCGCTGAGGATGCGCTCAAAGGCATCCGGCTTCTTGTCTTCTTCTATCTGTGCCGGGGTCTGTGCCGGTTGATCGGCCGCCTGCGCCACCAGGGTGGTGCCGATCAGCGGCATGACCGGCAGGCCCTTTTCGGCATCTTCCATGAAAGCGTGCCAGATATGGGCCGGCACGCCGCCGCCGGTGGCGGTCAGGCCGGGCGCCTTGTGCATGGGCGCGGAATTGTCATTGCCGATCCATACGCCGCACACCAGGTCGGCGGTAAAACCGACAAACCAGGCATCATGCGAATCCTGCGTGGTGCCGGTCTTGCCTGCGCTGGGCCGCTCATCGAGCCGCGCCGCCTTGCCGGTGCCGGTGAGCACGGTCTGCACCATCAGCTTGGTCATGGCGGCGTTGTTGGTGGGCGACATCACTGCCCCCAGGGCCGAGCCTTTGCGGGTGTAGAGAATTGTCCCGGTCTTGGTGCGGATGCCGACAATGCCGAAGGGCAGCACGCCTTCGCCGCCATTGGCGAAGGGCACATAGGCGCCGGTCAGTTCCAGCGGCGTGACACCCGAAGTGCCAAGCGCGAGGGATGCGACTTCCGCCAGCGGTGAGACAATACCCAGCCGCCGCGCCGTGCGCGCCACTTCCTTGGGCCCCACTTGATCGGTGAGCTGCGCCGCGACCACGTTGGAGGATTGCGCAAAGGCTTGCGTGAGGGTGATGTCGCCCTGGAATTCGCCTTCGAAATCCGACGGCTTCCAGCCGTGAATATCCACGGGACCGTCATTCATGATGTCGTCGGGCGTATGGCCATGCTCGAACGCCGTCAGATACACGAAGGGCTTGAAGGCGCTGCCGGGCTGGCGTTCGGCGTCGCTGGCGCGGTTGAAGCTGGATTGGTTGTAGGAGCGACCACCGACCATGGCGCGGATGGCGCCGTCCGGTGTCATCGCCACCAGCGCCGCCTGACTGGCGCCGATGCGCGGTCCTTCGGCGTCCAGGGTGCGCGCCACGGCCTTTTCGGCCATGAGCTGGGTTTCCACGTCGAAGCTGGTTTCCACAATTACCGGTTCGGTGGTGTCGCCGATAAATCCGTCCAGATGCGCCAGCACCCAATCGGCGAAATAGCCGGATTGGGGCGTCGCCGAGCCTTGCATGATGCGCGGCCGCGTCGCCTGCGCCTGGATGCGGGTGTTGTCGTCAATGAAGCCGGTATCCTCCATGGCGCGCAGCACCACCTGGGCGCGGGCCAGCGATGCATCGGTATCGGCAATGGCGTTGTAGCGCGCCGGCGCCTTGACGCTGCCCGCCAGCATGGCGGCTTCGGTCAGGCCCAGCTCATCGGCATGTTTGCCGAAGAATTTTTCGCTGGCCGCTTCGATGCCGAAAACCCCGGCGCCGAAATAAACCCGGTTGAGATAGAGGGTGAGTATCTGGTCCTTGGAATAACGCGACTCCAGATACATCGCCAGCATCGCTTCCTTCGCCTTGCGGTCGAAGGTGCGGCTGGGCGTGAGGAACAGGTTCTTGGCCAATTGCTGCGTCAGGGTCGAACCGCCCTGCACCACATGCCCCGCCGCCATGTTGGAAACGCCGGCGCGGATCATGCCGATGGGATCGAGCCCGAAATGTTCGCGGAAGCGGCGATCTTCAATGGCGATGAAGGCGTTGGGGACATAGGGGGGAAGATCCGCGATTTTGATCATCTGCCCCTGGGTCAGTCCGCGCCGTGCAATCAGCCGGCCATGATCGTCCAGGATGGTGACGTCGCGCGTCGGCCCGGTGGCCAGAAGATTTTTGACGTCCGGCAGGTTGGAAAGAAAATTCGAATAGAAGATGGCGCCGAAAATCGCGCACCAGGCCAGCAGCATCACCAGCACAAATGGCCAGGCGGCCTTGCGCTTGGGCGGTGGCGGCGGCGGATCATCGTCATCGCGGCGCGAACGCCGTCCGCGTGGCGGCTGACCTGCTGGTTTTCGGGCGGGCTTTGCCATGCCCGTTTTATCGGGCCGACAGGGTTAACGGCTGTTAAAGATTTGCCCCGGCTTCAAGGCGTAAGCCCCAGGCGGTAGCCGCCATTTTCCGTGACCAGGATTTTGGCCCGGCCCGGATCGTCCTCGATCTTGCGGCGCAGGCGGTAAATATGGGTTTCCAGGGTGTGGGTGGTGACGGCTGGGCTGTAGCCCCAGACCTCATGCAGCAGGGTTTCGCGCGGCACGGTGCGCCCGGCGCGGTGCAGGAATTTGAGGATATTGGCCTCTTTTTCGGTGAGGCGGATTTTGCGTGCCCCGGTCAGCAGCTTGGCCGCCGGCTGAAACAAATAAGGCCCGATCTGAAAGGTGCGTTCTTCCTCGCCGCCATGCGGACCCAGATGCGCCGAAAGCCGCGTCAGCAGCGCCGACAGGCGAAAAGGCTTGGGCAATTGGTCATGGGAAACAGCGTCTCCCGACTCGGTGAGCAGCAGGACGGGTCCCTGAAAGCCGCCGGCCCGTAGCGCATCCGCCAGGCTTTCGCCGCCGCCTTCCAGCGCCGCATCAATGATGGCGAAGGCATAGTCCTGCGCCGCCTGCGCCTGCGCCGCCGTGCCGGCCTCGATCACTTCGTAGGCGGCCTGCTGCGTCAGCTGCTCGGCCAGGGAATGGCGCGGCACGCTGTTTTCGTCCACCAGGAGAATGCGCTTGGCGCTGGGCATGAAACTTTGGGTTGGGATGACGGTGGACCATAACGCGATTTGCCTGTGCAGTGTCATCTGCGCCCGGCAGAATTTGCCGCTGGCCGCCGGAGGCTGCATGAAAATCCAGCAATGCGGCGGGATTTGATGTGGCAGGGCACTTGCTTAAAGCAAGCTATGCCCCAACTCAGCCCCGCGCTTGGCACGTTGAAAATGCTGGGCCTGCCCCAGACGCAGGCGCAGGCCGCTGCCGCGCCCACCAAGGGGTCGAGCTTCTCCTTTCACGACTTCCTTTCCATCATCAATCCGCTGCAGCATTTACCCGTGGTCGGCACGCTGTATCGCGCCATCACCGGCGACAAGATCGGCACGCCGGAAAAGATCGCCGGTGACGCACTCTATGGCGGCTTGCTGGGCGCGGTCGCCAGCATCGCCGATGCGGCGTTCGAGGCGATCACCGGCAAGGATGTCGGCGACACGGTGCTGGCCATGTTCACTGGCAAGCATGATGGCGCGCCCGTGGATGTTGCGGCCAATACCCAAGCGCCAGCCGCTCCGGCGCCCGCAGCCCCCGCGCCGGATGCCGATTTGGTGGCCTTGAGCGATGCGTTGAGCAGCAAAGGTGTGGACAGCACGCTCAGCCAGCGCGCCCTGGCGGCCTATCAAAGATCCATGATCCTGCCGATGGCGCAGTCCAGCACGGTGCTTGCCGCCGCGCAGTAGGTTATACCTGCGGTATGGATCTGGTTGTTTCCCATTCTTCTGAAGGCGCCACGCTCGATTGGGGCGCGGGGCCGCGCCGTTGTGCCATCGGGCCGGCGGGCATCGGCAGCAAGCGCAAGGAAGGTGACGGCATTACGCCGTCTGGCACCTTTCCTTTGCGCGAAGTGTTTTATCGCGCCGACCGCATCGCCATGCCCGTCACCGTGCTGCCCTTGTGGAAGACCGAGGCCGATGACGGCTGGTGCGACGCGCCGGAAGATCAGAATTACAATCGGCTGGTGAAACTGCCTTACACGGCCAGCGCCGAGACATTGTGGCGCGCGGATGCGCTGTACGACATTGTGGTGGTGATCGGCTTCAATGACGATCCGGTCTATGCCGGCAAGGGCAGCGCCATCTTCCTGCATCTGGCCAAGCCGGATTTTTCGCCCACGGCTGGCTGTATTGCGCTGACGCTAGAAGATTTGCGGGCGGCGCTGGAGCAATTGCAGCCCGGCGACAAGATCAAGATAACGTAAGATCCCGCGCGCCGAATATCGCCGTGCCGTGAGGAGCGGCGCGCGGAACGCGCGTGAGCAGGTCCAGTGGACCTGCGAAAGCAACGAACGCTGCGAGCTTGGGCGAGCGGCCCGCGTTACGATCTGGCACCAAAAATTGCGGTACCGACTCTGACATGCGTTGCCCCGAAGCGGATCGCCATTTCAAAATCACCGCTCATGCCCATGCTGAGCTGATCCAGCCCATTGTCTCGCGCCAGCTTGGCCAGGAAACCGAAATGCGGTGTCGGCTCCTGGTCCGCTGGCGGAATGCACATCAGGCCGGTCACCGGTAATTCCAGCTTGCGCGCGTAGGCAATCAACGCGGCTGTATCGGCGGGCAGCACACCGGCTTTTTGCTCTTCTTCGCCGGTATTCACCTGGATGAAAAGCTGTGGACATTGGCCGCTTTTGTCGCGCGCCGCCGCCAGGGCATCGGCCAGCCGGATGCGGTCCAGGGTCTGGATGCAATCGAACAGCGCCATCGCCTCTTTCACCTTGTTGGTCTGCAGCGGGCCGATCAGATGCAATTCGAGGTCGGGATAGTCGCGTTTCAATTGCGGGAATTTGCTTTCCGCTTCCTGCACCCTGTTTTCACCGAACAGGCGCTGGCCAGCCGTCAGGGCCTGGCGGATGCCGCTTTCGTCCACGGTTTTGGACACGGCTACCAGCCTTGTATCCGGCGCGGGATGCAAAGCGGCCTTTCGCGCCGCGGCGATGCGCGCCAGAATAGCGTTCAGATTTTCGGGAATGCTCATGTCGGATGCCTTATCGCGCGCGAAGCTAGCAAGAGCTGCGCGTTCTCTCAATGCAGGCCAGCTCATTCTTATGACCGACGATTTGCGCCTGCCCGATCCTGTGGCGGCGGCGCGCGCCTTGCCGCCCGGCAGCTTGGTGATCGTGCGGGCGCGGGACGCAGCTCGTCGTGCCGCGCTGGCGGCGCAGATGCGCGCCATTGCATGGGCAGGGGGGCTTATTCTGCTGATTGCGGATGATCCGGCGCTGGCGCGTACAATCGGGGCCAATGGCCTGCATTTGCCGGAAATTCGCGTCGCGGAAGCCGCACATTGGCGGGCGAAAAATCCCAGCTGGCTGATCACCGCTTCCGCTCATTCGCTGAGCGCGGTGTTGCGGGCGCGCCATGCCGATGCCGTGCTGCTGTCGCCGGTCTTCGCAACCATCAGTCACAAAGATGCGCGCGCCTTGTCTGCGGTGCGGGCGCGGTTGATCGCGCGTAGCGTCCTAACGCCGGTCTTCGCGCTGGGCGGCGTCACCGCTGGCAATGCGGCATTGCTGAGCGGCTTTGCCGGCATTGCCGCGATTGGCGCACTCAGCCTGTAGTTTTCAGATTCAAATGCAGGAAGACTGCGTCCAGTCCGATGCGCGGCGCGCCATTGTAAAAATTTCCACGCGATCGCTGATAGGTCAGATGCTGCCAGCCGAGGCTGGGCTGGATGCTGTTGCTGAAACTGTAACCCAGCACCGTCTCATAGCCGGTCAGGCCCAGATGCGGCGCGCCGGCCACCGCGCCGGCATCGCCGTCGCCATATTCCACGCCCAGCATCCAATCATCATACGTCGCGGTGGCACTGGCCTGACGCGCTGTGGTGGTCGCCGCCTGATAGCTGCGTGCGATTTGAAAGGCATAGGCGTTGCTCTGCCGCCAGGCGCCGCCCAACGACAAGGTCAGATCATCATTGACGGGATAATCGGCGCGCAGGCCCGCGCCCAGATCGCTGACGCCTTCCTGCCCCGCCGCTTTGTGCTCGGCGCGGCCTTCAGCAACACCGGCATACGCGCTGAGTGATACAGGACCAAGTTCATCGGAATATTGCAGCGCCCCTTCCCAGATATCCGCCTGCCGTCCGGCCACATGCGGGCCTTCATGCAGGAAGGGCAGCACCTCTTTGCCTTGGCCCGGTGTGAAGGACAGCGCCAGCTGCACTCCGAACAGCGAAGGGCTGAGATAGGCAAGCTTGGCGTAATTGGACGAAGCGCCGATGGCCGTGCGAAGCGCAAAGGCATCGGTGAAGGCATGACCGGTAGCGGTATCGCGGAAGAATGTGGTCTGCGGATTGTCCAGGCTGACCGCCGCATCCACTTTCGGGCCGCTGACCGACAGGTCGTAAGCCGCCCCATCCGTCTGGCCGATCTCGATCCGCCCCAGCCCGGTGCGGGCATCGGCATAAGCCTTTTCAAAAACATCGCCGCCATAGCGCCCGCGCGACAGCACGTCGCTGACGGTGATGGTGGCATCCAGTCCCAGCGACAGGCCGCTGTCGAAATCGCGGTGCAGCCGGGGCATCGCCTTGATCACGCCGCTGGCATGCCGGTTTTGGTGATCATTGGCGCCAAACAGGGCGCCCCCGGCCAGCCCGGCAATGTCCAGCGCCGTGTCGCCCAGATCGATCCGGGCGGGCGGGACGCTCCAGGACGCGGCTGCCGCCGGGCAAAGGCCCGCCACCAACAGCATCACAACCAACCTGCGCTTCCGCACCCGCTTATCCTTTGGCAATCTTGCTCTAAGCCCTTCTAACATAAGCCGATCCTGCGACGCGGGGCCATCCTTACGCCGTTGCGTCTCAAGGGCCGGACCAGTATAAGCCAAGCAGGCTATATCGGGGGTGCACGGCGTGCCCGAGGGGCGCCGCCAGTCGAAGGCCAGTCGAAGGAATATAGTACCCGATGCGAATTCTGCCTGTTCTGTTCTGCGCCCTTGCCTTGCCTTTGGCTGCTTGCGGCTCCAGCAGCACACCCACCACCGATATGGACACTGGCGCGACCATCGTGGCGAACGGCAATGGCCGTCTGACCCTCGGCGTCAATTCCTATCTCTGGCATGCCACCCTCGACACATTGGCGTTCATGCCGCTGACCAGCGCCGATCCGTTTGGCGGCGTGGTGATCACCGACTGGTATGTCGCGCCCAACGCGCCCGATGAGCGGCTGAAAGTGACCATCTATATTCTGGACCGCGCGTTGCGTGCCGACGGCTTGAAAGTGGTGGTGTTCCGCCAGACCCGCACCGCCGGCAACTGGAGCGACGCCCAGCCCAGCACCGACACTGCGCATAAGCTGGAAGATGCCATCCTGACGCGCGCCCGCGAGTTGCGTCTGGCGTCGATGAATCAGGGCACATAAATTTTCCCAGCGCCTGCGATTGGCCGGCGCATTATTTTTGTCGCGCGATCTTATGCCGAACCGCACCCCTCTCGGCGGATCGCGCTTATATCGAAAGGCCTGACGCAATATGGCGCGCTACAACGCCAAGGAATCCGAACGGCACTGGCAAGGCATCTGGGATGAGCGCGCGCTCTTTGTGACGCCGCGCCAGGTCGATGGCGAAACCAAACCCAAATGCTATGTCCTGGAAATGTTCCCCTATCCGTCGGGGCGCATCCATATGGGCCATACCCGCAATTATACGATGGGCGATGTGATCGCCCGCTTCCGCCGCGCCCAGGGCTATAATGTGCTGCATCCCATGGGCTGGGATGCGTTCGGCCTGCCGGCGGAAAATGCCGCGCGCGACAAGGGTGTGTCCCCGCGCGACTGGACCTACGAAAATATCGCGGCGATGCGCACCCAGCTGAAGATGATGGGGCTTTCGATCGACTGGTCACGCGAATTCGCCACCTGCGATCCGGCCTATTATCACCAGCAGCAGAAACTGTTCCTGGATTTCTACAAGGCGGGCTTCGTCTATCGCGCGCAAGCCGACGTGAACTGGGACCCGGTGGACATGACCGTGCTCGCCAATGAGCAGGTGATTGACGGGCGCGGTTGGCGTTCCGGCGCGCTGGTGGAACGGCGCAAGCTGTCGCAATGGTTTTTCAAGATCACCGATTTCGCGGAAGAGTTGCTGACCGCGCTGGACACCTTGGACCGCTGGCCGGAAAAAGTCCGCATCATGCAGAAGAACTGGATCGGCCGCAGCGAAGGCCTGAAATTCCAGTTCGCGCTGTCGGATGGCGGCAAGCTTGATGTCTTTACCACGCGGCCCGATACCTTGTTCGGCGCCAGCTTTGTTGCGCTGTCGCCGGAACATCCGCTGGCCCAGGAACTGGCGCAGAACGACAAGAAGCTCGCTGCCTTCATCGCCGAATGCCGCAAGACCGGCACGGCGGAAGCGGAAATCGAGAAAGCCGAGAAGCTGGGCTACGACACGGGCCTCACCGCGGCGCATCCTTTCGATCCCAGCTGGAAACTGAAAGTGATGGTCGCCAATTTCGTGCTGATGGGCTATGGCACCGGCGCGATTTTCGGCTGTCCGGCGCATGACCAGCGCGACCTGGATTTCGCCCGCAAATACGGGCTTTCCGTGACACCGGTGGTGGTGCCCTCGGATGCCGATCCCAAGACATTCACTGTCGGGACGGAGGCCTATACCGGCCCCGGTAAGCTGGCCAATTCCAAATTCCTGGATGGCATGACAGTGGAGCAAGCCAAAGCCGAAGTCGCGGCGCGTCTTGAAAAAGACGGCATCGGCGAACGCACGGTGAATTACCGCCTACGCGATTGGCTGGTGTCGCGCCAGCGTCCCTGGGGCTGCCCCATTCCCATGATCCATTGCCCCACTTGCGGCGTGGTGCCGGTGCCGGAAGGCGCGCTGCCCGTGCTGCTGCCGGAAAAGATCAATTTCGCGGTGCGCGGCAATCCGCTGGATGCCGATCTGGACTGGAAGACCAGCGTCTGCCCGTCCTGCGGCGAAGCAGCGGTGCGCGATACCGACACGCTCGACACGTTCGCGGATTCGTCCTGGTATTTCGCGCGCTTCACCGATCCCGCATCGGACACGCCGGTGAACAAAAAGGCGGCGGATTACTGGCTGCCGGTGGATCAGTATATCGGCGGCATCGAGCATGCGATCCTGCATCTGCTCTATGCCCGCTTCTTCACCCGCGCCATGCACAAGCTGGACATGGTTTCGGTGCCCGAGCCTTTCGCCGGCCTGTTCACCCAGGGCATGGTCTGCCACGAGACTTACAAGGACGGCGCCGGCCAATGGGTGTCGCCCGACGAAGTGGAAAAGAAAGGCGGCAAGGCCTTTTTGCGGTCTTCCGGCGCGCCGGTGGAAATCGGTGCTTCCGAGAAAATGTCCAAATCGAAAAAGAATGTCATCGCGCCGGAAGAAATCATTGACGTGTATGGTGCTGACACCATCCGCTGGTTCATGCTTTCGGACACGCCGCCGGAACGCGATGTTGAATGGACCGATGCCGGTGCGGAAGGCTGCTGGCGTTTTGTTCAGCGCGTCTGGCGCCTGGCGGGCGAGGCCGAAGGCCTGGCGCCGGTGGGCACGGTGCCAGCGGCCGATGACGAAGTCTCCAAGGCTTTGCGCCAGGCAACGCACAAGGCGATTGCGGCGGTGACGGAAGATCTGGCGCTGCTGCGATTCAACCGCGCCGTGGCGCAGGCCTATATGCTGGCCAATGCCATGACGGATGGCGAAAAAGCCAACCCCGCCGTGCGGCGGGAAGCGGCGGAAGCCCTGGTGCTGCTGACCGCGCCGATGATGCCGCATCTGGCGGAAGCTTGCTGGCAAGCGCTGGGCCACACCAGCCTGGCAGCTGAGACGCCCTGGCCGAAGCATGATCCGGCGCTGCTCAAATCCGACAGTGTCACCATCGCGGTGCAGGTCAATGGCAAGCGCCGCGGCGAAGTCACGGTGGCCATGGACGCCGACAACAAAAGTGTCGAAGCCGCTGCCCTGGCGCTGGAGGGCGTGATCCGCGCCCTGGATGGCGCGGCCCCCAAGAAAGTGATTGTGGTTCCGGGCCGCATCGTCAATATCGTGGCATGAAGCAGCGGCTTTTATTGACGGCGCTTTTGCCCCTGCTGGCGGGTTGCGGCTTTCATCCGCTCTACGGCGATGCGAAATTGCAGCCGCAACTGGCTTCCATTTTTGTCGAGCCGGTGGCCGAGCGTGACGGCTATGAGCTGCGCAATACGCTGATCAATCTCCTGGACTCCAATGGCGTGTCCGCCGGCAAGGCCTATCACCTGAAATTGCTTCTGAACGAAACCAATCAGGGCGTGGCGCTCCAGAATGACGCGACCATCACGCGCTACAACGATACCTTGACGGTCGTTTATGTCCTGACCGATGCCACGGGCAAGGAAGTCACCCGTGGCACCCAGTCCAACCTGGCATCCTACAATACGGTGACTTCGCCTTACGCCACCCTGGCGGGGCAGCAGGATGCCGACAAGCGTGCCGCCCAGGAAATCGCCGAACGCATCCGCCTCGATCTCGGCGTCTTTTTCCGCCGCCGGGACGGGCGATGATCGTGCTTCTCCCATGATAATAAATGCGCGCGACGCCGACCGCTTCGCCGCCGCGCCGCCCAAGACTTTGCGCGTGGCGCTGTTGTTCGGGCCCGATTCTGGCCTGGTGCGCGAGCGCGCTGAAAAACTGATGAAATCGGTGGTGCCGGATATCAGCGATGCCTTCAATGTCGCCGATCTCAGCGAAGCGGTGCTGGACGCCGATCCGGCGCGGCTGGCAGATGAAGCCGCCGCCATCTCCATGATGGGCGGCCGCCGCGTGGTGCGGGTGCGGGGCGCCGGCAATGATCTGACAGCTTTGTTTGAAACTTTTCTGGAAGACCCGCCCGGTGATGCGCTGGTGGTGGTGGAAGCGGGCGACCTCTCCAAGGGTACGGGCCTGCGCAAGCTGTTTGAGGATGATGACAGCGCCGCCGCGATTGCCTGCTATGCGGACACGGCGCGGGGCCTGGAAGACGTAGTGCGCGATTCCCTGCGCGCCGATGGGCTCAGCATTGCGCCAGATGCGCTGGCCGATGCGGTGTCGCGGCTGGGCTCGGATCGCGGCGTGTCGCGGCGGGAGCTGGAAAAGCTGGCGCTCTATTGCCAGGGCCAGAAAAGCATCAGCCTGGATGACGTGCGCGCCGTGATGGGCGATGAAGCCGGTGCGCGGGCCGAGGAAGCGTCCGACGCGGCGGGCAGCGGCGATTTTGCGCGCCTCGATCTGGCGCTGGAACGGCTATGGACGGCGGAAATGTCGGCCATTGCAGTGATCCGTGGCGCCATGGGGCATTTCCAGCGCCTGGCTTTGGTGCGGGAAAATATGGCGCGGGGCGAAAACCTGGATAGTGCCATGCGCAAATTGCGTCCCCCGATCCATTTCCTGCGCCAGGATAGCTTCAAAGCCCAGGCGCAGCGCTGGAACAGCGAAAAACTTTACGACGCTCTGGATATGCTGCTGGAAGCGGAAGTCTTGACCAAGACCACCGGCGTGCCCAATGAAGCGGTCTGCGGCCGCACCCTGATGAACATCGCCGCCATGGCGAAAGGCCGGATGTAATGCTGAAAATCAGAGTCATTCCCTGCCTGGACATAAAAGACGGCCGTGTCGTCAAGGGCGTGAATTTTCTGGGCCTGCGCGATGCCGGCGATCCGGTGGAGCAGGCGATCATCTATGACGCGGCGGGCGCCGACGAACTGTGTTTCCTGGACATCACGGCGTCGCATGAAGCGCGCGGCACCTTGCTGGATGTGGTGCGGCGCACGGCCGAAGTCTGTTTCATGCCGCTGACGGTGGGCGGCGGGGTTCGCAGTCTTGAAGATATCCGGGCCTTGCTGTTGGCCGGAGCCGACAAGGTTTCGATCAATACAGCAGCCGTGAAGCGGCCGGAATTCATCAAGGAAGCGGCAGAGAAGTTTGGCGCCCAATGTATTGTCGCGGCGATTGATGCCAAGAAAGCGCCCAGCGGGAAGTTTGAAATCTTCACCCATGGCGGGCGCGAAGCGACCGGCATAGACGCGGTGGACTATGCCCGGAAAGTGGTGGCGTTGGGGGCGGGGGAGATCTTGCTCACCTCCATGGATCGGGACGGCACCAAGATTGGCTATGACCTGCCGCTCACCCGCGCCATTTCCGATGCCGTGACGGTACCGGTGATCGCTTCGGGCGGCGTCGGCACCCTGGAAGATCTGGTCAAGGGTGTCACAGAAGGTCATGCCAGCGCCGTGCTGGCCGCTTCGATTTTCCATTTCGGCGAGATCAGCATCGCGCAGGCCAAGCAGGCGCTGGCCGATGCAGGCTTGCCAGTCCGGAACATCTGATTATAGCTTTGTGCATGGACGATCCGCGCACTGCTTCGATTCATTCTCTGTCCCGCCGCTCGGCGCATCCCGCCCAGCCGGTCAAGGCGCGTTCGGCCCATATCCATGCCAAGATGAGCCCGGACGATGCCTTTCGCGTCACGCTGTCTGATTGCCTTGCCCAGATGACCGCCAATGCCGGGGTGCTGCGGTCCGGCCATTCCACCGAGGGCCTGCATCAATTGCGGGTGGGCCTGCGGCGGCTGGAAGTGGCGCTCAAGGCCTTTGGCGAAGCCTTTGAACAGCCCTGGCTTGAGGAATTGCGCGGCCGCGCCAAGGTGCTTTCCAGCCGGCTGGGTCCCGCCCGCGATCTGGATGTCTTTCTGGAAGAATTGCTCATCGGCCCGGCCAAGTCTTTTTCCGGCGAGGATGAAAGCGAAATGTTCGCCTTGCTGCGGGCCGAAGCGGAGACGATGCGCGACAAGGCCTGGGAACAGGCCAGCGCCTGCGTCGCCGGCCCCGATTTCGCGGTCTTCATTGACGATGTCGCGGCGCTGGCCCAGTCGCGCCTGCCTTTGGCGCGGGGCCACAAATTGAAACCGCTGGCGGCGCGCATGCTGGCGCGCCAGGCGGTGCGGGCCCGCAAGCGCGGCCGTGCCGCGCGCAGCCATGAGGAGGGCGATCTGCACCGCCTGCGCATATCGCTCAAGAAGCTGCGCTACACGGCGGAGTTTTTCGCGCCGCTGTACCAGAAGAAAAAAGTCAAACGCTATCTGTCTCAGCTCAAGCGGCTACAGGATTCGCTGGGCAGGTTGAACGATATTGCCCATGCCCGCGCCGTGATCACCCAATTGGCTCCGGCCCAGAAGAACAATGGCGCCCTGCGTTTCGCCGCAGGAACCGTGCAGGGCTGGTATCGCGCGCGGCGGCCAAGGCTGGTCAAAAAGGCGATGCAGCGCTGGGCCAGGCTCAAGCAGGCCGAGAATTTCTGGGTCTAAAGTTTTTGCAAGTCCAAGTTCAAGGCATGGATGCGGCAATCGCCTGACGCTTCCACCTCCAGCACCAGCATCCTGGAAACATCCAGTTCCGCTGGCATTGGCGTCGCCATGTCCCACCCGCTTGCCAAGGTGTAGGCGGCACGCAGTACTCCCAAATGCGCGATAGCGATGGCGTCGTTGTCATGGCGCGCTGCGTCTTTCAGAAAAGCGGCGACGCGGTCCATCAGGGTTTGGGTGGATTCGCCGCCCGGCGGCTGAAAAGATGCCGCCAGTCCGGCGCGGTTGAAAGCCTCAGTGCCATCGCGGGCCAGAATTTCGTCGCGCGACAAGCCTTCCCAGCGGCCCCAATTCTGTTCCATCAAACGTGCATCCAGGGCCGGATTTAAAAGGCCAAAAGCCGCAGCGGTCTGACGCGCCCGCAGCAAGGGGCTGGCGAAAGCGCGCGCGGCATCGAAAGGCGGCGGCGGGCGCAGGCCCTGCATTTTCGCCAGGCCTTCGGCGCTGAGCGGAATATCGGTGTGACCTTGCACGCGTCCCAGAGCGTTCCATTCGGTCGGGCCATGGCGAAGAAAAGCAATTCTCAAACTTCGATCTCCACGATTACCGGCACATGGTCCGAAGCTTTCTGCCAGCCGCGCATTTTCTTCAGAATGGTTTGGGATTTGAGCGCGCCTTTCAGGCCGGGGCTGAGCCAGACATGGTCCAGCCGTCGTCCGCGGTCTGAGGCTTCCCAATCGGCGGCGCGATAGCTCCACCAAGAATAGATTTTTTCGTCGGCGGGAATGAACTGCCTTGTGGCGTCAGTCCAGTCGAACGCCGCCTGCACATCGCGCAGCAGCCGCGTCTCGACCGGCGTATGACTGACCACATCCAGCAACTGCTTGTGGCTCCAGACATCATTCTCAAGCGGTGCGACATTGAAATCGCCCAGGATCACCACGGGATCATTCCTGGCCTTGGCGCGCTTGGCGAAGAATTTTTCCATGCCGCCCAGAAAGTCCAGCTTATGGGCGAATTTCTCATTCTTGTGCGGATCAGGAATATCGCCGCCGGCCGGGACATAAAAATCGTGCAGCTCTACGCCATTCTCGAATGTCACGCCGATATGCCGGGCATGGCCTTCGCGGCAGAAATCCTGGGTGCCGCTTTTCTTGAAGGGCAGGCGCGAGAGGATCGCCACCCCGTGATAGGCCTTCTGGCCGTGAATGGCGTGATGCACATAACCCAGATTGTTGAAGGCGGCGGTGGGGAAGAGTTCGTTGACCACCTTGGTCTCCTGCAGCGCCAGCACGTCGGGCTGCTGATCCCGCAGGAAGCGGCTCACCAAGGCGATGCGATGGCGCACCGAATTGACGTTCCAGCTGGCGATTTTCATTTTACGCACGCCTCCCATGCTGCAACTGCACAGCATCCTTAACTTCGGTCAGAACGAAATAATAACTCATACATAACAAATACTTAGTTGTTATCTCTCAAGCTGAAATCACTGAATATTAACGGATTTATTCAATTGAAAGGGCAGAACCGCGGTATTATAGTGCAGTGCAGCAAAGCCCCAATCTTACGGTTTTGCCGGTTATTTGAAGGAGCAACAAGCATGACCAACATTCATTTGCAGCACGCGGTCCCCGTCGCCATCAGCGAAAAAGTGACCGAAGTCTTTTCCGGCCTGGTTCTGGTTCTAACCGGTGTTCTGACCCTGGTTGCCGTGGTCACCATCTAAGCCCCCATCTTCCGGGCTAAGAGTCTAGTGGCCAGCGTGCCCGAGGCCCGATCCCGATGGGATCAGACGCCCCGGCCGCGAGCCGCTCCAGCCCCGCCCAGCCGATCATTGCTGCATTGTCGGTGCAGTATTTCGGGGGCGGGATATGAATGCGTATGTTGCGGTCTTCGGCCAGCACAGTGAGGGCCGAGCCGATGGCGAAATTGGCGGCCACCCCGCCGGCCACCACCAGTGTGGGCTTTTCCAGGTCGGGAAACTCCCGCAGGAAGCGTGACAGCGCGCTGTCGCAGCGGTCGCGCAGAATATCGATCACCGCCGCCTGGAATGATGCTGCGGCGTCATTCACATCCACCGCGCCATTCTGCACCAGCTGGCGCACCGCGGTTTTCAATCCCGAAAAGGAAAAAGCCAGGCTGTTGCCTTCGGTGGCGCTGCGGCCCAGCAAGGGTCGGGGCAGGGGATAGCGTCTGGCATTGCCTTGCGCCGCCGCGGCTTCGACGGCAGGGCCGCCCGGGTAAGGCAGGCCCAGCAGCTTGGCCGTCTTGTCAAAGGCCTCGCCCGCCGCATCGTCCATGGTGCTGCCATACAGGCGGAACTTGTCCGCGCCTTCCACCACGAGCAATTGGCAATGGCCGCCAGACACCAGCAGCAGCAGATAAGGAAATGCCACGCCATCGGTCAGCCGCGCCGTCAAGGCATGGCCCGCCAGGTGATTGACGGCGATCAACGGCTTGCCCGCTGCAAGCGCCAGCGCCTTGGCCGTGGTCAGGCCCACCATCACGCCGCCGATCAAGCCCGGTCCCGCCGTGGCGGCAATAGCATCCATATCCGCCAAGTTTTTATTGGCATCCGCCAAGGCGCGTTCGATCACGCCATCCAGTATTTCCAGATGGGCGCGAGAGGCGATTTCCGGCACCACGCCGCCATAAGGCGCATGCGCCTCGGTCTGGCTGAACACGATATTGGAGAGAATTTCGCCCGGCCCGGGCGGCATGCCGCGCACCACCGCGGCGGCGGTTTCGTCGCAACTGGTTTCGATGCCCAGGACCGTGAAATTGTCCAAATCCCAATTCTTCCGTTAAGACGCTGTCCGTCTAACCCAGATAGAGCGGCATCGCAAAAAATGCCCGGAGCGTCTGCGCCAGCAGGAGCGACAATATGAGAATCTTGGTCACGCGGCCCGTCGAGGATGGCGAAGAGACTGCCCGCCAATTGGCGCTGCGCGGCCATCAATCCGTGCTGGCGCCATTATTGACGACGGAATTTTGGGATGGTCCCGAAGTTGCGCTGGAGGGCGTGCAGGCAATCCTGGCGACCAGCGCCAATGGCGTGCGCGCCCTGGCGCGGCGCACGGCCCGCCGCGATGTGCCGCTGTTCGCGGTCGGCCCGCAAACCGCAGCAGAAGCGCAAGGTGTAGGGTTTGCCGACGTCAGAAGCGCCGATGGCGATGCGGCGGCGCTGGCTTTGGCGACAAAGCGCTGGGCCGCGCCAGACAAGGGCGCGCTGCTGCATGTGGGCGGTCAGGGCAATGACGGAAAGTTGGTATCGCTGCTGGCCGGCTTTTCCATCCGGCAGGAGATTCTCTATGCCGTGACGGCAGTGGAACATATGCCGCCCAATGCCGCCCTGGCGCTACGCCAGGGAAAATTGGATGCGGCGCTGTTCTATTCGCCCCGCAGCGCTGCGGTCTTCCGCGAGTGTGCCCGCAAAGAGCAATTGCCGGTGGGAAGCCTGCTCGTGGCCTGCATCAGCCGGGCCGCTGCCGCGGCGCTGGCGCCTTTGGCCTTCCGGGCCGTGCGGCTGGCGGCCCGGCCCAATCAGGACAGCCTGCTGGAAGCGCTGGACTGAGGGGGGGGGGTACAACCTCCAGTTGTGCCCTTTGCCGGCTTGAATCAGAGTGCTTGCGGGAATGCCGGGGGGGCGTCACACTTCGCGCATGCAGCATGAGGCTTTTGCGAATACCGAAGACTTTGGCGGGGCGGATGTCGCCGTCACGCCGCATCGTCCGTCGCGCCCCGGCCAGGATGCCCCCTACCTGAATTATGCGCTGGGCAAAGCCTATGACGAGATGTTCGAAGCCGACGGCACGCCGCGCGCGCCCTATGCCGCGCTCGACAGCCGCGTTTCCACCTTGCCGCTGGAAGAACTCAATCGCCGGCAACAGGCCTGCGAGCAAAGCTTCCTGCACCAAGGCATCACCTTCACCGTCTATAGCGACAACCAGGCGACCGAGCGGATCATCCCCACCGATCTGCTGCCCCGCATTGTCACGGCGGCGGAATGGAACCGCATCGAGCGCGGCCTGACCCAGCGCATTCTCGCGCTCAATCTTTTCCTGCGCGACATTTACAGCGATGGCCGCGTGCTCAAGGACGGCGTGGTGCCGCGTGCCATGATCTATGGCTCCAAGTATTACCGCCGCGAGATGCGCGGCTTGCCGGTGCCGCACGGCGCTTATGTCAACATCTGCGGCAGCGATCTAATCCGCAACGAGAAGGGCGAGTTCGTCGTTCTGGAAGACAACCTGCGGGTGCCCTCCGGCGTCTCTTATATGCTGGCCAACCGCGATGTGGCGCGGCGTGCATTTCCCGGCGTATTCCGCAGCATGAATGTGCGCCCAATAGAGCAATATCCGCTGGAGCTTTTGGCGACCTTGCGAAGCCTGGCGCCCTTTCATGATGACGTTTCCATCGCCATCCTGACGCCCGGCGTTTTCAACTCCGCCTATTTCGAGCACGCCTTCCTGGCGCGCCAGATGGGCGTGGAACTGGTGGAAGGCCGCGACCTGCTGGTCAATGACAATGTCGTCTATACCCGCACCACGTCGGGCCTGAAGCGCATTGACGTTATTTACCGGCGCATTGACGACGACTTTATTGATCCGCTGATCTTCCGCGAAGATTCCGCGCTGGGCGTACCAGGCCTGTTCAACGCCTATCGCGCCGGCAATGTGATGATCGCCAATGCGCTGGGAACCGGCGTGGCCGACGACAAGGCGGTCTATGCCTATGTGCCGCGCCTGATCCGCTATTATCTGTCCGAAGAACCGCTGATGGACAATGTTGAGACCTTTCTCTGCCGCGAGGAAAAATCGCTGCAGCATGTGTTAGGCAATCTCGACAAGCTGGTAGTCAAGGCGGTGGGCGAATCCGGCGGATACGGCATGCTGATCGGTCCCCATGCCAGCCAGGCCGAGCGCGAAGAATTCGGCCGCAAGATCAAATCTGATCCCGACAATTATATCGCCCAGCCCACCATCCAGCTTTCCACCGCGCCCACCTTTGTCGGCAATGGCGTGGAAGCGCGCCATGTCGATCTGCGGCCATTCATTCTGCATGGCTCGGAAACCAAGATCGTGCCCGGTGCGCTCACCCGCGTCGCGCTGAAGCGCGGCAGCCTGGTGGTCAATTCCAGCCAGGGCGGCGGCTCGAAAGACACTTGGGTGTTGGGGCAGTAATGCTGAGCCGGGTCGCTGACAGCCTGTACTGGATGAGCCGCTATATCGAGCGGGCCGAGCATACAGCCCGGGTGATGGCGGTGAAGCTGGAATCCATGATCGAGCAGACGCCGCAGGACGCTGCCGCCTCCTGGAGCCGCGTCATCGAGGCGCTGACCGGCGAACTGACCCTGGATGCGACGCAGGACGCCTTCCTCACCACCCGCAAGCTGGCTTTCGACCGCGAGAATGGCGCCGCGCTGATTACCTCGCTCTCCATGGCGCGCGACAATGCCCGCCAGGTGCGCGAAGCCTTGTCCAACGAAGTGTGGGAAAATCTCAACCGCCTTTACCTGCGCCTGGCGCCGGTCACGATGGATTCCATCTGGGTGCATACCCCCGCCCGCCTGTTCCGTGAGGCGCTGGAAGATATGCATGCGCTGGAAGGCGTGACCTATTCTACCCTCAGCCATGGCGAAGGCTGGTACTTTCTGGAACTGGGCAAGCATATCGAGCGCGCCCAATTGCTGGGCCGGTTGCTGGATGTGCATTTCCGCGGGCCGCGCGATGGCAGCCAGAACATGCCCAAATATTTCGACTGGCTGGTGCTGCTGAAATTCTGCACCGCCTTTGAACCCTACACCAAGCTCTACACCGCCTCGATCCGGCCACAGAAGATCGCCGAATTCCTGTTGTTCGATCCGGAATTTCCCCACTCCGTCCGCTTTTCGGTGGACCGCGTCACCGATGCGCTGGCGCGCGTTGCCCCGGGCGCACCGCCGGCGCGGCGCGCCGCCGTCGAACGCCTGGCCGGGCGGCTGAAGGCCAGCGTGGATTTCGGCCAGATTGACGACCTCATGTCGGGCGGCATTGCCGGCTTCCTCGCCGACATCACCCGCCAGTGCGAAAAGATTCACGAAACGCTGTATGCGTCCTATATCACCTATGGCGCGGAGACCGTTCTCTGATGTTTTACTCGATCCGCCACATCACCCGTTTCCGCTACAGCGCCCCGGTGCGGGAATCGGTGATGGAATTGCGCATGCAGCCGCGTTCAGAAGGACCGCAGACCTTGCGCTCTTTCCAGATCGCAACCAATCCGCGCGCCCAGCTTTATGCCTATACCGATCACCTGGGCAACGCGGTCTATCATTTCAATCTGCTGCGCGAGCATGAGGAATTGCGCATCGAGGCGCAGGCGGTGGTCGAACTGGGCGCCTTTCCCGCCTATCCCGAAAAACTCGATGCGCTGGAATGGGGCCGCTACAACAATTACAATCTCAGCGACGATCATTTCGACATGCTGGGGCCATCGAAATTCGCCCGCCTCTCGCCCGAGCTTCTCACCTTCATGAAAATCGCCGAACTGGAAAAGCCTGAGGGCGATCCGCTGACCGCGATGAAGCGGCTCAATCGCGCGGTTTACGATTCCTTTGAATATGAATCCGGCATCACCGAAGTGCACTCCCCCATCGAACATGCCCTGCGCGAACGGCGCGGCGTCTGCCAGGATTTCGCCCATATCATAACCACCATCGCGCGCGCCTGGGGCGTGCCGACACGGTATGTCTCGGGCTATATGTATCATCGCGGCAACAAGGATCGTTCCGGCGCCGACGCGACGCATGCCTGGGTGGAATCCTATCTGCCATCGCTGGGCTGGGTGGGGTTTGATCCCACCAACAATATCCTGGCGGGCGAACGCCATGTCCGCGCCGCGGTGGGTCGCGATTATTCTGATGTGCCGCCGACCCGCGGCACCTACAAAGGCGTGGCGGAAAGCGAGCTTTCCATTTCCGTCGGCATCGAGCCCACCCAGGCGCCGGTGCGGCATGAGGATTTCCTCAAAGTGGCGCGGCCAATGCCGTCACCGGCCACCCATTCCATGCCGGAACGCCTCTATCACCACCAGCAACAACAGCAGCAGCAGTGACCAAGCGGCGCAAACGGGAGATCACCGGCAAGGTGACGGTGGACGGCGTGGTATTATGCTGGGAAATCCGCAGCGAGCCGCAATGGAACACCACCGACGGCGATATTGGTATGCGCCTGACGGTTGAGGCCGAGGGTGCGATTACGACCAGAAATCCGCTAGCGCCGAAAAACAAGGCGCATCGCCAGTTGATCCTGGAATATCCCTTCGAGAAGCGGCAGAAAAAAACCTCCCGCTTTCCCGACCGGCCCAAGATCGAACCGGAAGCGCTGATCGCCGACATCAAGTTGGCCATCGAGGCCGGCTTTGAGCCGCTGTCGCGCGGCCGCGCCTTCGTCTTCGCTTTATACGATGAAGAAGGCGCCTGACGAGCACTGGCCTTGTGGCTGTCGTGCGCCGTCGCCAGGAAATTCCACAACCTGCGCGACCGCGTCGATCCGGCTTAACGAATCCTTGCTCAGAAGGGGGATCGCCTTGGCCATATTTATCAATCGCTTCCAGGCCAATTTGGCCGTTATCAAGGCGGTTCATGTTTAAGCATCCGTGAACAGAAACCGGCAAAAGGCCAAGCATTTGTTAACTGTGCGCCCCTTAGGGTGGCGGTGATTGAAAATGAAGGTAGGCCCCCCATGCCGCTGAAACTGTCGCTGAAGCCTGGCGAGAAATTCGTGCTCAACGGCGCGGTGCTTGCCAATGGCGACAAGCGCACCAGCCTTGTCATCCAGAACAAGGCCTGTGTGCTGCGCGAAAAAGACATCATGCAGCCCAAGGACGCCAAAACCCCGGCCCGCCGCGTTTATCTGGCCATCATGATGATGTACCTGGACGGCGAGGCCAGTGAAGAGCCGTACAATGATTTCGCGCTGCGCATGACCGAATTCATGGGCGCAATCCAGAACCGCGCTGTGCTTGCCGCCTGCGTGGAAATCAGCCGGGACGTCGTGCAGGGCGCTTTCTACAAGGCGCTCATTTCGTGCCGGAAATTATTCGATTTTGAACAGGAGCGCCTGAACTATGACCCTGAAGAGCTATCAAAGCGTACAGCGCACGGTTGAAGACCCGCGCGCCACGGAATATCGCCTTTTCGGGCAGGTCACCGGCGCACTGATCAACGCCAAATCCGGCAAAGCCCAGGGCGCTCCGCTGGTGGAAGCGGTTGACTGGAACAAGCGGCTGTGGCGCACCCTCGCCGCGGACTGCATGGACGACCGCAACAGCCTGACGGAAGATGTGCGCGCCAAGATCATTTCGCTGTCGCTGTGGGTCGGCAAATATTCCCGCAGCGTGACGCGGGAAAAGGCGCCACTGGATCCGCTGATCGAGATCAACCGCACCATCATGCAGGGGCTGCAGGGCATCGCCGGCTAAGAATTTTCGAAGGGGCTTAAGGCAAACCCGGCGCGTCACCCGCGCCGGGTTTTTCTTTGGCCCGGGCCCGGCAGGAATTTCCGCCCCGGCAAATCATACCTAATCGCGAATGACCGATGTTAGAATTTAATAAGCAAAATCAACAACTTAAAATGTTAAAGCGATGGCACGGCTGGCCTGCCGGATATTTTGTACCAGCGTGAGTGTGACTACTGCATAGCTGGCGTTCCATCTAGATGGGGTGGCTGAGGCACAAAAGCCTGCGGCGCGGGCGGCCGATATCCCAGCGATGAATGGGGTCTGACGGTGTTGTAGTGGTGGCGCCATTGTTCGA
>Ga0316226_1000656_pt1 | contig 43925 bp, 23 predicted proteins | sample TBH18017metaG_FD_206009 | JGI IMG/M metagenome (GOLD analysis project Ga0316226, IMG submission 206009) | Freshwater microbial communities from Trout Bog Lake, Wisconsin, USA - TBH18017 | ecosystem: Environmental > Aquatic > Freshwater > Lake > Hypolimnion/Profundal zone | place: USA: Wisconsin...
CCACTGGCCACGCTAACGCGCCGCGAAAACAATCAGGAGACGTGCGGATTTGCCAGATCCGGCAAGTCCACGAGGGCGGACATGGTGGCGGCCTTGCCGCATTGCCAGACGGCGGTGAGCAAATCGCGTTGCAACACGGACTGGTCGGCGAAAAGAAACAGACCGTGACCACGTTGCAACCGCGAGCAGGCGTCGAGCAGCGATTTGACCCGCGCCGCGCTGGTCGTGACGGTCAGCACGCGGAAGCGCGGGATGCCCAGATGCCGCTGGTGAACCTTGTTTGTCCAGGTCGCTTCGTAGGCGAGCAGCTTCCGGTAAAACGAGGTCTGCGTCAGTTTCTGGCGGATGACGGGCATCGTGCTACGATCGGCTTCAAGAAAATAATAGACCCGCTGCACCCGGCCATTTTGATCTGCATATTCCAACGCGAACACGCGGTCAGGAATGACACCGAGCCGGGTGCCGTCGCGAATTTTCACCCGCCATTGCAGCGGCGCTGCGACTGGCAGGCTCAATTCATCCTCGCATAACAACCGGATGCCGTGCCGCCGGCAGGCGAGTTCCAGCGCCACCATGACATCGGAAACCAGCAGCGCGTGCGCGAGATAAATCCGCCCAATGCCGCGATTTTTTTCACCCCATGACGCCAGATTGAGTTTTAGTAGTGAACCGCTTTTGTTCCCTAAACCGTAGGCGATGGTTTGGGAACCGCTGCGTTCGTAGTATTGAAGCTGGGCGCGTGGCCGTTCCAAGTAGCCATGATGGAACAGCCATTGCAACCGGCGGGACAAATTCTGTGCGCTACCGCCAATCAGTCTGATGATCTGATGCGAACGCAAAAACCGGTGCCGGTGAATGAGCCGGAGAATTTCGTGGTCGCGCACCGTCAACTGGATGGGTGCAACCGTGGCAACACGCTGAAAGCGTGGTAGTCGGGGCATCCCGCCAGCATGACGGGGACAAGAATAACGAAGGAGACGTTAAGATTTGCCTAATGTGGCAATGGCCCTTCGCTTTACTGAGCTTTGGAAAGCAAACTTAGTTTCATGGCTCTCGGCCAATGTGGCGGTTTAGAAATTGCAGCGTCACCTTGATCACCGTGTCCAACGATTTTTCCACAAGCACAAGTAGCTGACCGCTTCCGGTTGATGACTGCAAAACCAAATTCGGGCTGTCCAATGTCGAATTGAAATCGCGAGTGCGGCAGGTCACTTGAGCCAGCGAGCCAGTTGATTGCATAACCCGCGACCAGACTACCGGCGTTCGTCGTCAAGAATCCGACGGTTGGCAACTGTGGGACATCACCGCCCCAATAAAGTGTTCCATCTTCCCCGCGTTTTGCAGCTTCGGCGGCGGCTTCAATGCGTTGTGCGCGTTCGGTCTCCGTCATGCACTCTACTTTCAACGGCCATGTGTTCACGCTTCCTGAACAGAATGCACAAGGGAGTTCGGGTGCGTAACGGGTGACTTCAATCAGTTGCGAATTTACCTTTCCTTCGCTGCCTTCAAGCATCACGCCAACATCAATAGCCGGAAGTAAGAACCGCGTGGCAAGATCGCTCAACGCCGCTCGCCCGTGATGCGTGTCGGTGCAGCCGAGCAACAAATCACAACGCAGCAGTTCATTCACAACTTCATCGTCAAGGATGTTTCCGACAAACGCCGTGATTGTCGCCTGAGGATTTATTTCCCAAATCATAGCGGCCATCAACTCCACCTTGTAAGGCATTGGACTTTGTTTTGCATGCTCAAACCGGCTGCCGTGGATTCGCTCCAGATTCGAGCGACCGAAACGCTGATAGTCTACAATAAAAAACTCACCAACGCCGGCACGGGCAAGGCACTCAATCGCAGGCGAGCCTGTGCCAGAACAGCCGATGATGCCCACGCGCGACGCTTGCAACTTTGCAGCTGCATCCGAGCCGTAGAGTTCTTCCAATCGCGCGGTCAGTGATTCGCCGGGTTCGCCCGCACTTTCAAGATTCGCAGACCTTGGCGCTTTAAGCTCTGCGTTCCTCACCCGGCTATATGGAAAATTTGGCGTGATGAATTCCGTCACTGGAATCCATTTGCCCGCATGGAACGAGCGTCCGCTGAAAACAAGTTCGCCATCCTGACCGCGATTCAAAATCAAACTGCAATACGGTCGTCCGCCACCGAACGAGCCGAACAAGTCTGCGAAGTATTCATCCATGTCGTCGTCGGACGGACTCGGTGAAACGCCCCAGCCTTGCGGGTGCGAGTGTGCGATACCGATTCCAAACGGGGTGTTCTCCAATTCCTTCACCGCTCGGGCGATGTATTGCGGGCGAAACGAGACAATGGAGCTTTGCCGGTCCAACTCGCCCGCCATTGGCGGCAGCGCTTTGATGAAAGTTGCCGCCAGACCCCACGGCGTTTGCCGGTAGCCGAAGCGGAAGAAGCTGCCCCATTCCTGCGCCGGATGACGCTGGAACAGTAGCTTTTCAAACTTCTTCCGCTCCGCCTCGGCGACGCGAATCAGACAGGACTGCCGTGAATCGAGTTCAGGGAATTTCATGGTCAGTTCGCCTTGTAGAGCCATGACAGCATTTCGTCGTAGTAGGTGTGGAAGCCGTGACGGTCTTTGTTCCACGCCGCGCCGTTGCCGGTGTAAGGATGGATGCTCACCCGTTGCCAGCGTCGTCCGCCAATCGTTTCAATATGCTCGAACGCGCCCGGCACGCGGCCATGCAATGGCGAGCCCTCCGGCAGATATGCGTAGTCAATGAAGGCCGCCGGATAACCGCCCGGCACTTTCACCAGCACATCCGAACTTCCGGCGGGATGCCCCGGCTTCACCGGCACGCCCTGATAAACCACGGCAGGTTCTGGCTCGGAAAGAAACGTCACGCTGACGCCGTTCTCTCGCAACTGCGCCAGCTCGTGTTCAATCCGGGTCGAATGAAACCCGGCGTTCACGTTCGTGCGGATGACTTTGAATTCGTCGCAGTCGTGAACCTTGACCTTGTCGCCAAGGCCGATTGGCTTTTCAGTTCCGTCCTTGTTGATCTGACTGACCACTGTGTTCTCCGGCTTGTCATAGACTAGCGCGGCGATTTCCAGCCCAGTCATTTCGTCTTTAACGCCCTGCGTCGAGTTGAACTTCTTCTTGTTGACGATGATCGTCAGCAAGTCCTTACGCTTGCGCGTGAGGAACACTTCGCCTTCGCGCAAATCAACCGCCGCGTCGTCGCCAACGACCTCGTCGTCCGGCGACTTGAAGTCTTTGAGCAGTTCAACCTCATCCGAGAGATCAAACAAGTCGCGGATGGTGCGTCCCGTCTGGTCTGGTTTGGTTACGACTTCCCAACGGTCGCCGACATCCACCACGCGCTTCGCCGGGGCGTCACACACTGGTCGCGGCTTCACTTCGCACGCTGGCACGGAATAAAACACCGTGCCCTCGGCCAAATCCGCCGTGCCGTTCTCCGGCATGATGACATCATGCGGCGAGTTGTGGTCGCGGATAAGCGCGTGGTCTTTGGGAATGTTCGCCTGCTCCTTGATGGCCGCGACTTTTACAAGCCGACCCGGCATCGGGAGTAGTTGGTCATTCACCAGCGCCGCCCGTTTTTGCGCGGGGCGGCAATTTTGCGCGTGTTCTGCTGCGACAGAGTCGCAGCCCTCTTCTTGCTTTGTATCTTTCATAACGGATTCTATAGCGGCGTAGCTGCCGTCGGCAGGAATGGCATAATTGCCAAACCGTAATCTAAACATGGAGCGCACTGCTAAATTTGTCATGCACTTGTTTAGCAGGTTGCTTGCGTGCTGCGTTTTGAAGGCGGCGCTTGCGTTTTCAAGCGGCTGGGATTAGGCTAAAACAAATGAAACCAAACGAAACACCACAACTGGGAAAATCCCTTGGATCGGGATTGCGAACAGCGCGTGAGCTTCGGAAGCTTTCGTTGCGACAGGTCGAGGAGGCAACTGGCGTCTCCAACGCTTATTTAAGCCAACTCGAAAACGATAAAATAAAAAAACCATCGCCGCACTTCCTTCACAAATTGGCAGCGATTTATGACATAGGATACGAAGTGTTAATGGAGGCAGCGGGATATGTAAAAAAACGGGAAAATGCTGGGTCTAGAACACTTGCTGGGGCAGCCTTGAGAAGTTTAGGGAAGTTGACTTCGGAAGAAGAGGAGCAACTAGCCGACTACCTCGCATATTTAAGATCGAAACAAAAATAATTGACGAATCAAATCGCATGGACGGGGAACAAGAGATAGGAAAAATTGCGCGCAATGTGTTGGTGGGTTCAAAGGCGTGGGGGAAACTCCCCACGCCTGTTGATCAAATTGTCTCTTATGCTGAATTACAAGTCGCGACGGGTGTGGATTTGAGCAAAGTTGAACCAGGTTTTTTTACAGCTAAACTGCACTCTTTACAGCGGGCTCTTTCAAAAGTTTTAGCGGCAGTGGATTTACGAGAGAAAACGATTTACCTCGACCTCTCACAGAGACCGGAGCGGCAACGGTTCAATAAACTTCATGAAACCGGCCACAAGGCTTTAACGTGGCAACGCGATACATATATCCATTTGGACGATGAAAACAGTTTAGATCCAGATACAGACGAATTATTTGAAAGGCAGGCTAGTTGGTTTGCGTCTGATGCACTTTTCCAACTGGAACGCTTTGAGGATGAGGCAGCAAAATTGCCTTTAACCATTAAATCTCCCCTCGCTTTATCTAAATTGTTTGGTGGTTCAAGACACGCTTGCCTCCGCCGCTATGTAGAAAAGTCAAAAAAACGGTGCGCACTTCTTGTGCTAAAAAAGCCCCAAACAAACGGTGAATTTCATGCGGAAATTCGCAATTATTTCCAATCGCCATCTTTCACTTCGGAATTTGGGGTGCTTCAGTGGCCTTCAAAATTTGGACTGGATTTTCAATTTATGAAGGAAGTTAAATTTGGGGCACGACTTCACGAGAAGGGTCAAATCGCACTAGCAATTGCAAGTGGTGAATTTATTGAATTTAGCTACCACTACTTCAATAACACCTACAATGTTTTCGTGCTCTTGTTACCGCCCGGTGAAAAAATACGTTCACGCACTACAATTGTTGCACGTTAGTCTGATATGTAGCGGTGGAATTTCGTTCATCACTTCGCCCCTGAAGTCATCCATCGGCTTAACTTCGCATCAATTTTCGCACGCGGCATCGCAAACCGCTCGCGCGACAACGCGATGAGTTTGTCCCGCCGACCAACCCGGTTTTCCAGCGGCGGTAGCATCTTCGCCCGGAAGGGTTCGCGGTTCTCGCCGCCCACAAGCAATTTCACCACGGCTTCATACTGGTTCAAGTCGGCCAGCGCGGTGGCCGGAATGGATTTGCCAAATTCCTTCGTCATCACTTCCGCATCGGTGTAGCCGATGCGGAAAGCCACCAACGTCCCGACGTTTCCGAACACGGCCTGCCGGATCGGTTCGGAAAGCTGGTCAATGTATTGGTGCGACAGCGTGAGGCAGAGCCGGTATTTTCTCGCCTCCGCCAGAATGGACGCAAACGCATCCGTCGAGAAATTCTGGAACTCGTCAATGAACAGGTAAAAATCCCGGCGTTCGGATTCCGGCCGGTTGGCGCGCGCCATCGCACCCAACTGAAACTGCGTCACCAACAGTGAACCGAGCAAGTTCGCCTTGTCGTGTCCGAGCTGCCCCTTGGACAGATTGGCGATGAACAGTCGGCCATTGTCCATCACGAACGGAAGATCCACTTTCTTTTTCACCTGACCCAAAATATTTCGCACTACTGGATTCAACAGGAACTGGCCGATTTTATTTTGGATCGGCGCGATGGCCTCGCGTTTGAAACGCTCGTCGTAGTTCGCATATTCCTCCGCCCAAAATGCGCGGATGAACGGGTCTTTGACCTGCCGGATGATTTTCTCGCGATAGTGGTCGTCGGTGAGCAGGCGGTTCACGCCGAGCAGGGTTTGATTCCGGCATTCCAACAACGCAGATGCCGCGTTGTAAAGAATGTATTCGAGTCGCGGCCCCCAAGAGTCCCGCCAGATGCCCTTGAATGCCGCCACAATGCCCGAGGCGACGAGGTGACGGTCATCGGGGGCTACGGAGCCGATGACATTCAATCCGATGGGAAATTCCAGGTCGCCCGGATTGAAATACACCAGATGATCCGCCCGCTTGGGCGGGATATGATTCAACAGTTCTTCGGCCAGATCGCCGTGCGGGTCAATCACCCCGACACCGTGGCCCAGCGCGATGTGCTGCAAAATCAGGTTCCGAAGCAAAGTCGTTTTTCCAGAGCCGGTTTTACCGATGATGTAGAGGTGCTGCCGTTCGTCCACGGCGGCAATGCCAAAGGGCTGGGGATCTCCCCAGTTCTGTTCCTCGCCGATGATGATGTGGGATGATTCGTTATTCATGGTGCCAAAACCAGCCGCCACCCCTGACACGTCCCGGTTGGAGTGGACGGTGTGACGCCGGCAGCGGTGCTTGGGACACGCCGGCGAGATAATGGCGGCTGGTTTTGAAACCCGAATCGGGCAGCCAGCTTACCATGCGGTTCGGAAATCGGACGCGCCGATGGCGCGGCTGAATGAAAAAAACGCCCAGTCGGGCGACGCTTTCTTCCTGCTGATTGCAAAAGCTAGTGTCTTGACCGGTCTGGTCGTAAGGCTAGTTGTCCCAGTCGTTGTCCTTGCTCCACGCTTCGGCGTGAACCGGTCGCGTAGCGAAATCGTGGTTGGGCGGTAGCCCTGATCTTAAAACCCGTCCCCCAACGTGTCGGCGATTCCGGCCGACTTATCGCTTTTTGGTAAAGGACAACGGCTAGGTGTCATTTACCCGGCTAGCCCGCAGGGAGAAAGCGATAAGTCGGGCGGTAGCGCGACGACACGTTGGGGAGCTCGTGGTGCGGCGGTTAAGCCGTGGAATTCGTAAGTCCGGGTAAATTTACCCCTACAAACCATGTTTGTAGCCCGTCGTAGCGGGTCATGAACTTGACAATCTGTCAACATAATGCTATGATATTGAAGTAGTTAAATAGTTCCTTTTTCCGCATTTCACCACAGGTTTGCCAGTTTTGGCAAATCCGCACGTCTGCCTGATTTTCCGTTCGTCGGTTAGGGTCACGCATGAACCAACTTCGGTTCACTTCATTCCCATGAAATCATTACCCAATTATCTTCAAGCCCAACGCAAGCGCCTGGCCCTGTCACAGGAAGAGGTCGGTTTTTTGCTGGGTCTGAACGGGATGAACAAGGGGAACAAGGTGTGTCGCGACGAAACCTTCGCCCGCGAACCGTCACTGCTCGATGCACTCGCCTACGGGGTGATCTATGGTCGCCCCGTGAGTGAGCTTTTTGCCGGCCTGCATCATCAGGCGCAACAAAGAGTGGCGGAGCGGGCCAAGGTTTTGTCCTTCCGTAAAATGCGGAAGACCGAGCCGCGCCGGAAGCAAGCCATTATTCAACTGGCGGAATCTGCCAGCGTTAATCCAAACAACCCATGACCCAAAACAACACCGTTCGCATATTAGCCATCGCTCCGACCGCCCGTGGTTTCGGGTATGTCGTGATGGAGGGGCCACGCCGACTCATCGCTTTTAGCAACAAGTCTATTTTGAAAAATAAGAATGAGCGCACGTTGGTTTGGGTGGAAAAGTTTATCCGCCGTTATGAGCCGACAGTGATGGTGCTGCCGGCGGTGAATGCCGCCGACACTCGCCGCGCAAAACGCATCAAGCAGTTGCATCAACGATTGGTCAGTTTAGCCACCAAACATAAATTGAAGGTGAAACTCATCACCGCCACCAAAGTGCGGGAACGGTTGCTGGGGCAAATCAAAGGCAACAAGCAATTGCAGGCGGAAGTGCTGGCTGGACTGTTTCCGATCGAACTGGCTCCGCGCCTGCCGCCGAAGCGCAAAGTGTGGAAGAGTGAAGATCCGCGCATGGACATCTTTGATGCAGCGGGACTCGCCGTGGCGTTCTGGCCGAAGTAATCGCCATCGGATTTTCACATTTAAGAAGTCGCGCCGTTTTTTTGGTGCGGCTTTTTTTCTTAAAAGAACTGTTCCCCTTAGTCTCAACTGGATTACTCATTGTATTACTATGTGGAAGTTTTCTTCCGGGGTGGACGGAAGTTAATTTCCTACCCCCTAGGAAGAAAACTTCCTACCTCCCCGGTAGCCAAGCGTCATCCTGCGGATAAGTTTTTGATGGTCGTGCTGCAATTGCTTCACGGCGACATCGGGCACGCGCGCATACTTCCCGATGGTGTGGATCACCCGGTCGTTGCGGTTTTGGATGGAGACGGAAATGAATCCCTTTTGTTTTAACGTGCCGATGTGCGTGCGGATCTGGCGTTCGCTGACATCGAAAAATTCCGCGAAGTGGCGGTTGGAGGCATAGCATCCGTCTTCGTTATCAAGCGAATGGATTTCGACGAAAAGAACTTTCTCCATAAGCGAAAGCTGCCGGGACAACCAGATGTCCTTCGGAATCCACACCCCTTTGAAATCACGCGGAATTTTTTCCACAATTTACAGTATAACAAAGTTTTTCCATTCGCGCTAATCCACAGGTCTGGTTCACAAGATTTTCACGGCATGATAAAATAGAGTTAATCATGCCAATGGAAAATCAATCATCACCTATGCCTGAATTGCCCACCCGCATTCCGCAAAATTCGGAAGTGCCATTTGATATTCCGCAGGTTTCGGCAGAGTTCCGCACGGTGCCGAATGCTGCCGAAGATTTCGGCAATGTTCCGCAGATTGCGGAACGTAAAGAAAACCACACGCTGACCGTGCGGGAAACGGCACGAATGTTTGAAGCGGCTGGGGTGGCGCGGACAGAGCGGAGCGTCATCAACTGGTGCCAGCCCAATCGGCAGGGAATTACGCGGCTGGATAGCTATTACGATCCGAACGAACGAAAGTATTATATCACGCCGCAAAGCGTCGAGGCGGTGATTCAGGAAGAAATCCAGCGGGCAAAAAAATCAAACGAATTGCCGGTTTCGGAATCCTTCCGCAACTCTGTGGAACCCGTGAAACATCCTGAAAACCTCAGCACCGCCGATGACAAGCGCCTCAAGGAATTGGAGCGCGAGATTTTTGATTTGAAGATTGCTAACAGGGGTAAGGACTATCTGATTGACGAACTTATCAAAGAGCGAAATAGGTTTTTTGATCAACTACTTGATGCCAACCGAACCGTTGGCCAATTAGAAACCAAATTAAACCAATTGGACAAACCTAAATTGTGATCCGTCAGGGTGAACATCGGTGATTGCAATTATCAATCAATCGTCGTCGAATGCCGCCCCAATAAAAGCCCAACCGTCCAGCTCGCATTGTTTTATTGGGCTTTCTCGCTTCCTCACCGGATCTGACCGCGATTTTTCCAGTTTGCCGTCTATCTGAATTCCACATTTCAGAATTATGAACAAATCAAATCTCACGCAAGCAGTTCACAGACCAAGTCTAACTTTACGGATGCCGAAGGCGATAGAAGACGTTGGATAGTCCTGGATTGATTGTGATAACTAAGTTCGTGCCGGAGGCGGTGTTGGTGATGTCAAACCAATAATTTGTTCTGGAGATACTAATGGAATTAGATTGGACGAACCAACCGAGATAAATCCCTGACCAAACCAGCGTGAGGCTGTTGCCATTACGGATGTAACTGAGGTTCGCAGGCGGGCTTGAAACCACGAGGTTGACGGTTCCACCGCTGACGGTGATTGAGCCGACCGTGCCGCTGGCGATGGCGGTTCCGGTCACCGAGTAAGTGCCGCTGCTGGAGATGCTCCCGCTGGCCTGCTGGATAATCGGATATGTGCCCAACGGGAGCGGCGCGCCATTCACCGTGAAGGCGTTGCCGTTGAGTGACAAGGTTCCTTGCGAGATATAAAGCGCCGGATGCGAGCCATCGTAAGTCAGGACAATGGGTTGCGAACCGAGGCTGACCGTGCCACCGGCGGCACCCTTGATCGTGGCGGCGTTCACGCCCGCCACCGTGCCCGTGCCGCTGGCGTTCAGCATGGTGCTGCCGCTCAGGTTGTAGGAACTGATTGCTGACACGTCATAAGTCGCGCCCGCCGCGAGGGAGATGGTCGGTGTGCTGTTGATGGAACCACCGCTGCCCAATGCCAGCATGGCACCGCTGCTGATGGTCGTCGGTCCGCCGTAAGTCATGGCGTTGTTGAAACTCACCACGCCGCCCGCACTGGCGGAGGAGACGACGTTGATGCCGCCGGTGCCCGTCGAACTCTGGATGACACCGGTCACAGTAAGCAGGCCACCGCTGGCATAAGCGTCGAGGGTCGAGGTGGACTTGGCATCAATGCCGCCGTTCAAGGTCAAAGTTCCGGCAGACAGCGCATAAGGGTATTGGATCACGACCACGCCGGAGCCGCCGGCACCGCCGCCGCCGCCGGCACCGCCGCCGGTGTTGGGGACTCCGGGTGTTTTCACCGGCACGCCTACCGTGCAACCATTGCCATTGCCGCCGCCGCCCGCACCTCCTTGACTTGTTGGATGGTTATACGCGCCGCCGCCGCCGCCGCCGCCGCCAAAATAGCCGCCATCGTTCCCAATGAATCCGGCGATGACTGAATTGGATGAGCCATTGCCGCCATTGCCGCCATTGCCGTTATTCCAGCCGTTCCAGCCGGCGGTCGAATCGCCGCCGCCGCCGCCGCCATTGCTGCCGCTGGCATTGCCGCCGGCCATCCCCGAGCCGCTGGCTCCGCCCGCCGACGGGCCGTTGGTGCCATAACCGCCACCACCGCCACCCACCGCCGTGTTTGTGCCGATGCTGCTCGAACCGCCTGGGCTGCCGACGCCGGACACGCTCGTGCCGCCAGCTCCAACGGCTACGGTGATTGAACCGGCCGAGAGCGCTTGGTTGCTCAAATTGAGCACCTGTCCGCCGCCGCCGCCGCCTTGATTGCCTGAGTTTCCACCGCTGCCGCCGCCGCCGCCGACGACCAGTTCATCGGCCACCACCGGTGCGGACAATACCAGCGTGCCGGACGAGTTGAAAATGTGTGTCACCCCGTTGGAGTCCACCAGAATTTTTCCACCCGAACCCACATTGTCCTGGACGCCGCCCTGGAAGGTGCCGCCATTCAAGACCAAGCTATTGGTCAAGGTTCGACCGGACGAGCCGGACATGATAGTCAATATGCCGCCATTGACCGTGGCCACGCTGTTGTTGCCGAGCGTGCCGGTGGCACCAATGACCAGCGTGCCGCCATTATTCGTGGTCGGACCGGTGTAGGAATTCGTCGCCCAGAGAGTCACCGAGCCGGCATTGCTCTTATTGACACCCGCCGTGCCGCCCAAGGACGCGAACACCGACCCTGATTGCAGGTCAAACGCCGACGCGCTGGTCAGAATTCCACCTGAGCCGATGATGTAGCCGCCCAGCAATTGCACATTGGCCAGCGTTTGATTGTAACCCTGAAGGTCGAACACGCCGCCGTTGACCACCAAGTTGCGAGCGCTGTTGATCTGGCCGCCTTGGAGGAGCTTCGCCGTGCCGCCCGTGACCGTCAGGCTGCCCGCCAGACTGCTGCTGCCCGGATTGTTCAAATCCAACTCGCCCGCGTTAACCGTCGTCAGCCCGGCGTAGGTGTTGGTGCCTGTGAGAGTTAGCGTGGCATCACCCGTCTTAGTCAGCCCGCCCGTGGCCGACGCTCCTACTTGGAATGCATTGGAATAGGTGACGTTGTTGCCGAAGGTGTCAAGGGTCAGTGTGATGCCGTCTTCAAGCTTGATCTTGCCAGACAAATCAACCTGGTTGCCGGCGATGTTCAACTGGATCGTCGAATTACCCAGAACATCTATCCCGGCGGGGCTGTTGAATTTGCTGCTCGTCCAGTATTGGTTCACTTGGAACAGTCCGCCATATAGCCGCAGTTGATCCAATGACCCTCCCACATAGCCCGCGACATACACCGAGCCGGAGTTGGTCTTGATGATCGTGCCGCTGGTGTAAGACCCGCCGTAGTTCACGCACTGGAGGTTGTTTGTGCCGGCGCCATCCAGCGTCAGGGTCTTCCCGTTGAGATTCAGATAACCGGGAGAGCTGTTTTGGGTGGGTTCATAGGGAAGGCTGCTTCCGCCGCCGGTGTTTTGCTGCACCACCCAAACTGTGCTGGCGCAATTTTCGGTGAAGGTGTCCCCCGCGCCCACATACCAGGTCTGGCTGTTCTGCAGCGTCCAATCCGTGTTGTAGTAGTTCTGCCCGATGCCCAGCGAATTGTTCAGACCGTCATCTATCCATAGGCCCACATTGATCCGCCCGTTGACCGTCTGGTTGCCATAGAAATTGACGGCCGTGGTGGCGTTGCCGCTGCCAAGCCAGAGGTTTGCGGTCTCGCTGCCGGCGGTCAGCCAGATCGCCCCGATGTTCAACGTGTTGCTCGAACTGATTGTGGTGGACAAATTAGTAGTGTTCTGGACGTTCCAATTGGGCACCGTGTCGAACTCGGCGATGTTGTTTGACCCGGGAGTCACGCCAGGACTCCAGTTCCCCGGTGTGTGCCAGTCGTCCACACCGCCAGACAAAGCATCAACATTAAAACTGCTCCAGATTCGAATTGGCACCGCCGATCCACTCACCGTCAGGGTGACCGTCGCGCCGCTCACCGTAATCGCGCCAATGTAACCCGAGCCGATTGCCGTGCCGCTAACGGTGTAGCTGCCGCTGCTCGAGATGCTCCCGCTGGCCTGCTGCACCAGCACGTAGCTTCCCGGCGGCAGCGCCCACGGCGTATTGACCACAAACGGGTTGCCGTTGAGCACCAGCGTTCCCTGCGGAATGTAAAGCGCCGGATGCGAACCGTCATAGTTCAGGGTGATGGGCTGCGATCCCAAGTTGATCGTCCCGCCGGCCGCCCCGTTAAACGCGGCGGCGTTCGTCCCCACGCCGGTGCCCGTGCCGCTGGCCACCAACCGTGTCGGACTCAAGTTGAACGCGCTGACCGCCGACACGTCAAACGTCGCGCCCGCCGAAATCGAAAGCACTGCCAGGTTAGTGATCGAAACGCCGGCCGGCAAAATCAATGTGCCACCCCCAGCGGCGAGGCTGCCGGAACAGGTGACGTTGGTTGGCAGCCATGTCAGGCTGCCGGCAACATTGGTGAACGAACTTGCATTGATGTTGACCGTTGGCGAAACCGTCCCGCCATACCACGAGAGCGAACCGCATGTGATCGTGCCCGTGCCGCGGATCGCGCCGCAATCCAGCGTCAAATCGCCCACCGTTTGGTTGTAAGACCCGATGTCCAAAACTCCGCTCGGACGCACGAGCACCGGCGCATTGCTCGGAATGACGTTGTTGACTCCCAGCGCCAGCGTCCCGATGCAAACCTCCACCGCGCCGGTGGTGACCAGTGGGCTGTTCAACGTGTTGGTCGTGTTGTCCCGCGACATCACATAGCGCGCCGGGCCGGCCACACCACTCTGCGGATACGTCTGCGCAAACTGCACCGTCTGTCCGCCCTTGGTAATCGTCGCCCCGTTGACGTCAATCAGGATCGTGTCCACCCGCCCGTTGTAATTCACGCTGATCGAGACGTTCGTCCCCGACGAACTGACCAGCGTCGGCGTCAGGTTCGTCGTCACCCCCACCAAGCGCGGCTGCAGCACCGTCAGATACTGCCCGCAGGAAGACGGCGAACGCACCGAAATATACTGGTTATACGCCGGCCCAAACGCCGAATACTTCCCTTGCATCCAAGGTCCTTGAATCGAGTTGCCCTGGCGGGTATAGGGCACCCCGCTTGTTGGCTCCGGAACCTGGCTGGCCATGGGATTCAGCATCTCAAAACTGTAACCATAGACGAGCTTGTCAACCAGGTTCTCGCTGGGCAGGTTGGGAACCGGCAGACTGTTCGTCGGCAGCAGGAAGTGGATGTCCAGGTCGGTGTCCCCGTAGATCGTGTGCGAAATCACCGTGTGCGGCTGCCACTCGATGCTGTCGGCAAAGGTGTGCAGCCAGTAGTCCGAGTAATAGCCCGATGGCGGGGCCTGGTCCCAGACCACCACGTAATCGGGCTTGACCATCACGATGTGCCGGGACGTGCCCGGCCAGGTCCAGGAAACGGTCAGGTAATCGGCCACCGCCGAGGAGCCGAAGGCCTGAAACGTGCCGCTGTAAGGGCCGCCGTTGTATGTCACCGTGTTGTGCGCCATGGATGATTCGTTCCAGACGATGCCCGGATCATAGCCGCCGGACTCTGAATCCACCAGCAGGGGCCGACCGAAGGCGAACAACTCGAAGCTGCCGCAGTCGCTTTCATCGTGGCCGTTCGGAGCCAGGCCGCATTTCATCGTCACATACATCTCATTGGCGTCGCCGCTTTCGCTGCGCATCGTCGCGTGGCCCAGTCTCGGACTGTAGGTCGCTGTCACCGGCGCCGAGACCTGCGCCTGCGCCCCAACCACGTGGGGATCGCCCGGCAAGGTGAAATCATAAAGTTGAGGCAAATAAACCGGCTGGTTCTCCCAATTGCTGAACCCGCCGCCCGTCTTCCGCCACCAGCCCATCAGCCGGCGCGAAAAATCCGGGTCGAGCGACTGAAGGCCCTTGGCGAAAATGGGCCACGACGAGGAATCAAACGTCATATAGGTGGCGTCGCCCCAGGGCGGCTGGGTGCAACCACCGCCCGGCAGCACGGGCGGGGAGATGAACCGCATGAACCATTCGACCCCCGCCCGCAGGTTCGGATTGGTGAAAAGATTCGTCCCTGTGTTGCGCAAGATCGCCGGCAGCGCACACTGCAACTCCATGAGCGTGGTGCCATCATAGCGCGGGCTTTCAATCCCCCCGCCCTCCAGCCAGTAAAGATTCATCTCCTGGATGATCCAATCCGTCCCCCGGTTCATCCACGTCTGCGCGTTGGGGTTGTCGGGAAAGCAGATCGCCCCCAAAACCATGGCTTCGAAGTTCTCCGTGGCACCATTGCCCGTGCGTGAAATCAGCGTATCGGGATAAGCATTGAGCTGCCCATTGAGGTAACCGGCGACAAAGTTTTCAAAGTTTTGCACATTGGTCGAGGCGGACACCCCCAGCGCCATGATCATATCATATTGGATCAGGTCGTTGCACAACCCGCGTCCCGAACTATAGGGGATTCTGCTATTCAGATCGTTCCAGAAAGTGGCGGTGTCCCCGGCATATTTGCTGGTATTGCCATTGGCCCAATCCACCACGGCGTAGTTTACCGGATAGCTGCCGAAATAGGCTAGGTTTGCCTTGATCCGCGCCTGATCTCCCGGACCGCTATACAACCGCGGCCATAACCCGCCGGTGGCGTTGGTGTTCAGGGCAAATTGTGGCACGTTGTAGTGCAGGATTACCTGGTTGTTGGCGGTGATGATGCTGTAATTGGCCGCCGTGCTCGGCGGCACCCCGAGCCACACCGGCGTCGCGCCAAAGCTCCCGGAAATCGTCGCACTGCCACCGGTCAGGCTGATCAGCACGATATCTCCCTTCGTCGAGTCCGTGTAACGGCTCGGGTCCAAGTTGAGCGCCACTTGCGCGCCCCCGCAGCTCAGCACGCTGCTGCCGCCCGAAAGCACGATCTGGTCGCAATTGGCCGTCGTCGCGGTGAGGTTGAACACCGGTCGCGAATTGGTCCCAAAGGTCAGGTTTCCCGTGATCGTCAGGACGTTTGCGCCCGTCAGCGGGCCGTTGGGATAGACCAGCGCCAGCGCGCTGCTCGAAGAACTGCCCGCCACCACGCTCCCCGCAATCGTCCTGTTCCCGCTCAAGGTTCCCGCCACCGTCGGACTCGAGTTGGTCACTGTCACCAGCCCCGATCCCGTGCTGCTGGTGGCGTTGCCGGCCCACAATGATCCCGCCGTGATTATCGTTCCACCACTGTAATTGTTGTTGCCGGTGAGAGACAGCTGACCTCCGCCAAGCTTCGTAAGACTGTAGCCGCCAGAGATGACGCCGCTGCTGGTCAAGGCCTGCCCGCTGGCCACATTGAAAAGCGAATTGCTGGCCAGATTGATCGTATTGGCCAGACTGCCGCTGACCGTGCTGTAGAAGGCACCACCATTCATGGTCAAGATGCCGGAACCCAGGGCGCCGGGGTTGTCAATCTCCAGAGTGCTTCCGCCGTTCGTGGTGCCTCCCGCATAGGTGTTGGCACCGGCCAGCGCCAGCGTGCCCAATCCAGTGGTGACCAAAGTCCCGCTGCCGCTAATGGCTCCGGACCAGCTCTGGCCGGCCGAACTGTTAAATATCAGCAACCCGTTGTTGATAATGTTGCCCGTATAACTGCCGCCACCCAACTGCCCTGCTCCGTCAATCGAAAGCGTGCCCGCAGATATGGTTGTTGCGCCATTATAGGTGTTGATTCCCTGAAGGCTCAGGCTCTTGCCGCCGGCTTTCGTCAGGGATTGCCCGACACCCGAAACGGCTTGCCCCACGGTAAGATTGTTGCTGGCTGTGTTAAACACTTGCGGAACGGCCAGCGCTATCGGCACGTTCAAGGTCTGCGCGTTGGCCGAGTTGTTGGTCACGCCAACGCCGGTGAGTGTCAGTGTGCCGCCGGTCGTGCCAATGTTGAAGGCACCCGCCGTGCTGTCAAAGACCACCCCGCTCGCGACATAGGAATTATTCATCGATGGCGTCAGCCGCGTCGTCCCCGCAAACACCAAATTGTCCCCGGTCGTCAAGCCCGGACTGACTCCGCCCACCCAGTTGGCACTGCTGCTCCAATTATTGTCCGCCGCCAAGCCGTTCCAGGTCCTCGTCACGGCAAGCACGGTCAATATGGGCGAGGCACTGCTGCTCATGGGCGTGTCATCCGTGACCGTCACCGTCAGGGGGATGGCGCCGGAGGGAGTGCCGGGCGCAACGACGGCGGTGCAGAAATAGTGAATGTGATCGCCCGAATCCGTCATCGCCTGCGCTGAGGAACCGCCAATCCCGCTTAAATCCACCGTCACACTGACGATGTTCCCCATGCCCTTGGTCACCGTTGCGTTGTTTGTCACTGTTTGGTTTTGCAGCACCGAATTCGGCGTCACGCTCGCGGAAACCAAGGGGGCCGCATTGTGTAGCACCACGTTGTTGCCGCTCTTGAGCAGGATAAAGTTGGCATAATTGGCCGGCTGCGGGCTGTCAAACACCAGAGCCGGCGTTGTTCCCATCGTCGTCGTCCCCGAAACCGAAAAGAGCGTGTAATCCCCGGCCGTGTCCAGATTGTTCGCGTTGACGGCCTGAATATGAATCGTGTCGGCGCTGGAAAGCGTCAGGTTGCCCAGGACGCTGATCTTGTCATTGCCGCTGGAATACGTATTGGTGACATTAAAAATTGCCGTGCCGCCGGCACTCATGTCCAGATTGTTGTTGAATCTCAATGTGCCGCTCGACGAACTGACGCCCCCCTGCAAACCAGGAGAAATCACCGCCGCGGCGCTGGCGGACGTCGCAATACTGCCATTGATGCTCCCCAGACCCGACAAAGTCATCACCGAGGGCACGGTGTAGGATACCGCTGACACATCGAAGGTCGCGTTGCTGTAAATAATGACGTTGGTCGTGCCGTTGAAGCTGGAGGTGCTGGCCAGAACCAGCACGCCGTTGTTCACCGTCAAATCTCCGGTGAACGTATTGGCCCCCGCAAGCGTCAGCGTGCCGGTGCCGGTCTTGGTCAATCCGCCAACGCCCGAGATGTCACCGCTGTTCGTCAAAGCCGCCCCCGCGTTAATGGCACTGGTTTGAGCCAAAATGATCTCATTGGTCAAGGTGCCCGACACCGAGTTGGACAATGCACCGCCATTCATGGTCAGCAGGCCGGAACTCAAGGCGCCTAGGTTATCCATCTCCAAGGTGCCCGCGCTGACGGTGGTGCCGCCCGCATAAGTATTGGCAACCGCCAGTGCCAGTGTGCCGGCACCGATCTTGATCAGTCCACCGTCACCGGAGACAACGTTGCTGAGGGTCAGGGCCGCCCCCGCGTTAAAAGTTCCGTCTTGAACCAAAATGATCGCGTTGGTCAGGGTGCCGGAAACCGTGTTGTATAATATGGCGCCGCCGCTATTCATCGTCAGGGGCCCATAGCCCAAAGCACGAATATTATCGATCTCAAGAGTGCTTCCGCTGTGGAATGTGCCCCCGGAATATGTGTTGACGCCCTGTAAGACCAAAGTGCCGCGACTACTGGTGCTGCTTCCGCCATTGGTGATATAATTGATTGACGCCAAAGTGATGCCAACCACCGACTCGGTGATGTTGCTATAGATGGTCATGCCCGCCCCATATTGTTGGATGTTCAGATTGGTGGCCAAAGTAATGGGAGTCTGAATATGAAAGGTGTTGGCGGTAGGGGGGGTGGTTAATACCGGGTTGGAGGTGCCGTAATTTGTGAATAACAAATACGAGCCGGCAAGGCTGGTCACATGAATCGTGTGCCCCCCGGCGTTGTTCAATTTATTCAGCACGAACGCGCCGGGCAGATTTTCCTGGTTGCTGCCATCGTTGGCACTGATTGAAACCTGGACGTAGGCGGCCCCGCCGGCCGGGGGCGCATTGCTGCCCGACCAAGAACCCTGCGTAGCCCACGCGCCATTCTGGGCGGTGAGGTTGTAATTCGTTGTTTGCGCCTGGGCGGCGTTCCAAGTCAAGGCAAAGGTTGCCAGCAGCCACATCACGACTGTCTTCAGAGCCAGATTTCCCTTGAGATGGTTTAGCAGGGCAGCAATCCGCGTAAATTTCAGGTCCATATTTAGGATGTTTGGGTCTTCGTCCGTTTTTTTTTGAGGTTGCCGAATGGGGTGAGCCACAGCTATATGGTCGACTGCCCGAGCGCCAATCATTTTCAGCCGAAGCAACTTAACAATTAGAAGCCTGACAATCATGGGGCGCGTGAAACGACGGTAGTTCGTTTCACGCGCCGCCAATGGTTCACGGATAGACCAAGCGGTAATACTCGTTGGTGACGCCGGACTTGATGATGGTGATGTTCGTCGTCGTGATGGACGTCGAGCCGGGCACCGTGCCCCAGTCATTGGTGTTCCCGCTCACTCCCTTGTTCAGGTTGTTCGTCTGCACCAACAACCGGTAGCCCAGATGATCCGCCGGCCAGCTCAGCACCAGGTTTGTCCCCCCGCTCACGCTGTTAGTCAGCTTCGGCACCGTCTGGCTCGGTTGCAACAGCACGTTCACCGTGTAAACATTTGTCCGCGACAGGTCTTGCGACACCACCTGCACCGCCACCATGTTCGTCGGCAACACCAGCGTGTTGCCGCTGCTGGACAGGCTGTTCGTCACCACTGGCCCATACCCGCTGTTGTTGAAGTTCAACGCCAAGGTCGCATTCGCGTCTACGCTACCCGCCGCCACCGTCAACGGAGTCCTGTTCACATAGGTGTTCGTCGCGTTGTAGATCGTCGTGCCGGAGCTAAACGTCGGATACAGCGTCCCCGCCGGCGTGATCGTCAAGCTCGCCAGCAGGGCGTTCGTGCTGGGCAGGATCGTCACCGCCCCGCTCCCGCTGTTCGCGCAGCCGGTCGTCCCGTCCGTCACCGTCACCGTGTAGGTCGTGTTGGTGCTCGGTGTCACCGTGATGCTCGCCGTTGTCGCTCCGCCCGGGCTCCAGGAATAGATCGGACTGCTCGCGCTGGTCGTCGCCGTCAACGTTGCCGATCCACCCGCGAAGATGTTCGTCGAATTCACGCTCACGGTCGGAACCGGATTAACTGTGATTGTCCCGCTCCCGCTGTTCGCGCAGCCGGTCGTCCCGTCGGTCACCGTCACCGTGTAGGACGTCGTCGAACTGGGCGTCACCGTGATGCTCGCCGTCGTCGCCCCGCCGGGGCTCCAAGAATATGTCGGACTGCTCGCGCTGGTCGTCGCCGTCAGCAGCGTCGCCACCGCCCCGCAGTTTGTAACCGAGTTCACGCTCACCGTCGGTGGTGCGGTCAAGGTCACTGCGGTCACATAGTCGTTGGTAACGCTCAGATCCTGCGACACCACTTCCACCGTCACGTTGTTCGACCCGGTCACCAGCGTCAGCTGTCCGCTCGCCACCCCGTTCGTCAGCAAGCCTTGCGACACTCCGTTCAGATACAGCGTGTTCGTCGCCGTCACGTCCGCGTTGGTCACCGTCACCGTCGGCGTGGCACTCGCACACGTGTTCGTCGCCGTGTAGATCAATGTTCCCGTCGCAAACGTCGGATATAAGGTGCCCGCCGGGGTCAGCGCCAAGCTGGTCAGACCGGCATTGCTGCTCGCCGCCCGCGTCACCGTCACATAGTAGTTGCTCACCGTCAGCCCGTCCTGCGCCGTCACCTGCACATGGATGTTGTTGGCCGAGCCCACCACCAGCGGCAGCGACGCCACCGTCAACGCGCCCGCGTTCGTCGCCAGCGGATTTCCGTTCAGGAACAGCACGTTCGTCGCAAAGGCCGACGTGTTCGTCACCAGCACCGTCACGGTGCTGTTCGCGTTGGCTTCAGTCGCCGTGTAGTTCGTCGTGCCAGAGGCAAATGCCGGTGTCAGTGCTCCCAGCGGATTCAACTCCAGGAAGCTCAGGCTCGCGTCGGAACTGAACACCGATGCCAGCCGTGTCACGTTCAGCACATAGGTGTTCGTCACCGACAAATCCTGCGACACCACCCGCACCGCCACCACGTTCGTGTTACCCAACCCCAGCGTCAGCGGCGCGCTCGGCACTTCGTTGGTCAGGATGCCCACGGTCACGCCGTTCACAATCAGCGTGTTCGTCGCCGCCGCATCCGCGTTGGTCACCGTCACCGTCGGCGTCTGGCCGTAGCTGTTCGTCGCGTAATAGAGATACCCGTTGGGCGTGAAGGCCGGCGCAAATCCCGCATTGGGATTCAACACCAGCCCCGCCAGATACGCGTTCGTGCTCAACGGCGGCGGCCCCATCTGATACACTTCCACGTTGTAGAGGTTCGTCCGCGATAAATCCTGCGACACAACCTCCACCGCCACAGTGCTCGTCAATCCCGAACCCAGGGTCAAAGTCAGGCTCGGAATGCCAGACGTGATGGCTCCCTGGGAAACATTGTTCAGGAACAGCGTGTTCGTCGCCATCAGGTTCCCATTCGTCACCGTCACCGTCACCGGGCCGCCACCATAAACATTCGTCGCGTAGTAGATGCCATAGTTGTTCGTCGTGAAGCTCGACGGATAAAAGGCCAGCGCGCCCGCGTTGTTGCTCACCACCAGCGACTTCAGATACGCGTTCGTGCTGAGAGGAATGCCTGTCACCGTGACGCTGCCGTTTAGGGCAAGGTTGTTTGCCATGGTGTAGCCGGCCGGCGGCGTAACGCCCAAGGGATTGCCGGTAACCGCCTGGTTGAACAAGTAGAAGGTGTCGCCCACGGCCAGCGCCGGGCCCAGATTGGTCACGGTCAGCGTGCCAACGCCGGTGTTCGTCAGCACGGTGCCGAGGACGCTGATCACGTCGTTGGACTGCGCCAGCGACTCGTTCAACTTGAACACGAGATTGCTGTTAATCGTCAGGCTGTTGCTGAATGTCAGCGTTCCGATGCTGTTGGCGGCACCAGGGCGGATGATGCCGTTAGCGATGACGCTGCCGTTGATAGAGCCGCTACCGGAAAGAACCTGATTTCCGCCAAGCGCATAACCACTGACGGCCGACACATCGAACAGCGCGCCGGCGGCCACGGAGATGTTTGTGCTGTTGCCAATCGAACCGGCGGCACCCAGCGCCAGCGTGCCGTTGCTGATTGTGGTCGCGCCGCTGTAGGTGCTGTTGCCGGAGATCGTCTGGGTGCCGGTGCCGGTTTTAACCAGCCCGCCGGTGCCAGAAATGACGCCTGGGAAGCTGGCGGTGGCGTTGTTATAGCCGAGGTTCAAGGTATTGGTGCCTAATGTCACCAGGCCAAGCGCGGTGCCATTCAATCCGTTGATGCTCGCGTTGGTGGCCAAATTCAACCGGCCATAGTCATTCACATAAAGGTTGCCCTTGCTATTCGCGTTGTAATTGGCGTTCGGGATGCCGTTGGGATCGCCGACCGTCAAGTTCATATTGGTGCCCGTTGGCGATCCCGCAATCGTGGTGTCGCCCCCATAGGTATTGGCCACACTCAGGATGAAATACAGCGACAAAGTGGTGGGCGTCGCGTAACCGATGTTAGTGAACGTCACGCCATATCCGTTGCCGCCGTCGCCAATCGTGCCGCCGAAAGTCCAAGAGTGGGTCCCGCTGCCTGACGAGGGAACCGTGGCGCTGATCGCCACATTGGTGGTGAGCAGCGCACCGCCGACACCCATGGAAATAGTGTTGCCGGCGTTGATGGTGAAATTCCCGCCCCAAATGTTCGACGACAGGGTCAGGGCGGGCGAGGAATTGGGATTTGCAAAAATAGTGCCGCCGTTCGTGGTGACAGTCAGCGTGCCGTATCCCAGCACATTGTTGGGAATTGCGGCGCCAATGCCCGGAGCAAAATTTAATGTTCCGCCGTTGAGGGTGATGCCGCTGAAGTTATTGGTGAGGCCGTTGCTGATCGCGACGGTTCCGGCGCTAACGGTCAATACACCGGTCAGGCTGTTGTTGCTGCCGAGGGTCAACGTGCCGGCGCCGTTCTTAATCACAGAGCCGGTGCCGCTGATGGCCGGCGCCGTCTGGGAGGAACCATTGTTGTAAACCAGCGTGGCGTTGTCCTCAATGGCACTGGTGACGTTCGCATCCGTGGTGCCGTTACCCAAATTCAGCGTGCCGCCGGAGATGAGCGTCAGGCCGCTGTAAGTGTTGGTGCCGTTGGCCAGCGTCAGCGTTCCCGTCCCCTGCTTGGTCAGCGTGGCCGATCCGGTGATGGGCTTGTTGGTGCCAAGGAAGGTGTAGTTCTGGGTCTGGTTGGTGACGGTAATCGGGCCGGGCGCAGGGCTGATTAACAGGGTATTCGTGGTATTGGTGCCGGTGTCGTTGAAGACCAGATTCCAGCCATCCGCGTAGGGCGTCGCGGCAGCGGTGCTGTGCAGCACCCAGTTGGTGGTGCTGTAGTCCCAATTGGTATTGGCCGCGCCGGTCCACAGCAGATAGTCGGTGCCGACATTCACCGTCTGCGACAGGGTGGTCTGGCTATTGAGGAAATTAGCATCGCCGAGGTAAGTCGCCAGAATCGCATGCGGCGAACCGGCGGCGGTCAGCGTGCTGTTGGTGTAGGTGGCCACCCCGTTGACCAGGGCATTCGTGAACACGGCGACTCCATCCACGGAGAACACCACATTGCTGGTGGCCGTCGTGGCCGTGCCGGTCGGCGAATTGGTCTGCACCGTGGCCGTGAAAATCAGTTTTTCAGCATTGGTGGGGGCATTATCGGAACTGGTCAGCGACACGGTCGTTGACGCTGCAACCGCCGAACTCAATGTCAGCACCAGTCCATTGGCTGTGATCGAAAGGACACTCACAGGCGACGAAAAGCCAATCCCGTTTCCACCCACAGTGACGGAGCTTGGAGCCGTGCCGGCTACCAAGCCGTGAGTCCCTGCGTTGACATTGGAAATAATCAGGTAACTGCCCGCGAGCATAGCCGTGCCGGTGTTGTTGATATTGACGGTGGTCGAGGCCGACAATGTCATCCCGCCGTTGGTGATGATGAAGGACGGATTCACTTTGTCATACACAAGCGACAGGGTGCCAGCGCTGCAATTGTTTGTGCCGTTGATGATGGCGCCTGGCGCGCTGTTGCTCAACCTCTGCCCGCTCAACGATTGCGCCAAGGTGAACGCGCTGCTCAAGCCGGAAACATTAAAAATACAATTACTCGCCACCACGATGGCCGCCGAATTGGTGATCAAACCGATCCCGACCAGGGCCAGCGTGTTGGAGTTGATCACGGTGTTGCCGCTGTAAGTGTTCGTGCCGGCCAGAGCCAGCGTGGAGGCGCCAATCTTCGTCAACCCGCCAGAACCGGAAATGACAGCGATGTTGGTCATGTTCCCCCCCACGTTGAAGGTGGCATTTGACGCCAAGACGACGGCATTGCTAAGGTTGCCAGAGACGGTGTTGTTAAATATGGCTCCGCTGTAGTTCATGGTCAGCGGCCCGGTGCCCAAAGCGCCAATGTTGTCAATCTGCAAAGTCCTTGGACTGGAGTTCGTCGTGCCGCCGGTATAGCTGTTGGCAACATGCAAATCAAGGCTGCCAGCGATTCCCGCGAGGTTTAGGGTGGAGCCAACCACTGACTCGGTGATGTTGCTGTTGGCGTAGAATGTGCTTGCGCCGGTATCAAGATAGATCGTCAAATTTGCGCCTAGAACGACGGGGCTGTTTAGATAGAAGAAATTGCCTCCTTTATGGTAAAATGTCGGCGTGACGGAACCGTTGTTCGTGGCCACAAGATGATTCACAGCGGAACCTTGGATTGTATATTGGTTCCCCGAAACATTCGTGATCGAATTCAGCAGAAAAGCCCCCAAATCATCGGTGAGGATGGTATTGCCGCCGGCATTCAATCGAATATTGACAGTCGCCGCGCCGCCGGAAGACGGGGCGCCACTGGGCGACCAATTGTTGGCACCGCTAAAATTGCCGTTGGCTTTATTGGTCCAAGTGAAAGTTTGCGCCCGAACGCTGTTCTGGACGAGGCCGAGCGCGGCTACCAGCAGGATGACGAGGATGATTTGTTTGCAATAGTGTTTGGTTTTCATAAGTTTTTAGGTTAATCGGTGGAATTTAGTTTGGAAATTTTGCTTTAGCGCTTTGGATTTGGCACATCAACCCAAAATAACCGGCACCCACGCTATCGATCCTGCGGCTGATAGACCTGACCAAGTGAGCCGGTTTCTGCCGACCAGCTTCGCCCATGACGAACAACCATAAAGGTGGGCAAAGCCGGAAACGCTGGAAGATTTTTTTGACGGAAAATCCTGATTATTTTCAAGTTTAGTATTTGCCATTGGATATATCATTTTTAAACAAACCTTGCTAAAACTTCACAATCTAGCAATAAAACAATAGTAATCGACGATTCATTTTTAAATGTTAAAGGCCTTTTGATTTTGGTTTATTGACTCAATAAACAATATGTCATTCAATTTGTCAACCAAAAAAAATAAATTCTCCGTTTGTGAAACTTGGCTTTGGACTTTACCGGCATCAACTCAATGCGGATCACTTCGGCTTTGCCCGCCAGTGCGGCGCAACGCATCTGGTCGTGCATGGGGTGGATTTTTCGATCTTCGCGCAGCAACTGCCTCGGCGACCAGTCTGTTGGTGAGGACGCCGGCTGGGGAATCGCTGTCGATCCCGACCGGCTTTGGTCTTTTGAGAAACCCCCGGCGGTGAAGACGGAGGCGGCACTGCACAGCTTCAAATTGAAGCCATTAAAAAATTTTGATCCAGCGCACTGGCACGACGTTTTGCTCGACGGCCCGAAGAAGGCGCAGCAGCTCGAAAATCTCAAAACAATTGTCTGCACCATCGGTCGGGTTGGCATCCCGATCATCGGTTACAACTTCTCGCTCGCCGGGGTGGCAGGCCCTGCCAAAGACCCGTGAGGACGCGGCGGCGCGGAAGTGGTGGCGATGGACGGCTCTTGCGAGAAGCCGATTCCGAACGGCATGGTCTGGAACATGGTCTATGACCGAAATGACGCGCCGGGCAACCTCGCCCCGGTCGTGCCCGAAGAATTTTGGAGGCGGCATGGCGAGTTTCTCGACGCCTGGTGCCGGTGGCGGATGAAGCGGGAGTCACACTTGCGGCATTCCGACGATCCAGCGACGCCGACCGTTCGCGGCCAGCCGCAACTTTATCAGTGGCTTGTTGACTGTCGCTCCAGCCCGCGCAACACCCTGTAGTTCTGCCTCGGCACCCTGGCAAGATGACGGATGGCGACATTTACGATGCAGTTTAAACTGCTGGCTTCAGCTTGGTTCTACAAGCGCACCACGCACAATTCTCTCAAAACTAAAAAAAGTTTTGACTGTGGTAGTTTTTATGATAAATTATGCCATATTCAAATTTTAGAAATGGATAAATAACCATGGAAAATGACATTTATAGTGACAAATATAAATAAACTGCATTTTGTCAATGAAACACATTTGAGTAAATGAAAACGATTGCCATACAAAAAAAGAATTCTTGTCAGACAGCCTTCACCCTGATTGAACTTTTGGTGGTAATTGCCATCATCGCCATTCTGGCGGCACTGCTGTTGCCGGCACTCAGCAAGGCGAAAATCAAGGCGCAAGGCGTCCAGTGCATGAGCAACTGCAAACAATTTGCCACCGCTTGGATTATGTATAGCGACGACTATCAGGGCGTTCTGGCTCCCAATCCCGGCAGTCCTGCGTATCCTACCCCGGCTTGGTGCTACGGGAACATGCAAAACACCAGTGACCAGACAAACCAGACCTTGATCACCCAAGGACTCATTTATCCCTATGTTAAGAGCGTCGGCGTTTACAAATGCCCCGGAAACCAACTCCCCATGCTTCGGGGAATTTCCATGAACAGTGCCATTGCCAATGGTGGCTGGCCTTTGAAATATAGCGCCATCGCCAGTCCGGTAAAACGATTTGTCACCATAGACGAGTATGAAGTGACCATCAACGACAGCTATTTTGCAATCGTAAGCGGGAATGGCTTAATGAAAGACTGGCCGGCATTGTATCATAACAATTGCAGCGGTATATCGTTTGCTGACGGTCACGCAATCCTGCAGTTGTGGAAATATCTTGGCCTGCCTCCCGGTGGAGCAAGTTACAACCCTAATAATAACAACTATTTAACCGGGCAGGCGACTAATGATGTAAATACTCTTTATAACTACGCCTTCGGCAAATGATTTCAAGGCGGCATAAAACAGGCTAACAGCATATTTTAAATTTTCATGAACGTCCATTCCTCAAAGTTTATCATTTACCGTATTACTTTATTCCTGACGGTTCTAAACACCCTCCTGTTGTCTTCCGGAGCGCGGGCCGGGGAGCCGCAGTCTTCCCCTTTTGGTGAAGATCCGGTCAAGGGACCGTTCCAGCCCACTTGGGAGTCGTTGAGCGTTTATCAGTGCCCGGAGTGGTTCAGGGACGCCAAATTCGGCATCTGGGCCCACTGGGGACCGCAATGTGTATCGGAACAGGGCGACTGGTATGCGCGCGGAATCTATGAACCCGTTGACTTGGATCATAACAACGGTGGCAAACCAAATCAGTATTACACCTACCACGTCGAGCATTACGGACATCCCTCGAAGTTCGGTTTCAAGGACATCATCAATTTATGGCACGGCGAACACTGGGAACCCGAAAAGCTCATTGCCCTCTACAAGCGTGCCGGGGCGCAGTATTTCGTGGCCATGGCCAACCACCACGACAATTTCGACAACTGGGATAGCACATATCAACCGTGGAACAGTGTGAAAGTCGGTCCGCACCGCGACATCATCGGCGACTGGGCGAAAGCCGCCCGGGCGGCGGGATTGCCTTTCGGCGTCTCGGTCCACGCTGCCCGCGCCTGGGATTGGTATGCTCCCGCCCAAGGTTCCGATCCTACTGGCCCGTTGGCCGGAGTGTCCTACGATGGCAAGCTGACCAAGGCCGACGGCAAAGGAACCTGGTGGGATGGACTTGATCCGCAAGACCTCTATGCCCAGAACCACCCCGCGAATCAACGGTCGCCCAGATGGGATCCTAGCCATCCCGACACGCCGGACATGCGTTACATCACAAAGTTTTACAATCGGATGATTGATCTTATTGATAAGTATCATCCCGACCTGATTGACTTTGACGACCATGGCCACCCGATCAATGAAACGGTAGGCCGCTATGTTGCCGCGCATCTTTATAACTCAAGCATCCAAGTGCATGGCGGAACCAATGAAGCCATTATGACCGCCAAAGGTCTGGATGATCAGCGGCGCAAGAGCATCATGCTTAGCATTGAATCGGGTGCGGCTGACCGCCTTGATTCCGTCCCCTGGCAATCGGAAGATTGCATTGGCGGTTGGCATTACAGCCGAGGGAAGACCGGTCAGGATTGCTATGATCGCTATAAATCCGCCGTCTGGGTGACTCAAACCTTGGCCGATACCGTCAGTAAGAACGGAACTTTCCTGTTGAGCATTCCAGTGCGCGCGGATGGAACCATTGATGACCGGGAAACAGCCATTGTCGAAGGGGTTGCCGCCTGGATGGAAATCAACCGCGAGGCAATCTTCAACACCCGCCCCTATACCGTCTTTGGCGAAGGGCCGATTCTCCACAACGCGGACAAGCAGGCGAAAGAAAAGGCGCACGAACGCTGGCACTACACCGCCGCCGACATCCGCTTTACGACAACCCAGGCCACGACCATCAAGCCCTCCACACTTTATGCCATTCCATTGGACTGGCCGACGGATGGTAGAATCACGGTGAAAACTCTCGCCACGGGTTCGCCACAATATCCGGGCGAGATCGGAAAAGTGGAATTGTTGGGTGCCAAAACTCCGGTGACATGGCAGCGCGGGCCGGAAGGATTGGTGGTGTCCGTGGGTTCCGAACGCCCCTGTCAAGGACCGTGTGTTTTGAAAATCATCCGGCGCTAAAAAATACCATTGGAGCCAAGCTGCTTTATCCAACCATGAAAAACGAACGGCATCTCCGGAACCGAAATGTTTTTGGGTTGTCCATTAAATCATTGGCATTGCTGCTAGCTCCAATTGTGCAATGGATGGAAGCAAATGTGAGCGCAGCAAAACCGCCAGAACCAGTGGTTACCCCCACCTTTGCCGATGTTTCTTACGGGTCGGGGCCAAACCAACGGCTGGATTTCTGGCAGGCGAAGAGCGACAAGCCCACGCCGTTGATCATTAACATCCACGGCGGCGGCTGGCTTCACGGCCCGCGCGAGCCGTTCTCGCGCGGTGACCAGCACTATCTGAATCAGGGAATTTCCGTTGCTCACATCACTTACACATTCACAACCGCCAAGCCACTTCCGGCTCCGGTGCATGACGCAGCCCGCGCCCTTCAATTCCTGCGCAGCAAGGCGAAGGAATGGAACATTGATCCAAAACGCGTAATCGTCACGGGTTTTTCAGCCGGGGGTTGTTCGGCACTGTGGCTAGCGACTCATGATGATCTCGCGAATCCTAAAGCGGCGGATCCGGTGGAAAGGGAATCCACCCGCGTGAGCGGCGCGATTGTAGGCGCGGCACAAACCTCCATCGAGCCGAACCTCGTCCGCGAATGGGTGGGCCAGGAGGGAATTAATCACGGAATGGTGCGCGCCGCCGGCGGGTTCAAGACCAACGAGGAGATGTTCAAGGCGGTTGCCGAAAAGCCGGAAGTGGCGCGGTTGTATTGGGAATTTTCGCCCATCAATCATCTTTCCGCAGATGATCCGCCCATCCTGCTCGGATACGCGAAGGCGGAGATGGGAAAAGGCGGGCTGCATGGCGGCGCGTTCGGATTGAAATTCAAGGAGAAGGCGGATGCCGTGGGCATGAAGTGCTGCTATCTAAAAATTGACAACGACAAAGACCACTATCCCGGTTATCCCGGTGGGGATTCGGCTTTCGTAAAAACCATCTTCAACCTCACGGAAAACATAAAATGATCAACCTAGTTTTCCGACAACATTTTTTACCACGCATCCTTCTCGCTGGATTCATGGCGATTGGGCTTCGGGCTTTGGCCGACGCGCGGGTGGTTCAGGGTGCGCCGAATGCGATATTGCAGTTGGGCGACGCTGCGCCAGCACTCGCTCCGTCCAAATGGATCCAAGGCAAACCTGTCGAAAAATTTGAGCCGGGCAAAGTTTACATCGTCGAATTCTGGGCCACCTGGTGTGGGCCGTGCCGGATGGCAATTCCACATCTCAATGAAATCTACCAGAAATTTCGGGACAAGGGGTTGGTGGTCATCGGGCAGGACGTCTTTGAGCAGGGGGAGAAAGCCGAGGACGTCGTCGCAAAGGTTGTGAAGAGCATGGGGACGACCATGACATATCCAGTCGCGCTGGACACCTTTTCCGGCAACGAAGATCCTGGCAAAATGGCGAGGATGTGGATGCTGGCCGCCGGTCTGAAAGGAATTCCCACAGCATTCGTGGTTGATCAAGCCGGCAAAATCGCGTGGATCGGGAGTCCCTTGCCAAACCTCGACAAAGTTGTCGCGGCGGTGCTCGACGGAAAGTTCGACCCCAAAACGGCCAAGAAGCTCAGCCAGGAAGAAGAAACGAACGACTCGGAGCTGGCCAAGGAGGCGCAGGCGAAAGACGAGCAGGCCGAGCCATACCGCGACAAAATCGATGCGGCTTTCAAGGAAAAGAACTGGGACAAGGTTTTCGCGACAATCGATGAACTGGAACGGGCGATGCCGCTCAGCAAGGCCGAATTATCCAATATGGGCGGCTTCAATCCCTACGATAACTTGAGACTAGACTACGCAAGCAAGAAGCAGGATGTTGCCCTCGCCACCGACATTGCTAGTCGTGTGAACAATGCGCCGAATCCAACCCCAGGAACGCTGAATTACTTTGCGAAGACCCTACTCGAAATCCCCGGCGTTGACGCCCGTGCGACGGCGCTGGCGGAGCAAATGACCTCCAGAGCAAATCTGGCCGTTAATAAAATCCCCGGAATCAATGGGGATGAATTGGCTGTCTGCGCGAACCTTCTTGCCCGAGCGCAGTTCATGAATGGCAAAAAGGATCAGGCGGTGGAAACGCAGAAAAAAGCGGTTGAACTCGCGAAGGACGAACAGTCGAAATCGCAACTGCAGAGCGTTCTCCAGAGTTATCTTGCCGGCAAGCTGCCGGACCAGCCTGTCTTTCATAAATCCATGTTTCAACATTGAGCCTTTGTTTTAATGTCAAAATTGATCATGGATTGTCGTTCCAAATGTTCACCTGTCACCATCGCCATCGCCGCATTCATGGCGATGGGTTTTCAGGCTTGGGCGGATGCGCCGGTGGTTCCGGTCGCGCCGAAGGTGCCGGAATTTACCATCAAGCCGGTGACTTCGCGTCCGTGCATGTTGCTCGAAGCGGACGAAATTCCGGCGTTCAAGGCGCGTTACGAGGCGCTCCCGCATCATCCCAAGCCAGGCGAACGCGGCATGGACGGCCCGATTCAAGGACTGCTCTACGGTGATGAGGCTTTCAAAAAAAAATTCGCCGCCGATTGGATGGCCGGCATTCGCAAGCAGTTCGATGTTCCCGCCGGCACGCCGCTGCCGCCCTACCGGCGCTACAACGGGGCGCTCTACACCTATGACATCGTGGCCTCGTTTGGTTACTTGAGTGATGCCGACAAGAAGGATTTTCGCGACCTGATGGTGCGCGGTGCAAACCACTATGTGGGCGATGACCCCGCAAATTTTCCGACACCCGCCACGCCGAAGAAAAACGGCATCGAGTATTCGACAGGCTTCGCCACTGGCAACCGGTGGACGGACGACTTCCTCGTCGCGGGCCTGTGCGGACTTGATTTTCCCGAGTTACCGATTTCCAAGGCGTGGGTGAAATACGCCGTCGAGCAGACGCAGTGGCAACTCGACCATTCCGTGTGGGCGGGCGGCGCGTGGAGCGAAGTGCCGCGATATCATAACTGGACGATGCTGCTTTACAGTGGTTGGTTCGACGCGCTGAAGCGGCGCACCGGAATTGACTTTTACCAAGACCATCACACCAAACAACTGCTCGACTGGTATGTGCGGCTCTCATCGTCCATGGTTCGCTTCCCGGAAACCACTAAAGACAACCCCGCCGGCGAACCGACGCTGCCGGCGTGGGGTGATTCAAATTATGACCCATTGTTTCAAGTGTGCGCCATGTTCGCGCCGGCTTACGCGCAAACCGACCCGGCATTTTCCAAACGGTTGATGTGGATGTGGCGGCGAGCGGGCAGTCCATATCAACACGGATGGCATTTCGATACCTGCTATCCTTTGATGGTGGATCCGACGCTTCCATACGAACCACAGCAACTCGGCAGCGCGTTCAGCCGCGAGCCGGGTTATGTCCTGATGCGTTCCGGCTTCGACACGCCGGACGAAACGGTGGTGACGCTGCGCGGCGGAGTCGCCGGATCGCATCGGCGCAACGACTGTGGCTCCATTGACCTTTTTAGCCACGGCATTCCGCTGGTTCTCGGCGCGCAATCGGGACCTTACCACGATCCCGAAATCGCTTGGAACCGTTCACCGGAGGCGAACAACGACATCGCGTTCGTCGGCAAAACAGGTTTCCAAACTGTCCCCGGCGGCACGCCGAAAGCATTTTTCACCAGCACCACGGCGGATTATTACGTCACGGAAATCGCGCGCCCGGAAGGCAAATTCATGAAAGCGGAAGACGCGTTCCAATGGACGCGCCATGTTCTACTCGTGAAGCAACCTGACTATGTTGTCATTTGGGATCAATGTGCCTCGCCGATGGCGACGAAGTATTTCCTACACACCACCGCGTCGAAGTTCGCGTGGGGCAAGGACACCATCACGAGCCACACCGACTACGGTGCCGACTTGGACATTCATGTTCTTCTGCCCGCCGGACCGCTGGTTCCGAATGAGAAGGAAGGACCATTTGGCAGTTGGTTCTACGCCGACCCGCCGCATGGCAAGGAAGATCCGTATCCGTTTTTGAAATTAAAATATTTCACGCTGCAAGCCGCGCCGAATGCCGACTACCTCACCGTGCTGCATCCGCGCGCAACCAATGGTCACGCACTCACGGCGAAGCTCGTTTCAGCCGGCAAAGAGAAGGTCGTGCTTCAGGTCGAGATCAATGGGAAGACGGATTTGATCACCCTCTCAACACAGGGCGGCTCTTTCCATCGCGGCGGATTGCCGCCGGTGACCTTGCCCATGAAGGTGGATGGCGATGCCGAACCCGGGGCGCGCTTTTTCCCTCAACAATCAATTCAAAAACAATGATACATCAATCCAGTAAAACAATGAAACGCTTTGCCCTATCCACCATTTTCGTCCTTTCTTTGGCGAATGCCGCTCTTTCCGACATACCATCCTCGGCGGTCTGGCCGGAACCCGTGGTGCCGCCGGGCGCGAATGCGACGATCATCGCGGCTCCGCGCAACGAATGGATTGATCGCGTTCAACAGACGCTCAACAAAACCAAGGGCAAACATTACGACCTGATCTTTGACGGCGACTCGATCACCGACAACTGGCAGCGCGTTGGCGCCAAAGTTTGGGCCGAACGCTACGGCAAGCTGAACGCCTTCGACTTCGGCATCTGGGCGGACAAGATTGAGCACCTATTGTGGCGGCTACAGCAGGGTCAGGTGGACGGGATTGATCCCAAGCTGGTGGTTCTCATGATTGGCACCAACAACAATGGCGACACGGTTGACAATATTGTTGAAGGCATTTCTAATGTTGCTGCGGAATATGTGAAGCGCTGCCCACACGCCCATGTGTTGCTCCTCGGAATTTTTCCACGCAGCGAGCGCCCGGACGACCGGCTCCGGCCAAAATACACCGAAATTAACAAGAAACTCGCGGCGCTCGCCAGCGACCGGGTGATCTTTCTGGACATCGGCGCGAAATTTCTCGAACCAGATGGCTCAATCTCCAGAGAGGTGATGAACGACTTTCTGCACCCCACTGCCAAGGGCTATCAGATTTGGGCCGACGCCATCCAATCCGTCGTGGACAAATATGTGCCGGCTTCCAACGCGAAGTGACTTTCCAACAATCGAAACTTCTAAGCCATCCAATGACTTGCGCCTGCAGAAGTCCCATAAAAATGCACATCTGCTCTCTCCTTTGTTTTACCCTTGCCAATTTGGGAATCACTGGACAGGTGCCGACTTTGTTGGTGGCTGATAATATCAAACCGGATACAATCGGAATGGATATCGCAATGCCTGCCCGCGAGATCGACCTTTCCGGGCCGGGTTGGAGCCTCTGGCAGGACAAGGAGGCTCAGTGGCAGAACGATGAACTCTTCCTGCCGCCCGTGGACTTGAGCAAGGTTCCGGCCAATCCACCGACCGGGGGATGGGAACAGTTGACGGCGGGCAATGGTATGGCGGCGTCCGTGCCCGGAACCGCTGAGGACTATCTCGGCGACGGCAAAGGACCCAAGAGCGCCATCCCTGGAGTCACCTGGTTGAGTCGCTCCTTTAAGGTGCCGCAGGATGCCAGAGGCCGGAGAATCCGTCTTCATTTCGACTCCGTGCGGCTGCGCGCCGAGGTCTATTTGAATGGCAAACTCGTCGGTTACGATGTGGTGGGGGAGACTCCATTTGATGTGGACATAACCGATCAGGTCAAGCCCGGGCAGGCGGTCCATCTGGCGGTCCGTGTGACCAATCCCGGGGGGAGTTATACTTGGGTGGATTCCGGAGACTCCATGTGGGGCAAGACCAGGATCACCTCCAGCCATGGCTTTAGCGGCATTACCGGGCCGGTGAAGTTATTGGTAACGGATGTCGTGTATGTGGATGACATCTACATGAAGAACACTCCGGACCCCCGCTATGCCAATGCGATTATCACCATTCGCAACACGACGCCCGCGGCGGAACAACGCGATCTAAGTCTGAGAATTGCCGAGAAACAGAACCCTTCCGTCGAGGTCTTCAGGACAGAAATCAAGGGGCTGAACCTCCCCGCAGGCTCAACCACCACCACGGTAGCCATTGATGCCCCCCAGGCGAAGCTCTGGGATCTTGACCATCCCGAACTCTACCGCTGCGAGGTGACCCTGCACAACGGCGCCGCTATCACCGACACTTCCAGCCAGGTCTTCGGATTCCGCTGGTTTGCGACCGAAGGGCAAGGGCAGAACGCGCTCTTCCGGCTCAACGGCAAGCGAATCGTGCTCCGCACCGCCATCAGTTGGGGCTTCTGGCCCAACGGACTCTTTCCCACTACGGAATTGGCCACGAGACAGATCCGGGTGGCGAAGGAGTTTGGCCTCAATATGCTCAACTTCCACCGCTGTATCGGCAATCCGATCGTGATGGACAAGGCCGACGAAAATGGTCTCCTTTACTTCGAGGAACCGGGCGGTTACACCAGCGCCAAGACCGATCCCTTCGCCCATGCGCTGGCCCGCGAGAAGCTGCTCCGGATGGTCAGGCGCGACCGGAGCCACCCCTGCATGATCATCTACAATATGATCAACGAGCAGGTTGGAAACCTAAAAGATGAGGAACAGTGGAATATTTACTTGCGCGACTTGACCGACGCCCACGCTCTCGACCCAAGCCGAACCATCGTGCTCGCCTCCGGTTTCGCCGGGGAATCGAAGAACCCGAATGACAAGAACGCCAGCGACCGGACAAGGCTTCATATGCTTCCCTTCGATGACAAGCCTTACCTCTATGGATGGTGGGACGGACATCGTGCCGGAGGTCCCGTGGTCTGGAACGAAAGCTTTTACAGCAGTCCCAATTCACATTACGGCTACACGCAGGATACAGCCGAATTTGTTTACCGGGGCGAGGAGGGAGCCATGTCAGCGCCGCCCCGGCTGGCGCTCATCAAAAAGGAGCTGGATGCTTCGCCACGCAAGGGATGGGACGGCGCGGTCTATCTGCAATGGTATGACGCTTTCGCCGATTTCCACAAGCGCAAGGGGTTGGCCAAGGCGTTCCCGACCGTGGATGATTTCTGCACGGCCATGGGGGCGATGAGCATTTTGCAGCAGGGGCGCAAGATTGAGCTCGCCCGCATCTGCGATGCCAATGACGGCTATGCAATCAACGGCTGGGAATCTCAGATAATCGAGAACCACTCGGGTGTGGTCGATGAGTTCCGCAACCCGAAGGGCAATCCCTCGCTCCTGACCTATTACAACCAGCCGCTCTACGTGGCAGTGAAGACGCGCAACCAGGTGGTGAATGCGGGCGACTCCGTCATCGTGGATTTCTTTGTCATCAACGAGAAGGACTTGAAGGGAGCCCACACGCTCAAAATCAAAGCCACGGACCCGTCGGGGAAGGTTTTTTTCACCAAGGAAGCCCCGGTCACGCTCTCCGGTGGCGATGTGTATGGACAATTGCTGGTGGAAGCCGTCAGCATCCCCACCCCGGCGGTTGCTGGGATGTGCCGCATCGAGGCGAACTTGGTGGATTCCAACGGCAAGGAGCAGGCCAAGGGTCATGAACAAGTCATGACGGTGGATTGGCAAAGCGCCCCGATTCCAGGAAAGGGCGCGGTCTTGGAAGTCTTTGGAAAGGTGCAGGACTACTTTAAGTCCGCGAAGGGGCTGGAGGTGCAAAAATTCGACGATTCTCAAGGTCCGCTCGACTGGATCGTGGTGTCACGCCCCCAGAATTTCCCTTCCACAATCATTCCGGAGGGAGCACTTAAGCAAGACATCTCGGGGAAGAAGCAGGGATTGCGTCTCACCTTCTTCTCCGGGCTCGATTTCAAGACACAGCTCGGCCAGCGCTACGATTCCAAGGTGGATGTAGGCTGGCGTGGCGTCCCGCCCGATTCCTCGGTAAAGCAGATTGATAACTATTCCGTCCGCTGGGAGGGCGCGCTTCTCCCCATTGTTAGCGGAGATTACACCATTTGCACCAGAAATGGGGGTGCCATCCGCCTCTGGATCGATGGCAAACTCGTCATCGACGCCTGGAAGCAAGCCAAAGATCAGCTCAACAAGGCCCGCGTCACGCTGGAAGGAGGCAAGGCCGTGGCCCTCCGCATGGAGTATGCCTACGCCGGTGGAGGCGGCTCGGAGGTTCACCTGGAATGGACCGTGCCCGCCCCCCTGACGATTGATCCCGCCCGCCTTTTTGAGCGGGCCAAAAAGGATGGAACGACCCTGTTCTTCATCGACGCCCCGGAAACCTGGATGGATCGGATCACAAAGGAGGGCGGGGTGAAGTTCAGCGGAACATTCGAGTTGGGCAAAGAATGGCTGGGTGGCCAGTATTTCGTGCGGGAGCATCCGCTCTTCAAGGGCCTGCCGGTCAACTGCGGCATGGACTGGCCCTATCAGTCCGTCCTGATGGGCGGAAAGCGCTACGGACTTCTTCTCGAAGGGGAAGAGTTGGTGGCGGGGTGCTACCAAAGTTGGCCGATGAACCTCGGCACAGCGGTCGGCGTCATTCCTTGCGGCAAAGGCAAGATCATCGTTTCCACACTTAATATCACCGACAACCTCACCGGCAAATCCGGCCCTGCTCAGGTCGCCCGCAAACTGATCTGCAACTACCTAGACTTCGCGATGGCAAAGTGAACCATGAAGCTTTCATCGTCTAATTCTAAATATGAAATTCAAAAGCATGTTCCTACAGTTTCTATTAATCTTATGCGTAAAACAAACTACCTCCTCCAATGTCTGCTTTTGTTGATTGCAGCTTTCACAACTCCTCTTTGCCGAGGGGGATTATACCAATGGTCGGCAACAAACGGTGAACCTAACCGCCGTATTTACCTTTGGATTCCCGAAGATTGCCAGCGCGTCCGTGGAATCGTTCTCGTGATGAAGAACATGACCGAGACCGGTCTTACTGACGACCCGGCGGTTCGCGAAGCCTGCCGTCATCAGCGGGTTGGAATCATGTGGGTGTCGGAAGATCGCACGGCGCGGGGGTTTGCCAGATCGGCGTTCAACGCCGATTGGGGCTGGCAGAGCGGATTGAGTCCTGAGGATGAAAAGGAGTATATGCGCTTGTATGATGTCCTGCGCAAATCCAGTTCAACGCCCGAAGAGAAAAAGGCGGCTCAAGCCAAGCGCGATGCGTGGGACAAACAACTCGCAGCGGAGGCCGGCCCCATTTTCGATAGCATCATGAAGTTGATGGCAGATGTGTCCGGTTACGAGGAAATCGCCCGCGCACCGGTTCTCTTCATCAGTCATTCGATGGGCGGGCTGCTCTGTTACCATGGGCCATATCGAATACGGGATCGCTGCTGGGGATCGATTCCGTTTAAGACCGGCGTGCGCGGCGCGCCAAGCGACATTCCTGATTCCAACATGCACGGCGTGCCGCTCATGTATGTCAATCAGGTGGCGATTGAAGGACCAGATGGTCACAGTGATCCGAACAACAGTTCTATTGGACTGCGAAAGGACACCAATAATCTTGTGTGCCAACTCTATGACTGGGGCGGGCATCACCTCGATACCACGCATGCGCTGGCAACCATGGTGGCGTTGTTCATCGAAAAAGCCGGAAAATATCGGCTGTCAGATGAGATTCCCGCGAGCGGTTTTCCCAAGCTGAAGGATCTAAAAGCCTCCGACGGCTGGCTGGCCACATCGGCTTTGGAACCACAGCAATTTCCGATGGCGCCGGAAGAAAAATATACCGGTCCGAAGGACAAGGCATTTTGGTTCTTCGACCGAGAGACGGCCAAGGCCGTCACGGGATTCGAACTGGAGAACCGAAAGAAGAAGCCACAGTTCGTCACGGCCACATCCGACGGTAAGCCGCTCATGCCGCTCTCGGGACCGTTTGAATCAATCAACGTGCCCACTGATACTGGCGTTGACGATGGTTGGACTTTCAAGCTGAAGGCATCTCTCCTCGACACCGTGCCCTCGACCGACCCAGCCAAACGCGTTCCGACCGGTCACGCTACTGGCGGTAAGTCCCATGTTGAACTAACTGGCGGGGACAACTGGGCCAAATTGGACGACGATACTTTTCGTTACCGCCAATACAACCGTGGTGGAGTCGGTCACGGCTATGTCATCGCCTGGCATTCGGGCGACTCCGAATACGCCCGGGCTTGCGCCCCGCTCAACATCTGGATGCCCGGTTCGAGCACAAAGGGAACGCCGCAGACAATTACATTTCCTGAAGTCCCGAATGTCCCAGCTGGAACCAAGGAAATCGAACTCAAGGCCACCTCGGATGTGCCCGGCCAGACCGTTGAATATTATGTCGTATCCGGTCCGGCGGAACTTGTCTCGAAAGATCCAAAATTCACTGGCAGCACTCTGCGTTTGACTCCGATCCCACCGAGCGCAAAATTTCCGGTCAAGGTAATTGTGGTGGCATACCAAAAAGGGCGGCTCAAGGAACCATTGGTGCAGGGCGCGACGGACGTCGCGCGAGAGTTCTATATCACCAAACCGTGATGATGGATAATTGATATGCCAATTGAGATCAAAGCAAACGCCAGCCAGTCAGGAAAACCATTCAAACACTTCTGGAGCGAATGCGTGGGTGCGGGGAGAGCTTGCGAGGGCTTGCGCGCGGCGTGGCAGGATCATCTCCGCACGGTGGTGAACACTTGCGGTTTCCGCTATCTGCGTTTTCACGGACTCTTTCATGACGACATGTTCGTCTATCGTGAAATTGAAGGCAGTGTCGTTTACAACTTTCAGTATGTGGATGAGCTGTTTGACAAGCTGTTGGAAATCGGCATTCGCCCGTTTGTGGAATTTGGCTTCTGTCCGGGCGATTTGGCCACGGAAAAAGGAACCGTATTCTGGTGGAAAGCCAATGGAGCGCCGCCGAAGGATTTCGGGAAATGGGCTGAACTTATTGATAAAACCGTCCGGCACTGGATCGCCAGATATGGAATTGACGAAGTCAAAAAATGGTATTTTGAGGTCTGGAACGAACCGAACCTCTGGCCATTCTTTCACGGCACGAAGAGCCAGTATTTTGAACTCTACAAAGTGACGGCCCAAACACTCAAGGCCGTGGACAAGCAGTTGCGCGTCGGAGGTCCAGCCACGAGCAATTTCGTTCCCGATGCCCGGTTCGACGGCGAAATGGAAGACAAGAGCTGTCAAGGCGCCACCTACGCGGCGGCCGACATTGATGCGTTGAATTGGCGGCCCATTTGGGTCGAGCAGTTTCTGAATTTTTGTGCGAAAAACCAACTGCCGTTGGATTTTGTTTCCGCGCATCCTTATCCCACGGACTGGGCCTTGGACGAGCATGGAACCGGTCGGCGTCTCGCGCGCGAGGTTGGAGCCACGCCCCGCGACCTGACGCTGTTACGCTCAATCGTAAACAACAGTCCTTATCCGAACGCAGAAATTCATCTGACGGAATGGAGCACAAGTCCTTCACCGCGCGATTTTACCCATGACACGCTTCATGCCGCTGCGTATGTCGTCAAGGCAAACCTTGAATCCATCGGATTAGTGGATTCGCTTGCCTATTGGACCTTTACTGACATTTTCGAGGAAACCGGTGCCGGGGACACCATATTTCATGGCGGCTTTGGCATGATAAATCTCCAAGGTATTGTGAAGCCGGTATTCCACATTTACAGGTTTCTAAACCTGCTGGGGAATCAATGTCTTGAACAAGGAAATGGATTCATCGTGACTAAATGTTCGGACACCGGAAATCTTGTTGGGCTGGTTTATCACTATCCACCGGAACTGATGAAGGCCGCCCCCGGTTCCTTTCGCGCAGGCCCGCAAGAGACCGCCGAGAAGACGCTTCGCGGTTGCCAGCCGGTGGACTTGCGGCTTGAGTGGAACGGCTTGGTTCCGAATGAAACGATCCTGGTGGAAACCCTCGATGCGGAAAACGGCAACGCCCTAGCGGCCTGGTCAGACATCGGACGACCCGAAGCCCCTTCGCGTGAAGAGACTGCACTACTGAGGAAAGCGGCATCATCCACAAAAAGAGAATTCTTGCAAGCGAATGTGGCCGGGCGATTCGTCCTGAGCCGGCCAATGTCTCCGTGCAGTGTTGTGCTAATAAAACAAATCCGAACAACTCTATAAGCCCAAAAAGTTCAACCTTGATGTCCGTCACCCGAATCTGCTTGTGCCAACTGAATTAAAATCGTGTCTGTCGAGAGAAGCCTTTCGATTCGGAGTTCGCGCCCATGATTTCGGGCGGCTTCCGGCAGAAACGCTCGCGACTAAAATCGCCGCCAAGGGATTGGTCTGCACGCAACTGGCGTTGACAAAGGCCATTGCCGGACTTGACCTCAAACCCGGCCAGTTAAATCCCGGTTGGGCGTTTGAGATCGGGCAGTCATTTTTACGCCACGGTGTGCAGATTGCCGTGCTCGGGTGCTACATCAATCCGCTCCACCCCGACCTCGCAACCCGCGCCGTATTGTTGGACTGGTTCAAAGAGCATCTCCGGGTTGCGCGCGATTTTGGCTGCGGCTTGGTGGCACTGGAAACCGGCTCGTTGAACGCCGATTACTCGCCGCATCCGGACAACCATAGTGATGGGTCATTTCAACAGTCCATCGCCAGCCTCGCCACACTGGTCGAGGAAGCCGAGCGTTTTGGCGTGATGGTTGGCATTGAAGGAGTTTCCAGCCATGCTGTCTCAACACCCGCCAAAATGCGAACTGCCTTGGACACGCTCCGTTCTGCGAATGTGCAGGTGGTGTTCGATCCGGTGAACCTGCTGTCGGTTGAAAATTATCGCGACCAAGACCGCATTATCCGGGAATCATTCGATTTGTTCGGAGATCGGATTGTTGTCGTTCACGCCAAGGATTTTGTTGTCAATGGCAATGCGTTTATCCCAATGCGAACCGGCCAGGGGAAACTGAATCACGGTCTGCTATTTGATTTGATTGCCCAACACAAGCCCGGCATCAGCATTCTGTTCGAGGAAACCAACGAACAGACCGTTTCCGACAGCATGAATTTCATTCGAGGACTAAGATCATGAAGTCGATTTCATTCCTGACCTGCGTTGATCTTGGCCGGTTCACCGTTTAAATCTAGTTCGAAGAACATGACCAACAACATCACAAACCCGATCTTAAAAGGCTTTTATCCCGATCCTAGCGTCTGTCGGGTTGGTGAAGACTACTATCTGGTAACGAGTTCTTTTGAATACTTCCCCGGGATACCAATTTTTCACAGCCGCGATTTGGTCAATTGGAGACAGATTGGGCACGCCTTGACTCGAGCCAGTCAATTGCCGTTGCAAGAAGCAAAGTGTTCGTTTGGGATTTGGGCACCCACGCTTCGGTTCCATGAGGGTTGTTTTTATCTGGTTTCGACAAACATGACGCTCGGTGGTAACTTCGTGGTCACGGCAACCGATCCTGGCGGGCCGTGGTCGGAACCAGTTTTGTTGGAGCAGGACGGGATTGATCCATCACTTCTATTCGATGGCGGAAAAGTCTATTTAACCACCTCGGAAAACCGCCAGTCGGAGATTGACCTAGCCACAGGGCGGCGGCTTTCCGATGTCAAAAACATTTGGCAAGGCACCGGCGGCGGTTTCATGGAAGCCCCGCATCTTTATAAAATCAACGGGTGGTATTACTTGATAGTGGCGGAGGGCGGAACCGGACGCGGCCACATGATCAACATCGCGCGGTCATTGAATCCTTGGGGGCCGTTCATCGCCTGCCCGCACAATCCAATCTTGACTAATCGCGGCTTTGCGGGCCAACCACTCCAATGCACCGGCCATGGCGATCTCGTTCAGGCTCACGATGGGACTTGGTGGATGGTCTTTCTTGGCATCCGTGAAGTGCCCGGTCTTTTTCCCCGTGTGCATACGCTGGGGCGGGAAACCTTCCTCGCCCCGGTGAATTGGGATGTGGACGGGTGGCCGGTGGTCAATCAAACCGGACGGGCTTCTCTGAAAATGCCTTGTCCGCTGCTGCCACGGCATCCCTGGCCGACAGCACCGACTCGCGATGAATTCGACGCCACAATTCTTGGAGCGAATTGGGTTCACTTGCGCAATCCCGTTCCCAAGCATTATTCCCTTCTCGCCCGCCCGGGATGGTTGCGGTTATGCGGTTCCGATTCAACCTTGTCAGATCTGGCGTCACCAACTTGTCTCCTGCGCCGGCAGACGGATTACCGCTGCAATGCGGGAACCCTGCTTGATTTCAATCCCGGCGCGAAAACTGAAGAAGCGGGTCTCACGGTCTTCATGAACCACGAGCACCACTACGAGGTATGCATCGTTATCCGCTCCGGGCGAAGGTGCGTGGAACTGCGCCGACGAGTTGGCGACATGAAAGTAGTCACGAGGCAAATACAAATCCTAAACACCCCGGTAGAAATTGGGTTCACCGCCGATGAGGAACATTATCATTTCTATTTTGCCGATTTGGGCGGCCAACGCACCTCACTCGGTGATGCTCGGATCCGTTACCTCAGCACGGAAGTTGCCGGTGGATTCACCGGCGTGATGATTGGTCTCTACGCAACCGGAAACGGGCGCAGTTCCGTAACCCCGGCAGATTTCGACTGGTTCGATTATTCTGAAAATGAAAAGAGCGAAAACCATGCAGACTAAGCAATGAAAATAAACATATTCAACAATGTCCTCGCTTGTGTGGGATTGCTCGTTACCGCAAACGGCATCTATGCTGCCGTCATTTCGCCCGATGCCGCGGCGCAACGCATGAGCCGCTACAATGTCGTTTGGAACACCCCGTCGAAAGATGCCGCCGGGGTAATGCCGATTGGCAACGGCGACATTGCCGCCGGCGTGTATGCGATTGAAAACGGCGACCTGTATCTGCTGTTGTCGAAAAATGATGCGTTCAATTATATGGGCGATATTTTCAAAACGGGACGAGTGCGAGTCACGCTCGATCCGAATCCATTCCAAGCCGGTAAGCCCTTTCGACAAACGCTTAATTTAGCCACCGGTTCCATCCGTATCGAGGCGGACGGGATTGATATCCAGTTTTGGGCGGACATGAACCGTCCGATTTACCATGTGGAAGTTCACAGCCCGCAAAAGATAAAGGTCACGGCGCAACCGGAATTTTGGAAGCGGATTGACCATTGCACTTGGAATGAAACCCGAAAATATTCGCGCAGCATCGTTGAACAAATATCAACTCAGGATGTTTCGCTGGAGCGCGGTGGAAAACTGCTTTGGTATTATTCCAACGGCAGCCGGAGTGTTTATCCCGACGATCTGAAATATTACCAGATAGAACCGATGGCCGCGAAGATTGCCGATCCATACCAGTTCAATACCTTTGGCAATCTGCTGGAAGGTGATGGTCTATCTGTCAAGGAAGGCGCGCTGACCGGAAGCGGAAAGGACTTCGACATCCACATTC
>Ga0316226_1000657_pt1 | contig 43911 bp, 36 predicted proteins | sample TBH18017metaG_FD_206009 | JGI IMG/M metagenome (GOLD analysis project Ga0316226, IMG submission 206009) | Freshwater microbial communities from Trout Bog Lake, Wisconsin, USA - TBH18017 | ecosystem: Environmental > Aquatic > Freshwater > Lake > Hypolimnion/Profundal zone | place: USA: Wisconsin...
GAGAGATAAGGGCTTCAGAAGATTATGACCGCGATGATCAACGACTGGAACAATTACAAAAACGACACCGGCAGCGACAAAAAGATATCAACCGTTATTATCAACCTGATTTACCAAAGTAGAATTAAAAGGAAGTTGCTTTTACCCCCCGGGGTTTACATTATACTGTCAAGGATCTCCATCAACTCCTCCAATTTGAATGGTTTTGTAATATACGTGTTGAATCCTGCCTGGTAGCATTTTTCTTCATCATCCTTATCAGCATTGGCCGTAATGGCACAAATATGAATGGGTTTTTCAAGCGGGCCGGCCTGCTCGGCCTGCCTGATTTCCCGGGTCGCTTCGATCCCGTCCTGTTCGGGCATGAAAATATCCATTAGGATCAGGTCGTACCTGTTCTTTTTAAACAGTTCCACCGCGATCCTGCCGTTGCCGGCAATGTCAATATGATGGCCCAGTTTGCTCAGTGTGACCTGGGCAACTTTCTGGTTTATCAGGTTATCTTCGGCCAGGAGTATCCTCAGTTTCCTTGCCTCATGTCTTGAAATAGGCATTGCCGGGACATTGAAGGGGACATCTTCCTTCTTATGTGTAACGGCATTGACCATTGCGTTTGCAAGTTCCATCGGGAGATAGGGTCGCTTCAGTATTGTATTGAACCTCATTGCATCAATCTTATGGGGAAGCGGGGTCCCTGAATAATGAAGTAATAACTTATTAATGCTTTCCCAGGCCGGGTTGGGTTTGAAGGCTCCCTGGGACAGGGTCAGTGCCTCAAGTTCCACGATAACAAGGTCTATCGGCTTCTTTATTTTTCGCCTGTGTTCCAGTTCCTGCAGTCCGTCGGTGATTGTGGGCAGGTATTCTGTTTCACAATCCAGCCTGCTGAGCAGGTCAAGCAGCATACCGGATCTTGACTGATGAGGGTCAACGATCATCACTTTCAATCCCCTGATTTCAGGATCAGCAATGGCTGCTTCGGACCCCGGAACCTTATCCAGCAAAACATTGAAAATAAAAGTGGAACCCTTCCCCGGCTGGCTTTCTACACGAACCTCTCCCTTCATTTTCTGCACGAGGTACTGGGCAATTGCCAGCCCAAGACCGCTTCCCCCGTATTTGCCGGTTGAAGGGCTGATCTTTTTGAAGGAAGTAAATATATGTTTGATCGCCTCTTCCGATATACCTATTCCGGTATCGGTCACTTTGAACTGTATATTCACGGTTTCATCATCCCAGGAAAGGAAATCAGCCGTGATAGTGATCTCCCCGGCATCGGTGAATTTCACACCGTTATCGGCAAACACCCTCAGCACCTGTTTCAGGCGTGAAGCATCTCCTTTGACAAGGAGAGGTATGTTGGGATCGACATACGACAGGATCTCCAGCTCTTTTTCGCCGGCTTCGGGAATGAGCGTGGAGATAAGGTCATCCATGAGTTCATAAATGCTGAACACTGAATTGCTCAGCTCTATCTGCCCGGCTTCAATTTTCAGAAAATCCATGATGGTATTGAACACCGACAGCAGGTTGGTGGCCGAATCAACAATAATCCCGAGGTATTCCTTTTGTTCAGGCGAATGTTCCGACTGTTTGAGGATCTCGGCCATTCCCACCACTCCCGACAAAGGCGTGTAGATCTCGTGGGCCATATTGGCAAGGAATGAACTCTTGGCCTTGTTCGCCTCATCTGCTTTTTCAAACTCGTGAAGAAGCTTTTTTTCATGCACTTTCTTACGCTCCACATCCATTGTCACACCCAGCAGCCTTATAGGTTTGCCCAGGATGTCCTTTTCAACAATTCTGCCTTTGTCATAAACCCACTTCCATTCTCCCGAACCCGTTTTCAGGCGGTATTCCATCTCGAAAAACGGTTTGGCCCCGCTGAGATGCCTGTCAAGGTTCGATTTAACTTCCTGAACATCTTCAGGATGGATTATGGCTATATAAGCAGAGTAGGTAGCCGGCACGTTTTCTTTGCTGAGGCCTGTCAACAAGCCCATGTTTTCGCTGCACTCCAGCTTCCCGCTTTTGTAGTCCCAATCCCACCACGCCAATCCGCTTGCTTCAAAGGCCATGACAAGGCGCTCATTCAATAAGTTCAGGTCGTTGTAGATCTGTTGCAGGCGGTCATTCGACTTCTGGTAGATCCTCTGGATTTCCTCCCATTGCATGGATGCAAGCTTCACTACCTTGAGTTCAGACTCAAGTTGCTCGATTCTCTGTTTCAGGTTTTCTGACATATTCGGTGGCTGTTAATAACCAGGGCTATTTTCTTTTTTTCTCCGGATAAATGATGTCAAGGCCACAACGCAGATTCGAAAGATAGCGGATGGCATCTTCAACAAATTGTTCAGGGATCACCGATCCGTGCTGGGGAAGGATGGCTTTTACCCTGACGCCTTTCAAACGTTCGACAAACCCCCTGGCTGCAATATTGCTTGCCATATAATCAAGGTGAAAAAGGTTCATCTTGAACTCATGCGGACGGAAGTCCCTGATCACGAGCCTCCAGTCCATATCCAGGGCAGCCCATATATCCCCGGAAAACAAAAAAGAAGAAGTTTCGTCATAAGTGGTAAAAGCACCCGGGAAATGCAGGAAAGGAGCTTCGATAAACCTCAGGCAGCGGCCCGAAGAAAAAGTATAGGCCGAGAATTCGGTAATATTGAAGAAACTGTAATCATCCCTTCCGTAATGTGAGATGAGGATGTTGGTTCGGGTGCTCGTGATGACTTTCATTTCGGGATTGACGTCCAGCCAGTTTACCATTGAACCGGCCACATCAGGGTCCTGGTGGCAAAGGATCTGGGCCGAAACATGCACAGGGTCTATGATCTGTTCAACCCTGCGCCTGATAAAATCGAAAGCGTCAGAGCCCCCCGGGTCAACGATAATCGCCTCGTCCCCGTCGGTGACCAGGTAGGTGTTGCAGCGGAATGCAGAATTTTCCGGGGTTCCGAGCCAGTAGACCGCATGATGCTCGTCCTGGTAAAGGGGTGTGGGCCGCTCCAGATTTTCTTCCTGGATGTTGCTTAATCCGGCCAGATCAATAGTGTTGCTCATAGTATATTATTTTTCATTATCATGAAGCCCGCATTCTTTTTTTGAAGCACTTTCCCACCACCAGCGCCCTGCCCTGAAATCCTCGCCGGGCATAACAGCCCGTGTGCAGGGGAGGCAGCCAATGCTCGGGAAACCTTTATCGTGAAGACTGTTATACGGGATCTTCCCCGAATGTATCGCAGCCCAAACCTGTTCCTGGCTCCATTCGAACAAAGGATTAAGCTTTATTACGGAATGAGTTTCATCCCAGCCTACTATACCTATACCGCTCCTGGCCTCCGACTGTTCCCTCCTCAGGCCCGTGATCCATACTTTCATGCCTTTGAGCGCCCGGTCCAGGGATTCTATCTTTCGAACATTGCAGCATTCCCTGCGGTTTTCAACACTGTCGTAAAAAAGGTTGATCCCTTTGGTATTGACCATCTTCTCAACGGAAGCCGAATCGGGGAAAAACACTTCGATACTGATGTTATATTTCTGTTCTGTTATGTGGATGAGTTCGTAGGTTTCCTCGAACAGCCTTCCCGTATCGAGAGTAAATATCCGGATGTCTTTTGCAGTTTCTGACAATATCTTTGTAAGCAACTGGTCTTCGGCACCCAGGCTGGTTGAAAAAATGCAGCGCCCCGGGAAAAGTTCATTGAAATACTCTACAGCCCCGGCAGGATCTGCACCCTTTAAATCTTTATTATATTGATCTGTAAAATTTTGCATGGTTAATCCAAAATAAATGGATTTGAGAATGTGAAATTATGAAAATCCGGCTGCGGAAACAACTTTATCCGGTAATAATAAAATGTAATTTTGAAAAAAAATAAAACATGAGGGTTCATTTTATCGCTATAGGCGGAAGTGCAATGCATAACCTGGCTATTGCATTGCATAATAAAGGTTACGAGGTGAGCGGCTCTGACGACGAGATCTTTGAACCTTCAAAAAGTCGGCTTCAGGAACGTGGACTGCTCCCGCCAACCGAGGGCTGGGATGTTTCAAGGATCAACCCTGAACTCGATGCAGTCATACTCGGCATGCATGCAAAGGCTGATAATCCCGAGCTTTTAAAAGCAAAGGAAACAGGGCTGAAGATATTCTCATACCCCGAATACCTGTATGAGCAGTCGAAAGACAAAAAGCGTGTTGTCATCGGCGGAAGCCACGGCAAGACTACCATTACCGCGATGATACTGCATGTTCTGAAGGCTGCCGGGATAGATTGCGACTACATGGTCGGGGCTCAGCTTGAAGGTTTCGATGTGATGGTGAAACTGAGTGAAAAAGCAGGCATCATGATCTTCGAAGGAGATGAATACCTGACATCCCCGATTGATACAAGGCCTAAATTTCACCTTTACATGCCCCACATTGCCCTCCTTAGCGGGGTGGCCTGGGATCATATCAATGTGTTCCCCACCTTTGAAAACTACGTGGAGCAGTTCAGGGAATTCATCCGGTTGATAAGCCCTAACGGGACTCTTATTTACTGTGCGGATGATGAGATGTTATGCCGGATAAGCCCTGAAGCACGCAGGGATATTAAGCTGATTCCCTATGCTGTTCCTGAATATTTTATCATGGATGGGGTCAGCTCCCTTATAGCGCATGGAAAAATATGGCCTGTGAAGGTCTTTGGCAGGCATAACCTTATGAATATGAAAGGGGCATACTGGGTTTGCCGTGAACTCGGGGTTTCCGATGAGATGTTCTTAACATCGGTCCGGACCTTTCAAGGGGCGTCAAAGCGCCTGGAACTGGTAGCGGAAAACGAGACCACTAAGGTATACAAGGATTTCGCCCACGCACCTTCCAAGGTCAAAGCCACCCTACAGGCGATAAGGGAGCAATTTCCCTCCAAAATCGTCACCGCCTGCCTGGAGCTTCATACCTACAGCAGCCTGAGCAAGGAATTTCTGGGTCATTACCTGCACAGCCTGGATGAGGCCGATGTTCCCATGGTTTACTTCAACCCCCACGCAATCCAGCTGAAACGGCTTCCACCGATTACAGAAGAACAGGTAAAAGAAGGATTCGGCAACAACAGGCTCAAAGTGTTCACCGACTCGAAAAAGTTGCAGGATGAATTGCTTACAATGAAATGGAACAACTCAGTCCTGTTGCTTATGAGCAGCGGAAACTACGATGGAATGGACCTGGCGCGATTAGCCGGGGAGATAACAGGTAGCGAGGTAGCGAGGTAGCGAGAAGCGAAATAAAAGAAAGGTAGCGAGGTAGCGAGAAGCGAAATAGCGAAAAGCGAAATAAAAGAAAGGTAGCGAGGTAGCGAGGTAGCGAGAAGCGATATAGCGAAAAGCGAAATAAAAGAAAGGTAGCGAGGTAGCGAGGTAGCGAAATTATATTAAGCGAGCATTTTACAAAAGCCGCATCATTGTCGTGAGCGAAGCACTTCACACAAGCTGCATCAGGTGCGAGGAGCGAGCCTGGTATGAGTTGGGCTACAGAAAAAGTTTGCGCAAGTGACGCAGACACCGCAGCAGCGGTGTGTAAGTGCAATCGATAGCGGCGTTGTAAATATGCGAGCGACTAGCCGTTCATCGAAATCAGGAACTCCTCGTTGGTATTGGTGAATTTTATCTTCTCCTTCAGGAATTCCATTGCTTCGATAGGGTTCATATCGGCCAGGTGGTTACGGAGTATCCAGATACGGCCGAGAACATCTTTATCAAGAAGCAGATCCTCACGCCTGGTGCTGGAAGCAACGATATCCACTGCAGGCCAGATCCTCTTGTTCGAAAGTTTCCTGTCGAGCTGAAGCTCCATATTACCTGTTCCCTTGAATTCTTCGAAGATGACTTCGTCCATTTTTGAGCCGGTTTCGATAAGAGCCGTTGCGATAATGGTAAGCGATCCCCCGTTCTCTATCTGGCGGGCTGCGCCAAAGAAACGTTTGGGCTTCTGCAACGCATTGGCTTCAACACCTCCCGAAAGTACTTTTCCTGAAGCAGGCGCTACAGTATTGTAGGCACGTGCAAGGCGGGTGATCGAGTCAAGCAGGATGACCACATCGTGACCGCATTCGACCAGCCTTTTGGCTTTCTCAAGTACTATATTCGATATCCTGGCATGACGGTCGGCTGGTTCGTCAAAAGTTGAAGAGATGACTTCAGCCTTAACGCTTCTCTGCATATCGGTGACTTCCTCGGGACGTTCGTCGATCAGCAATACGATCATATAAACATCGGGATGGTTGGCGGCGATGGCATTGGCTATTTCCTTCAGAAGAACGGTTTTACCGGTCTTGGGCTGGGCAACGATCAAACCACGCTGTCCGAAACCTATGGGTGCGAACATATCGATGATACGGGTTGACATGCTGCAGTCGGGATGGCCTGTGAGTTTGAACTTCTTCATTGGGAAGAGCGGGGTGAGAAAATCAAAGGGGATCCTGTCACGGACTTCCTCGGGAGTACGGCCGTTGATGAGTTCAACCTTGATAAGAGGAAAATACTTCTCCCCTTCCTTGGGAGGACGGATGGTGCCGCGAACCGAGTCGCCGGTCTTCAGACCGAACAACTTGATTTGGGACTGTGAAACATAAATATCATCAGGCGAATTCAGGTAATTATAATCGGATGAACGCAGGAAACCGTAGCCATCGGCCATGATCTCAAGCACGCCTTCACTGGTGATGATCCCTTCGAATTCCCATGAGTATTCTTCTCGGGGTTCCCTAGGCTCGCGTGACTCTCTCGGCTCCCTTTGATCCCTTTGTTCCCTGGGGAACTTGCGCTGGAAATCTTTACCGCGGCGGTCGTCCATTGACAGCTGGCTCTGGGCTTCAGGGCTGCCCGAACCGGGTGATTCAAGGATCTCGCTCTGGTTCCCTGCAGCAATGGCAGGAATTTCAGGTTTTACTTCATCACGGTTGTTTTCGGGGTAAGTCTCGAAAAGGTTCACTGACTCCGGTGCCGGGCTGTATTCAGAATTTCCCTGTACAGGTTTTTCCTGCTCAGGCTTTACCGGAACTGGCTGAGGACCTTGTAAATCCTGGTTCACAGGACGTTCCTTGGGAACAAAATTACGTTTCTCCCTGGGCACAAAACCTGGTTTATCCCTGCGCACGAAATTCTGCTTGTCACGGGGTACATAAGCCGGCTTTTCCTTGGGAACAAATGCCGGTTTTTCTCCCTGGGGAGCAACAGGTTTTTCCCCCTGGGGAACTTCCGGTTTATCTGTCGGCGTCACGGCAGGCTTTTCCTGTATGGGCTGATCGGGATTCTTTTTGGGTCTGCCCCTGAAACGGCGGACCTGGTTCTGCTCCTGTTCTTTTTCCAGGATATCCTGGCTTGGATTGAGGGCCTGGTGGTCGAGGATCTTATAAATAAGTTCCTGCTTTTCCAGTTTGTCAACTTTGGGAATATTCAACTGGCGTCCAATTTCCCTTAACTCATTCAGCTCTTTGCTGTCGAGTGAAATAATATCATACATGTAAATAATGAATTTGGTTTAGAATTACCATTAAATCAGATGAATGGAATGGTGTTTAAAGAATTGTTTAGTGAAAATACCTTCGAGATATGATGGGAACGATATCCGATGCAAATATACGATATTAATCTTCAATGTCAAAATTATTTCCTCCTTTGCTAAAAAATGCAGAACTTTGCCCTGTATAAAATATTTGCATTTTATGATCCAACGTATTCAAAGCCTGTTTCTTGCAATAGCTGCTGCAGCCGCAGTACTAATGCTTTTCTTTCCTGTCGCCGATTTTTTCAGCGGAACCGAGCTCGGAAACTATAAACTCCTGGCCACAGGGCTGAAATGCATGGATCCCAACCCGAAATTCCAGACCGCCACCTGGTTCGGCTTTCCTCTTTTGGCTCTTGTCTCGATATGCATTATTCTCCCTCTCCTCACCTTATTCCTTTATAAGAACCGACAGCTGCAGATAAGGATACTTGCATTCAATATACTGATAACCATTGTCCTGATTATAGTTGTGCTGATGTACTACATGAGCTCCGTGCAAAAACTTACCGGCATTGCCCCGGCTTACCAGTTCGGTGCCTTCTGCCCTCTTATCAGCCTGATCTTCCTTGTGCTTGCCAACCGTTACATCCGTAAGGATGAAAACCTGGTGAAATCAGCCGACCGGCTCCGCTAAGTTTATCTTGGAATATCCAGGACCTCGAGGTCTTTCATATCTTTCCCGTCTATCTTCAGCCTCACTGCCGTTATGGACTGGTGCAAGCCGTAGCTGCCGGCAGCGCCGGGGTTGATATGCAGCAATGAATGTTTATGATCATAGATTACTTTGAGGATGTGAGAGTGGCCGCAAACGAACAGCCCGGGTTTTTCAAGTTCTATTAATTTTTTTGACTGCGGATGATATCTTCCCGGGTATCCGCCTATATGGGTCATGAGGACTTTCAGGTTTTCGACTTGGAATACAAGGGCTTCTGGGCATAATATCCTTACGTCATTTCCGTCGATATTGCCGTAAACCGCCCTTAAGGCAGCGACCCTTCTCAGTGCAATGATGACTTCTGCGGAGCCTATGTCGCCGGCATGCCAGATCTCGTCCAGACCCGAAAGGAATTCAGTAATTTTCGGCAGCAGCCTGCCGTGGGTGTCGGAGATTATGCCTATGCGGATCATCGGTTGTTGAAAACTGGAGCTCAAAAGTACAACCCTATCGTTTATATCAAAGCGATAATTGTTAATTTTACACAGGATTCTATTTCGCGATTTCGCTTCTTTTTTTATGCAGGAAATATTAATAATCTTAATTGGCATAATAGTAATTGCCGGGTTCGGAATAATCATATTCCGGCTCAAGCCTAAGTCGCAGGATACATCCGTAGCAGACTTTGATGTTCTCCGCAAACAGGCTGAATCTCTGAATTCTGCTAAAATTACGGCGGAGGAAAGGTGCAGGATGCTGGAGCAGCAGAACATTGCAATCCAGCAGCAATTAAAGGAAAAAGAAGCCCTGATCAACGAGCTCAATTCCCAGCTGTCGCGCAAAACCACCGAAAACGAGGGCCTTGGTGAAAAGCTGTCCACATTAAAAAAAGACATAGAAAAACTCCAGGATAATTTCAGGAACGAGTTCAAGAACCTGGCAAATGACATCCTTGAAGAGAAAACAAAAAAATTCACCGAGCAGAACAGGACCAAGCTGGATGAGATTCTCAAACCCCTGAGTGAAAAGATAAGGGACTTCGAGAAAAAGGTTGAAGATACTTACGACAAGGAGTCGAAACAAAGGTTCTCTCTTGAAAAGGAGATTAAAAACCTGGCAGAGCTCAACCAGCAGATCAGCAAGGAGGCAAATAACCTGACCCATGCACTCAAAGGACAGACCAAGACCCAGGGAAACTGGGGTGAGATAATCCTCGAGAGTATACTTGAAAAATCAGGACTGGTGCGCGACAGGGAATATTTCGTGCAGGCCAGTTACACCAATGAGCAGGGTAAACGCCTGCAACCTGACGTGATCATTGCTTATCCAGGGGACCGCAGCCTGGTGGTGGATTCGAAGGTCTCCCTCCTGGCTTATGAACGGTTTTCATCGGCCGAGACCAGGGAAGAACAGGATAAGGCTTTGAAGGACCACCTGCTTTCGGTGAGGACCCATATTGCCGAGCTCAGTTCGAAGAACTACCAGGACGTGTACCAGCTTAAAGGCCTGGATTTCGTGATCCTCTTCATGCCGGTAGAACCTGCCTATCTCATCGCCATGCAGGCCGAACCCGATCTCTGGTCGTTTGCCTATGAACGCAGGGTGCTGCTCATCAGTCCGACGAACCTTATCGCCGTGCTCCGAATGATCTCCAACCTCTGGAGGGTGGAGTACCAGAACAAAAATGCCGTTGAGATCGCCAGGCAGAGCGCTGACCTCCTCGACAAATTCGTGGGCTTTCTTGAAGACCTCGAGGATGTGGGGCGTAAACTGGACCAGACCCGGCAGAGTTATGATGCTTCAATAAACAAACTCAGTACGGGCAAGGGAAATCTCATCCGTCGTGCAGAAAAAATAAAAGAGTTAGGGGCTAAACCTACGAAGGAAATACCGAAGAACCTGCTTGACAGAGCGGAGGAATGATTGAAAAAAGTACAAGGTACAAAGTACAATGTACAAATTAAAAAAAACAAACATGCCAAAAGAACAATACATATATGGGATACGGCCGGCGATAGAAGCGATACGGGCGGGCAAGCAGGTTGACAAGCTGCTGATACAGAACGGTCTCAAAGGACCTGGTTTTCATGAACTGTTCGCGCTGGTGAAAGAAGTTGAGATACCATACCAGTTCGTGCCTGTTGAAAAGCTTAACAGGCAGTCTAAACAGAACCACCAGGGGGTGATCGCATACCTTACCGAGATCGTATACCAGAAGCTGGAGGACCTGATCCCGTTTATTTTTGAGCAAGGGAGGACGCCCCTGATCCTTGTTCTCGACCAGGTTACCGATGTGCGCAATGCCGGGGCTATTGCCCGTACTGCGGCCTGCTCGGGTGCCGATGCGATGGTGATCTCGATGTGCGGCTCGGCCCAGCTCAATTCCGATGCGGTGAAGACCTCTGCAGGCGCCCTGTATACATTGCCTGTAGTGAGATCGGCCAACCTCAAGGACAGCCTGAAATTCATGAAGGAGAGCGGGCTGGCTATAGTTGCCGCCACCGAAAAAGCTGAGAAAAACTATACCGAAGCGAAGTTCACCGGCCCCGTGGCCATCATCATGGGATCGGAGGACAAGGGCATCTCGGGCGAATATCTGAAATTTGCCGATGAGCAGGTAAGCATCCCCATCAAGGGCGACATCTCTTCGCTTAATGTTTCGGTGGCCAGCGGGATACTCCTTTATGAAGTGGTTCGTCAACGCAATAATTCAGCAGAATGAAGTATATCTACCGATTCACGCCGGAAATCATTTTACTGCTTTACATCTGTATGTTCTTCGGGTTCAAGACCCCCGAAAAGCCATGGGACAGGGTCATCAACAGTGACGGGAAAGCTTACTACGCTTATCTTCCGGCCATTTTCATCCATCATAATTTCCAGTACAGGTTCGTAGAGGATTACGAATGGGTGTATTATCCCCACGACAAAGCCGCGTTCAAGGAATTCAGGATGAAAGCCGGGAATAACGTCGTCAACAAGACTTATCCCGGCATGGCGGTGGTTTGGACTCCATTCTTTTTAACAGCGCATTTCGTGGCTTACCTCGAACTCTTCCCTACCGACGGCTACTCCCCTCCCTACCAGTACATGATCGCCTTTGCCTCCCTCTTCTTTTTATGGCTTGGTGCAAGGACATTGATGAGGCTGCTGATAAAATTCGGGGCAACGGCAAAGAATGCTGCTTTCATCTCAGCGGTCATTGCGATAGGGACCAACCTACTGTATTACACCATCACCGAAGGCTCCATGACCCATGTGTATTCCTTCGCCCTCATCACAAGTTTCCTGCTCACGACCTATAATCTCACCCATACCTTAAAAACCAAATGGTTCTGGATCTCAATGTTCCTGCTGGCGTTGATCATACTGATACGCCCCACCAATGCCCTGGTCTTGCTGCTGCTTCCGTTCGTAGCCGGCAGCAGGCAAAGAGTAACTGATACCATCGCCAGGCTCAAAGCCGCTAAGTCATCCACAGTCAAAGGAATTATTATTTTTTTACTGCTGATGTTCATTCCCTTCCTGCTCTGGTATTTACAGTGCGGCAAATGGATTGTGTATTCATACGGGGACGAAGGTTTTCATTTCCTGAAACCATATTTCTTCAGCATCCTCGGGAGTTATAACAGGGGCTGGTTTGTTTACACTCCCGTCGCTTTTGTTTCGCTGTTCGGGTTTATCGGCCTTTACCGTAAAAGCTGGTTCCATGCCCTGGTCCTGCTCATTTTCCTGGTGATCTTCACCTACGTGGCTTCAAGCTGGTGGGTATGGTATTATGCCTCGAAATGCGGGCAAAGGATCTTCATCGACATTTATGCCGTGCCGGGTCTCCTGCTGGTATTCCTTTATGCGAATTTCAGTTCGGTTGCCATACGCAGGAGCATAACCGCCCTTCTCATGGCCCTGGCTGCATTGAACATCTTCCAGTATTACCAGCATACAAAATGGATATTCCCTCCGTATATCATCACTTCCGAGATATTCTGGGATTCTTTTTTTAACACCGGTAAAACAGCAAAGGTTTACATCCCCAAAGACGCCATCGTCTCGGTAAGGACCTATACCAACGACATGGAAAAGGAGCTGCCATGGATGAACAACCGCAGCCGCACCAACCTGGCTTCGTACAGCGGGAGCTGGTCGTCCAAAGCAGATACTATCCTGCCTTACAGCTCGGGAATGGAAGTGAAGCCCGACAGCATTTTCAGCACAGGCAATCGCATTATACGGGTCACCGCCATGGTTTTGTCGCCGAAAGAACGCACCGATGCCACGCTTGTTGCCGATTTCAGTTCAGGAGGCAAGGGGATCAGCTACAACCCGTTTTACCTGCAAACCTTCATCAGTCCTGATGAATGGGTCAGGGTGCAGGTCGCATTTTATGTTCCTGCGGATCTTCCGAAGGATGCCATTGCCAAAGTTTATTTTTTCAACCCGGCTCAGTACCTTCCCATTTTTATTGATGATATGAAGGTGGATTACATCTCCCTTAAAGACGAGGCGGATTATAAGAAAATTGAAGGAGTCGTGTTACCGGCACATTAACCAGACATTGCATGAATCAGCCATTTTCGGAACGTACCATAGAACTTGACAAGGTTTCGGTATACCAGGTCGAGAACCTAATACTTGCAAACGTAAGCCTTTCGATCAGCAAAGGTGAGTTTGTATACCTTATCGGCCGCACAGGCAGCGGCAAAAGCAGCCTGCTCAAGACCATTTATGCAGAGCTCCCCATGAGGAACGGCGCGGCAAGGGTTGTAGGCTATGACCTGAGGCGGATTCACTATAATGATGTGCCTTTTTTAAGAAGGAAGCTTGGGATTGTGTTCCAGGATTTCCAGCTGCTCACCGACCGTACTGTAAATGAGAACCTGCTGTTCGTGATGCGTGCAACCGGCTGGAAGGACAAGAGGCAGATGCAGAAGCGGCTGATGGAAGTCCTGGCGAAATCCAGCCTGGGTAACAAAGGCAACAAAATGCCCCACCAGCTGAGCGGGGGAGAGCAGCAAAGAGTGGCTATTGCCAGGGCTTTGGTAAACGATCCCGAAATCATCCTTGCCGATGAACCCACCGGCAACCTTGACCCCGAAAGTTCCGAAGGCATCATAAGCCTGCTCATGGATATCAGCAGGACAGGCCGCGCTGTAGTGGTTGCTACACACAATTACGGTCTTATCGACAAATATCCCGCCCGCATGCTGATGTGCGAAAACGGAAAGGTTATTCCGGCGACGAGTTTGCCGGGGCAGCTGCCATACCCTTAATGAATCTTTATCATTGGTTTGGCATAAACCCTGCCACCCGATCTGATGACCAGGAAATAACAGCCAGGGGAAACCGACCGGATATCCAGGTTGAATTCATTCAATCCCAGGATTTTCTTTCGAAGGACCGTCCTACCGTCTATTCCTTCAAGGCTTATTTCAGGATCCCTCAGGTCATTTCCCTTTATAAAAAGCCTTGTTTCATCTTTAAGCGGGTTCGGCCACAGTGTAAGCCCGTTTTCATTATTGATGGTTCCTGCACCTGTAGTTCCTTCCTGGGTGACAGTAACCGTTACCGGGGCCAGGCCTTCTACAGCCACTGAAATATGAGCAGTCCTTGAAGTTGACAAAGGGTTTGACATGAAATGCACATGCAAGGTGTCGGAACCTTTACCTGTATAATCATTGCGACACCAACCGGCATCACTTGCTGCCGTCCAGTATTTATTGGTATTTACCAGGAAGGTTGTATTTCCTTCAAGGTGTAATACGTTCCGGTTAGAGGGAGTGACTGTAAGGTAAGGAGGAGCAATATCACTGATCTCAATATCATCAAGGCAAACGCCGTATCCGAAGTGGTTTGTAGCTTCAAATGCCAGCTGGTACCATGATGACAGGCTGGGAAGCTGGATTGAATCTTTGGTCCAGGGTTGAATGCTCTGGTTATAGGTTTGAATAAGAATCCAGGCGGCAGAAGGCCCGGTCCTGTAATAGATCCGGAGTTCATCCTGGTTATTCCCTCTTTTTTCCTGGGTATGCCAGAAGGACAGCTGGACCATTGAATAACTGCTAAGATCAAAAGCGCCGGTGATAAGTTTGTCAACCTGTCCCGTTCCCGATCCCGGGAGGTATAACGCATTCCAAACCCCCGAGTGAGCGGCAGGCGGATGAGTATCGTTGTCGCCAAATACAAATTGCCAGGGACTGGCCGGGTTGCTTTCAGACCAGCAAAAAGGCCTGAACGGTCCTGTAGAAAAGCCCTGGGAGTATGGTAGAAACTGTGAAGCACCGCAAAAAGTCGTGTCCTGGGATCTCCTGAACCTGTAAGAATAACTGTTATTTTTAAGCGACCATAAAGAGTAATAGTACACTACATTCGGATCAAGTTGTGTATGGCTGAATGTTGTGGCTTTACCTGTATATAAAACAATCCCCCCGTTGTCTATCGCTTCGCCTGGCAAATAATAACCGCCGGGATGTCCGAATGCCGGGATCAGGTTATAAGCCAGCAACACGGAGTCATCGTCCGCATCAGGCTGCCAGCCAAGGTTGACCTGGGTGTCACTAACAGCCAGGGCGGTCAGATCGGCTGGCGGTTCGATTGAATCACTGTGTATATATGACTGGGCAAGCTGAAGTGCTTTAAATGCGTTTACCCTGCCGCTTCCAAGTTTACCTGTATACGAAGGATTCAGCGCATCGATGTTATCAGTGGAATTCACAAGGATATCAAGGAGATCCGGGGCGCTGAGCCGGCCTTTTGCATAGGACACCACAAGCCCGGCCACTCCCGCTACCTGCGGGCAGGCAATGGAGGTTCCGTTCAACAGACCATATTGATTTCCAGGCAATGTACTTAAAATATCGGCTGAGTCAGGAGGTGTTTCGCCCCCGGGTGCACTGATATCGACCCAGTGCTGGGCATTGGAATAAGCAGTTTTTTTATCCTTGTTATTGGTTGCAGCGACTGCCAGGCAATTATCGAAGGCTGCAGGAAGGAACTCCGGATAAACCAGGTTGCCGGCCGCACATATGACTATACCTCCTTCCATCACGTTGCCACCGCCATTCACCACGAAATAATCGATGGCATCAAGTAAAGCGAATCCCAGCACATTACCTGCTGAGCCCCAGCTGTTATTTGAAATGGCTGCTCCATGGTCGGCTGCCCATGCATATGAGTCGACCACCACCCCGCTGATGCCTCCGTTTTCACCGACCATGCACGACATAAGCCTCACCCCGTTTCCAGATCCGTTTCCTCCTGCAATGCCTGAAATACCTGTCCCGTTATTGGTTACGGCACCAATTATCCCTGCCACATGGGTACCATGCAGGCCTGGAATAATAATATTATTATGGTCGATGAAATTATACCCCATCCCCTGCCACATGTTTGCCGATAAGTCCGCATGGTGGTAATCAATTCCCTCATCCATGACGGCAACGATCACTTCCGTATCGCCTGTGCAGAGGTCCCATGCTGCTGGCGCATGGATGTCACAACCCGGGGTGCCCCCAAACTGGCCCGTATTGTTAAGGTGCCACTCATGGCTGAATTGAGGATCGTTGGGATAGGTGTTCGCAGGGATAAGCGGGCTGTTCATGAGCGGGATGGCATACCTGTATACTGTATCGATGATCTTCATGATAAACCCTGGTTCTGAATGATTAACCAGCGGTAATCCTGCATATTCTGCAGCCATTTGCCTGGTATCCGTATTACCCGGAACGAAAAGGTCATACCAGAGGTTCAGTCCCCAATTCCGGTGACGCTTGTCAAATTGCCTGGCCTGCATTGTAACGAAAAAAGTCTGACTGATCCTGCTGACTTTGTATTTGCTGTTTAAACTGTCGAGAGCCGGAATTCCTGAAAGCAAAATCCCATCCTGGCCGGCATGGAAAATCAAGGTATCGAGGCAGGGCGACATGTTATCAGTGAACCTGACACGGATAATGCCAGGCTGGATTTTATCGGCCGGAACCATGGAATAGTCAAACCGGGGCCGTTCACTGCGGCGGACAGGTCTGTCATCAACAGGTTTGATGGTCCTTTTAAAGGGTACTGCCTGGGCAAAAAGACAACAGCCCAGGATAAGGCCTGATAGGAAAAAAGTAAAGCGTTTCATCTTTGTGGAATTTATGATGCTGTCACAATCAAAATTCGCCGAATCTATTGCCGGAGCCTGCTGTTTATGATGCCTTACCCGGGGATAAATAGATAGAGTGTAACCACAAAGCTACAAAATTTACAATCATTCCCGCCTGTAAAGAATTACTTCCCTTTCCTGAACATTTTTCCCGCCAGGTAACCCATCGGGATATACGCAACTACCAGGTCAAGCAATGTAAACCATAAGGGGGAAGGGAGCATTACAATATTGAGTATCCCTCCAACCAGGAAGCACACACCAATACCCAGCGCAAACCACATCTTGTGGCTGACGGCAAAAAACGCCGCCAATACAGCTCCAACAAAGGTTCCAAGAGCATGGGCCAGGAATGGAAATAAAAAATTGACGGGTGTGAAAAGGTGCATCGAAGACTTTAATCCTTCCATGGATGTAACGTCTGCACCGGCAGGAGCCGGAACCAGTTTACCCCCTATTTCAACCAGGGCCATGTTCAGGGCACCCCCGACCAGCAGGCCTGCAATCACCGCCAGGATGTTCCGTATTATTGGTTTCATATTGATCATTAGTTTTATTTAATCTAAATTAATTGCAAATATACGAATCTCGGGTTTACTATTCTTATCCCGGAGCAGCCCTATTGAAAAATCCACTTTTCCTGCTGTTGAAAAAAAAATTCCTGCCCGGTCTGTGAATAAATGTATTTCATTAGTATATTTACTTGATTAATAACTAATGCCGGTCCCTGCGGCAGGCATCACGGTACAAACAAATTAAAAATTTTCTTAACCTGTAAAATCCATGTTATGAAAAAAGTGATCTTATTACTCACGGTAATTATTTCATCGATCGGCCTCCAGGCGCAGGACTGGCAATGTGTAAACCCATTCCCGCCAGCATGGTATCTTAGCGGCATTAATTTCCCTGACGCTGATCATGGATTCATAGTTGGTGAATTCGGTACAATAATCTTTACAACCAACGGGGGGGAAAGCTGGGCCGGCCAGTCTTCGGGCACACAGAAGCAGCTGAATTCCGTTTGTTTTCAGAACCTGCTCTCAGGCATTGCAGCCGGAAATGACGGGATTATTTTACAAACCTCCGACGGGGGGGATCATTGGGCCCATGTGAATTCAGGAGTGACCCAGCACCTGACATCGGTATTCTTTACAAATGAGAGCATTGGTTACATTGCGGGTTGGTACGGGCTGATCCTGAAAACAACCGATGGCGGGACCACCTGGACCGCATTGAACACCGGGGTGACGAAATCATTGTATTCAATCCGTTTCACAAGTGCAGATACGGGATTTGCAGTCGGCATGGACGGCACCATCCTGAAGACCTCGGATGCTGGACTTACATGGGTATCGAAAGGCGAGACCTCGGACGTGGAGCTCAGGGATGTCTGTTTTCCCAACAGGAATACAGGCTATGCTGTTGGCCATACAATTTATTATCTGGACAAGAAAGGCCCCCCGGTCGACACCAGTTACATATATAAGACTGCCGACGGAGGTGAACACTGGACACTGCAATTCCTGTATGGCCCGGATTATTTTGTCCTGCAGAACATCTTTTTCACCGACTCCATCAATGGCTATGCAGCAGGGACCGAGGGACTTTACTTCAGGACGATGGACGGCGGTATGAACTGGTTAAAGCAGCCCGATCCGACAAACATGGCGGTGAGTTCCATGCTGTTTCTCCCGGGTTCCATGAAAAACACGGGATACATGACCGGGGCTGAGGGCCTGCTGCTCAAGTCCACCGACGGCGGTGGCAGCTGGGCCAAGTACCAAACAGGTTCCGAAAGCCTGCTTTACTCCATCTGCTTTCCGACGGCACAAACCGGTTTTATTGCAGGAGAAGCAGGGACGGTATTGAAAACAACCGACGGGGGATCCGGCTGGCAGGTGATCAACACCGGCACTCCTAACATGTTATTTGGTGTGGATTTTTACATCGGGGCAACAGAGAACACTGGTTTTGCAGTCGGCGACAGCGGGATAATAGTAAAATCCACCAACGAAGGATCAACCTGGAAGAACCTCTATACAGGAACAAAAGAAAGGCTGTATTCGGTCTTTATTCCCGACTATGGGGAAGGCAGCAGGGCTCTTGCCGTAGGCACAAATGGGATGATATTAAAAACCATTGACTATGGAATACTATGGGACCAGCAGGTATCGGGAACAACTCAGGACCTTCATTCCATATTTTTTACTGATGTGTACAACGGTTATGCAGCCGGTGATTCCGGAACCATTCTCAAATCTACCGACGGGGGCAACACTTGGGTAAGCCGACCTTCGGGAACCACAAACGACCTAATGTCGGTGTATTTTCCTGATTCGCTTACCGGGTATGCCGTCGGGGACTTCGGCGTTATCCTTAAAACCACCGACGCCGGCACAAGCTGGCAACAGATCGCGCTCATCTCAACCAGGGAACTGACATCAGTTTTCTTTCCGGAAAAAAACACCGGTTATGTTACAGGGGGAGAGCTCACTACAGGCGGTATCATCATGAAAACCACCGATGGAGGGGCAAACTGGACCCTTGTAAATCCCCCGAATATCCAGTTGCTGAATGCTGTATTTTTCACATCGCCAAATACAGGCTGCGTGGCAGGTTACGGAGGGAGCGTACTTATAACTACCAACGGGGGGACCGGTGTCGCTGAAATCCCTCTGGATAAGCAAGAGATGAAAGTTTACCCGGTCCCTGCTCCAGATGTTGTCACCGTTGAATTACCGGTAACAACGAGCCTGAAAAACGGCCGGGCTATAGTCTGCGGCCTTGATGGACGCAGCCTCCTGGAACGAACTGTAATGAGCCGAAAAACAAGGATCAGCCTGAGCGGTTTGAGCAGCGGGGTTTATATTATAAGATTTACAGGGTGCAATGAAACCTTGACGGCAAAGATAATAAAGCAATGATTTTTTGAATGCGGATGAGGGAGCGGCGTCATGGCCCCACCGGTTGGCTCCTTTTGAATAAATAGTTAAATTTATCAGAAATAATAAAATCAGGCAACATGAAAAAACTAATTACCGGTGCTGAAATGGACAGGATGCCAGGCTGGGTTTTTAAAATGATGGCCTTCATGTTTAATATCGCTGATCTCATCAGATCACCTGATCAACGCCTCAAGCCTTTTAATCTCCTGAAAGGCCAGACAGTTATCGATTATGGTTCAGGTACAGGACGCTATTTAAAACAGGCTTCTGAAATGGTAGGTGAAACCGGATCGGTTTACGCCGTTGACATCCATGAACTTGCAATTGAATCGGCCAGGCGCCGGATCGAAAAATTTAACCTGAAAAATGTTAAGCCTTCGCTCACCGATGGCAAAACGGTCAACATTCCGTCAAACACGGCAGATGTGATTTACTGCCTTGATATGTTTCACATGGTAAAAGACACCAACGGCTTCCTTAAGGAACTTAACCGGATGATCAAACCGGGAGGTGTGCTGTATTTGGAAGATGGCCATCAGCCAAGGAAACTTGCAAAAGAAAAAGTGAACAGTTCAGGATGCTGGGAAATTGTTGCCGAAACTAAATCATTTGTAAGCTGTAAGCCAGTAAAAGTCTAAGCAACCAATACGACCAGGACAGAACCAGCTTTGCATTATTTTTCCAATACCTTCAACTGTTCTCAATCAGTTGTAACTGCCTTCGGCTAGGATTTTTAATTTGTCGGAAGACCTCTGACTTAAGTTCGGATGCGCTTTTGGTGGTGGCATGGCCTGTAATTAAAAGACCTGAACTATAACAAATACCTATCTGCCATCAAATAAAATCAAACTATCCCCGTTTGACAGTGAATTTAAAAACCAAATAACCATGAGGAAACAAATAATCCTGATATCGGTCACCGCAATTTTTGCATTCTCTTTTTCAAGCTGTAAAAAAAGCAGCGATCCCGGTAATCCCGTTATTACCACGATCAAAGCAGATACCGTTTTTACTGTCGCTGCAGCAAATGCATTCCCGGCTTATAACTCCTGGGACAGCTTTACAATGGACCCTGATGCAAACAAGATATTCTTTTATTATCCCGATGCTGTTGAAGGATTCAAGATAGACCTGTATGATGTTTCAACCGGAAGCACATCCACAATTTACAAGCACTTCAGCCAGAGCGGACTTACATCCTGGTCCACATCAAACGGAAGTGAAGGCATGAGGCTGAGATACTTTAAAAACACATTCGACGGGAACAAACTGATAGTCCCCGGGGGTGCTACCAACCCCTTCATCATTGAAATACTTGTTCATTCCGATTATTCTGCAAGTTTTCAGCGACTGGACAGCATACCGGCATCAAACAACGGAATCTCAGTTTCAAACGCCTACGATGCGGACCTTGTAAAAGCCTCTGCAAACAACCTGATATCGGTTGTGAGCATGAACAACAGCGTGTTTGATTTTTATGCCTCAGTCCCGGTGTATAGGGTATCTGCTACTTCGCATGGTAGTTCTATCGTTGGCACTCCAGGCGGCCTGGAATACGTTTTTTGCGGATCTGATAAAACCCTGGAATTATACAACAGCGGAGTGTTTGTACGTTCGATCAGCATGCCCTACAGCGAAGCCCAGCTGCAGATGGATTCGAAAAAACGGATCTATGCATATAACGGCTCAAGCATTTTCAGGTTCACACCGGACCTCCTGACCAAGGAAGAATTTCCTGTAAAAGGATCAGTGTCAGGATATCGCCAATGCTGCCTGGTGATTAAAGAATATTCAAACTACGTTCAGGCATACAGTTTCGACCGAAAGGACCTGATAGGGTTGAAACTGCCCCTGTAATTTAAGTACATCTTTATACCCGAACATTGAAGAACCTCGCAGCAAGCCACGGGGATTCTTCGATCCCATAAAACTTTTTTATTTTTCTGCTCGCAAACCCCGCTTGCAGCGGGGTTTGCGCTCGCGGGGATTCATATACAACGAAAAATGGAAGTTTCCAGCGGTATGATTGAAAATGATTTTTTAATAACTTTGAAATAGCTATAATATGAAAATATATGAAAAAACTGCTGATCATTATGCTTGCAGTATTAGCAGGCATGGCATCCAAAGGCCAGAAGAATATCACGATTGAACCGGCAAACCCGGAACCCGGTGATGTCATCACCATCACTTACCGTCCGGCAGGCGACCTGGCAAACACCTCCAAAAAAGTCGAGGCTGCATTTTACCTGTATAAAAGTTCAGGAACCACAGCCGATGACTTACCTCTTACCTTAGCGGGCAAGGATTATACTGCAAAGATCACCACGGATACATCGGTGAACTTTATCCAGCTTGCTTTTTTCGCCGGTGAAACTTTCGACAACAATTTCAATGAGGGATATACCATTCAGCTGTGGAAAGGCGACAAGGCCTGCAAGGGAAGCAATGCAAGCCTCGCCACTTTTTATATGTACGAAAGCATGAATTCCGGGGTTACAGCCAACCAGGAAAAAGCCCTGGCTGCGATCGAAAAAGAAAGATCACTTTACCCCGAAAACAACAGGACTTATGAACAGGTCTACTATTATCTCATAGGGAAACTGAAGAAAGACCAGCTCCAGGGAATTCTTCAGAAGGAAATAGAATCGGCATTTAAAGCCGGGCCTGCGAAGGAAGAGGATTTCATGAGGATTAAACTGCTTTACACCACGGCCAAACTGCCCGCGCAATCGGCCTACTTCGATAGTCTTGAAAAGGTGAAATTCCCCGACGGAAAGTGGAAGATCCAGCGGACCTTAAACCAGTTTTACACGAGCGAGGACAATGTTAAAAGAGCAGAGCTTGCAAAAACCATAATCTCCAATATTGAAACAGATCCGGCGTGGAAGAAATACCAAGACTTGAAAGTGTATTGCCAGACTACAATCATTCAGGGCTATGCCGATGATAAAAAATGGGATCTTCTGAAGCAGGAGGAGACAAACTTCAGCGATAAACCGGCCCTGGCAGGAATCTTCAATGATTTCTCCTGGAAGCTGCAGGAAAAAGGCGAAAACCTGGATAAGGCAGAGGAGATGTCGGCATGGGCAACAGCAGTAGCGAAGAAAGAAGTTACCACACCCACCGGCACAAAGCCTCAGAATATTACCACCAGCGCCTGGGCAAAGCAGAGGGAAAGGACTTATGCCAGCTACGCCGATACCTATGCCATGGTCCTGTTTAAACTTGGAGATTATAAAAAGGGCTTCCCTTACACCCAGGAAGCAGCAATCACTATCACCAAAGGGAATGATGCAGGTTTAAACGATACATGGGCCTTATTGGCCGAAAAAACAATGTCGGCTGAAAAATGCAAATCCCGGCTTGAGCAGTTTGTCAGGGACGGTAAGGCTGGTTCATCAGTAAAGGAAGTGCTTAAAAGAATTTACATTTCCGAAAAAAAATCCGATGCCGGTTTTAACGCTTACATTGATTCTCTCGAAAAAGAAGCCCTGCTTAAAATGGAGGCAGAACTTCAAAAGGGAATACTCAATGAGAAAGCGCCGGTATTCAAACTAAAAACAATCCAGGGTGAAGAAGTGGACCTCGAAAAACTCAGGGGGAAAGTGGTTATGATCGATTTCTGGGCCACCTGGTGCGGACCTTGCAAAGCGTCCCTTCCCAGCATGCAGAAAGAGGTGAACAAATTCAGCAGCAATCCCAACATTCAGTTTCTGTTCATCGACTCATGGGAAAAGGGCGAGGCAGATGAGAAACTGAAAAGATCCTCTGATTTCATTACGGGTAATAAATACAACTTCACTGTGCTCATGGATAATGACAACCAGGTGATAGGCAAATACAAAGTTGACGGGATCCCGACCAAATTCATTATCGACCGAAATGGCATGATACGGTTCAAAAGCGTAGGCTTCGCAAGCGCTGAAAAGCTGCAGAATGAAATCGAACTTATGATAGGGATGTGCCTGAAACAATAACCAGGATCAGTTCCCCAGCGTAGCTACCATCACTGCCTTGATCGTATGCAGGCGGTTCTCGGCTTCGTCGAATACGATGGAAGCCTCAGATTCAAATACTTCTTCGGTAACTTCCAGCCCGTCGAGTTTGTATTTCTTGAAAATGTCAAGCCCCACCTCGGTATCCTTGTTATGGAATGCCGGAAGGCAGTGCATGAACTTCACCTTCGGATTGCCCGTGGCCTTCATTAGTTTCGCGTTTACCTGGTAAGGCAGCATCAGTTTGATGCGCTCGTCCCATGCCTCCTTGGATTCACCCATCGATACCCACACATCGGTGTACACGAAATCTACACCCTTTACTGCTTCATTCAGCTTTTCGGTAAGAGTGATCTTCGCACCGGTAGATTTGGCGATCTCTTTGCAGATCTTCACCAGGTTTTCTTCGGGCCAGAACTTCTTAGGCGCGAAGGCCCTGAAATCCATCCCCATTTTCGCTGCTCCCACCATGAGAGAGTTCCCCATGTTATTGCGGGCATCGCCGCAATAGACGAAAGCCACCTGGTGCAGGGGCTTGTCGCTGTGCTCCATCATCGTCATGAAATCGGCCAGGATCTGGGTCGGGTGGAATTCGTTCGTAAGCCCATTCCATACCGGAACCCCGGCATATTCGGCCAGTTCCTCAACGATCTTCTGTCCGAAGCCGCGGTATTCGATGCCATCGTACATGCGACCGAGCACCCTGGCGGTATCCTTCATCGTTTCCTTTTTCCCGATATGCGAACCCTCGGGGCCGAGGTATGTTACATTAGCTCCCTGGTCGTAAGCAGCAGTTTCGAAAGCGCAGCGTGTGCGGGTCGAAGCCTTTTCGAAGATCAGTGCGATGTTCTTGCCTTTCAGCTTCTGCTGCTCAATACCTGCATATTTAGCCTTCTTCAGGTCTATAGCCAGATCCAGCAAAAAGCGCATTTCCCTGGGAGTAAAATCCAACTCCTTTAAAAAATTCCTGTTTCTCAGATTGAATGCCATAATGTTGAGTTTTTATAATAAGTTCATTGACTGCGGATGACGGGCTGCAAAGATAGAAATTTGGAAAGTACAAAGAACAAAGTACGAAGTACAATGTACAAATGATTCATGACATAATTATTTACTGCGGATGATATTTCCGTAAAAAACTGATGAAACGGGAAAGATCAATTATTCTGCGCCCCGTTGTCAATCCAGCAAACAACGCTGTTTTTCCGGGAATCGGAAAATGTGGTTTTCTGAGGCATGCTGCCGTCGACGATGGTGCTTCTGATACCTGACAGGCCGGCGGTTACACCAGCATAAGTGGAATAATATGCAGATATGTGCATGTTTAACAAACCCCTTGAAGAGCCTTTCCACGGTGACGTCAAGCAGGATGGCACTGGAAAACTAAGCTTACCGATAGCCTCTTTGGATTACAGGGCTTTTTTAAGGATCTCGCGGCTGGTTTCCAGGTCATGGTCGCCGGCTTCGCCAAGAACCAGCATCCCATGCGACTTGAGTGCACCAACAATGGTTTCCAGCTGTCCGGGTTTGATGCCATAGTCGGAGAGCCTGGTTTTGAGGCCAAGGCTTTCGAAAAATTCCCTGGTCTTGATGATGGCCAGGCTGATCTTTTCATCTTCGCTGCCTGATGTGATCTTCCATACCCTTTCGGCATATTGGAGAAGCTTGGCATGTTTCTTTTTACGCCTCACTTCCAGGAGTGCAGGCAGGAGGATAGCGAGTGACTGCCCGTGATCCAAGCCGAACAAATGAGTAAGCTCATGCCCCATCATATGCGTGGCCCAGTCCTGGGGCACACCAGCTCCGATGAACCCGTTAAGGGCCATTGTTGCGTTCCAGTACAGGTTAGCCCTTGCATCAAAGTTTTCCGGTTCGGCAACGTTGGTTTTTCCGATCTCAACCAGGGTCTGAAGTATGCCTTCTGCCATCCGGTCCTGTAACCTTGCATCCACCGGGAAAGTCAGGTACTGCTCGGTAGTGTGGACAAAAGTATCAACAACCCCGTTGGCAACCTGTTTTTCGGGAAGGGTAAAAGAGAGAGACGGATCCAGGATTGAAAATACAGGGAAGGTCATATCGCTCTTGAATGGAAATTTTCCATGCTCGTAACTTACCACTCCGCCGCTGTTCATCTCCGATCCCGTTGCCGGTAACGTCAGCACCGAGGCAAAAGGAAGAACTTTTTCAACTTCAGCAGGAGTGATCGGCCTGAAACCGGCCTTAAGGATATCAAGCGCCTCTCCCTTGAAGTATGATGCAAGGCAGATGAATTTGGTACCGTCGATGACCGAGCCACCGCCCACGGCAAGTATGAAATCGATCTTGTCTTTTTTCACAATTTCCGCAGCCTTCATCAGGGTGGTGTAACGGGGATTCGGTTCAATTCCTCCGAATTCAAAAACCTTCCTTTTGCCCAAAATGGTTTTTACTTTAGCGATCAGACCGCTTTTTACCGCGCTTCCGCCGCCATAGGTTATCAATACCACGGCATTGGCCGGGACATATTTGTCGATACTGTCGAGCCTGTCCTTCCCGAAAATGATACGGGTAGGGTTATACAATTCAAAATTCAGCATGGTGTTATCTCCTTATTATTTTATTTAAATTCCTGATTATTCCTGGTTTTACTACTTACACTTCCATCCCCGCCTGGAATGCCTCCTTTATAGCCGGCTTTCCTTTGATCTCACCCTTGTTCCAGGCGCCGGTACCGTAAATGATGCCTTTTTCTTCGGCTCCATCGAGGCAGAATGTGAACCCCCTGAACTCCTCTATCGTCCTTTTCATGTTCGCTTTGCTGCCGTCGGCCGCGGTCACTATGAAGTAAAATTCCTTATTGCTGATCGAAGTATACCTTGCACAGCAGCGGTCGATGAGGGTTTTCATCTGCCCGTTCATGGTATAGAAATAAACCGGGGTAGCCATCACGATTACATCCGCAGAGATCATCTTATCGAGTACTTCGGCCATATCATCCTTTTGCGAGCAGACCTTCTTGTTGAAGCAGGTCCCGCAACCGCTGCAGTAATTGATATTTTTTTCTTTCAAAAAGATCTTCTCGGCCACATTCCCTGCCTGTATAGCGCCCGAGACGAACTCGTCGCAGAGCAGGTCGGAATTCCCGCCTTTGCGCGGACTGGCCGAGAGCACTAAAACTGTCTTTCCCATATCACGAATGACTAGCGGTTGATGAGTTTGGCAGAATGTCCTGAATACCTGTCACCCTTTACTTCAATTTTCGAGGCAGCAAGTTCGATTTCTTTAAGGTCTGCGGATGTGAGTTCTACCGAGGCCGATCCTATGTTTTCGATCATGCGCGTCTGTTTGGTCGTGCCGGGGATGGGAACTATCCATGGTTTCTGTGCCAGAAGCCAGGCCAGCGCAACCTGTGCGGTGGTGGACTGTTTGCTTACAGCCAGTTTTGCCAGGAGGTCAACAAACGCCTGGTTGGCTTTCCTGTTTTCGGCCGACAGTCGGGGGACAGTGGCGCGGAAGTCCTCCTTTATAAAAGTAGTGTTCTCGTCCATTTTTCCTGTTAAAAACCCTTTCCCCAGCGGACTATATGGCACGAGGCCAATCCCCAGTTCCTCTAATACGGGCAGTATTTCTGCTTCAGGTTCCCTCCACCAGAGTGAATATTCACTTTGAAGGGCAGTGACAGGCTGCACTGCATTGGCCTTGCGAATAGTTTGGACCCCGGCTTCGGAAAGCCCGAAATGTTTCACTTTGCCTTCTTTAATAAGGTCTTTCACCGTACCTGCCACATCTTCGATGGGCACAGCGGGGTCAACCCGGTGCTGGTAGAACAGGTCTATAGCTTCAACCCTGAGTCTTTTAAGGGAAGCTTCAGCAACCGACCTGATACGTTCGGGACGGCTGTCAAGGGCGGTATCCCCGCCAATGTTAAAGCCGAATTTGGTAGCTATCACTACCTGCCCTTTGAAAGGGGACAGGGCTTCGCCAACGAGTTCTTCGTTGGTGTATGGACCGTAGACTTCCGCAGTATCAAAAAAAGTGATCCCCCTTTCAACGGCTTTTCTTATAAGCGTAATCATCTCCTTTTTATCTGAAACAGTGCCATATCCGAAGCTCATACCCATGCAGCCGAGGCCGAGGGCTGAGACTTCAAGGCCGCTATTACCTAATTTTCTTGTTTTCATCATTACCAGTTTTTTAATAAAGTTCTGCTGCAAAGATCCGGCGAAGCGGGTATATAAAACAACTAAAATCAAACAATAAATTACGAAAATCAAACATGCCTGAACTTCAACGGGCTGATCCCGGCATGCTTTTTAAAAAAATTATTAAAATGAGTCACCTCGGCAAACCCAAGCGCATAGGCAATCTCCGAAACATTCCAGGCGCTGTGTTTCAACAGTATCTTTGATTCCTGCAGTATGCGGCCGGCGATTACAGCCGATGTCGTTTTTTGGGAAGTCTCCTTCACCGCCCTGTTCAGGTGGTTCACATGCACATTCAGCTGGGAGGCAAAGTCCGATGCCGACCTCAACCCTATCGCCTGGTGGTTCTCATCGATCGGGAACTGCCGTTCGAGCAGTTCCAGGAACAAAACGCTTATCCGTTTGTTCGCATTGATCTGTTGCCTGTCAAAGCTCATCGAGGGTTGCATTTTCATTGCAAAATGCAGCAATTCCATCACCAGGGTCCGCAGCACATCGTACTTGTGGATGTAATCGGAATTGATCTCCCCGAACATACGCTCATAGTATACGCTTACCTCCGCCACCTGCCCGTCCGACAGTTCAAACACATGCATTCCCCCGGGCTGGAAGACCCCATACTGTTCAAGGTTCCCATACCCGTGGAAAAAAGTGCTGTTGAACACGCAGAAACAGCCGCTGCGGATGGTTTCGGTATGCTCCCACCAGTACGGAATCATGGGGTTGGAAAATACCAGGGCCTGTTTTTTCACATCTATCACCTTATCGGCATAATGTATCCTGCTTTCGCCCTCCATCAGGGTGATCTTGTAAAAATCGCGACGCTTGTAAGGAACCGGCTTGGCCTTGTCTCCCACGAAAGGTTCCAGCCTGAAAACGTTGAAATGCCCTGAATCGTTTTTTACACCTTCGGGCAACACTTTGGTTTTATCCTTATAGAATACCTCTATGCTTTCAGCATTATCCATGCTGCAAAATTACAAATTTCAAACAAGAAAACATCATGGAATTTTCCAATTCACCCTAAGCGACTCAATTAATTCCTGACTGTAAGCAGGCATATATACTCAATCCTTATTAAAATATTTTTCATTGGTACAATTCATTGTTAAAATCAACCGGCAGTTCGTAAATTTGAATTCCAGATTTATATTAAAATGTTCAATAAATCACAAAAGGAGAAAATTATGACTGATGCATTAAAGAAGGCTTACCCGGCAATGAAGTTGCTGTTGGTTATTGCAGCAATGCTGTGCGGCTGCAAGAAAAGCAGCACGAATCAACAGGCGGCAATCGGTGAAACCTTTCGTTTTGTATGGCTGGCCGACAGCCGCGGAGATTCTAACGCCCACCCGGTGCATACCGAAGCGTTGAACCCCATCATCAGCCAGATCGGTGCCTTGTCGCCCAGGCCGTCCTTTGTGATATTCGGCGGCGACGGAGCCTACAGGGGCTATATCAAACCCGATTACACTTTCCAGGCCTTTAAAGACCTGTTCGCACCTCTGACCTCCAACGGGATACCCCTTTACACCGTCATGGGCAATCATGAGCTTTATTACGAGCATTCCGATTCAGGTTTCATTCTCGCGAACCAGCAACAGTTCCAGCTGGTATTTTCAGAGAACCCCTCCAACGGACCGGCGGGTTATGAGCACCTGGCCTATACACTCAACTCCCCTGGCGGAAGCACTTTTTTCGTGGTCCTGGATGCTTATTACCTTACCCATGACTCTGTCCCTGCAGGTGAAGGAGGTAATATAGCTGCAGCCCAGATGTCATGGTTAAGAACCCAGGTGGCCCAGACAAAGGCGATACACAAATTTCTTTTCATTCATACGCCCTATTACTATATCTCGAACGATCCCCAGGAACCATCCGAAGCAAACGAAACGTACACCAGGCTCTGGGCATTCCTTGATTCAAACAGGTTTGATTGCTGGGTTTGCGGGCATTCGCATCTATTTTCACGTAAGACCATTGACAGCAGCGTCCTGCCGACCCCACAGACCACACCGCCGACTCCAGCCTGGCAGAACAATGTTATTCAGCTTCTCAACGGAACATGCGGCGCCGGACCCGACACACTGAACATAGACCCGGCAATCAAAATCTCATGGAATGTGCACGATAAAGCCAAAACCTATTACTACAGCGTCATAGACATTTCCGGCAACACTGCAACGGTCAAAACTTACGGTGGCTATACCGGGGCCTACAGCCTGGTCGACACTTTCACCATTACCAGGTAGAACACGAAAATAAATTTAACACGGAAATACCCGGGAATTCAGATTCCTTATTTGTAAATTCCTTCCAGGGTTAGCAGGAAAGCATAATTGAGGGCAACATCCTTCAGGTAGTCAAACCGCCCGCCTGACGAACCCCGCTCCCGATTTCTCAGCGAGCAGCGGGGAAATAAGCCGGGAAATCAAAATGTAATTTGCAGCAAAAATAGAACATATTTACTATTTATGCTTTTGAGGTTAAAATCTGCTTCACTGCTTCCGAAACCTCCGTCACGGGCATATTGCACACTTTATCCCGGCAGACGTAGATGCTTGCTTTCCCCCCTGCAAATCTGCCTTTAAGAATGGGCAGTTCCCCCTCTTCCCTTCCCCCGCAAAGGAACACATTAGGTAAATAGTACTGGTCAAACTCCCTGCGATTCGATAAATAATCCTCCCCGGCAATGACAACATCAAAAGGGTCGCTGGCAAACCAAGCCATTAAGATATCCCAGTTTGCATAGTATGCGCCTCCCGGGAACGCATCCTGTTTTACATTGTTAAGCATCCTTTTCGAACGGGCCAGGTAAGCCTCATTAAAAAACAAGCGCCCGAGTACGAATAAATTCTTTGCCATTGCTGAATTTGCCGAAGGAATTACATTATCGGTCATTTCCATTTTTCTCGCTACCAGGGCAGGATCCAAATCAGAAGTGTAAAAAAACATACCGCTGCGCTCATCATAAAAATGAGCCAGGACATAGTTTGTCAACTGCTGAGCTACAACCATCCATTTCTCCTCGAAAGTGGCCTGGTAGAGGCCGATAAACGCATCAATGGTAAAGGCATAATCATCAAGGAAGCCATTGACAGAGGTTCTGCCCTTTATAAAATTCCGGTTCAGGCGATGGTCTTCATGTTTAAGGTTTTGCAGGATGAATTCTGCATTTTTTATTGCTGAAACCAGGAGATCTTCATCGTTGAAAGCCCTGTAAGCATCAATATATCCCTTCAGCATCAAGGCATTCCAGGAAGTAAGGATTTTATCATCGAGGGCCGGACGAAGCCTTGTACTTCGTTCATTCAGCAGGAGTTTCTTTGCTTCCCCAATCCTTTTCATCAGCTTCGCTTCCGGCATACCAAACAGTTCTGCCATTTCTTTGTCTGAGGCCGGTCTGTAAAGAATGTTGTAACCGTTATCCCAGTTGCCGTCTTCAGTAACGCTGAAATAATCAATGATCAGACCGGCCTCCTCATTCAATAAATTCATCAGTTCATCATACTTCCACACATAGAACCGTCCTTCTTCCCCATCGCTGTCGGCATCCAATGAAGAATAAAAAGCGCCTTCGGCGGATGTCAGTTCCCGTTTGATAAATGCAGTGGTTTCATAAGCGACCACTTTGTATTCCGGGTTCTTTGTTGCCTGGAAGGCTTTTGAATAAAGACTTACAAGCTGCGCATTGTCGTACAGCATTTTCTCAAAATGAGGGACTTTCCAGAGCGCATCCGTTGAATAACGGGCGAATCCCCCTCCAAGCTGATCAAAGATTCCGCCCTCAGACATTTTATCCAGGGTAGTGGTCACAGCCAATAAAGCATCGGCATCCCCGCTGAGAAAATGGTATTGCAATAAAAACTCATAGCCCACAGGCAATGGAAACTTCGGGGCGCGATGTAGTCCGCCGTTAATAAAATCAATTCCCCTCTTCCAGTTTGAAAAGATCGAAGCAAGATCATCCATGGTGAATTCAGCTGCCTCCTTATTTTCCCGGATCATCTCACTGCCACTGATTCCCTCGGTCAATGATTTTGCCTGTTGTTCAGCCTCACCGGGATTTTTCCTTACATAATCCAGGACCTGTTCCAGCATAGATAGCCACCTATCTTTCGGGAAATAAGTGCCCCCGTAAACAGGCCTTCCATCAGGCAGGCAAATCACATTCAATGGCCATCCGCCCGATCCGGTAAGCAGCTGCACCGCATTCATATACACCTGGTCCACATCAGGCCTTTCTTCCCTGTCGACTTTCACACAAACGAAGTTATCGTTCATGAAACCGGCTACCGCTTCGTTCCCGAAGCACTCATGCTCCATTACATGGCACCAGTGGCAGGCCGCATAGCCAATGCTCACGAGTAGCAGCTTATTCCCTGTCTTTGCTAAATTGAATGCTTCTTCACCCCAGGGAAACCAGCTTACGGGGTTGTGAGCATGCTGCAGGAGGTACGGACTGCTTTCACTGACCAGGCTGTTAGTAAAACTATACCTTCCGGATGCATCTTCGGATATGCTCATATTTCAGATTTTACAAAAAAAAGCCCATCCATTTAGGCAGGCTTTTCGGGACTGCTAAATTACGTGATTCCAGTAATCTGTTGAATAATATTTCCAAAGTTCAGAAAACCAAACTCAGCAGGCCATGAAACCCCTGGGGCAACAGTTAAACGCCCAAAGGCCCCGATTCAACTGAGAACTGCTACTCCCGCGATCACGACATTTTTCACATCAGCCAAGATGATTTCATGCTGATCTTTTATTACATGGCGATGGTGAATCCCTGATAGCATCGCTGCAAGCCGACATAATAAAGTCAAGGAGAAGAAAATAATCGTCATCGTTGAAATGTCCAATACCAGGTTTCTGCGTCAGTGAATGCAAATCTTATCTACAATTATTTCGCTATCAATCAATATTTTAATTATATATATTCCTTTCTTTTCCGACGACAGGTCAAAATGAACATCACCTTTGAAAGCGTTTTTCAGGATTATTTTCCCCTGGAGATTGCTTATTTCAGCTATTGCAGGCCTGTCCATTGATTTGTTGAATGATACCGTTATCTGTCCGCTTGTTGGGTTCGGGAAGATTTTTATTCCATTCTTCCCCTTGCCTGTTTCATCGATCAGGGAAGGCTCCTCGACACTAAGCCGGAATGTCGAAGATGCTGATGCCCCTGCAGTATCGGTGGCAGTTACCTTTATGTACATTACCTCCAGGCTGTCGGGGGTCCCGGTAAAAACCATACCTGCCGGGTCGAAGGAAAGCCATGAGGGCAAAGGGTTTCCGTTGCTGAGTTCGGCACTGAAACTGAGGGTGTTGTAGCCATCATCATCGATAAAAGTGGTATCCGGAACGATATAGGTGAACGGCTGCAGGCGGACGGCTGCCTGATTCGGGATGGGGTTTTTAACATAAGGGATGTAATTGGTGTATTTGAGGCTGTCGATAAAACCAGATCCGACCCAGTAAATATCGTTGTGTGACACATAGGTCATGTACAAATTATCGTCGGTGATTTCACTTCCGCATTCATTTGTTGAGGTATTTATGATATTTCCAAGGTTCTTCGGATTGGTCCAGGAGCCGTCAGTTTTTTTGTAGGAAATATACAGATCAGTACCCCCGTAACCTCCGGGCCGGGAAGAATTGAAAATAAAATAGCTTTCATCAGGCGCTACATAAGGATTACCCCATGCCATATTCGCATCGTTGAACATGGAAGGCAGGATGGTTCTGGGCTGGTAAGCGCCGTTCTGAAATTTCGAATAACAAATCTTGCCCGCTGAGTTTTCAAAATAAATTGAACTGTCGGCAACAACGCAGGGGTGATACTCATCCTGGGTTGTGTTCAGTGGAGTTCCAAGGTTAATCGGCTCTCCCCATACCGAACCGGTTTTTACACTATAGCACAGATCCGCCCCTCCAACGGGATTGGGTGGATTGTAAGCATAATAATATACTCTTTGTCCGCCGGGCGAATAAATCGCCTCATCGGCCGATCTGCTTACCGAGAATGAAACGGTATCCGGGCCTGTCCAGTGGTTATTTACATATTTCATAATCATGGTGCGCTTATTTGGCCAGTTTCCTAATGCGAATAGCATTTCATCCCCGGCCGGGGAAATGGAAATGCCATATTCAGCTCTTCCGGGTAAGGATATAATTCCCGGGGCAAAGACATGGGGTGTATTACCCGGAGGAGTTTGTCCAAGATATAAACTGTCGGCAGGTATCGTCTGGCCGAAGCCGGAGACAGCTAAAACCGAAATTAAAATTACAAGTTTTAATGTTTTCATATACGTATGGTTTAATGTGATGAAATTTTCAATTTAATCAGCGGGATGAGCTGATGTTTTCTGGCTTTATACCCCTGGCTTAATCCTTTAAATGAAACAGATTCTCCTGATAATAATTTCATTATCAACTGTTAGTTTTATGATGTACATTCCCTTAGGTTTATCAGCCAGATCAATGCTGATTTCATTGGTGAAATTATTTTTCATTACCAGCTGTCCTGCCATATTGAGTATTTCAAAGCTTGCTGTTTTGCCGGGCAATGGATCAAGTGATATGCGAATTCTTCCTGATGATGGATTAGGAAATATTTTAACACCCTGCTTATCATTCTCATTTTTCGCTGTTGACTCTTTTATTGCCAGCTTGAACGATGTTGCAACACTAACATTGGTGTTGTCAGTAGCTGTAACTTTTAGATTCAGGGTGCCGACCATCTTTGGTGTGCCCGAGAAGCTGCGGCTTACCGGGTCGAAGGCAAGCCAGGCGGGAAGACTGTCCCCGCTCAGGAGTTTCGCCGTGTAGGTCAGCGTGTTGTTCCCATCGTCATCAACAAATGTGCTGTCGGGGATGGTATAATTGAACAACTTCCCGACTGTATCAGCCTGGTCTCCCGGTTTATTTTTCAGGTAAGGAATGAAATTAGCATTCCTCAGACTGTCAATCAGGTTATCTGCGGAGTTATTTAATGGCAGACCTAAACTTGAGGTGGTGGTATCTCCCCCGTTAATTTTCAACCTGCAACAGTCGTTGGCACCCAACCCTGCTCCCGAACTAGTGGAAATATAGTAATTTCCCAAAGCGGTCCTCTGACAATAATGGGCTGAATTAAATGAGGGCAGTATCCTTTTCGGGGCGCCCCTGTACTGGCCGTTTCTTACCGAAATAAATGTTTCATAAGCACTGCTGGCGTTTTGAAAAAACATGGTATCGCCGGTAAACGATAATCCTGCTGCCAGGTAACCTTCAAACAGATTTGAAGGACCTGTCCACCGGCCCCCTGAATATTTGTACATTTTAATCTTCGGAGTATTGATGGGATAATACCCTTTTACTTCCGAATAATAGATTTCGTCACCCCCATTGGAAATTGCGATCCTTTCTGCCGCAAAAAAACCAGAGTCGACGGGGAGGGTAAATATTTTCGGATTATTTCCCGGAGGAGTCTGCCCGAGGTATAAACTGTCGGGCGGAATGGACTGTGAGTGCAAACGGATGCAGCAAATTATCAGTAGGACTGAAATGAGTACTGATGTTTTCATGGCATTGATTTTTGCCACAAAATAAGCCTGAATTTTACCCGTAATCGACCTGTTGCGTGTTGGAGGACTATTTTTTCCTGTGTTATCTCTATTGTGCCTGATTTTACCTGCAGAAGTTGTTTGGCCAACAACTGTGGTTGCATAATGGTTCGACCAGGCAGGAAAGTATGCAATTGAACATATAGCAGTATTCATCCTTTCGAAAGCGTTAAGCCGATACCCGGTCAGCCTTACCGGAATATTTCATGGATTCATCGAATTGATTTCGGTTCATTGCCGTGTAAGTGGAATTTGGCTTAAAATAAGCGAGGGTATTTGAATCCCTAAACATGTAAAATCCGGCATAAGTTATACGCTAAAAAGAAAACATAATGGCAATTTATATTTACAGTATTGCAATACTGGGCATGTTCATGACCCTGGTATTGTTCTGTTTCTTTTTAATAACCCTCAAGGGAAATAAAACCGGGAACAGGATACTGGCAACACTCATTCTCGTTTTCGGGTTCCAGATCTTTATTGCACTGATTGGGGCAATTATGGATACCAGTATTTTATCAAATCCCATCTGTACATTTACGCATTAAAACTCAGTTGTTTCACTACAGGTCCACTGATCTTTTACTACCTCAGATCCATTCTGAATAACAACAAGCCGGTCAATATTAATCCCGTCCATTTCGTTCCGTTTTTTTGCAGTCTGCTATTCTTCGGCTACCACAACTTTGACATCCATGTAATCGCAAGAACAATTGTATTCATCAATTTTCTTTGCCTTCTGCAAAATCTTGCATACATCCTGTACTCAATATATTATATCAGGAAATGCAATGTCCCTTTTAAATCCTTGTTTGGAGGTTTCACAGGCAATTCATTAATGAACTGGATGCAGATCGTGTTGCTGGGATATGTAACCACCTGGATAGTCCAGTTGAATTCTCTCTCGGTTTACGTCATTTTAAAACAAGCCAGCTGGTGCGCCTACACGAGCAGCATTTTGACCTTAATAATCCTCATTTTCACTTTGCTGATCATCTTCCTGTTGCTATTGAAGCCCGACATTTATTATTCAATTAAATATAAGGGCAATAAGCTGGATGAATCATCAAAAAGTGAATATCTGCAAAGGCTTGATGATTATTTAAAACATAAAAAGCAATACCAATAATGCGCTTCTTTTTGTCTTCCGGCAAATTCGTATTCTGGTATTTCTTTTCCCAGGAAAACAATTCAGGTTTGATAAGTGCCACGTAAACCAGGAAATTGAAGAACAGGAAACCGGCAATAAAATACAAACTGGTTGTGAACGGGCATAATCTATACCGTCTCCAGATATCCATAAACAGGAAAGTGTTGAATTTTAAAACCCAGAGTGAGATGAACCCCGCAAGCAAAAAGCAATACAGGGTTTTAAAATCCTGCGATTGATCCATATATTTCCGGTACAGTCCGATATTCCTGAAAATTGCAAGTGCCGTCAATATAATATATACCAGACTATGGACCAGGATCAGTGCGCTGGCATAAAACTTAAACCGGGAATACCAAAACAGATAATTCGGGTCAATGGCTATTCTGACCGACATGTAGAGAATCATCAGGAAAAACGGAGAGAAATGAAGGAATTCCCAACGGCCTGATTTAATACTGATTATTGACCTGGAATAAAACCACAACAAGGGGCCGAAAAGGAATGCGAATTGATTACATACAGCCGGGAACAGGTTATATTTTACCAGGATCTCATCCGGGAAATAAGACATAAAAACAATCGCACAGATCTGCATTGAATATACCAGCAAAATCAGTGACAATAATATATTGCTCCTGTTCCTGTTCTTCGGGGAGTTAAAAAACAGCATCAGTAAAAGTGTTTGAAAAACAGCTAAAACGCCTGCAATCTCAAGTATGAACATCATAAGGACTAATATTAGCTGTAAATACCAGGATCAGCCGATGGCCTTCGACCTGTATTCTATAGGGGTGAGGTTGGTGAACAATTTGAACTGGTTATTGAAAGCGCTTTTTGAATTGAACCCAACCTGGTAGAGGATCTCCAGTATAGTGAGGTTGCTGTGTTTCTCATCGGCCAGTATCTTCATACTTTCCCTGATACGGTATTCAAGGATATAGCTTTTGAAATTCTTTTTATAGGTCTCGTTGATGATCTGGGAAAGTATCCTGGGGTTCACCGAAATAGCATTTGCAAGGGATTCGAGGGTAATGTCGGGGTTAAGGAAGGGCTTGTCAGCCTGCATGTAGGAATTCAGTTTAAACAGGTAATCCGATTTATCGTCTGCATTAAGTTTATTGTTTTTATATTTCGCAATGACATAATACACATCTGGCTTCATCAGGAGAAAGAACATAACGGTATTGATGAAAAGGAATGCCGTTAGTGCATAAATACTCGCTGTATAAGCGCACCAGCCTGGCCTTTTCACGATCATGTAAATAGCGAAGGAATTCAAATTAACAATCCAGATGAGGATGAACCCCACCAGCAGGATCTGCAGCCAGGGGTGGTTTGCCGAGATCAGAATATTCTTGTAAAATCCCCTGAAACTGATAGTGGTTGTTTTCATGCTCATGAGTGTGAGCAAGATATAAACAAGGTTTTGAGCAAGGATCAGAATGGTGCAACTGAGATCGGCGGCAGATTCCCATATGATAAACTCATTCACCTGACTGTAGAAAAACAGGAGGATAATGACAGCTGCGACGAATGGCAGAAAATGGAGCAGCGAGCGGGAGTCTGCAAAATCCGGCTTTTTCAGGAAGGAATTGACATAGAAGTAGATGAGGGGACCGATGAGCAGGGAAGTCTGCCTGAGCAGGAAAAGTAGCTTATGCCATTCCATGAAATACATGAAAGCAAAGGTGCTTGTGGCAAACGAGTAGAAGATCTGCAGGGCAAAGATCAGCAGAAGGCATGCCAGCAATTTATTTTCAAGGACAAATCCGCGTTTGTTAATAAAGAAAAACACAGACAGGATCATCGTTATGAACACACTGATGATTGTGAGCAGGGTAAAGAAATTCAGAGCCATTGTATAAATCTGTTAACTGACTACAAAATTATTCCTCCATTCTTACAGGAAAAAATCAAATCGGTCAATCACTGAAAACTTCCGGTAAGCGGGTTTTACCGAAAAATGAAGCGGTCAGACAGATCTTGAATTGATGATCAGCATATTAACATTGTCAACCACATTCAGTTTGTCCCCTGTATTGTTTGCAGAGATCTTCAACAGCGTAAATGAACGGTCCTGTTGCAATAGAATAATATTTCCTACCTTCGGGAGACCAAACTCAGCAGGCCATGAAAACCCTTTACCTCATTATTTTTATGTTTCTGTGGATGCCGGTCTTCGCCCAGATCGACTATCCCTTCGATGAATCCAATGAAGCCGAAGCCACTGGTATAAAGGCAGCCCCGATCCAGGAAGTATTCAGGCAAAACTGGGATTCGTGGGGCAAGGGACATCCGCGCATCAGCCAGGAAGAACTTATCGCATGCCTTAAGAATCCTGATTACGGTGCAGAACCTTCGGCTGCATTGGTGGCTCTTCTCAAGTCAATGAAAGCCGGTAAAATCGGCGATGTCAGCCTTGACGAGGCCGTAAGCCGGAGCAAGGGGAAAATGACATCCGCCTACATGAAAAACATTAAAAAGATCCAGGGCATCAACCGGCAGCTATTTGCCAACGGCAGTCCAACCTTCAACCTGATGCAGCAGGGGCCGGCAGGCGACTGTTACTTTTTTTCCGGCACAGGCTGGATAGTGACATACCGCATCGAAGAGATATCACGTTGCATCAAAACCATGGGAAAGGAGAAATATGGAGTGAAATTTCCCGGGTCGCTCCCGGTAATTGTGACGGTCCCAACCGATGCAGAGATGGCTTATAACGATTCCCCGTCCACCCTCTCCGACGGGATATGGATGCCCGTGCTTGAGAAAGCGCTTGGGGTTGTCGAGGGAATGACCAATCAAAAGCGCGGCGAGATCCCCGATCCCACCGCCCGAATAGATCTTGGCGGAAGCGGGGTTACCGATGTAAAACTGTGGACCGGCCACGAGGTTATCGACTACAAGTTCGGGGTGAATGCCGGCCGCCGCGAGGTAAGGGATGCCCTGATCCGTATGAGGGAGCATCGGCTGATGGCCCAGGCTTCGGTCCCCAAGGATCCCAAAGGCAAGCTTCCCTCACATCATGTGTACGCTATCATGGATTTTGATCCGAAGACTGATATGCTCACCGTTTGGAACCCCTGGGGCACCAGCTGGAAGCCCAAGGGCCCCGATTCGCCTGAGAACGGCTACACCCGCGACCACGGCATCTTCCATATCAGCCTCGATGATTTCATGCTGATCTTTTACTACATGGCGGTGGAGAATCCCTGAGGCCACGATTAAATTATTCTGAAGAATGACTGGTTAATGACCGGGGTTCAACACATTTTTGTTTCATAAATTTTCAAGCCCGAAATCCCGGAAAGCAAATTGTTATTTGGATTATGTCTAACTTTGTATAATAAAAATAATCAATTTAAAATGAACACATTAAAACATAATACATTAATCATGCTGCTGTTGTTGTTTACAATGGCAGCATTCACGGTCAGCTGCAACCGAACACAGCAGGAAACAGCACAGACCAGAACAGCTTTCAAAGGCGATATCAAGCTCGATGTCCGTGATTCGAAAGCCGACTGGGCGCCATATATTCGAAAAAAAGCCCCTGAAGGGTCGCCAAATATCCTCTTCATCCTCTATGATGACACCGGTTTGGGCGCATGGTCACCTTATGGCGGAAGGATCAATATGCCGACCCTGGATAAACTTGCAGCTGACGGGTTAACCTATACGCAATGGCATACCGTTGCACTTTGCTCCCCCACCCGATCCTGCATCAACACCGGCCGCAACCACAACCTCAATGGCATGGGAGCGATTACCGAGGGCTCGAACGGATTTCCCGGGTACTGTTGCCAGTTGCCGCCCCAGGCTGCTACCATGGCGCAGATCCTGAATGATAACGGGTGGAGCACCTTCTGGTTAGGCAAGGACCATAACGTTCCGGAAACCGATCTTTCGGCCGGTGCAAATAAAAGCCAATGGCCTCTGCAGCAAGGCTATGACCGTTTTTATGGGTTTATCGGGGGTGAAACGAACCAGTTCTATCCCGACCTCACCGAAGACAATCATGCCATTGAACAGCCATACTCACCGGAACAAGGGTACCACCTGTCAAAGGACCTTGCCGACCAGGCTATCAGGATGATAGCTGACCAGAAATCGGCCAACCCCTCAAAACCCTGGTTCATGTGGTATTGCCCGGGAGCGAACCATGCCCCCCACCAGGCACCCGGAGATTACATTGCCAAATACAAAGGCAAATTTGACGACGGCTACGATGCCTACCGCAAATGGCTGTTGCCCCGCATGATTGCAAAAGGGATAATGCCCAAGGACACCAAACTTACCGACTTCAACCCCATGCCGAAAGACCAGGCAAACCCTGCAGATTACGTACGTCCATGGGAAACACTGAACCCCGACGAAAAGAAGCTGTTCTCGCGTTTATGTGAAGTTTACGCCGGGTTTTCGGAATACACCGACGTGCAGATCGGAAGGGTCATCGATTACCTGAAGGAGACCGGGCAGTATGATAATACCGTCATTTTTTACGCAGCCGATAACGGGGCATCGGGAGAAGGGACTCCGAACGGTTCAGTCAATGAAAACAAATTCTTCAACGGCTTCCCCGATGACCTTTCAGAGAACATGAAGCTGATCAATGAGCTGGGCGGACCGAATACCTACGAGCATTACCCGACAGGCTGGGCGGCAGCATTTTCAACCCCGTTCAAGATGTTCAAGCGATATTCGAATTATTCAGGCGGCACGGCAGACCCCCTCGTGATCAGCTGGCCAAAAGGCATCAAGGCAAGAGGCGAGATTCGCAACCAGTACCATCATGCAGTGGATATTGTACCAACCGTGCTTGAAATCTGCGGACTGGAAATGCCCAAAGTTTACCGGGGCATTGAACAATACCCCTTATCGGGAGTTTCGATGAAATACACTTTCGATGCCAAACCCGACGATCCTACCCATAAACATGTGCAGTACTACACCATGCTTGGCACCCGCGCCATCTGGCAGGATGGCTGGAAAGCCGTGGCAGTGCATGCGCCGCTTACAGGCAAGGGTCATTTTGACCAGGATAAGTGGGAACTTTACCATACCGACGTGGACCGTTCCGAGTCCAATGACCTGGCGAAGGAAAATCCTGAAAAGCTGGAAGCCTTGAAGAAACTCTACCTCGAGGAGGCGAACAAGAACTTTGCATTACCGCTGGATGACCGTTCTGCAACGGATATTTTAACCCTGGAGAGGCCCACCGAAGAAAAACCAAGGGACGTCTACACCTATTATCCCCATACCAGTGCAGTACCCGAAGCCGTTGCGGTCAGCATCAGGGGCAAATCATACAAGATCCTGGCCAATGTTGACATCACCGATGCCAACGCCAGCGGTGTGATCTTTGCCCACGGTTCCCGTTTCGGAGGACACAGCCTGTTCATTAAAGACCATAAATTGTACTACGTTTATAATTTCCTCGGCATTACCGAACAGCAGCTGGTGTCCGCTGCAATCAAGCCCGGCAAATATACCTTCGGAATGGAGTTCACCAAGGAAAAAACCGGCCAGCACGGGGAGTCATTGGGGACAGCTAAACTGTACATCAACGACAAAGAAGTTGCAACCTCAACCCTGACGGTGCAGGTAGGCAAATTCACTCTTGTAGGCGACGGTCTCTGCGTAGGTTTTGACAGCGGCGACCCTGTAAGCAAGCTGTATAAATCACCCGGTGAATTCAAAGGAGGCAGCATTGCCTTCGTCAAAGTAAGCACCGGCAAAGAGAAATACAGCGAAATGGCAGCAGATGCAGCCAGGGCTTTTGCGGAGGAATAAGCTTATCCGCCTTTTATCCGTGAAAAAATCGAATCGGTCAATCCTTTAACATTTCCGGTGAGCGGGTTTCACCGGGAAATGATGACGGCAGGCAAATATAAAGCTGACAATCTGCGTACTATGAATTGGGCATGTAGCTCAGTCTCACCATCAAGGGTTAATCACATTCTGTATCATGCATCAGCGCGAAGCGCCCAAGCTGCATCCTACTCCACCACGAGGCTTACCTTTACCCTCCCGGTAAGCACAAAATACGCCTTCACCGAGGCCGGTGTGATCCGGATCTGATCGGGTTCCAGGCGGTCCACCTGTCCGTTGATTTTGAAGTTTTCGACCGAACGGTTTTCGCGAAGGGAAGCAGCCACGGCGGCGCGGGCCGAACGCAGCTGTTCGCCTACCGGGAAGACCAGCCTGGAGCGGAGTTTCTGCACCAGGGGCGAGTGAAACAGCCAGGAGGCCGTCTTCACGGCCACATTCTTCGTGGCAACCGAGAAATCGAGACCGGAAAGTTCGATCGACAGTGAATCCTTGTTGAACTCAGGCGTCCCTGCCAGGAAGATCGTGCCTTTCACCGTTCCTTCCACAGGGAGCTCCACGATGAGCTTATCCCCCTGCCCGTAGATGGTGATATCCCTGACGATCACCTTGTAACGCCCGTAACTCATGGTATACCCACGCATAGTCGTCCGCGCGAGCGAATTGATATACGAAAGAGGAATATCGAGGCTGAGGTTGATATTGAACTGTTCGGGGAGGGCCGATGTGAGTTTGAGAGGCGGAAGCTCAGGGTTCACGGTACAGGCAGGTTCCCGCCCGTAATACAGCTCGACCAGCGCCTTAAGCCCCAGCGAAGAGATCATGTTCCCGCCTTTCCCCTGTATAGGCACCGAACTCAGCTGGGAGGGGCTCAGTTTAAGCCAGAGCGAATCGCCCGGCGAGATCAGGACAGGCTTCTGCATGGCAGTCCAGGCATCGCCCACGATCTTCCGCAGATCCACCGCCGACTTCACCGACTTATCTATTCCTTTCGCAATATCCCCCAGGCTCCCCTTCAGCAGGATGTCGGAAATCAGCGGCAGAGGCAGGTCGAAGCCCGCGAAAGAAACCGTTGGCGTTTTGATCCAGTCATAGCCATCGGGCAGAGTGGTAGTTGAAAGGCTCCAGTCCCTGTTGATGTTCAGCTTCGTTTTGAACTTCAGGGCCACCGCAGCATCCGCATCTTTAATGTCGCCGAGGTTCACTCCAAGCAACTGCACGCCGATCCGTTTTCGCAGGTAGATCTTCAGAGGCACGCGGTAGGTCATGAAATTATTTTCGAAACCCACATCGATACTATCCATTTTCGAAGCAAACAGCATCAGGTTATCCCTGTCGTTATCGTCGAAGCTCGTATCGGCATACAGCTGGCCCGTAAGCCGCTTATTCACCAGCTTTTTCAGCTGCACCTTATTCACCTCCAGGGGAATATTGATATTTGAATACTGCGGATGATATTCCGGCGCATCATAGCGCTCGGCCGGTTTCTCGACCCTGATCGTGCGGCAGGCGGAGGTTGCCAGCAGAAGGAGGAGGGCCGGCAATAGGCATTTCCAAAAGAACTTATTCAACATCGGGTTCTTATTGAGGAGTATAACGAGCATAATATTAACGCCGAAAATTACGAAAATCACATCTTACCCTGCCAATAAAGTAAACCATTATTGACTGCGGATGAGGGAGGGACGACTTTTCATAGCCAAGACAAGTGGTTTTACCATTTAAATTGATGCAATATTTTAAATAAATTGTACATTTTGTATAATTTTTTAGTATCTTTGTCCTGAATGTTGTAATCATGAAAGTTTCCTTGTTAAATTTCACAAGCGGACAGACTGTAAGTGCCAGC
>Ga0316226_1000668_pt1 | contig 43378 bp, 40 predicted proteins | sample TBH18017metaG_FD_206009 | JGI IMG/M metagenome (GOLD analysis project Ga0316226, IMG submission 206009) | Freshwater microbial communities from Trout Bog Lake, Wisconsin, USA - TBH18017 | ecosystem: Environmental > Aquatic > Freshwater > Lake > Hypolimnion/Profundal zone | place: USA: Wisconsin...
TCATAGAAGTCATTTTCAAGGGGATGAGTTGATCTGTTATTCGATGTTTAAGGGGTTTACCAAAAGAAAAGGCTGTCATCACTGACAGCCTGGAGTTGGAATTTATCGATACTGGATGTTTATTTGTGTTTTTCATATTTCTTCTGGAGTTCCATGCCCTGGTGCTGTCGGTAACTTGGACCACGTATTTCGATTTTTACGGCCGTGTGAAAGATGCGATCCAGGATCGCACGGGTAGAGATGGGATCGCCCAGGTACTCAGCCCAATCCTTCTCTTCGACATTGGTGGTAAAAATAAGCGGTCGGTTTACCTGGTAGCGTTCATCCACAACCTTGAACAGCAGATGGGCTTCTTTGGTCACCTGTAGTTCCAGCCGGTCATGTCCCATTTCATCGATGATCAGCAGATCGGGATTGACGTATTTGCGAATACGTTTGAGCAGGTTTTTTTCAAACACCCCGCCGTTCAGATCACCAATCAGGGCAGCACAGGTTGTATATAATACTTTGTATCCCTGTTCGCAGGCCATTAAGCCCAAGGACTGCGCCAGATGGGACTTTCCTACACCGCAATCCCCGATCAGCAAGAGAGATTCCTGGTGTTTCATAAACTCCATGGTGGATAGATCCATCACCAGGGATTTGCGTAATTTGGGCTGAAAGCTAAAGTCAAAGTCCGAGAGCAGTTTGTAGGGCTTGGGCAGACGGCTTTCCCGGATGCGGTAGCGGATACCACATTCCCTCTTCAGTACAACTTCATCGCGCAAGATCATTTCTAAAAAATCAAGTAATCCCAGTTGTTTTTCATGAGCTCGTTTGATGAGTTCAGTGTGCTTTTGAGCGAGGTTCTTTAATCCCAGGTACTCACACATCTGGGCGATGGTTACGGGTTTAGGCTTCATCATCAGGAGATTGATCAAACAATGTTTTTATGGCATCCCGGCCCTGGGCATGGTTCTTAAGAAAGCTTTCGATCGTTTTGATGTCATAGACTCCATGTTCCATGGCCCGGCTTACCGCCTTGAGGATATCCTCAGTAAAATAGTGAACTTTTAAAGCCAGCAGGGCATTAAGGGCTGGGGTGGGATCCTTTTTCTGGTGCGAGAGCTGTTGTCCGTACCTTTCCATGACTTCTCCCATAGCCGACAAGCGTTGTTTTACCTCGGATAGCTTGAGAATCCTGGGGTGTATATAGGTGGGTGGCATCCCAATGTAACGGGTGGTGGCACCCTTTTCGGCCAGGGGATGAGCGATGAGGAGCTTAAAATCGTGAGAGTAAATGATGACCTGATCGCTGGTCACTCTCAGAGGACAACTCTTGAACAGGTAATCCCCCGGAACAAAATAATAATATCCCTGGTAGCCTACGCAGGACTGCTGGTTAACGACCCGGTAAACAATCAGCGAGGTATCGTAATGGGCCCTGGGTAGTGGTACCAGACAAGGGATCTCTTCAACAAACATATCAATGGGCCTGCGACGGGTGGTTCGGTGCACTCTTGTGTCGTTCACCTGGGTGAGCCAGCTTTTTAATTGTTCTTTCAGATCATTCTTATCTCTGAAGCGCCGGCCATTGAGGAAGTTTGTTTCCAGGTAATAAAACGGACGTTCTATTTTTAAGTTTTCTGTCGGCCTTGCAGGATGGATCGTCAGGGGTCTGAAGCCATAATGCGAAGCGAACCCCAGGTAATGCCGGTTAAAGATAGGCTCCCCGCATTCCCAGCGATCCACACACGCCTTCTGGTTATCACTCTTGATCTCGCGGGGAACCCCGTCAAAATACATAAAAGCGTTAACCAGACATTCCATCAGGGTACGCTGCGTTTTATCTTCCACTACCTCGATCCACTGCCGGCGGCTGTAGGCAAGGATGTAACTGAACAGGATCACTTTATGCTCCCGGCCTTCGGACGAAGTGAACTCAATCATGTACTCGCTCCAGTCATGCGCCGCCCGTTGCCCTGCAGCGGTCTCCACGCATCGGATCACCCCAGGGGTTTTGGATGCCCGTATTTTACTCACGTAAACCTCCACCATGGTGATCTTCCCGCCATAACCCTGTTCAAGGATCTGTTCATAGATCCGCTGCACGGTAATATGCTTAAACTTCAATAACGCTTCCTGGATCTGCTCTTTATAGGGATCCAGTTTCGTAGGGTAAACCCTGGGCGGTTTCGGGGGATGTATCCCTTCACTTCGCCGGCGTTCATTCTCGGCCAGGATCCTTATCACCCGCTCGCGCCCACAATGATATTCCCGCCCCAGGCGCCGGATAGACCAACCCTGGAGGCGATGATAAATCACACTGTTTTCAAAAGCTTCATCTTTCATACGATGTCAGGGTTTGGTGAATGATCTCGGTTAATCGCTGCATCGGGGCCACTAAGTCAACAATGGGCGGGAGCACCATGGCTTTTTGCTCAGGGGGTAACTGCCGGGTATGTTCACTTTGCAACACCCCGCCCAGGATGTTCACCTGTAAGCGAAGCAATTCCCGGGCTTTCAACAGCCGGTTCCCGTGATCGGATAACCTGCCGTCATGGATCTTGTCCCCTTGCAAGACAGAGCGGATCACTTCACGCACATGACCGTATACATAAGCCTCACCTTCGCTGTCCGGGGAGTTTAACAACTTCTCCACCACGATGGCACATTCCCGGCTGGTTAGACCCTCCTGGATGACCACCTCCAGAACTCGCTGCTGGTTGCCACGTGGCAATTTGACCAGTTCCCTGCCGTGGCTCACCGTGATCTCTCCCATACGCAGGGCATCCTGAACCTTTGGCAGCAGCTTCTCGATCATACTTAAACGACGGCATACCCAGCTATGGCTTTGTCTGAGGGCCTTAGCCACTTCCCTCTGGCACATGGAGTGGTCATGGATCAAACTGTGTACAATGAGCCCCTGCTCGTACATCGTTAAACTGCTGCTATGGCGGTTGTAATGAAGGATCATGGCCTTGGCCATGGCCACATCCACCTCGAAGACCAATGATTGCAGCTCTGCCAGGCCAAGTTCCAGGGCCGAGCGATACCGTTTGATCCCATCAATGATATGATAACCCTGGTCGTTCTTCAGTAAGATCAGCGGTTGAAGCTGTCCGGTGGATCGCATCGAGGTCGTCATGTTTTTTACCGCTTCGGGTTGGATCAGCCGAAATTCGTTCGACCACTCCCGGATTTCTTCCGTTTTTACCATGATTGGGTCCATGGGTGTAATGTTTTGCCAAAAGTATTCCATCACTTCCCACGGCGCAATCGCGTCCGGATTTACAATACGCGTACAAACATGGGTTTAGCCTCTGTAACTGTCATCATGTGAAGGTGTTCCATCATTAACGTGTCCGGATTTACAATCTTTTGGTAATCCACCGCGATCATCGCGTAAACCTGTTCATTATCTGGTCGTTGTGGCATGAACGCGTCCGGATTTACAATCTTTGGTTCAGAGGACGTTTTACTGTGTTTTTTAGCATTCCTCAGCCTTTGCCTGAGCCTGTTTTCTAACACATACCCGGGATGAGACTCCCGGTAGGAACTCTGGTATTGGGAACCAAGAAATGGATTGCCCTCATCAGACTTCATGGTTTGCTTCCGATCCCTGACACGCTGAAGTTTCTGGCTGCGGAAGAATCCATTGGTCTTGTACTTGTGCCGGTCAAAACGAAGTTTACGAGCCGACTGGCAGGCTTTGCCCGCGCAATAATGCTGGGTGAGATGCTTGAGCTTTTTGTTGGCCAGGATAGTTCGACCGCAATGTCGGCATACCAGGGTTCGCATAGACGTGCTTTTTTACGTCTACGTATTTCCCCGATTTTGGTGGCATCATTCTATGTCAGGAAATGGCACTGGTTTGGTTCAGGCCTAAAACAATGCGGACATACATCGGGATCATACCCGAGATGCTCCCGGCATAATTGCTTCCAATCCTTGTGTTTACTGTCTTGCCTGACTTGAATCCCATGATACTGTTGTAATTGTCGTAATTGCGGACGGTTTTTTGATGCCAGCAGGCCATAGTGACGGATGCGGACATTGTATTACAAAGGCAATTGATTTAAGTTATTCTGGAATGATATTATTTGGGAATCCCCGCTATTATCACCGATTTGGATTTAGGAATGCCGCAGAATTTCATATAACAACAAAGGATTAAATTTCAATCCATTTATGGCTATTGAACTTCAAAAAAATGGATTAGTAAAAATACAAGGGAAATTTTTCGAGGATGAAGCTTTTTCTGTGGCAGAAAGTGAATTGAGTGAATTTGAAAGACAATTCCCTTATCGGGAAAAACATATTACATCAACTCAATTGAAAAATTAAGACAACATTGCCTGACTTGTCGCTAACCGCAACAAAGCCTTCGGCAATGTTGCTATGTCAAGGTTTCACTTTTGCTGTGTTTAGCAATCGAACGTCAGGCACCTATATGACTTGAAACAAAAATGATTAATTTCAATGCGAATATCAGGATTTACATTATATGTATTCTCATAAAACAATATGGATAAGTTGTTTACGCTTGACCACATACTGATTTGGGTTGAGAAAGATGCACCGGAGATTGAGTGCTTCAAAGAAAATGGTTTTACCAGTATAATCTCCGGATCACTTTCTCAGCAAGGAACTTCAGGGAAATACCTTTTCTTTTTGAATTTTTATATGTATCCGCCCTACCAACCCCATCTTTCCAAACAGGTGTAGCTGATTTACCTTTGCGGCAAAAATCAGGGTATCATGAAAACACCGAAGGCTGCAGCAATGTTTGTCAAAGTTGATGAATGGAAGAAAAGTGGGCAATCGCTACGGGAGTTCGCCTCAACCATGGGGCTTTCCAAAAGTGCATTCGAGTATTGGGTTCGCAAGAAGCGGCAATCCTCGGGCAATTCGCCTTCTTTTGTGGAGTTGTCTCCCTTGGTCAAACCCAAGGTGAGTATTGAAGCCTCTACAAAACATCCGGTTGTTGATGCCCCGGCACAACTGGTTTTCACTTTCCCGGGTGGCATGTGTATAAAGGTGTACGTTTAGATGCTTGGGCTAAGCGCCAACCTGCGCTATTTTCTGTGCTGCCAGTCCACGGATATGCGCAATGGCTTCGATGGTTTGGCTGGGATTGTGCGGAATTATCTGATGAAAGACCCTGTTTCTGGTGATGTTTTCATCTTTTTGAACAAGACCCGCACACACATTAAGCTCCTTTATTGGGATGGCGACGGGTTCGCTCTTTATTATAAACGCTTGGAAAGGGGCAGATATGATCGGTGTACAGCGGTTAATGAGCTATCCAAAGAGATGAAGAGGGAAGAGCTTTTGATGCTTTTAGAAGGTTTGTCTTATGGCGACATGCGTCGAAAAAAGCGATTTAAATTTGGGTAATTTATTTGCATTTATATTTTCTGAAGCCCTTGTTAATTCAGGGTTTATGAGTATATTTGATGCATGGAAGGGCAGCAATTACCAAAAGATTTTACAACAGAAACATTAGCAAAAAGAGTATTGTTTTTGGAAGCTGCACTTGCCACAAAAGACGCAGTCATTTCTGAAAAAGATGTTGTCATTTCTGATAAGAGCGCTGACCTGTTAAGACTATCTGCCGAACTTGCAGCCGAGAAGTTCAAATATGCCCAGCTTCAGCGTATGATCTTCGGATCGAAAAGGGAACGATTCATTTCATCAACCTTTCCCGAACAGCTTAAATTTGAGTTTGAGCCAAAAGCGTTAGAGATTGAACAAGCAGTACAAGCCGAGCGTGAGACCATCAGAATAGAGTACGAACGTAAAAAGGTTAAAAAAGCGCACCCGGGCCGTTTGGCGTTACCATCTAATTTACCAGTGGTTGAAACCATTGTTGAGCCAATTGAAGATACCACCGGGATGGTGTGCATTGGCCAGGAGGTAACCGATGAACTGGATTATACACCGGCAGAACTGCACGTAAATCGCACCATCCGTCCAAAATACATCAGCAAAGAAGATGAACTGGGTAACCAAAAGCAAGTCATTGCCCAGTTAAATCGGCCCATTAACAAATGCATTGCCAGTGCCGCGCTCTTGTCAATGATCTTTACCGACAAATTCATATATCATCTGCCTTATTATCGGATTCAACAGCGCATAAGCCAGATGGGGGTTACAATACCTACAAGCACGTTCGAGTCATGGGCCAAACTTGGCGCCCAACACATCAAACCCCTGTTCGCTGTTCATCGCCTGTATGTTTTTAGCGAAACATACCAGCAGATTGATGAATCTCCAATAAAAGTCCAGGATAGAGATAAACCCGGATCCTTGCACCAGGGCTATATGTGGGTAAGGTATGCTCCTTCGTCGAAATCAGTGCTCTTTGAATACTATAAAGGCCGTTCTCCCAATGAACCTTTGCGTGATTTATCAAAATTCAAGGGCTATATCCAAACCGATGGCTATTCAGGTTATACTCATCTATCTGAAACATCCGGCATCATCCACCTCTCCTGCTGGTGCCATTCCCGGCGTTATTTTGACAAAGCGCTTCCAAACGACCAGCGGCGGGCATCGAAAGTGTTAAAACTGATCCAGGTGTTATATGCCATCGAGGCACTGGCTCGTGAGGCTAATATGACCCATGAGCAGCGACACGAACTAAGGCTCGAAAAATCACTGCCAATAATCAATGAGATTGGTTCCTACATCTATAATGAAAGAGACAGGGTTCTCCCGAAAAGCCCCATTGGTGTGGCATTTGAATATTGTGCCAACCGATGGATCAGTTTGCAGAATTACCTCAAAGACGGAATGTTGGAAATCGACAGCAACCTGATTGAAAATTCTATCCGCCCCCTGGCAATCGGGCGCAAGAATTTCCTCTTTGCTGGTAATCATGAAGCGGCTGAGAACATCGCTATGTTTTACAGTTTCTTCGGCACTTGCAAAAAGAATGAAATCGATCCCCAGAAATGGCTTACCTATGTCATCAACAATATCAACGATACTAAAGTCACTCAACTCAAAAAACTGCTTCCCCAGTTTATAGATAAAACCCTGCTGACTTAATTGGTGTGGCATTTGAATATTGTGCCAACAGATGGACCAGTTCGCAGTATTACCTCAAAGAAGGAATGTTGGAAATCGACAGCAACCTAATTGAAAATTCTATCCGCCCCCTGGCCCAAGGCCGTCCAACTCAAAGAACAGCCCCCCAGATTATAGATAGAACCCTGAAGACCTAAGACATGGGGTTGGTAGGGCGGATACATTTAAGATGGTCCTTTTGCGTTCACCATGGGCGGTAAGCATCTTCGGCTTGTCAATTAATATCTCAATTTTTTGTTAAATCATGGTTTAAAGGTGCCCATAATATTTAAAAAAAAGGAGGTTGTTATGAACTTTTAAAAGAGAAAAAGCAAATGTGTTTAATCACTCCTGGTGAATTCCAAGCAACTTGCCTCCGGAACTTGGGGTCAGAGCTTACCCCGGAATTCAGAGTATTAATTTCAACGCATGATAACTATTGGTTGCAATATTGAACTTGGGGTCTATTGGTCGTTCATAATACAATGGATTTTCAATATTAAGTTCAAACACGCTTACATATTGACAACCACACTGGTAGGGCAATGATCACTTGCTTCGAGGTCATTTCCTTTCATTGTCGAAAGCCGTGGCCCAGTATACTGCTTGCACATAGGGGTTAATCCCTGTCTGAAAAATTCCGGTGAACCTACACTCAGACTTTTATCTACTAAAATGTAATCAAGTCTGCTTATGGTTTTCTTGCTTGAATAATAATGGGACCATAAATCAGATGATTGCATTTCCTTAAAAGGATCTTTCAATTTATTATAAGTATACAATTCATCAAGTGAGTTGTCATAATCAGCCTGATGAATATCAATATTCAAATCGCCCAATACGATTGGTTTCTTGCCTTCACTAATTGCTTCCGAAGCAATTTCTTTCACTCTTTTGGACTGGTTTTTTCTTTTTTGTGAAGAGGTTGGTTTTCCGTCCTGTGACTTAAAATGATTAGCAAGAAGAGTAAGGACAACGCCATTAATTTTTATATCCACTTCGAGGCAATCACGCGAGAAGACGGCATTTGCCGTGCTGCTCGTATCCAGGCGGGATGATGATTTCAGGAATTTGCCTGTGATCGCCTCATCAGCATGCGTTCTGATATCAAGAACATCAGCCTTAAATCCTCGTTTTACCAGCAACCCAACATCAATTCCTCTTATGTCATTTCCTTCAATGGAAATAATCCTGTCGAAATAATTCTTACAGTATATGCTGTTGAATATTCTAAGTGTTGGAAGGCTATCTATTTCTTCTACCACCAAAATATCAGGTGCGGTGTCAACAATGGCTTTCGCAGTTGTCGCTCTTTGCTCCTGGGCAATCGGCTGGGGCTTTACCTTGCCACTTCTGCCTGGTTCAAGAACAATCGCATCAGAAACCTGGATCAGCTTCTCAAATCCACCCTGGCGATCGGTCCATGGTTTATTCATAAATCCATATCGTCCAAATAAATTTTCACAATTAAATGTGGTAATTTTAACTTTTGCCATAGCTTTAATTTTTAATATCCGCCTACTCTTTAACCGGATTTTCGGCTTGTTCCGTTTTTGATTATCAGTAGATTATTTAACGATGATAATATTTATGATATAAGCAAGGCAAAACAGGCCAACCAGGTATATGAGCCATATATAGATCGCCCACCCGCTGAATTTTTTAAATTTTTCAAGGGATATGGTCACCCCGAAAAATATTACCCCGGTATAGACCAGGGGATTGATAACGCGTACAGCCAGGGCATTAATTGTTTCAGATGCTTTGTGCCTGGCAGCAATGATAATTTGTCCAAATTTAGATTGTGAACCTGAACTTACCTTTTGAACAGATCCGCCTGAAGACGTCCTGGGATAAAAGGCAAAATCAATTTCAAAAACATTTTTCTGGAGATGGCTGAAGAGAAAGATATTTACCAGGTAAAATAAAATGAATATGCAAAAGGACCAGATTAAAACGTATTCTTTGTTATAACCGTAGTTCCACCAATATTTAAGGAAGCAGTTCAACAATTTGTTCTTATTTTGTTTGTATATAAAGTCCTGGTATTCTATATCCAGCAGTTTGTAACTTTCAAGAAAACCATCATCTTTAAATTTTTTCAAAAGCTTTTCATAAGTACTCATTTTTTGCTCGGAGGTTTTATCGGCAGGAAACCACAATTGAAAGAGTACATAGTTTATCCGTATTTTATTTATATCGGAATTGAAAAGGTCTATTTTGCATTTATAATTTTTATTCCCGGCTTTCTTGGTTGTATCCAGTTTCGCGTAGGTCAGGTCGATTTCATCTCCGATTACTTTGACATTTTCAAACCAGAGAATATCAGGCAAGCGGGCATATTGAAAATTAGCATTGGAATTGAATGAAGCAGCAGAAAAATCAGCTTCTGATGTAAATTTTGTTTTCGAAAAATCAGCCGTGGAATTAAAATGGGTACTTAAAAAATTGGCTTTTACATTGAATACTGAATGTGAAAAATCAGCATCCTGCCTGAAAGTTGAATAAGAAAAATCAGCATAGGCCAGTGAATTGAATTTCTGGTAGGAGAAGTTTGCCAGAAAATCAAACTCCCTGTAACTGTTGTTAGAATCAGGATGAACCTCATTAATTTTAAGATCTTCAGCCTCTACAGAGCATCCCCGGGATACCAAACAGGAAAAGGATAATTGAAATATCAATAAGCAGGGAAAAAACCGTTTTATACTGAAAGGCATGGTATTACAGATCAATGGCTATTTCTCTATCATCAGTCTTTCTGACTTTATTTCCATACACTTTTTTTGTCCAGCAATCAAAATTTGAACAAGTACCATTACCTTCAAACCTAAGCTGATCGTTTATTATCAGCTTAATGTAGACTGAGGCATTATCCCAGTCGGATATATCCAGAATATAAATACCCGGTCCTCCGATTTTTTGATTCTGAATTACCCAGGATTCACCTGCATATATTCTCCGGTTGTCATCATCCCGGTTAAATAATTTGGTAAAATTGGATTTCCCGGTCGGGATTTTCATACTGATTCCCTGGTAACTGGTACCTATTGAAAATGTTCCGTTATAGCGTGAAAAATGAGCACTTACATTGCCCCTTGTCACTTTAATCTCAAGATAATTAAGGGTGTTTTGGCCAAAGAATGAAAACACCATTGATATAAAGCCAATGATAAATACTGTCTTCTTCATCTTTCTTTATACTTATATCAACTGTTTACTACTATGGAATCTCATAGCCAGTGATCGCCTTTGTAACAAAATCAGCCGGGTTTAACTGCCTGCCTTCAAAGAAACCTGGCAATAAATTTCCTATCCCTTCTTTTCTACCCGATTCCTTAACATAATCGTAAAATTTTATCCTGTTTTTATTGAGCAGATGCCAGATGTTAAATTCATCATGGCTGCCCAGGCTGAAATTTATGCTGGCCTTTAACGCATAGAACCTGAAAAAATCGAGACGTTTCTTTTCCCATATCTGAACAAGCCTTCTCCCCTGTTCAGAACGGATTATTGGCTGAACTTCATTGTCAACATTATAATCATGACCCCATGAAATTCCCCTGACCGTATAATAGTCCCTGAAATCAGAATCGGATGAATATTTTCTCGAAAAATAATTTTGAATACTTGATGTTAAGTCGCCGGTGGCACCGCTTAAAAAATAGGCACGAACATCAGAAGGAGCCAGAAAATAAAACCCGTCAAAATTGAATCCGAGATTGTGTTCTCCGTCTTCAACCAGGACCTTTGTCCACATCCTCATATAATCGCCATCGGCTGCAGGCGAATCCTTTATCAATTCATCCAGTTTTTGCACTGCCTTCTTTTCACCTAATTCCTTCCATAAGATCTTAGCATGCCTGTTCATTAACCCCGTTCCGGCTTTTGATTCCATCTGATAATTAGCAGGATTAAGAATCCAGAAGCCTGTCCCCCATTCCTTAAGAATTCGCATTCGGGTAAATTCCGCAATCTCAACATTGGTTCCTGAATAGCCACCACCTCTTCCGCTTATCGGGCAGCTTAAGTAAATGATCAGTTTACCCTGGACTTTTGCCCGGTAAATATCTTCTTTGATCAATTTCAGATGTTCATTGAACAGTTCCTCCCATTCTCCTTTTTGCCAGGAGAATTTCATCGGAAACCCATCAACAGGGTAACCGGGTTCCGGTATTTTCTTTTCTGGTATCATATTGCCTGGATTTTATTCATCACTTAACAATCAGAATTCAGCTGAACCCTCATTCATGCTTTTTGCTGTGATCCTGGTATGGGGATCCTTTTTTAATTGATTAATAATGGTTTTGGAAAGTGCAGGATTGACCAGTAATTCAATAAACGACTCTACATCCTGGCTTACACCCAGTGAATCTAAAATGTCGAACAATCCCGGCCTGTTATTGAAATAACCTGTAAATTTTACCTGTCCGTTCGTATCCAGTTCCGGCTTTATCCCTCCTTTATCAGTGTACCGGCCCTCGACCATCTGTACGGCCTCTTCGGACTCGATCTTAAGAATGCTCATCAGCCTGCCTAATCCATCCATATGCCCAGTGAGCATGATCAATTCTGCGACCTGGTGGTCGATCAGCCTCTTCATTGCAGCTTCATTGCCAATATCAGGCGATGTATCGAGAACCCTCAGCCCGCATTCAATTTCAAGTAAGTTGCTTTCATTCAATGCAGCCCTGACATTCAATTCTTTTTCATATGCTGAATGTGGTTTTCTCAGGATCTCCCCAACCCAACTCAGGACTTCCAGCTCCAGTTGTGAGAATATACCATGGGGCGCTTCTTCGGGCCTTAGAATGTTTAAAATAGCTGTTCCGGCATGCTTAAGCGCTTTCTCCCTCATTGCCAGAACTTGTTCGCGGGTGAAGTCAGGATTCGGCCTGCTCCCTAATCCATATTCATTCAAATAACAGCTATACAGGTATATCGTGTGATGTTCCAAACCATATCTTGACCTGTTTGACTGGTATACCTTTTGAATCACCAGCTCTTTAAGTTTCCTTGAAACGTAGCCGGCAGTCTGCACCCCGTTCCTCCATTCATCCTCATTAAAAAGAAGAGGCAATGAATACTGGGTTTCAAACCTTGCCAGTTCAGGATGATGCATCAGGCAATAAATCAACCCTCCCGGGCCGTGACCTCCGAAATTCCATCCGTAAACTCCGGACTGGACACCGCCAACCGTAAGTCCTTTGTCTTTATCAGCAGAGACTGAAAACGCCGGTTTAAACTCCCCGTTTTTATCCTTCCCTTCGTAAGGAATTAACGGGATCCTTGAACCTTTAAGACGGGCAGGCTCAACTTTAATCTGCCCGTTATTCAGCGCTTTAAGCAGGATCTCCACATCCTCTATTGCAGGAGGCAAAAATTCAGGAGTATCACCTGCCAGTCCCAGTTCATTATATTCATTGATCTTCTCAATTACTTTCGGGGATACCTGCTGTATCATCACCCCCGGAAAAGCGCTCTCGTCCGGAATATTTAACCCGGTGAATACACAGGCAAGGGCGACAAACTGCAGGCAGAGAAAAGACAGCTCGACAAGCTGGGAGTTGACTTTTTGTTCATTGAGATCATCAGGGATATCCAATGGAACTCTTGAAAGATATTCAGCTAATATTCTGCCAAACTCCTTATCAGTTAGTTTTATATTCTCTGCCAAAGCTTTTGACCTGGCCATTGATGCAGCTTCCTGCTTCAGTATCCCGAATTCGGTTTTCTGATAATTCTCGGTATTGAATTGTTTAAACTCTGCTTTAAGTTCTTCTATCTGTTGGTCAGAAAATGATTTTGGATTTGTTGCAAAGGCATACGCGAACCCAAGTATTTTAAACTCGAGGCTGGTGTAAAACTCAGGGTGCTTTTCGAATTCGCCTAGATAATACAGCTTGTTTGCGAAGGTTTCTTTGCTCATCCCCAGCTTACTTGCGGTAAGAGTACCCAGCAAGGCATGATGCGTCATGGTATACCAGGCCCTGCGGGTGCGTGCAATCAGGCTTATGGCAAGCTCTTTATGGATACGGTTTACAAACCCTGAGATCTGTATCCCGTTTTTAAAGGATGGCTCGTCAAAGATCAGGGAAGTTGAGAAATTCAATTGCTGTTCATACACCCCCGGGATCTGTAAAAAATACCGGGCAAGATTATTCGGGAAAGCATAAGGATTAAGGTTGGCGCTCCAGATCCAATCACTCATAGCCTCGAGCCCTTTTGTATAGTTTGAATTGTTAAGACTGAGATCTGCGTCATCGAGGGCCACTGAGGCTTTTGGACGGTTATCCTGGCTTAATGGTTGAATTTTATTCATATCCATGTTGTTATTAGAAATCAGAATTCGGTTTGTACTCCATATGGATCAATGAAATAGCTTTTTAATGCAGGAAGATTTTGTTTCTCCCTTTCCATGATCAGCATCTCCTTTAGCTTTTTAATATCATTCATGGCCTTACTGCTGGTCTTTAACTTTGCAGGAATATTTAAAACACCACCTTGTTCCGGTGGAACAATTCCTCTGACCATATTCCTTTTGATCACCCTGAATTGCCTGGTATCGCTTCCGACGATGGTTGTGTTCGGTTCTCTTGCAACAGCAGAGGCCCCTCCCCTGGTTGACATCTGGTCTATCTCCGGGACTAAAAGCCATAATTGCTGAGCCTGAAAACTTTGAATTGAGCCTGCGAGATTGGCTTCTATCCCCCTGAAATGACAGTAATCCACGAAATAGTTAATATCATCCAGTGAGAGTATCCCTCTCGTTGGAATCCCTTCACTGTTTAAATCATATTGATTGATGTCGACCATACCGGCCGAGGAAGTATCGACCAAGCAAATATTCGAGACTTTTGTAAGGATGGATGTGTCAAGCATAATTGCATCCGCCCCGGCATCGGCCGTAACGTCTATCATTGCCTTGATCACTTCTTTCGTGGTTTTACGGATCAGTGAGTTTACCTGGTTAAAATATTTGTAATGAGGGAAGAGCTCATTAAGTTTTACGAAGCTGTGATTTGACCCCCCTGGCAGGATCCCTTTTTTTATCAATGAACCGAGTGAAACCTGAGATCTGTCGGTAAACAAAATATTTCCGTCACTATCTCTCAGGTTATTCACAGCAAAGTCGAGGAGGTCAAATTTTTTATCATCCAGTTCGCTGCAGGGGTAGAATTCTCTCAATCCTATCAACACCTCTATGGTGGACCTGGCTTGTTTACGTTCATCCCAGAGTGCCAGGTCCTGGACAAATAATACTGACATTACCTGTGAGTGGGAAAATTGTTCAGTCCTGTTCAACGAGACTACAACTTCTGCAAGGACATCCCCCAGGGTCTCGACATTCATGCCATCAAGCCCCACTTTAACAAGATTACAGGGATGGACCCTGGTCCCCATGGATATTGCAACGCCGAGTGCGGCCTGGGCGGATTTGCCTGCAATTTCATAAGCTGACTTTTCAATTGCCTGCCCGGTCTCGCTTCTTTTAAAAAGCAACTGGTCCTCGCCAATGTTCGTGCTTAACTGAACTTCTTCATTCCTTTTGTAATTAAGCACAGCATCGCTGACCTGCATGATGTTAAAGGGTTTTATATTGCCCAGGGCCGAGCGGGGGTCTTCACTGTCAATAATTCTCGCACCTCCCAGAACGGCTTCTCTTGCTTCCTGGGGGTTAAACACGCTCACTAAAGTTTTCCTGTTTCTCATACTGGTATGTTTTATACTGAAAATCTGGTTCAATTTCCATAGTTCAAAAACCCCGGGTTAATTGAGTTCACTTTGCGGGTTATTGAGAATACCCCAAGGCCTGCACGTGAACAGTCAGGGCTGCGGCGGCTTTCGATGGTCGTTATATAACCGTGTTCACTATGGGTCACAATTCCTGAATGACCTTTACCACTTCCGCAGTCAATAATAAAAATGCAACCGGGCATTACCAGAAAAGGATTGGCTGAAGCTTCTTTATGTAAAATTTTCTTCGCCTCTGAAAATTTCCAGTGTTCGATGCAATTCCCGGTCTGGTAAAGAGGATTGGAAATACCCATGCAGTCACTAGCTTTTGAAAAACACCAGTAAACAAAGGCATCACACCAGGGTTCTCCCGGTGGTAATCCGACTGATCTGAGATATTCCTCAACTTCCTTCCCACGATTTGAAAAAGGCGGATTTTCCATTATTCCTACTTCCAGTTCTGCAAATTCAATTGCCTTTTGTAAAAGCCTGTCGGGTAACCGCTGGAATGGTATATGGTTGTCTTCAAATAATACCGACCATGTTATCGGACCAATGATACCATCGATTACCAGCGGATTTCCTGAATTATCCTGAGATACTGCCTGGAAATACTTAATGGCCGATTCGGTATACGTTCCGAAATATCCATTGATCTCCAGGTACACTCCTTTCTTGATCAGCTGCTTTTGTATTGCTTTAACTATCTTACTATCATTTTCTCCTATTTGAATTGTTCTTCCAGGGTAATTCATCAATTTTCTATTAATCGAGTTTGGTTAGTAAATTAGTTCTCTCTGATATGTTAGGGTAAATGCAGATTATCGGGAATGCAATTCCGTGAGGTAAATATAAGTGCCTGAAAATCAAAAATCAATGGAGGTTTTCTGTAAATTTATATAGAGGTTTTCCGCTATAATATTTCAATTTTTTCTTTTATAAAATCTATAATTACAAGCAGATGGATTTTTCTTCTGCCTGGTATCATGCCTGATTTTGATTTTTCAATTTCACAGCAGATTGCAATAAATAACCAACAGAAGAAATAATGTGTTAGGGTATAAAAATGAATGGAATTAAACTGTTCTTGTTTTGAAGGATTGGGGAACATTCCTTTAGTGCAAAAATTCACCGGTATTTTACTTAAAACCTCCTGGCTTTTTCCGGAATTCAGCGCCTACTTTTCCTTAAATATGAATGAATGGTTCTCATTATGGTAATCTTTGTTTACCAATCATTTACCTTGACAAACACATTCAGTGAATTTATCTTTATGCTCTCAATTCTGAGCCATTGTTTTATCATCGGGGCTCCTTATTAAAACAGTATTAACCTAAATTTACTCGTTATGAAAAAAAATGTATTGGTCTTAATGTTATTATCGCTGTGTTTCGCAGGATTGGCGCAACGGTTTGAAGTTTCAACCTGTAATACTCCGGCAACCTATAAACGGCATTTTTCCTATTCGATCGAAAAAGGATACAGGGATGGCGTCGGGCGCCAGGTCGTGGCAGGGAACAAAACCGACTGGTTGGTCAACAGCAAAGATATCATGGGTAATGCCATCAACAATAATGTCTTTTCAATAGGAAAGGCGGTAACAGTGACTACCGACCCGGAGAACATCCTGATGACCGACTTCGTGGTTGCTCCTGAAACCGGGAATTCCGAATATGCAGCAGGAACCGGGATTTATTTTCCAAACGGGCCGACCGGTTACGGATATGTATTTTTCGGAATTTATGAAAGATCCTCCGGAACCCTGACGAACCTCGTTTACTATGATCTCCTGTACCCTGGCGCTGATGTACCTAAAAACACCGTGGGTACACGTATTAAATATTCGTCCCATGAAAATGCATACTACATCAGCGGCATCATGGTCGACCGCACTTTCGCGAGTATGAACTTTAATAACCCCGTTTGCCGTTCAATCGGATTTATCATGCGTATCGATCCTCCCTATAACACGGCCAATGTCGTAGAGTTCCCCCCGGATCAATTGGCAGATCCCAGGCTCGCTTGGTACAGCATGGTTAATGACATAGAAATCAATACAAACCAGGATGCCATTGCATTTACCGGAGTGAATACCCAGGCTGAATTTACAGGCAAATACCAGCCTATGGTAGGAATGATCGATATGAATCTCAACGTGTTTTGGTGCAATACCTATGAAATGACCAATTGGCGTTATTCAGGGGTGGATGTGGTTTTCGGAGAAAATGACAATAGCGTGTTTGCCTTATTTAACTCAGAAGACAGGCCATTTGCCATCACCCAGCTTGATTTAGGCGGATTGGTTCTGCAGTCGCCTGTAGAGTATACAGCTGATATGCAAATTTGTTTTAACCTGGGCATACCGGGATTGTTCCCCGCTTATACCCGGGGACATACCTTGCATCTTCTCCCGGGTAATGATCTGCTTGTTACCGGTAACGGTTACATTACTGCTGATGGAGCAGATTGGTACCAGCGGCTGTTCAGGTATGAAATTACAAATGCAAATAATTTACCTGGCGGCAATCCGGTCATTGACAATTTTTCATGTGACCTTGTTCCAATAGGGAACCAGTTAATGATCACCAGCTGGTGGGCACCCGAGAACTCGGTATACATGGATAACAACCTTTACATTGTGGGGGCATACAACAATAATAGTACTCTCACACCTGAATTCGGTTACAATTTCGTCAATGTTAACGGGTTTGATTTCAGCAATCCTGCATGTTATGCCCAGGGAAAAGTATATATTAAGCAGGTGAAAACTCAATACAGGCATCGTCAGTTTGACATGCAGCACACCTCTGCTTTTGATATTCCCTGGCTCTTGTATGAATGGGCCACCAATCCTCAGCAGGATTGCCCGCCTCATCACGGAGATGGAAAATCAGGCAGTTTAATAAACCAAAATGAAACCGGCGGCGGCATATGGAAGTATCTTGGAATTGATGAAGGTGGTATTCATGCCCTGCTGACTGCAGAAACAGGATGCCGTTACCAGATCAGTGTCTATGATATTACCGGCAAAACGGTATGTTCATTTGAAAATAACGTGGAGGGACAAAAGGAGGTTTACCTGAAATTCCATCCTTCAGATCAGTTGTACCTGATCAATGTTAATAACGGAACCAGGGTTGAAACCTTAAAGGTACCGTATATAAAATAATTGTTTCGTTGATTCATTATTTTCAAGGCCCTGTTGAATTCCGACAGGGCTTTTTTTGCCTTGATTTTAAATAAGGTTAGGATCAGCAAAGATGCTTACTTTGAAATAAAATCCTGATCAGTTCAGGGTTCGTCCTGGCGTGAAATTTCATCCTTATCTTTTTATAAGTTTTTTCAAGGGCCGATATTGATTTATTACATTGTTCAGCAACATCTTTCAGGGAGAGGCCATCAGTGATTTTTTTCATGAGTTCCCTTTCTTCAAGTGTTAAAAAGAAGTTCTTCCTGCTGTCTTTTTCTTTAGTCAGAGCCGAAGAAATTTCATCAGGCATGACGGTATGCCCGTTTGCGACGAGACAGATGATCTTTAGTATCTCACTTTTTTCAGCATCCTTGAGAATATAAGCAGACACACCTTCACGGAACATCTGAAGTTTCCATTCGAATGAAGCCTCCTGGGTGAGAATGGCTATTGGAATTGAGGGGTAATATTTTCGTAAATAATTATAATTGAGGACAGGATCAGATAGTTTAATGAAAAGATCAAGGATAATAACATCAATATCGAGTTTGCGGATCTTTTGTATCGCTTCATGCGGGCTTAATGCAGAACCTTTTACTTTAATCCCGTCCAGTTCCGGGTCAAACAGCTGATTAAAACCGTCATTGATGAGGTAATGGTCGTCAATTATAAAAACATTGATCATTTCACGGTCGATTAATGGAGAAGACATAGTTTTATAATTTTTGTGAAGTGTAGTCATTGATCAGATAATTTTCCTGTGTGTAAGCATCCAGATAAGCTGGGAGGTGTTTCTGGCCTGAAATTTCTTACGTATGGATGAAAGAATTTTTTCAATAGTCGAAACACTGATACTCAATCTTTTTCCAATTTGGGCTCTTGAATTACCTTCGGTAAGCATGCTCACAACATCATATTGATGCGGTGTAAGGTTTTCACTTTTCGTAACAGGGCTAAAGTGTTGATCTCTTTGTTGTGTTACATCATGGAAAAGATTCGGAAATACAAGATGTTCTTCTGCCACTTTTTCCAAAGCTTCACGCAACTGTCCTTTCTTAAAGGTTTTCAGCAAGTACCCGGCTGCTCCTGCTTTAAACATTTTTTGCTGCCATACGATGGAATCTTCATAGGTAAGAATAACAACCGGTTTAAAGGGAAATTTCCTCTTAAGCATCCTGAGATTTTCAAGAGGATTAATGTCACGAATCCAAAGATCCAAAAGAATAATGTCGCATGCCGATGGCTTGGCTTCCTGCATAGCCAAAGGAACATCGAATGCACTGCCGCAAATTTCAATATTATCACGATCCTTCCGGAACATACTCTTAAGCCCGGAAATTGCAAGAGGATGATCATCGATAACAAAGATCCTTAACATTGCATGCAGATATTACAAACTGTATTTTCAGGTTGTCAGAATCATTAAATATGTTTGCATAATTTCGAAGAAACCCATCCAAGAGATATCCCATTAATAACACCGATGATTATGCATCTGGAAGTGTTTACAGTATAATGAAGGATTGAGTTGATAGTTGATGAGTCTGAAGCGGTTTCATTATACAATAAGCATGGGATTCTCTTGTGGGTTATGAATTATATATTTTGTGGACCTGGTGTGCAATCATTTTCATATCAATTTGTAAACGAGAGTATCTTTTAATCCGGATCACAGATTTCATTTTCCCGGGTTGGTGCAATTAACCCGGGCATGGTTTTCAGTTTTTGAAGTACGTCAATCCAAACAGATACTTCAACCGGAATTAATGAAGTCACTGATACTCCCCATTCACGGTCATCGATCTCAACTGACAAAGTTTCCCCGCAATTTACCGTATACGGACCTAAAACAGTCTGGTGGTCAAGACTGTAAATTGTTACTTCGGCTAAACAAGGAATTGAGTCGGATTTATGCGAAGGAAAAATATGAACTTTTATTTCACGTTTTGCCTTGTTAAAAGAAGGTAACATCTCCTGAAAAATTGCAGAAGACTCAACAAGGACATTATAAGAAGGAATCGGAAAGATTTTAACAACTTGTCCTGAAATCGGATTAATGAAAATACATACTATAAAACATAGTATAAAACATTTTGTTTTCATACTTCGGCAGGTTTTATTGGTTAGATATTACGAAGTACCAATAAAGATCAACAATATGCAAAGGGATTTTTCCTTAAAAAAAAGGGGGGATTTCCCCACCTGATATAAAATAATAATTATTGTATAAAATTTTAAATCAGGTAATTATAAAAAATATCCTGGAAACCACTTTGGCGGCCGTATTTTACACCGCAGGCTCCTTTTCCATTGGCTAAGCCCGATAACCGTGTAACCGGAGTTTCAGATCAGCGCTTTATCAATAAGAATTTTAATCAGTTCAACAGTGGTTTTTGCTTTGAACCTGCTTCTCAGAGATGTCAGGGTTTTCTCGATATTTCGTTCACGGGTATTCAGAATTCCTGCTATTTCTTTCTGACTGTTCCCATTAATAAGACCTGTTAGTATTTTCTTCTGGATTGAAGAAAGCTGTACTTCGTGTTCAGAGACCTCCCGGCTGATTAATTCCAGATCATTCCCTTCCATGGATTTGGTGAACCATGCACCTCCGCCAGCCAGGCTTTGTACCGCAGCTTTCAGGTCCTGCCTGAAAGCATCTTTCGTCACATAACCTTTAGCCCCGGCAATCATCATTTTACGTATCCATTCCGATGAATCTTCCGTTGAATAAATAAGTATTGGTTTAGAAGGAAAGGTTTCCTTAAGGATCTTTATATTCTCAAGTGGTTTTTCGCCGGGTATCCAGAGATCAAGAATGATAATATCACTTAAGCTGATAGTGTCAGATTGCAATGCCGTTTGAACACTATTTGCAGATCCTGCAATTTCAATTAAGTCCCTGGCCGGCCTGAACATCTGGTGAAATCCGGAGACAATAATTGTTTCATGATTGTCTATGACAAATAATCTGATGGTCTTCTTACTCTCTTCCATTTATTTGCAATTTTTTAATGCAATTGAAATAGTCCACCGGGTACCATTACCGATTGATGAATCCAGAATCGCCTTTCCATTAAGCAATTTAACGCGTTCAAAAATATGCATTAATCCCAGGCCGGTTAATTGGACTCCTTCAGGATCAAAACCAGGTCCGTTATCTTCATATAATAAATACAGGTTATCCAACTCTTCTGAGATACTGATATCGACCTTGCCGGTTTTAACATACTTTCTTGCGTTCATCATTAATTCATGCAAAATAAAGTATAATTGGTTTACAGTGTCTTTTGAAAGTTCAGGTTCCTCCTGAGGAAGCTGCAGGTTCACTACCAGGTCAGATCTTCCCTGGTAATCTTCACGAATGCTCCTTACCAGTTCATTAAAAGTCATTTGGTCTCTCAGGAGGGGATTCAGGCGATGTGAAATTCGCCTTAGCTCATGAGTAACTTCTGAAAGCCTTTTGATTAAAACCTGTTTTATATCCGGATCCGGAATATCCATGCCTTCAATTTGTTTCATCAGGCCCCAAGAAATTGGCCCAATAATATCATGGATCTGCATCGATAAACGCGCATGTTCATTTTCCTCAATAGCACTGAGTTTCTTTGCTGCATTGATTTCCTGGATTTTCAACTTTAAATTTTTACGCAGAATCCATGACAATGAAATGACTATGATTAAAATAACCAATAAAATAAGTACGAATAACCAGATATACAGCCTGTTAAGCTGATCATGTTTCGCTTTGATTTCATCAGCCTTTTCTTTTATTTCAATCTCCCTGTTTTTGGCCCTTAATAATGCATTTAACAGCCGCATTTGTGTGGCAGCTTGTTTTTGTGAAGCATCAATCCTGGTTTTCAGGGCTTTTTTCTGATATTCATATGCACGATGAAAATCACCGGTTTTTTCAAAGACTTCGGCATAGGATTCATAAAGGGTCGACAGCCAGTCTGTATTATTTTTATTTATTGCTTCCGGTATGGCATGGTCACGAAGACATTCCCCTGCTTCTTTTGTTAGATTGCTTTCCAGATAGGTACAAGCCAGGTTATTATAAGCGCCAATCAGAATCTCAGAATATTTAAATTTTTCCGCAATATCAATTACCTCATAAAATAGCTTAATCGCTTTTTCGTTTCCTGACATTTTAGTAGCCATATTCATAAGAACTGAGCAATATTCGGGTTCTGCACCTTTGATATTGACTAAAATTGAAATCGCATGTTTTACAATTTTTAATGCAGAATCAGGATTTGTTTCAAGGCTGGCAATATTTCCAAGAGTGACACCTTTTTGCAGTGGAAGATGATATTGCTCGGCGATTGCCAGAGCTTTATTGAAGTATGTGAGTGCCTGGTCAGAATTATTAAGGTCACTTTCTAAAGTACCGAGTTCATTCAGGCAATTTGCTACAATTCTGTAATTTTTATTTCGGTTTGCTTCAGTCAGTGCAGAATCGAACAATTCCAGGGCGTCTTTATATTTGAAGGCCCTGTAATGAAGTGATGCTATTCCAAATAAAACATATGGTCTGAGAGTATCATTTACCAATGTATGAGTAATTGTCAAAGATTTTTCATAATAATAAAAGCTTGAATCTTCATTCTTAAATTGATAATCTATTCCGGACCTATAACAGGCCAGAGCCTTTTCAGGAGTATTTACTCCAGTTTCAATTCGTGGTCGTTTGTTGCAGGAAGCCAGTGCAGTTAGAACGCCTAAAAGGACAATCAAACCCAGTACTTTAAAAACACGAAACATTTTCATAATTTTTGGTTCAGACGTGGTTCCCTAATCACGCCCGGTTTAAAATTAGCAAACAATATAATAAATTCAAATGTAATACATTTTTTCTAATGTTGGAAGAAACCCTTTGCATATTGTTGATCTTTTTTATAAATTTATACACTATGTTTACGTACCTATTCTATTCTATATGGTTAGAATTATTTACCTGTTACTTTTCTTCATCCCGGGCGGAGTTTATGCTCAGGCTGTGATTGTCGATTGGCAGCAATGTTACGGTGGAAGTGAATATGATCGCGGTTACTCCATTATAAGGGATACTGCCGGGCTTACCTTGTTATGCGGATCAGATTCATATGACGGACAGGTCCCGCCATACTATGCGAATAGTAATTTCTGGCTCATCAGGACAGATATGGCAGGAAATATCCGTTGGTCAAAAACCTATGGAGGAAGCGATGATGATGTGCCGGAACGTATTTTCTCTATTCCTGGGGAGGGGTATTTAATGGCCGGTTACACCCAGTCCATTAACGGAAATGTTCATGGAAATCATGGTCTTTCGGAATATTGGATTATAAAAACAGACACAAGCGGGTCCATTCAATGGCAAAAGTGTCTTGGAGGTTCAACGCTTGATTTTTTGCATGCAGCAGATATTACTGCCGACTCAGGGTACATTTTAATGGGGTATACCGACTCTCATGACGGAGATGTGACCGGATTTCATGGATTTTACGATTATTGGGCTGTTAAGGTCGATAAAGAAGGTAATATCAAGTGGGCAAAATGTTACGGTGGTTCAATGTGTGAATTGGGTCTCGGAGTTACTTCAACTTCCGACGGAGGCGCTGTCCTCGCCGGAAATACCGACAGCCAGGACGGTGATGTTCAATCGGAGTATCACGGAGGGATTGGCGATGCATGGATTGTTAAGGTGGATTCCATGGGTAACATTGAATGGGAACGATGTTTTGGAGGATCCGTAATGGATAATGTATCTGCAGTACTTCCATTGAAAGACGGAGGGTACCTTTGCGCCGGGAATACCAACTCAAACGATGGGCAGGTATCGGGAAATCACGGGGGATTCGACTACTGGATATTTAAAACCGATCACTTTGGAAACCTTGTATGGCAAAAGTGCTATGGAGGGAGCATGGATGACATACCCTTGGTGTTAAAGCCATCTTCGGATGGAAATTTTTATATAACCGGGTACACCGTTTCAAATGATGGTGATGTTTCTGGAAATCACGGTCTTGGTATTTATCAGGATATATGGATTATTAAGATTGACTCAGTGGGTACATTACTCTGGCAGCAGTGTCTTGGAGGGGATGCTTCTGAAATTGCAGATGACATGATTGAATTTCCAAAAGGACATTTAATGTTCCTGGGAGCAACCGGAACCATTAATAATACCGGGGATGTGGATTGTACTTTTCATGGGGCTGGCGATGTATGGCTGATATCGGGAACCGATTCAACACTAACTGCTATTGATGAGACTAAGAGGCTGGATTTTTCAATCAGGGTCTATCCAAATCCATCCAACAGGGAATTTATATTTGAATATGCTTTGCAGGATATTTCTTCATCAACGGAAATCATTATTTTCAATAAGCTTGGGATAATCTTAGACAGAATTCCAATCCAACAATTAACGGGTAAACTCGAATGGATACCCAATAATTTGCCATCCGACCTATATTATTATCGACTGGTTAATGGCAAAACTGAAAAAAGCGGGAAAATAATAATAGGGAAATAAAACGTCCTTAACAATACCAGCGAAAAAATAAAATAAAATTTCTTCTCTTTCATTTCTCTTCCATTACCTCATTTAATATAAAGCAGTAATCAGTAAAGTATTGATTTGAAATCCAGTCGTACCTTTCGGATAATTTCACAGCATCAATCAATCATGTTTCAGGTGTGAGATAAGACTGGACAAGCTGGCTTTTTGACAAACCAAAGCCGATGCAATTTGACTATCTTAAGTAATTTATTTCAAGACTTAAAAGGTGGTCAATGCGAAACAGCCTTCCGGAGTCAGGAGCGCTGGTTTTTCCAAAGTTTATATGAATTTACTAATCACAGTACAGCTACAAATACAATATTTAGTAAAATAAGAAATTTTTGGTGTCTGATTTGGCTGCCATCAAATTTTTATCATCTGAATTATAAATATTTGTATTTGAAGTACATCGCTATTTTAAAACTTTCCTATAGGACTTAAAAATGACACCTTAAGGGTGGAAATTCTCCTGTAAACAGGAGAAACAAACCTTTTGCAAAATCAATCTTTTACCCAGTACTTTATTGCTTTCGAAGAAATGGAGTAATGGACTACTCCATGCTGAATTTTACAACGTATTGTCCATGTCAGATAATAAATTATTTCAGCCTGTATGTAAACACAGGCCGTGAGGGGCTATAAATTAATATTGTAAAAATACTTGTTTTATGAAACTACGATATGCAGTTTTAATTACTACTATTTTTCTTTTGTACCTGGATCCAGTAATAGGCCAATCAACTATTGATTATTCATTCCCTATTAAATCGACCAATTCGATGTTATTCGGCAATGACATTATTATAAACAATAATCCAATTGAAAATCAGTATCATGTAGCAGTTTGTACCGCCTTTAATGGTTGGTTATTTGCAACATACTCTTATGTTAATGAGACTTTACATGAGGCTGCTGGTGCATTACTCAAATCCGTTGATAATGGGAATAGCTGGACAGTCATTTTTGATGAGCTTTATCCATTGGATAGTTCTGAGTTTACTTCAATGGATATAATTGCTACTGGAGATTCATTATCCAACCTTAAAGTATATTTGGCAGCGGTAGTTTCCAATAATAATGCAGGGCTTGGAGATGGATTTGTTAACCAATATAATGGGGTAACCGGAGCTTATGAAAATAACCTGCTAATGATAGGGAGCTCATATTATATTGCCCTTTCTAAGGACGGAACATATCCAGCATATAATGCAAATCCATATAGTTTAGGTGTTCTTTATTCACGATATTCAAGTCATGGAGATTCCATTATTTTCTACTCATCGAGCAATGGAGGTATATCTCTGGATAACCGACAAGTAGTTGCAACAACTCAAAACCGTTTTCACAAAGTTGCAATTTCCTATGGCATAAGTCCAGCCTGGAGTTCCGGAAGATATTTTACTGCCTGGGAGGAAAAAGCAGGTTTTTATTCAAATACAGGGCACATATACACATCGCATACCGACCCAAATTTTAACAGTTCGTTTACATCCCCGGTAGTGTTAGATTCTCTTGATCCAGCTGCACTTAATAACTCCAAAAACCCAGCTATCGCATGTCAATTCAATAGTTCAGATAACGACAGCGCAAATCTGACAGAGGTTGTATTATTCGATAAATATCTTTCTTCCGAGAACCGGTATGAAATTGATGGATTTTATAATATGAAATCAACCAATACCAATCACTATTACCAATTCAATTTGAACCCTTCATCCAATAGCAGACAGCAGCCTTCAGTAAATTTTAATCCATATGATCAGACCTTCATGGTTACCTATTACGATTCAACGATTCAGAAACTTCCTTATTTGCTGCATGATTTCAATATGGTCAATCCTGATTCATGGCAGGTTGTATCTCCAGGTTATAATGATAGTCCGGATTTGACTTCTCCTTATCCTAAAGTTGTTTTAAATATGGGACAACATCAAGGAGCCAATGCTTGGTCCGGAAATGGAACAGGTGCAACCTGTGCTGCCCTATACGATGCTCCATACTTGCCAACCGGATTCTATTGTAATCTGGCGGATGATTTCAATTTATGGGTTTATCCAAATCCCAGTAAAACCATATTAAATATAAATTTTGAAATAAAGAGTCTCACAAATGTGACACTAACACTTTACAATATTATTGGAAGTCCCATAGGAGAAATTACTAATCAGTCTTACCCGTCTGGCCGATATTACTTAAAATACAATGTTTCATCTCTGTCTTCAGGAAGTTATTTCCTAACTTATCAAGTAGGGAATAGTATAAAAACCTATAAAATACTTAAGATTATGTAATTGGGGAGTTCCAAATTCAATTAAATTTTATACAATTTTTTCTGTGCTGGGAATTCACAAAAATATAATTAATGACTATTACTTTTAGTCTTTTAAATATATAGTTTTTATTAATTTGTAACTTGTCTAACATTAATAAACCGTATTAAAAATGAAAACGATGTTTTTTTCTCTTCCGAGAAGATTTAGGTTTACCTTTCTTTTATGTTTAATTTTAATGCTTAATACAGCTAAATCGCAATCCCCTTTTTATCCTCTTGCAAAAGATGTCTCACCCTTTACTCATGCAAGTCTTTTAATTCAATACCAACCTTCGGGTTTTGGACAAGTCCCATTACTCGGAATTGGTCCTAGTTTTACAGGTACGAATTCCCCACCACAAGCAATTTTTCACATTAAAAAGCCACAAATCTCCAGTACTCCTCTACTTAAAGTTGAAACAGATGATTTCGGTGCAATTAAATACTTCTTTTCAAATTCTACACGAAATTATGCAATTTATCAGACTCAAACAGGCGATAGTGTATTCAATTACCTTGAAAGTCCTTTTGTCACTCCACTGACTTTTTTTGGAGCAAACACAGGAATTGGAGCCTTATGTAATGAACCATTTAGGTTTTCGTCTCAACCAGCCCCAACCGGGATGATATATTTTCCAATGGAAATGTATCATTGGGGTATTAAAATTACAGACACTTTAGAATGCAACAACTTCAGATTACACGATCAATCAGGAATCGGAAAGATATTAGTATCGGATCGACGTGGTGTTGGAACCTGGACGGATCCTTCTTCGATTGGCGGTAACTGGTTGATAAACAGGTATGGGGATATGTATTCAAATACTGCAAATTCCCCTGTTTACCAGCATGTCGGGATTGGCTTCCAAACATCAACAGAAAAGATATATGAAAGGCTTCACATCATTGATGGCAACATCTTATTAACTCCTTCCCATGGTGGCAACCTGTTAAGTCATAATGGCAGTATTCTATTTGGGGATCAAACATCGGATGATTGTTCTCACGGAAATTGGGGTATTGAATATTATAATGGTGGCCTAAATTTCTGGAAAGTTCCTTGTGATGGTACCCGCGGATCAAACGATAATTATATTTTATTCTTAATGGATGATCATTCTGTTGGCATAGGTACGAATGATACAAAAGGATATAAACTTGCTGTGGATGGGAATGTTATTTGTGAAGAACTAAAAGTCAAACTTTCTGAATATTGGCCAGATTATGTGCTGAAACATGACTATAAATTACCATCTCTTAAGGACGTTGAAGTGTACATTGATAAAAATCAACATCTTTCCGGAATACCAAGTGCTGAAGAAATTTCAAAAAATGGTTTAAGTGTTGGTGAAATTAATGTAGCGCTTGTTAAAAAAGTTGAAGAATTGACTAAATATCTTATTGAACAGCAAAAACAAATTGACGAGTTAAAGGAAAAAATAGATGCTGATCGCAAATGACCCTGGCAATAGTATAACAGGATTTTAACAGTTTATTCCATAATAAACGACTCAAGCAGTATTTGAATAAACCCGTGACAAATTAACAGGTATTTTGAATATCTCTTGAAGGTAGTATATTAAGTAGTATCAAAAGATAACCCAAGAATTTTGCGACAAGAAGCTCATATTACATAAGAATTTTACAAGAGTAAAAATCATGTCTCAAAGGCGTTTTACATTTCTACGACTCCGAAATCAATGAAACTTACGATTATCTTGAGTTTAATTTTCTTAAAATATAGTCGTGCTGAGTCTATTATCCGATTGAAAAAGATAATGAATTAGAAATGAGATTTGTCTCTAATAATTAAATATAGTTATTTGATATGGAAAAGGAAACTGCATTCATAAAAATGACACTGTTAATACTATTATTTTCACTTTTTAACATTGTTCCCGCTTCTCTAATGTATTCGCAAAATATACAAAAGAAAAATGGTAATAGGGATTTTAACCCATATATTGATAATCGATTATATCACCTGTGGCGGTATTCAGATTCTCTAATGAAACCTAAATTTATTAAAGGATCCGATAAAATAAAATTTCACTATTCAAAAAATAATTATAATAAGAATTCCAAAAATAGATACCCTTTAACATCATATACGAATTATTTAATATATGATGATCAAGAGAATGGAAAATTATACAAATTAACTGAGAATTCAATTGCGGCTAATGACAATTTGTTGCTAAATTCCAACAATGCAGACTATAGCGATGAAGGCTTCAAATGTGTTGACTTTTTTACATCACAAGATGGAATTAATTGGTCAGGAGACCCTACTCCACAGCAATTTATGCCAGAGGGGGGAAGTAAACATGATGGGGGTGATCCTTGCACGGGAATAGATAATGAATCAAATAATCTATATGTTACCTCACTAATGAATTCTAAATTAGAGTTAGATCCAGATCATTTGTGGTGGCCAATAGGAATTAATGTAAGAGTATCAACTGATGGAGGAATCAATTGGCAAACAAATACTTTATACCCTTCAACTTCAACTATATCGGAAACAGATGTTGTAGATAAAGAGCATTTTATTATTGATAACTTTCTGGACTCCCCCTATAAAGGGAACAAATATTTAGCATGGACTAAATTTTATTATGAAACGGGATATTATACTGGTGATATTGAATTCTGTAAAGTTGATAATGGATTTCCCTCATCCACTACTGTTTTAAATATTACAACTGATTTATGGCAACAAAATCCACATTATGCTGGTTGGCCTCAAGGTGTAAATATTCAAACTGGCCTTAATGGAGAGGTTTACACAATTTTCGGAATTTATAATACTACCATTCAAGATATGAATAAATTTGGACATGATTTTAGTGAACATGACTATGGATTTAATTATTCATTAAATGGAGGAACAAGTTTTGTTGGGCCTTATTCGATATTAAACAGAATTAGAAGCCAAAATCCAAGTTTCAGGTTTAATGGTATTAGAGGTAATAATCCACAATATTACTATAATAACTTCAGAATGAATTCATTTCCTTCGATGGCTGTGGACAAGAGTTATGGCCCTTATCGTGGTGAATTATATTTTGTTTGGACAAATATCACTAATCCTAATTTAGGTGAAGATCCACCTTATACCGATGCAGATGCTTCTGTTTATTTAATCAGCTCACCAGATGGGGAAAGCTGGTCAGAGGCAGTGAAAGTAAATACGGATGATCCGACCCCGGGGTATTATCCTGCAAAATTTAGAATGTTTCCATGGATTTCTTGTGATGAGAATTCTGGTGTATTAGCTACCATTTATTATGATAACCGGAATACTTTTCAGAATTCAACTTCCAACGGGAAACTCAATGACAATTATGAATGTTCAACTTTTTATGATTGCACTGATGTTTTTGTAAGTCTGTCATACGATGGTGGGCTCACCTGGACAGACAATCAAGTTAATACCACGTTTTTTGTCCCTAATCCTTGCGACATAGGCTTGTGTGGACAAGGAAACCTGGACTATTTTGCAGATTATATTGGTGTCACAATATCTAAAGACTGGGTTTTTCCGGTATGGACAACAACTCGTGTACAAGGCATTATCGAAGGTGCTCAAACATGGACTGCTCCTTTTCCCTTATGGCCATGTGAAGATCATTATATTCTCACCGACCAAATCAATGATATCCGAAAATACAAAGCGTCCAGCTATATACAGGCATCCAATTTAATAACAAGTGGTCAATATTCTGTACCATTTGTTGAATACACTGCCGGCAGCTATATTCAACTAGTCCCGGGATTTCATGCTATAAGTTCAATTTCGCCGGCTACTACATTCTCGGCATCTATTAAATCTTGTGAGACTCAATTTGAAAATAAAAGCAGTTCCATTACAACTGATTCAAGAAATGCAAATGAGAAGGAGTTTGCTGAAAACAACTCCCAGGTTCATCTTTATAAAAACGCAATTAAAATATTTCCTAATCCTTCTACCGGAAAATTTTCAATTGAGAATCTATCTAGAGATTTTGATGTAATTACGTTTTCAGTTGAAAATTTGATGCAACAAGAAGTATTTTCAGGGAAAATGGAAGGAAGCAACTCTATGGTTATCAATTTAGAAAAATATCCAAAGGGAATATATTTCTTAAAATATTTAAAAAATAATAAAATTTCTGTTGAAAAAATTCAAATTTATTAGAATGCCTGATGTTGTCCCGAACTTAGATGAAATTTAGGTAAAAAGGAAAGACCAGACAGAGTTGGTCCTTCGCTAAGGTTCCTTAATATTGAGTTGCGAAACTTTATATATGGAACCGAAGGAAAAAAGTAAAGAATTAAACCGGAAAAACCTTTCCTGGTTAAAGGAACAAAATGTTGACATGCGGGTAGGGATCTTGTATAATTATCTAAGTATCTGTCAAATAATGATAAACGAATTGTTCGAAGAAGAAGTAATAGAAAAAACAAGGCCCTGGTATTGCCATCAGAAACCTGAAGATGGCCGGTGGAGCCGCTGGGGATATAACCCTGGGAGTGTAAAAATCTGCGATCAGAAGTTGAAAATCGAAGTTCCACGGCTATTTGACAATTTGGATGAGACAAACACTCCGCTTCAACGGTACGAAGAGATGAAAGAACTGGCAGGTCCCTTGGATCAATTGCTCAAAGGCATTCTGGTGGGTCTCAGTATGTGGGATTACCGCGGGGTGATCGATTCGTTGGGTGAAAGTTTTGGGTTGTCAAAAAGCTCTGTTTCCCGTTCTTTTATTGAACGTACCGAAGAGAAATTGAAGGAATTTGAAAATCGGTCGATTGCACACCTGGACCTTGTTGCCATGTTTATCGACGGAAAATATCTTTTCAAAGAACAGATCATCATTTGTCTTGGTGTGACGGTGATCGGCGACAAAATCCCGCTCTGCTTTATCCAGGCCGCCCCTGAAAACGCAGGACCGATCATGGATATGTTGGAACGGTTGAAAGAACGGGGTCTGGATTATTAAAACGGGTTGCTTTGTGTGATCGACGGCAGCAAAGGAATACGAAAAGCGGTCGAGGAAAGTTTTGGCAATAAGGCGTTCATCCAGCGCTGCCAATGGCATAAACAGGAAAACATTCTGAAATATCTGCCAGAGAAACATCATGAAACGATTAAAAAACAATATTGGCATGCCGTTGACCAGGAGTCATATAAAGATGCCCGGGCTGAATTAAACTAGTTCATGGCCGATCTGAAAACGTTGAATGTCTCTGCCGCCCGTTCCCTGGACGAAGGACTGGAAGAAATACTAACTCTGCACAAACTCGGCTTGAACGTTAAATTTGGCCGGTCTTTGTCAACCATCAACTGCATCGAAAACTTGAACTCACAACTGAAAAAGTACATCGGCAGAGTGAAAATCTGGACCTTGTCAAATGAGCGGTATCGCTGGGTTGCCGCAGCTTTATTGGAAATTGAACACAAAATGCGAAAAGTTGATAACTTTGTTAAACTCGAAAAATTAAAAACGACACTCATAAAAGAAGTAAAAATACGAACCTTAGAAAAGTCGAATTTCAACTTGAATTGGGACAAACTCAAATGCACGGTAATATTTAAGAATTTAACCATGAAACAACTATTATTCCTCATACTGTTTATATCCCCATTTGTTAATTATGCCCAGGATTGCTGGAATAGATCCTCCCCGTTGAATAAAGATTGGAGATATCTTGGGAATGCCGGGTTTTCCGGACGTGATGCATATCCTACGAAACTTGCACTAAGCCTTAACGGTGTACCCTATGTGGCATACGAGGATTTTAACTTTAATGGGAAATTAACGGTTATGCATTTTAACGGCTCAAGCTGGGTAAATACCGGAAATGCAGGTTTTACATTAGATGAAGCGCAGAATATCAGCCTGGCAATAAGTAAAGAAGGAGAACAATATGTGGCATATTCGGATCTTGGGCATTACTCTAAAGCCTCGGTGATGAAATTTAATGGCATCAATTGGATATATGTAGGGACACCGGGATTTTCACAAGGAAATATTTTTTATACTAGTCTCGCTATCAGCCCTTCTGGAGAACCATATATTGCATTTTCGGATTGGGCCGGCAATTATTCTGGAAACCTGACAGTGATGAAATTTAACGGTGTTAATTGGCAGCTTGTAGGCAACGAAGCCTTTTCACCTGGAGGAGCTGATTTCCCCAGCCTTGCTTTCAACCCGGTTGATAGCACTCCTTATGTTGCTTTTAAGGATAATTCAAATTCTGCTAAAGCTGCAGTTATGCAGTTTAACGGAATAACTTGGGTGAATGTTGGAAATTCAGGATTCTCTCAAGGTGAAACAGGTTTTACAAATCTTGCATTCAGTCCATCCGGTCAACCCTATGTTTCTTACACAGACATATATGATTCTAGTTATGCCTCAGTAATGAAATTTGATAGTACAACCTGGTCTTATGTGGGGAGCCAGGGATTTTCGCATGACTCCATTTATTCACCAAGTCTTTGTTTCAGCCCCACTGATAGCTTACCTTATCTGGCCTTCGCCTATTATCCAATGTATAATGTGAATAATCTTTCAGTAATGAAATTTAACGGGATCACATGGGAACAGGTAGGTTCCTCAAATTTTGCAAAAACGTTTTATTTCCCAAACCTTGCAATTAGCCAGAATGGCATCCCCTTTGTGGCTTTCACGGATGTTGTGGGGAGCTCAAGTAAAGCATCTGTAATGAAATATGATTCGATTTCTGATGGAATTAATGAACGTCAAGACTCAACATTAATGATGTACCCAAACCCCGCAATTGATTTTATTACAATAGAACTTTCTGGAGCAAAACTAAAATACGAATTATCGATTATCAATATTGAAGGTCAGAAGCTAATTACTGGTCAAATCACCCATGCCAAATCTCAAATTGACATCAGTTGTTTGCCAAGCGGGGTTTACTTTATACGCATGACCAATGATAAAATCGTGAAGGTAGGGAAGTTGATTAAGGAATAATCCCAAAATTCACAGATTCCGGTAACATGAACAGGGTGTAGATTATATGCATTTGACGGAGAATGCATGTCTTGGTAATCCTGATTACTACCAAGGTTATGAATACAATGTAGTTTTCGCTTATTATGTATCGCATAATGATCCTGGTAAATAATTAGGGTCTTAACGAAAATCTGAACTATCTGATTTTTAATATGTTAGTTGATATAATAAGCAATCGAATAGGAAGTGAGGGATTAGTTCCATCATTGTCCTCTCACACCACCGTACGTGCCGTTCGGCATACAGCGGTTCCTTAATTTACGCATGAACACTCCGATAATAATCCGAGAAGAAGATGTAACCTGCTTTTTGTAGGCGGTCGTTGGTGATTGTCCTTGTTAATAAAGGACTGTTGGCAGTATGGAAGGTGGGGAATTATTTTCAAGAAACAAAGAGGATGATTCTCATTCGCTAATTTCTGATTTTTTATTTACTTTATTAGCTGCCAATACTTAGTATTATTCAAAGAAAAAACTTCTTTTGATAAAAATATTTTAATTTTATTTTATTGATTATTAGTATTTTAGTATAATTTTCAAAAAAATCTCACCTTTTTCCTATCACTTTTTCGAGTTCGGCGGATTAAGTATCAGCAGCCGGGGAATTTTAGCTGGGTTTTGAGGGGTGTTGCTCCCCGGTTGCTTTGATTCTGAAAATCCGGCAAAGTGGATCGATTGATACATCCTGCCCTATCCTGTTCCGTCCCGGAACAGCGACTCCTTTTGTTTTATTTCTTTACCGCCGGTTATTGCAAGAGTTTTTCAAATTCTTTAGTAATAACCTCAAAATCTATGTTTTATGGAAAGCAATTTACACAACAGCCAGATTCTTGACGGGATCTTCAATAAGATTGAAGAGGAAGCAAGGATTATTATCGATTTCAGTGTTTGCATGCCGGATCCCGGCAATTTATGTGAACAGGATTTTATTATCAAAGCGGTTAACGGAAAAAAACAGCCGGTTGAATTTTACAACAACGTGTATTTTATTTGCACAGAGGCTTTACACTTTACCATGCACAGCTGCAGGGAGTCATCAAAACAAGGGGCCCTTTCTCTGTTGTGTGATATGAAGCAAAGAATGATGGCGTTGAAAAAAGTGACACGAAAAGTGGGGCAATCCATACCAGAGGATGAGAAACCGGGATTGTTTGTCTTCAATTATCCGGAATTCAGGCCCGAAAATGGTATAAACCTTCCAAAATATGCATTGGACAGGGTTGTGTCAATGTGCATGGATTACTCCCTTGTTTGGTATGTGGTAATCGATGAGTTCATTGGAAAGATCGCGTATCTAAGCTCATCCATTGAATATGGCAATTGGCTTCCTGATGAATCAAAACCACAGGCGGAGCATCCTAAACTGCCTGTAAGGCAAACTGTTTCTCAATTTGCTGTATTCATCAAAGCTTGCAAAGAGTTGGGGTTGTTTGATGTACCAAGCGTGGCTGAATTGTGCAGGATCGTCACCTCTTTGTTCAGAACCGCCCGTACCAGTTACATCAGCGCTAAGAGCTTCCGGAATCATATGGAGGTCCCCGCAATAGAGGATATTGATTATACTATAGAGAATTTGCAGCATATCATACACTATCTGAGACTTTTAAGGAAAAACCTGACGAGTAGATATTGTTGAATGTACCTGGTGTTGGATTCAGAAGAAAAAGGAGGTGGTAAGGCCTCCTTTTTTTGTTTTGAAAAATAAGGACGGTTTATTAACGGCAGATTGACGGCTTAAAGACGGCTTGATGCCGGGAATCGCTGACTGTGAATCCTGAATCGGAAAAATGGACAAAGAGAGAAATTTTCAGGAAAAATGAAATGGGTGTAATACAGGCCTGTCAATGGTTTGCGGGGGGTGGTACCACCTTTGCAACTACCGGAAGGGGGTTCGGGCGATGTAATATTGCCATAACAAGTAGCGAGATAGCGAGGTAGCGAAGTAGCGAAAGTTTTAGATTAATAAACTAAAAAACATAAAATCAAAAACAGCAGTTATGAAAACAATGAAAGAAAATGTGTCGCTTGACGAGAAAATTGAACAGATCTCCAATGAGCTTCTGTTTCATCCTCACCCCCTGATCGAAAAACTGTTCCTGGATCATGCGACGGTTTGCACCCTGCTTGGCATTCATCCGAGGACACTTTGCCACTATAAGGAAAAAGGTCTGATCCAGAGCCGGATAATAGGAAAATCAGCAGCTTATAAACTGTTTGACGTGGAAACCCTTGCAAAATTCATTTCTCTGAGGAGGTTTTCGAGAGATGTTGAATCAAAGTAGAAAACCAGCTTTACGAGATTATTACGCCAAGTCAAAAAATTATAAAAGGAGAAGGTATGGAAAACGAAAAACTTTATTACCTGGGAGAGCCCGAAAGCGGGGCAAATTCCGTGATCGACGGGGGTGAACATAATTCATGCAACGGGTCGGATTCGTTTGTGGCGGCGGGTTCGTATAATGAAGTTGCGGGGAACATGAGTTTTGCCTCCGGTGAAAGCAATACGGTAAACGGGAACCATAGCGCTGCTTTCGGGAGTGTGAACGACATTCTGGCAAATTATGCACATGCCTCGGGGACCGGGCATGTCATTACAGGCGATGCAGGTTCGGCATCAGGCGACGGCAACATCGTGTCGGCCTACGCTGCGAGTGCGGAGGGCGGATTGCATGTGTGCGAGGGAGCTTACTCCCACGCCGAAGGCCTTGCTGCAAGAGCCTATCTTGATTGCCAGCATGCCAAAGCTTCCGGAGGGTTCAGTAATCCGGGCGAAATCGGGGAAGCCCAGTATACGAATATCATTACGCGCCTTTCGGCGGAAGAGAATTACCCCAGGGACCTCCTGCTGGGTGAAGAGGGGCGTATCGCCTTGATGGATAACAAAATGAATGCCTTCAGGATCATGGTCGTGGCATCCAATGCCGACCGTACCGAAGGCGCTGCCTGGGAACTCAAAGGCCTCATCCGCAAGAACGACACCCCCGATTCCACCGCTATAGCAGGAACCGTTACTAAAACCATCATCGCACCCAACCCCGGCTGGGATATCACAGCCGAAGCGGATACTTCAAACGGGGCCTTACGGGTTATTGCCCATGCCCCGGAAGGACAGTGTATCCGATGGGTAGCATTTGTTGAGATGGTGGAGGTAGCGTTTTATTCGTGAGTTTTCAGTCAGTTACACATAGCTGCTGTTGCGCGCACTTACACACCGCTGCTACGGTTGCTGCGTCGCTCATGCCATCCAACACCATCCTCAATCCAGATGTCATTCGCTCCTGGCACCTGATGCAGCTTGTGTGAAGTGCTGTGCTTCAAAAAATGCAGCTATGTGTAATTGACTGACTCTCAACAATTAAAACTAATAAAAAGACAAATGAAAGCAAGACTAATTTTAAGTTGGAGGACCAGCATACTGGGTGTTATCCTGTTGATCACATCAGTTGTTCTTATGTTTTGCAGGATGATCGCATTCAGTGAGTTTACGGCGTTTCTGCCGACAATTCTGGGGCTGTTGTATGTGAAGGACTCTGCTTTAATTAAAAAGTGATGGCAAACATCGAACGATTCCTTCCAAAACTCATTGAGCTGGAAGGTGGATTTGTAAACGATGCCGCTGACCGCGGAGGGGCTACGAATATGGGTATCACCTTGTCGACCTGGAGGCGTGTTGGGTATGATAAGGACGGGGACGGGGATATTGATGAACAGGATATCAGGATGCTGGATAAGGAGGATGCCCGTGTGGTCCTTAAGAAGTTTTACTGGGACCGCTGGAGGGCGGATGACATCAGGGATCAGAAAGTGGCAGATATCCTCGCAGACTGGCTCTGGAGCAGCGGAAAGTGGGGCATTGTCATCCCCCAGCGCCTGCTTGGCCAGGCGGAAGACGGCATAGTTGGTCCCGAAACGCTATCCGCAGTCAATTCATCTGATCCTTCAACACTACTAATCCGGATCTATAATGCCAGGCTGGCTTTTATCATGAACCTTATCAGGCGTGATCCCATACAAGAAAGGTTTGAAAGAGGCTGGACCCGGCGCTTAACCTCATTTTTGTAAACCCATGAAAGCAATGTTAATCATCCTGTTAAGCCTGGCGCTTTGCGCAGGCTGCAGTCCGCAGAGGCGTTTAAAGCATTTACTGCAAAGCCATCCTGAACTCAGTACCGTTGACACTGTCAAAGTGAATGATACCCTGAAGGTCCCAGGGGTTGAAACTGACACATCGGTCCCCATGAAGCAGTTCCCCGATACGGTATTCCTTGAAAAAGGCAGGCTTGAAGTCCTGGTACGCAAAGTGCATGACACCTTGCTGATCCGCGGAAAGTGTAAACCCGATACGGTAGTCATCCGCAGAACAATTCCCGTGAAGAGTATCAAGGTAATCATGCCTTCGGCGAAATCAGAACTCATCGGCAGGATCCCCTGGCTGGCAGCCGGGCTGATAGCCCTGGTGGTGCTGGCCGTAACGGTTATCCTGAAATTCAAACATTAATCAATCTTTTAACATTTTACATTATGGCAAAGTCAAAAACCAATATCATCACCCATGGTTACCATGGAAAAGTAGGCGACCAGTTTGTACTTCGCGTACGCGGGAACAACAGCATGCTCTGTTCCAAGCCCGACCGCAGTAACGTAGTGCTTACGCAGAACCAGGTGGACCAGACCCGCAGGTTCAGCGGATCGGTAAATTACGCCAAGAATGCGCTGGCAGATCCCGTGAAGAAAGCTTACTACGAATCCCGGGCCGACAAAAATGTTTCAGCATATAACCGGGCCGTGGCCGATTTCCTCACCAAGCCGTGGATAGACCAGATCGACGCCATCGATTACAGAGGTCATGCCGGCGACAAGATACGCATCATTGCTTCGGACAATGTGAAGGTGAATTCGGTAAATGTTTCGATCAGGTCATCGGCCGACGTCGAACTCGAAACCGGACCCTGCATCTTCGATAACCAAAACATGAACTGGGTATACACTGCAACCACACTTCAGAACCCCATTGCAGGCCTGAAAGTGATTGCCATCGTTCGGGACATGCCGGGACATGTGGTGGAGAAATCGCTGATCCTGTAAGTCATCGGGTTCACGACGAAATTTAGTACAGATTAAAAATAATGGCGGCAGGTTTGGCCGCCATTATTTTTTTCCAAGCTTTACTATAAATTATTGTATCCGTAGAACATAGCTGTTTTAAAATTTCGCTTTTGGACTTGACAATGACACTTTGAGAGTGGAAATCCCCCCTGGGTACAGAAGAATAAATCCTCTCGTGAAATTCATCTTTTAACCGGTACTTTATCGCACTTGAGAAGCCGGCAATGAATTATAAACAAGTGGATAAGAAATTGAAGTATTTAATCGTGGGGAGTTCATTACTTTTATAGAAGATTATCTATTATTACCCTTCTATCCTGCAAATAAAACCATGCTACAAAAATCATTAAAGTGGCTATTTTTTGTCTTAGGGATTGTTCTGTTTGATATAGATGCGAGATCACAATCCTTATCAATTTTATGGCAACAATGTTATGGAGGCGGTGGGGATGACGAAGGATTTTCAATACTCCCATCAGTCACCGGTTATTTTTTGTTTGGCCAATCTACTTCTTTTAATGGCGATGTGCAGGGTAATCATGGTGATTTAGATCTTTGGTTATTATCTGTTGATTCGACCGGGAATATTTTAAAATCATTATGCTTCGGAGGGACTGCTTTTGATGAATCCGTTCAAATGAAATCTTGTCCTGACAGGGGGTACATTTTATGCGGATCTCCATTTTCGACCAATGGAGATGTTACTAATAATCATGGGGGATGCGATTATTGGTTAATAAAGATAGATTCGTCCGGTAAATTTCAGTGGCAGAAAAGCTATGGGGGCAGCTGTAATGATGTAATTTCTGATTTGGTTGTTACTACTGATTCAGGGTTTCTTTGTTCAGGATATTCCTGTTCAGTTAACGGTGATGTGACAGGCAATCATGGCTATAATGACTACTGGATAATCAAAGTCGATAAAAACGGAAATTTAGTTTGGGAAAAATCAATTGGTGGCTCATCTCAGGATTACGGTATTTGTGTAATTGCAACAAAGGATAAAGGGTTGATTTTTGGTGGGTCGACTGCTTCAACTGATGATGATGTACAATGTCTGCATCACAGTGAAATTGATGCATGGGTAATCAAGTTGGATTCAGCACGGAATGTTGAATGGCAAAGATGTTATGGGGGCAGTGATGATGAATCTATTGTTGATATTAAACAAATGTTTGACGGGTCTTATATGTTTACAGGCGTTACCCGATCAAATGATGGGGATGTAAGCGGGAATCATGGAAATTTAGATTTTTGGGTGTTTAAAACCGATCCCTGGGGAAATATAATATGGCAAAAATGTTTTGGGGGATCAGGTGATGATTTACCACTTTTTACCAAAAAACTTTCCGATGGAAACTTTATCATTGGAGGTCAAACCACTTCAAATGACGGGGATGTCACAAATAATCATTCGTTTGCCGGATATAGAGATATGTGGCTCATTAAAATATCACCCTCTGGGAAATTGATTTGGGAGCAATGTTTCGGAGGTACAATGGATGAAAGTTTGGCTGACGCAATAGAACTTCCAGGAAAAAGATTGTTACTAACTGGTGAATCACTTACATCAAATAATACAGGGGATGTACAATGTTCACATCATGGTCCAGGGACTTATGATACATGGTTGATTATGGTACACGATTCCTCGATGGATTGTATTAATGATAACGCAAATGTTTCAGATTATATAAAAACATATCCTAATCCTGCAGAAGACTTTGTAAAATTCACATACAATACAAAAAATAATACGTATAATATACGTATTCAGATTGTTGATGAACTGGGCGAGGTGATTAAAGAATTAGTTCTACCTCCTATGATAAATGAAGTAACCTGGTCTACCAGTAAAACTCCGGCCGGTTTGTATTATTATTTATACTACATCGGGAGTATCAGAAAGTCTGGTAAAATTGTTTTAATAAAATCATAAAGATTGCTTTAGATTGGACAACACACAGGTCCTGACTAATATCGCATCCACCTTTCAATTGTATTATTCTCGGTTGATGTTTCTATTCTTTTATGCAGTGAAAATTCAGCTTCATGTTGTTTGACACCTTGCTGATCTGCTGAAAGTGTAAACCCGACATGGTAGTCATTCGCAGAACAATTCCCGTGAAGAGTATCAAGGTAATCATGCCTTCGGCGAAATCAGAACTCATCCGCAGGATTCCGTGAAGAAAGCTTACTACGAATCCCGGGCCGACAAAAATGTTTCGGCATATAACCGGGCCGTGGCCGATTTCCTCACCAAGCCATGGATAGACCAGATCGACGCCATCGATTACAGAGGCCATGCCGGCGACAAGATATGCATCATTGCTTCGGACAACGTGAAGGTGAATTCGGTAAATGTTTCGATCAGGTCATCGGCCGACAGCGAACTCGAAACCGGAGCCTGCATCTTCGATAATCAAAACATGAACTGGGTATACACTGCAACCACACTTCAGAACCCCATCGCAGGACTGAAGGTGGTAGCCATCGTACGGGACATGTGGTTGAGAAATCGCTGACCTTATAATTCTCCGGTTGAAGACAATATTTAGTTAATTTTTAAAATAATGGCGGCCAAACATGCCGCCATTATTTTTTTTACCAACATTCCTATATGTTATTGTATACGTAATACATAGATGTTTTATAATTCTGCTTTTGGACTTGAGAATGACACTTTGAGAGTGGAAATACCCCCTGGGTTTAAAAGAATAAATCCTCTTGTAAAATTCATCTTTTACTTAGTACTTTATCACATCTGAATTACCGGCAATGAATTATCAACAAGTTGATAAGAAGTTGAAGTATTTATGCTTGTTTTTTCTCCTGATTGTTTCCAGGTCTTTATCTCAGACTATAATTCAGAATGGTCCGATATCAGGAACTTTGCTTAAGGCGGGTTCACCCTTTTATATTTATGGTGATATTATTGTGCCTGATGATTCATTATTGGTAATACAACCCGGAGTTCATCTGGTATTTTACGGTCATTATAAATTGACAGTATACGGAATGCTTAAAGCAGAAGGGTCATTAACGGATTCAATTTTCTTTTCCATTAACGATACTACCGGATTCAGTGATACGACGACAATAAATGGTGGTTGGCATGGAATAAGGTTATATAGCCAAAATTCTTTAGATACTTCGTTTTTTAGTTTTTGTAATGTAAGTAATTGCAAGGGAGTTGGACAAGGATTAGAAAACCGGAACGGGGGCGTCATATATGCAGCAGGAGTGTCAAATGTCAGAATTGATCATTCATGTTTTCATGACAATTTTGCGATAAATGCAGGAGGAGCAGTTTTCGGAGCGTCGGGAACATCCTTATATATTTCAGACAACAGGCTTGTTCATAACCAGACCTTCAATTATGGCGGTAGTATTTATATCGATCAAAACTGCCATACAACTATTGAAAATAATATAATTGCCTTTAATTCTGCACATTATCTTATCATCAATGGTTCTTTTGCTTTCGAAGGCGGAACCGGCGGTGGAATATATATAGCCAATCACTTTCCGGACACTCCCATGATCATTAATAATTTTATTTATAACAATTTCGCCATAAACGGTGGAGGAATTTATGAAAGTTCAGTAAAGGTTTTAATTACCGGGAATGTCATCTGCAATAACAGCAAGTGCGGTATCATGAACGGTCATAGTTTCAGCAATGGAAAATACTTTAACAATACCATCTGCAATAATGGGGATAATGCGGGAATATCGGTTAATTCTCAATCCCTCCGATTAGCAAATAACATTATCTGGGGAAATACAAATTTTCTCTACCCCGGAGTTCAGATCTTTTTCTCTCCGCAAGGTCAGATCCTACCCAATGTATCCTATTCTGATATAGAGAACGGGTATCCCGGAGAAGGAAATATTGAAGAAGATCCCGGATTTCTGAATCCTACAACAGGAGCTGGTTGTTCTTTTAATGCCCTTACTTCAGATTGGTCGCTTGAGAACAGTTCAGCTTGTATTAATAAGGGTAGTCCTGACACTACAGGGATGCTGCTTCCAGTCATGGATATTGCAGGAAATCCAAGAATTTACGGGAACAGGATAGAAATCGGGGCTTATGAAAATCAGCTGGTTACAGCCATCCCGAAAATTTCAAATGAACTTAGAGCAGGCTTCCTGATTGCTCCGAATCCTTGCAAAGACTATATCTCATTTTATTGGGCTACTGAAGAAGTCAAAACCAGGCAAATCAGTATATATAATTCATTGGGTAAACTTGTTAGAGAATTTAATATTTCATTAATCAATACTCCGTTAAAAATTCATGCAGCTAATCTCCCGATACTCAGGCACTCCTCGTAGAGGCTCCTGTATTTTTCGCAACTCTTATCGAGAGTTAACTTTGAAAAAATAAAATCTGTTATAAAC
>Ga0316226_1000676_pt1 | contig 42980 bp, 24 predicted proteins | sample TBH18017metaG_FD_206009 | JGI IMG/M metagenome (GOLD analysis project Ga0316226, IMG submission 206009) | Freshwater microbial communities from Trout Bog Lake, Wisconsin, USA - TBH18017 | ecosystem: Environmental > Aquatic > Freshwater > Lake > Hypolimnion/Profundal zone | place: USA: Wisconsin...
CAGGCCATATTGCAGGTTCTTATGTCCCTATGGTGTTCTGCTTAACTGGACCAGCCGGTTCTCGCGCAGACATCTCAGTATAACCCCTTCCGAATGCATACAATGCAGGCTTTGCGAGAGCTCCTGCCCGTACGATGCCATAGACTTCCCGGTGACGGATAAAAGCCCGGAAAGCAGGCCTGTAATGGTAAAGAAGATGATGGCACTCGTTATCCTGGTCCCTTTTTTTGTGCTTATCTTTGGTTACACAGGATCCAGGATGCAGGATACCCTTGCCGGGGTTGATTCCAGGGTAAAGCTGGCAACTGAAGTCCTGGCGCTTTCGAAAACCACGGATCAGCCTGCCGGGGAAGAATCCTTCGAGATCAAAGCCTATAAAGCTTCGGGAAAGACCGAAAGCCAGGTTTACAGCGAAGCTTCAGCAGTTCTTAAAAAATTTTATATCGGCGGATGGCTTCTCGGCGGGTTCACAGGGCTTGTCATTTCGCTGCTGATTGCCGGCCGCATGCTGCCGGTTTATCGTAAAGACTATGTTACCAATAAGGGGCGTTGCTTTAGCTGTGCCCGTTGTACAGATTACTGCCCTATCAAAACCTGACACAGGCTGCGAAAATGAAAATTGGAAAATCACCATTGAACACTATCAGTCTCCTTGAGAAAATCTCTTTTGGAAGTGCTGTTTTTGCTGTGGTGCTTTGTGTGCTCATCATCGTCAATTACATCCAGATCAAACGGGCCGATCCCCTGAACACCCCTGCAATGACCATCCTGGTTGAGAAACTTCAGAACGATCCTGGGAATGAACAGCTCAGGCAGGAAATACGCACACTGGACCTCCTGGCCCGAAAGGCATTCTTTACCGCGCAATGGCAGGTGCGCATGGGAGGATACCTCCTGTTCATCAGCATACTCGTGCTGGTTTCATGCATAAAAGCAATTGAACTGATAAGAGTAAAACTACCCGAGGAACCTGCAGGCAAGCCGGTCATGTTCTGGGAAACCACCTTTGTTAAACGCAAATGGCTCATTTATTCCGGCACTGGGCTGGTGGGACTTACGTTACTTCTGGCAGTGCTTACGCATAATAATATAGGGAAGGACCTTGAAGGAGCAAGTCGGCAGTCTGCAGTCAGCAGTAAGGAAGTCGGCAGTCTGCAGTCGGCAGTAGGCAGTAAGGAAGTCGGCAGTCTGCAGTCGGCAGTAGGCAGTAAAGAAGTCGGCAGTCAGCAGTCGGCAGTAGGCAGTAAAGAAGTCGGTAGTCAGGTGCATGGTTACCCGGACTGGCAGGAAGTTAAGAAAAACTTCCCTTCATTCAGGGGGCCGGGAAGCATAGGTATTACAGAACGCACAGGCATTCCCACAAACTGGGAAGGCAAATCAGGTAAGAACGTCAAATGGAAGACTGCAATTCCCCTTCCGGGCAACAATTCGCCCGTGATATGGAATGACAGGATATACCTGAGCGGGGCCAGCGAATCAAAACGTGAAGTGTATTGTATTGACGCCCTCAGCGGGAAAATAATCTGGACAAGCATTGTTGAAAAGATCCCCGGTTCACCTTCACAGGTTCCCGGTGTGAGCAAAGAAACTGGTTTTGCAGCGCCCAGCCTGGCCACCGAAGGACGCAGAGTGTATGCCATCTTTGCCAATGGCGACCTGACTGCATTGGATATGGACGGGAATAAAGTCTGGGCGAAGAACCTGGGCATGCCCGCCAATCATTACGGGCACTCTTCTTCGCTGATCATGTACCGCGACATCCTCATCGTGCAGTATGACCAGCGCTCAGGGCCTTCAGTTATAGGGCTTTCGGGAAAGACCGGCGAACAGGTATGGAAAACCGCCAGGAATGTCAAGATATCCTGGGCTTCACCTTCGCTGGTCAACACGGGAAAACGAATGGAACTCCTCCTGGCAGCCGAGCCCTGCGTGGCTTCCTACGATCCCCTTACCGGCAAGGAACTCTGGAAGCTCGATTGTATCAGCGGAGAAGTGGGTCCTTCCCTGGCTTATGCCAACCTGATTATATTCTCTGTAAACGAATATTCAACCCTTTCGGCCATCCGTACCGGTGAAAACCCGAAAGTGATCTGGGAAAACAATGAATTCCTTTCGGATGTGCCAAGCCCTGTGGCCACCGCCGATTTTCTTTTCCTCGTAACCAGTTACGGCACGGCGGTTTGCTATGATGCCACCAACGGGACCAAATACTGGGAGCACGATTTTGGCACCCCGGTTTATTCCTCACCTATGCTGGCCGAAGGAAAGCTTTTCATCATGGATAAAAAAGGCCTGATGCATATCATCAAAGCCGACAAGGAATTTTCCCAGAAGAGCGAGTGCCCATTGGGCGAAGGTTCTTTTTGTACCCCGGCCTTTACCAATGGCCATATTTTTCTCAGGGGCGACAAAAACCTTTACTGCATAGGAAAGCAATAACTTTCTTATCCCAGCAGAGACCCCAAAAGGTTGCATGCAAAGCCGGGACTAAACTCAATGACTTCCCAAGATATTTAATAATATAGAAATTTTATACTGCCTTATGTTTCAGGTCCATGGGTTTTTTATCTTTACATTTTCATAACATTTTTATTTAACAGGATTAACCCGGAACCTGGTCATGCTTTTAAAGCAAGGGGATTGGTACAGAAAGATTAAATTCACTTCATGACCCAATTGATTTATAATGGACATCCGCAGTAAAACAAAAGATGAGCTGATCCTTTTAATAGACAAGTTGAATCTGAAAATCGCATCACAGGAGCAAGCGATACAGGGCAAACAGGAGAGCAGGCAGGAAGCACAATTACGAAATGACAACTTAACCCGGCTGACTGCCTTGCTTAACGCCCTTCCTGACCTGATGTTTGTATTTGATTCAGAATGCCGGTTTATCGATTACCATTCCGAAAACCTGGAGTCCCTTTATCTAAATCCAAAGAAATTCCTCGGTAAAAAGCCCGAAGAAGTCCTTCCACAGGAAATCGGACATATGGTCAGCTTAAAAATAAAGGCAATTCTCAGCAGCGGCAAACCCGATAATTTTACTTATGATCTGAAAATAAAAGGGGATATACACCATTTTGAAACCAGGGGTGTGCTCTACGGCAACAACCGTGTTCTGTTCATTGTGCGTGATTTTACAGAACAAAAGCAGGCTGAACTGTTGCTAAAGCAAACCCGGCATAATTATGAATCGTTTTTCAATACTATCGATGAATTCCTTTTTGTTCTGGATGAAAAAGGAAATATTATTCATGTGAACTCCACTGTGACAGATCGTCTCGGATACACCCTCGAAGAACTTACGGGTAAACCGGTACTTATGGTCCATCCCCCCGACAGAAGGGAAGAAGCTTCAAAAATTATCAGCGATATCCTGAACGGATCAGCCTTGTATTGCCCTGTCCCGGTTATATCCAAATCAGGCATCCAGATCCCTGTTGAAACAAGGGTATCGCGTGGAACCTGGGATGGGAAAGCAGTTATTTTCGCTGTAACCAAAGACATTTCAAAATTAATGCTGTCGGAAGAAAAATTTTCGAAACTGTTTTATATCAATCCTTCAGCTTGTGGTATCAGCGAATTGGAAAGCCTTAAATATATTGAGGTTAATGAAGGATTTACCAACCTTCTGGGATTCACTAACGAAGAAGCAGCAGGCAAAACACCGGTTGAATTGGGAATTGCCACAAAAGAGATGATTGATGTTGTAATTGTTGAAGCGAAGAAAAGAGGAAATAAAAGGAATATCGAAGCCGATCTGAAAGCAAAGAACGGTGAAATCAAACGTGTGCTGCTTTCGGCCGAAGACATCTCTATTCAGGGTAAACTATATCGTTTCACAGTCGTTTATGACATCACCGAACGCAAAAAAGCTGAAGCAGATCTCGAAGAAAGCAGGGAAAAATACCGCGGATTAAGCGAGGCGGCATTCGAAGCTATCTTCCTTTCCGAAAAGGGCATATGTATTGAGCAGAACCATACTGCTGAAACGATATTTGGTTATTCACCCGAAGAAGCTATCGGCAGGTACGGTACTGAGTGGATTATTCCCGAAGACAGGGATCTGGTGATGAAGAATATGCTCGCCGGGTATGAAGAACCCTATGAAGCGACCGCATTAAAAAAAGATGGCAGTACATTTCCTTGCGTGTTAAAAGGAAAAATGATGAATTACAAAGGAAAAAGAGTCCGTGTAACTTCATTAAGTGATCATACCGCCAGGAAGAAAGCCGAGGAAGAATTGAAGATTAAGGATTGGGCTATCGAATCATCAATAAGTGCCATCGCGATTTCCGACCTCTCGGGAAATATGAAATACGCAAATCCGGCCTTTCTGAAGTTATGGGGTTATTCTTCACTGAAAGAAGCCATCGGGAAATCACCCTACAGTTTCTGGCAGGATGATAAAAAGGCCGATGAGACATTAAAATCGTTGATCACCGAAGGAAGCTGGTCGGGAGAAATGACCGCAATTAATCAACAGGGAGAGTCTTTTGAGGTACAGGTTGAAGCAAGCGTGGTAAAAGACACACAAGGCAGACCTCACTCGATGCTGGCCTCGTTTGCAGATGTTACCGAAAGAAAGAAATTTATTTCCAGTTTACAGGAAGCCAAGGAAAAAGCCGAAGCAGGCAACCGTCTTAAAACAGCCTTTATAAACAATATTTCCCACGAAATAAGGACTCCCCTGAACGGGATCCTTGGTTTCGGCAATTTAATCACCCAACCGGATATCGGTGAAGCAGAGAAGGAGCAATTTTACTCCCAGGTAAGAACAAGCAGTGGCAGGCTGTTGAGAACGATCACCAACTACATGGATATTTCCATGCTCGCTTCAGGGAACCTTGATCTTAGACAAAAGCCGGTTGCACTGTACCATATGCTTCAGCAGCTTTTCAAAAAATTTCACCCGCTTTGTACCGAAAAGAACCTTGCACTGAACCTTTGGAATATTGCTGAAAATAATTCTGTTTCAGTGTGGACTGATGAAGATCTCCTGAAAACCATCCTGACCCATATCCTTGATAATGCAGTCACCTTTACCAAACACGGAGAGATCACATTCGGGTTTGATCTCCGCCCCGGCGAAGTTGAATTTTTTATCAGGGACACCGGTGTGGGCATCAGTATGGGGATGCAGTCATTAATATTTGAGAGTTTTGTACAGGCCTCCACATCCAACACCTCCGGTCACGATGGAAGCGGGCTGGGATTATCCATCGCGCTCGGTATGGCAAAATTGCTGGGCGGCGGCATCCGGGTTAAATCCGAACCTGGTCATGGTTCTGAATTTTTCGTTTCCATCCCTGATACAGGTTTGAAAAAAGAGAATATTGTCCCTGATGCTTCAGAGACCCAGGTCCCTGCCATAAAGGACCCGGTAATACTGATTGCTGAAGATGATTCCACGAACCGGCTGCTTGTCAAGGTCATGCTGAAACAGTCAGGTATTAAGGTCATCGAGGCAGAGAACGGGCAGGAAGCCGTTGCACTTTGCAGGGAACATCCGGAGATATGCCTTGCTGTTATGGACCTGAAAATGCCTGTATTGGATGGTTTCGACGCCACCCGACAGATCAAATCCTTCAGGCAGCACCTTCCTGTTATTGCGGTTACAGCTTACGGACTCAGCGGTGATGAAAAGAGGGCCATTGAAGCCGGCTGCAGCGATTATCTCGCAAAGCCTTATCATAAGGAAGTATTATTGAACAAACTCAGACGATACGGAATCATCTGAGGACTGAACCGGTTTGCCTTGTATCTTTGCATGGGAAATGATCATTTTACATTTCATGCCGGGAAAGCAAGTGAAAGAATATTCAGAAAACATACACAAGGCTGTTGACCGTATCGTAGCCCGCAGGGGCCGATCGGCCGATGCAGTAATTCCCATACTGCAGGATATACAGCATGAGTTCAACCACCTTCCCGATGAGGCCCTGAGATACACCACTCTCGTGACTGAGATAAGTCCGGCCGGGATTGAAGGCGTGGCATCGTTCTATTCACAATTCCGGAGAAAGATGACCGGAGAGCATGTGATCAGTGTATGCACGGGTACAGCCTGCCATGTGAAGGGATCGAACCTGGTTTATGATGCACTCTGCAGGGAGATGAAACTTAAGGATAACGAAACCACCGATGCTGCAGGGGTATTCACCATCGAGAAAGTAGCCTGCCTGGGCTGCTGCACCCTGGCGCCTGTGGTCAGGATAGATACCGTCACTTACGGGCATGTGATGCCTGAGAATGCGGGAGACATCCTGGTCGATTTCCTTAAACGCGGGAAACAGCCGGTAAAAGCCGGGCGCAGCGACGCTCCCTCATCCACAGTAAAAGGAGAAATAAGGATAGGACTGGGTTCCTGCTGCATCGCCAGCGGAAGCGCTGAAGTGAAGGCCGAACTCGATAAGACCGTTGCGGAAGCTGGACTCCAGGTTGAAGTGAAACAGGTTGGCTGTGTAGGCATATGCAACCAGGTGCCCATACTTGAGATCGTCAAACCCGGTGAGAACACCGCATTTTATGCCCACATAAAACCCGGGGAAGTGAAGCAGGTGGTGCTCAGCCATTTCAGGCCCGAAGGCGCGTACCGCAGGATCAGGTCAGGAGTTTTCAGTTTATTTGAAAATATGATGGCGGATGAGGAGCCGCGTTCGGTGCAGAAGTACATGTTCGAACAAAGGGATACGCCACTCTCGCTTTTCCTCAGTCCCCAGGTCAATATCGCCACTGAGAACCGCGGCATCATAAGCCCCTGCGATATATCTGAATTCAGGAAGTCCGGAGGGTTTGAAGCCCTTGCCGCCTGCCTTAAGGACATGAGCCCCCAACAGCTCATCGATGAGATCAAAGCCAGCGGCCTCCGCGGAAGGGGTGGTGCGGGATTTCCCACCGGCCGCAAATGGCAACTGGTTCATGACCAGGCTGAAAGCGAAAAATATGTCATTTGCAATGGAGATGAAGGCGATCCCGGTGCCTTCATGGACCGCATGTTGCTTGAATCATATCCTTACCGCATCATAGAAGGCATGCTCATAGCGGCATATGCTGTGGGCGCCGGCAAAGGACTGTTCTATATCCGGGCCGAATACCCCCTCGCCGTGATGAGGATCACCGAAGCAATACAGGTTTGCCGTAATGAAGGCCTGCTCGGTGAAAACATCATGGGCAGCGGGTTTTCATTCGATGTAAAAATATTCGAAGGAGCCGGGGCATTTGTGTGCGGCGAAGAAACAGCGCTTATCGCATCTGTTGAAGGCCGGCGAGGGATACCACGCCTGAGGCCTCCCTATCCTGCAATCCATGGCATCTATGGGAAACCTACACTGATCAACAATACCGAGACCTTCTCATTGATCTCATGGATCATCCGCAAAGGATCTTCGGCTTTTTCCTGCATAGGCACCGAAAGGAGCAAAGGCACCAAGGTGTTTGCGTTAGCCGGGAAAGTCAAAAGGGGCGGGCTCATTGAAGTCCCAATGGGGATCAGCATTCGCAGGATCGTTGAAGAACTCGGGGGAGGTATAGCAGGAGACAGGCAGTTCAAGGCAGTCCAGATAGGAGGCCCTTCGGGAGGATGCATCCCAGCCTCGCTTGCAGATATACCGGTAGATTACGAAGCTCTCTCGGAAGCCGGCGCAATGATGGGATCGGGCGGACTTATAGTTCTTGACGAATCGGACTGCATGGTCGATATCGCGCATTATTTCCTCTCGTTCACCCAGAACCAGAGCTGCGGACAGTGTACTTTCTGCCGCATAGGTACCCGCAGGATGCTGGAATTGCTTGACAAGATCCGAAGCGGTGAAGGCGTGGCGGAAGACATTGACAAACTGGAACAACTGGCCAGGAGCACGCATGCAGGAAGCCTTTGCGGGCTGGGTAAGACCGCACCAAACCCGGTGCTGTCGACCTTACGGTATTTCAGGCATGAATACGAAGCCCATATCAATGGCCGTTGCCCGGCAGGTAAATGCGCGCCAATCATTCATTACAGCATAACCGAAGAATGCATTGGCTGTACCAAATGCGCACAGCGCTGCCCGTCGGATGCGATCGCCTACAAGCCCTATGAAGTTCACAGCATAGAGCAGGAAAAATGTATAAAGTGCGATATATGCCGGCAGGTTTGCCCAGTGGAGGCTGTGAGGGTGGAAAGTGATAGAGTGACAAAGTGACAAAGTGATAAATGCGATTAAGGATTGATCATAGGGAAGTTGATGTTAGCGAAGGCATGACCATCATGCAGGCGGCTGCATTGCTGGGCATCTCCATCCCTGCGCTTTGCTGGTCTGAGGGGATCGCCCACCATCCTTCCTGCATGGTTTGCATGGTGAAAGATATTGACAGCGGTCAGCTCCTTCCATCCTGCGCTTATCCTGCAAGAGATGGGATGAATATACAGACCCATTCGCACGAGATCCATGAAGCAAGGCGCGAAGCTCTTGAGCTTCTTCTCAGCGACCATGTGGGTGATTGTGAAGCCCCCTGCCGCAGGACCTGCCCGGCTTTTATGGACATACCCGAAATGAACAGGTTGATCGCCTCCGGGAAGTTTGAAGAAGCTTTGTCGGTCGTGAGAGAGGAAATCGCCCTACCCCTGATCCTTGGGTATATCTGCCCCGCACCTTGCGAAAAAGCCTGTCACCGCGCGTCGATTGACGGTGCAGTCTCTATTTGTCTGCTTAAGCGAATAACTGCCGAAACCAGTTGCCGACTGCCGACTGCTGACTGCCGACTTCAATCAAGGGTCGCCATCATCGGGACCGGACCATCGGGGCTTGCAGCTGCATTTTACCTGCAGCGGTTGGGGCATAAGGCGGTATTGTTTGATCAGCATAAGGAAGCAGGAGGACTGCTGAGATACCATATTACCGAAGACAAGTTGCCGAGGAAGGCCCTGGACAAGGAGATTGAAGTGATCAGGCAGATGGGGGCTGAGTTCAGGATGAACACCCTGGTTACCAAGGAATTTTTTGATGAGGTTTTGCTCAGGGAATTCGATGCGGTGATCATTGCCAGCGGGCGGGAGGAAAAACAGATCACCGATGATTTCGGGCTGGAAGCCGACGAGCATGGGTTGAAGGTGAGCAGGACGACTTTAGCAGTCAGCAGTCGGCAGTCGGCAGTCGGCACAAGACAGTCTGCAGTCAGCAGTCAGCAGGCGGCACAAGACCGTCAGCAGTCAGCAGGCGGCAGTCAGCAATTACCAGTCACGGATCACGGATCACGGATCACGGATCATGGTATTTTCGCGTGTGGCAATATTATCCGCAAGCGGCAAATGGCGGTGCGTTCCGTGGCCCAGGGAAAAGCCGCGGCTTTATCGGCCGACCATTATATCAAAACCGGCAAACCCGGGAGTTTACATCAGCAGTTCAACTCATCTTTCGGAAAACTGCTCGAAGAAGAATATGAAGAATACCTGAAAGAAAGTCCTGCATCTTCAAGGAATGAACCCGCTAATTGTTTCATGGGCGGATTTACAAAAGAGGAGGCGATGACCGAAGCGGCCCGTTGCATGAACTGCGACTGCCGCAAACCCGTATCCTGCAAGCTCAGGATCTATGCCACCGAATACCAGGCACAGCAGAAAAGGTTTGCCGGGCCTGATCGTAAAAAGATTTCGAAATCCCTGCAGCATGAATTCGTGGTGTATGAACCTGAAAAATGTATTAAATGCGGGATCTGTGTTGAGATCACCAGGGCTGAAGGGGAACTACAGGGACTTTCATACATTGGCAGGGGATTCGATGTGCGTATTGCTGTGCCCCTGGGAGGAAGCATGAAAGAAGCTTTGGAAAAGGCAGGCGTCAGGGTTATCAAAGCCTGCCCCACAGGGGCCCTGGCATATAAAACAGACCATGATGAAAGAAGGCGGGACCAGGGTCCGGTCCAAGCTGCAGGAAACATGGACGAAAGAACCAAACCATTATGATAAAAGGCCGGATCATTGGTATTTTGTTGTCGCTGGCCTCGAGCCTGCAGCTTGCCTCCCAGGTGAAGTCAGCAGGCTGCTGGCCCTCCTACCGGGGAGATCCGCAGCTTACGGGAAAGTCTGACGCACGTATCCGTCCGCCTTTAAAATTATTATGGACCTTCAAGGCTGAGGACGGGACAAAGTCATCCGCAGTCATATGCAAAGGAGATATTTATATAGGCTGCGACGACGGCTGCCTCTATGACCTCACTCCCCAGGGCCGGTTAAAATGGAAGTTCAAAGCCGGGACTTCGATTGAAGCCCCTCCCCTTCTGCTTAACGGGATTGTTTACGTGGGTTCCATGGAAGGCATCATCTATGCTATTGATGCGGGTGGAGGCACACTTATTTGGAAATATGTTACCGACGGCCAGGTTTCGGGTTCCTGCAACTGGACCATAAGTCCCGACAAAAAACATATCTGCATCATCACGGGGAGCTACGATTTCAACCTGCACTGCATCGATGCCCTAAGCGGAAAAAGCATATGGACTTACGCGACAGGAAATTACATCAACGGGACTCCCTCTGTTTCGGGGAAGATCATTGTTACCGGGGGTTGTGATGGTTTTCTTCACATGGTAAGTACGGGCACTGGTCAACTGATCGAAAAGCTCAGCCTGAATACATACATTCCGGCATCGGCCGCCATCGGCGGTGACAGGGCTTATGTAGGCAATTACGACGGGGATTTTTTCTGCGTTGACCTGAAGGCAGGGAAGGTATTATGGAAAACCACGGGAGGCGGGCCTTTCATTGCATCTCCTGCTTTGTCGGCAGGCAAGGTGGTGAGCGGTACAGAGAACAAATACGTAGTCTGTTTCGATGCCCTGAGCGGAAATATTCTCTGGAAATTCAGGGCCGGCGGGAAAGTCGGGGCCTCGCCGGTGATCGCAGGGGAATATGTTGTTATCGCCTCTTCGGATGGCAGGGTTCGCATGCTTGACCTGGCAACAGGAAATGAACGATGGACTTATGAGACGGGCAGCGCGGTGAGCGGGACGCCAGCAGTCAGCTCTGATATGATTGTGGCAGGAGCTGAAGACGGGACGATCTATGCATTCGGGCCGGCAGTGGAATCAAAAGAAAAGAAAAAATGAAGATAGTAAACATAGTGCCGGGATTCGGAGGCACTTTCTATTGCGGCAACTGCCTTCGTGATTCAGGTTTCGTCGGAGCCGTGCGTAAAGCAGGGCATGAAGCCATGATACTTCCCGTTTACCTGCCCCTCACCATACAGGGCAATGTACACGAAACTCCTGTTTTTTACGGAGCCGTGAACATTTACCTCAAGCAGGCGTTTCCATTGCTTCGCCATATGCCGGGCTGGATGGAACATCTACTGAATTCACAGCCGTTACTGAAACTGGCAGCCAGCAAAGCCGGTTCCACGAGGGCCCAGGGGCTGGAAGAACTCACCGAATCCATGCTGCTGGGACAGGAAGGAAAGCAGGGTAAAGAGCTGGATGAGCTGGTTCATTTCCTGAAATACCATGAGAAGCCCGATGTGGTGCACTTTTCAAACGCACTCCTGCTGGGCATGGCAAAGCAGGTGAGGGAGGAAATGGGAGTGCCTGTAGTATGTTCTTTGCAGGATGAAGATGTTTGGGTGGATGCCATGAATGAACCTTATCCCGCAAAGATGTGGAACCTGCTAGCGGAAAAAGCAAATGATGTGGACGCTTTTGTCGCCGTAAGCAAGTATTTCGCAGGGGTGATGAAAACCAAAATGAGAATTCCCGATGAAAAGCTGCATGTGGTGCATATAGGGGTTGATCCCCTTCAATACGAATTTCATCCTGATCCTCCTGACATTCCCGCTGTCGGATTTTTATCCAGGATGTATGAGGAGAATGGGTTCGGCATTCTTGTCGACGCCTTCATCCTTCTGAAAACAAGGCCAGGTTTTGAGAACCTAAGGCTGCATGCAAGCGGCGGCATGACAGGAGATGATAAAACCTTCTTTAACATCCAGATGAAAAAACTGAATGATGCAGGACTCAGTAAGGATTTCAGCCTTTTCGGGGATTTCAGGCCTGAAAGCCTGGGACAGTTCTTCAAATCCCTGTCGGTACTGTCGGTGCCTGTTTTGAAGGGCGAAGCTTTCGGGCTGTACCAGCTGGAGTCCCTTGCTTCGGGCGTGCCCCTGGTGCAGCCGGCTTTGGGTGCATTTCCCGAGATAATCGGGGAAACAGGAGGAGGTTTACTGTATGAGCCTAACACCCCTGAGGCCCTTGCGGAATGCTTGTCTTCTGTTCTCAACGATAGAGCCAGGATGCAGCAGCTCAGCGCCAGCGGGCGTAAAGCGGTGGAGGAAAAATTCGACTTCGGCATGCTGGCTGTGAAGATGATGGAGGTGTATGAGAGGATATTGTGATCAGTGATAAAGCATGCAGGATGGGAAAGACAAACATATTTACGATTTTACGATTTTAGAGTTACAATTGAATTTTAAGAATGACGATTGACGATTAAATTATTATACTCGCAAATCGTAACTCAATAATGTCAATCGGGAATCGTAAATCGTCCAATCGTAATTTAAAAGCTTATGCTTGCAGAACTCCGGGATATAAGGAAACATTACAATCAGGCTTTGAGCGTGAGGCAGAAACCCGTGCTCGACGGGATCTCTCTAAGCATAGGGGAGAATGAATCCATTGCTGTGACAGGACCATCCGGCTCCGGCAAGACCACTCTGCTGAACATCCTCGGGACCCTCGACATGCCGGATTCGGGGACCGTGATACTGAACGGGTCAAATGTACTTGAACTGAAAGAAGCTGGGCTTGCCCGATTACGCAACAGGTTCATAGGTTTTGTGTTCCAGCTTCATTACCTCCTTCCCCAGCTCAGCCTTGTTGAAAATGTAATGCTGCCCTTGTTGCCATTAAAGGACAAGGCCGCGTACAGGCAGGGTTTTGAAAGGGCCATGGGCCTGGTTGAAAGAACGGGCCTGCAAGACCTCATAAACCAGAAACCTTCCGGGCTTTCGGTAGGAGAGTGTCAGAGGGCGGCAGTTGTACGGGCGCTTGTAAACAGGCCCAGGCTGCTGCTGGCCGATGAACCGACGGGTTCCCTGGATGCTGAAACTGCCGCCCGGCTCGGAGAACTGCTGTCGGAACTCAGAAAAGAAGAAGGCATTTCGCTGGTCGTGGTTACGCATTCACCTGAACTGGCAGGCATGATGGATAAAATATACCGCCTGGGCCTGGGAAAACTCCTGCCAATCAATCAAACATGAATTTCACCCGCCTGATAACCCGTGATTTCTTTCACTACAGGAAAGCGTTCCTTGCCATTCTTGCAGGGATGCTCGTAAGCACAGCAGTCCTGACCGGGGCGCTCATGCTGGGCGATTCGGTGGATTTCAGCCTGAGGCATTTTGCAAACGTCCGCCTTGGGAAAATAAGGTACGCCCTGAATTCAAAAAACAGATATTTCCGCAGGGAACTGGCCGGCGAGCTCGCAAAATCAACGCGAAGCCAGGCAATACCCGCGATGCTGTCCGAAGGCATTGTAGTAAATCCCGACAAGGACAAACGTATCAACCTGGTCCAGGTTATCGGCATTGAAGAACAATTCGCGGCACTATGGGACAATGCCGCTTCCTCTCCTGATGCAAACTCTGCTGTCATCAGCAGGAATACCGCCGAAAAACTGGACTTGAAACCCGGGGATTATTTTCTTCTGAGGCTTACCAGGCAGGGGCTTGCCCCGGTTAATGCACCTTTTGTCGCTGAAAACCCTGGATCTGCTGCCCTGCGGTTCAGGGTGAAAGCAATAGCGGATGATGAAACTATGGGAAGGTTCAGCCTCAGGAATAACCAGGCTGCCCCTTTCAATGTGTTCATCGCGCTTGACCGGATGTCAGCCTCGCTGGAACTGAAAGGCAGGGCCAACCTCTTACTGATGACCGGAGCCTCAAATATGAGCGTCGGTCGCGCCGACAGCCTGTTGGGCAAGTTTTGGCAGGCTGCCGATGCAGGGCTGGCCATTCAACCTTTGAAAGATAAAACAGGCTTTGAACTGACCTCAGGCCGCATTTTTATCGATGATCAAACTGCAAAGGCAGTGAAATCGGCATTTCCTGCAAGCCAGCCTTTGCTCACCTGGATGGTGTCTTCATTTTCCTGCAAAGGCAAATCAACGCCGTATTCATTTGTCACTGCGGCTACGCCGGATTTCCTTGGGACCGACCCCGGACCTGCCGGCATCATCATCAACACCTGGCTGGCACAGGACCTGGGTGTTAAAGCCGGGGATTCCCTGCGGCTGAAGTATTTTATCATGGGCTCGGGAAGGCAGCTCCGTGACGACAGCTCAGTCTTTGTTGTCAGTGAAGTAAGGGCCATGCAGGACAGGATATGGGACCCTTCGCTGATGCCGGATTTTCCCGGGATCAGCAAGGCGGGGAACTGCAGCAACTGGGAAACAGGAAGCCCTGTCGACCTGAAAAAGATCAGGAAGAAAGATGAGGATTACTGGAAGCAATACCGTGGCGCTCCCAAAGCATTTATTTCCCTGGCCACAGGGCAGAAGCTCTGGGGAAACCCGTTTGGCAATCTTACTTCAGTGAGGTTCAGGGGAACGGCTTTTGAAGCTTCAGCCATCGGCCCAGCCATATTGAAAGGCCTGAGCCCCCGTAGGCAGGGGCTGGCATTCACCGACGCTGAAGCTGAGGGAAAGCGGTCGGCATCCAACTCCACCGATTTTGGCAGCCTTTTCCTCAGCCTGAGCTTCTTTCTTATCCTTGCCGCCCTGCTACTGGTCGCCCTGCTGTTTTCACTTCATATCCAATCCAGGATGAAGGAAGCGGGAATATTATCAGCCATTGGCTTCAGTAAAAAAAACATTCTCCGCATCATGATCAGCGAAGGCCTGCTGCTCGCAATTGCAGGGGGCATCATGGGAGCCCTGCTTGGAGTTCTTTATGACCGGCTATTGCTGCTGGGGCTTAATACGATCTGGCTGGATGCCGTCGGCACTACCGGGCTTATCATGAAAATAAAACCAGCCACCCTGCTGATTGGAAGCCTGGCCGGAGCTGTCATTGCTATTCCTGTTATTTTGCTGGTTATCCTAAGGAACCTCAGGAAACCTTTGTCCTCACAGGTTTCGGCAAGGCAGACTACCCGGACACCATGGCAGAAACGAAAAAAAGATATCAGCGCAGGGCTTGCCCTCATTCTTATTTCAGCAGCTGTTGCACTTACTGCATTTCTGGCTCTCGCACCCGGTTTGAGAGGCTCTTCTTTATCACTTGCAGGCGGGGCCCTGATGCTTGGCGGGGGCTCCTTTGCACTCTATTCCCTTTTAACCGGGAAACCGCAATTCACCTCAGGCCATAAGGAAAGCCTTTTCACCCTGTCGGTAAAGAATGCAGGCCTGAACAGAAGCCGGAGCATGACAGTGATAGTACTGCTTGCCGTAGGTATTTTCACCGTCTTTATTACTTCGGCCAACCGTAAAACCTCGTTCGGGAATTCTGATGATCCGCATTCGGGCAGCGGGGGATTCCTTTACTGGGCCGAATCAGGTATTCCCCTGCATTATAACCCTTCATCTGTTTTCGGAAAAAACGAATACGGGCTGGAGGAAGAACCTGCATTGAAAAACGCAGTCATGATTGCAATGCAAAGGCTTGACGGGGACGATGCCAGCTGCCTGAACCTGAACCAGGCCGCCCTTCCTGCTGTGCTTGGCGTGCCGGCAAAAACATTCAATCAGAAAGGCTTATTCAGCTTTCTCGCACTTGATCCCACGATTGACAGGAACAATCCCTGGATGGCCCTTCGCACACCCCTTGGCCAGGGGATCCTGCCGGCCTTTGCCGACCAGACCGTGATCACCTGGGGGCTTCAGAAAAAAATCGGGGATACGTTGTTCTATACCGGGGACCACGGGGAAAAGATTGGGTTGAAACTCATGGGAGGCCTTGACAATTCGGTATTCCAGGGGTACCTGCTCATATCCGACAGCCTGTTCCGCATCCACTTCAGGTCTGTCGCAGGCTTCAGAAATTTCCTTGTCTCTGGCCCTTCAACAGGAGGTGACAGCATCTCATCAACCCTGGAATCGGTGTTCAGGGATTACGGGATGACCCTTACCCCTGCCTCTGCCAGGCTTGCCGCTTTCAATGCGGTAGAAAATACTTATCTATCGGTGTTCATGCTTCTCGGCGCACTTGGAGTCCTTCTCGGGACCATAGGGCTTGGTCTGGTGCTGCTGAGGAATATGCTTGAAAGGAAAAATGAACTGGCAGTATATTTTGCGCTTGGTTTTCGGCGCAGTTACATCCTCAGGCTGATCATGGGTGAATATATCCTGGTACTGACTGCAGGCATTATCCTGGGCCTGTTATCGGCCATGGCAGGCATGCTGCCTGCGATGGTATCCGCTTCCTCTCAGCTCAATGGCTTATTCCTGTTTATTTCAGCATCTTTGATCCTGCTTAATGGCATGTTCTGGGTCTGGCTTTCGGCCAATGCCCTCCTCAGAAGGCTGCGCAGTGACTCCTTATCGAAAGGTTTGGCTATGTAATGGGTCAGCCCGGCCGATAAAATGCGTTCCTTTTCTTTTGCTGTTGAATATCCTGTTATTGCAATGATCGGGATTGAGGCATATCCCGCAAGCTTGTTCATTTCCTCAGTAACCACCAGCCCGTCCATCTCCGAGCTCAGGTGGATGTCCATCAGCACTGCATCATAAACTTTTGTCCTGGCAAGTTTAAGAGCTTCATACCCGTCCTCAGCCGTCTCCACATGAACAACGTCTTCAATAAAGCGGGCAGTGAGGTCGCTGTTGAGAGGATTATCTTCAACAATAAGCACATATGGCATCACCTCAGGCCATTTATCATCATCTTTTCCCCGGCTCATACCTTCTGCCCCGGGGACCTTTACGCTTTTTAACTTCGACCGGGTTTCGGGCAGGGGGAACCTCAGGATAAAACTTGAACCCTGTCCCGGTTTGCTTTCCACATCGATTTCACCATCCATCAGCTCGGTAAATTGTTTACATAAAGTCAGCCCGAGCCCGCTCCCTTCAAACTTACGTCCAAGCCCCTCGCTGGCTTGCCTGAACGGTTCAAAAATCATTTTCAGGTGAGGCTCAGGAATCCCTATACCCGTATCGTTGATCCTGATCACCGCATATTCCTTTCCTTTATACATCTCTTGATCTACCCTGGCCGAAATACTTCCCGAGCTGGTAAATTTCAGGGCATTATCCAGGAGATGATGAATGATATTGTTCAGAAGGCTGAGGTCCAGGGTCAGGTGCAAATCATTTTCAATACAGGGAATGAGGCTGATATTCTTTTTACGTGCCAGGTCATGGAAATTCAGGATCAGCTCGTTGATCGCCTCCGACAGGTTTACATCGTTCATTTCGAGCAGCGTATGGTCCGATTCAAGCGCCGCCAGGTCAAGGATGGAATTCAGGGTTGCCATCAGCCTCTTACCCGAAGAGACGATATAATCGGCCATTTCAATGTTTTCGGGATCGGTCTGCCTCTCTTTAAGGAACCCTGCAAATCCCAGGATTCCGTTCATGGGAGTTCTTAACTCATGGCTGATATTCAGCAGCAGGCTTGACTTAAGATGACTCAGTTCCTCGGCCTTTTCCACTGATTCTCTTAGTTCATTTTCCATTTTCTTCCTCAGGGTAATATCCCTGGCTATAGCCCAAAAACCTATGGGCATTCCTTTTTCATCCATCCTCAGGTAGGTACTAAGCTCAACGGGAAATACCAAGCCATCGCTGCGTATATATTCCTTTTCATAAACCCCCGAATAACCATGCCTGAGAATTTTATTGCTTACAATCTCCTGTTCAGCATCATGCCATTTTTCCGGAGTGATCTGTTTATAATTTAAATTCTTCAATTCATCAAGGGTATAGCCAAGCATAAGTTCAAACGCTTTGTTGCATTCGGTGAACCCGCCGTCAAGACCGGTTCCCACCCAACCATCGCGTATATTCTCAAAAAGCTCCTTCCATCTCCTGTTGCTTTCAAACAGGGCTTTTTCAACAAGTTTTTCCTTTCTGCGGATGTTAAAATCCCTTAACTCCCTTTCGATGGCGGGGACAAGTCGTTTCAGATTACCTTTCATCACATAGTCGCTGGCGCCCATTTTCATGGCTTTCACCGCAATGCTTTCTCCCATAACTCCCGAAACAAAAATAAAAGGGATGTCAAGGTCAGTCTTCTTGAATAATCTGAGTGCAACCAGCCCGCTGAAATCCGGCATTGCATAATCGGAAAGGATCAGGTCCCACCTCTCCTTCTCAAGACTCTCTGCCAATGCAGGCATTGTGTCAAGCCGTTTCCATTTGAGCTCGTATCCCGCATTCTCCAGCTCATGAACCAGCATATTACAGTCTTCTGCCTGGTCCTCAATAAACAACACACTTAAAGGTTTTGACATATCCGCGAACAAGTTGTTAGGTAGTTATTATATCTGACCTGTAAATATAAACGAAATTTCAGGTAGCATTTATCACCGGGATTGCTTTTTTAATAACACAATATAACCACTTAACATTGTGAATTTCAATATTTCGCTTTTCGCTATTTCGCTATTTCGCTATTTTTCATTACCTTTGCACCCCCAAACTTAAAACCAGTGTCCTGATCCCGTAAGGATGGTTTGTCATTCTTAGCCGGGATTGTTTTTTTATCGTCTGCGGATTAGATTACCCTAGTGAATATGAAAGATATAAGAAATATTGCAATCATTGCCCACGTTGATCATGGTAAAACCACCCTGGTCGACCGTATCCTTTACCAGGTTCACCTTTTCAGGGCCAACCAGCAGATGGGCGACCTCATCCTTGATTCCAATGACCTGGAACGGGAACGAGGAATAACCATCTTATCAAAGAACGTATCGGTGAGGTACAAAGGGGTCAAGATCAACATCATCGATACCCCGGGCCACTCCGACTTCGGAGGGGAGGTTGAACGTGTCCTTAACATGGCCGACGGTGTTTTACTGCTGGTCGATGCCTTCGAAGGCCCTATGCCCCAGACCAGGTTCGTTCTCGACAAAGCACTCGAGCTTGGCAAGATCCCCATCGTTGTGATCAACAAGGTCGACAAGCCCAACTGTTCTCCCGACGAAGTTCATGAAGCGGTATTTGAACTGATGTTCAGCCTGGATGCAACAGAAGCCCAGCTCAATTTCCCGACTGTCTATGGTTCCTCCAAACAGGGCTGGATGAGCGCCGACTGGAGAAAGCCGACCACCGACATTTCATTTTTACTTGATACGATCATCAGCCATATTCCTCCTCCCGCAACCGCTCCCGGTACCCTGCAGCTGCAGATCAGCTCTCTTGATTATTCTTCATATGTCGGCCGGATCGCGGTAGGCAGGATCTCAAGGGGCTCCGTCAAGGCGGGCGACCCGGTTTCTCTCGTGAAAAATGACGGGACCATACTCAAATCGGTGGTCAAGGAACTATACCTTTTTGAAGGTTTAAGCAAGGAAAAAGTTAAATACGAAGTTTTCGCAGGCGAGATCTGCGCGGTTCTCGGCCCCGAAAATTTCGATATCGGCGACACCATTGCCGATGCCGAAAACCCTGAAGGCCTTAAAAGGATCAGCGTGGATGAACCTACCATGAGCATGGTGTTCACGATCAACAACTCCCCTTTTGCAGGAAAGGAAGGAACTTACGTGACATCCAGGCATTTAAGGGACCGGCTCTTCCACGAAACCGAAAAAAATCTCGCATTAAGAGTTGAAGAAACAGCTTCCCCCGATACTTTTAACGTATTTGGAAGAGGAATACTCCATCTTGCCATCCTGGTCGAAACCATGAGACGCGAAGGTTATGAGTTCCAGATGGGTCAGCCTAAAATCATTACAAGGATGATAAACGGCGTCCTGAACGAACCCGTAGAAAACCTGAAGGTGCAGGTGCCCGAAGCGTTTTCGGGAAAAGTCATAGAGATCGTCACCAGGCGCAGGGGCGAGATCGTCAACATCGAACCAAAACGCGACCGTATTACGGTTGAATTCAACATCCCCGCCAGGGGCCTTATCGGCATCCGGAATCCAATCCTTACAGCCACCGAAGGTGAAGCCATTATCGGGCATCGCTTAAAAGGTTTCGAACCCTGGAAAGGGGACATGCAGGGACGTACCAACGGTTCGCTCATTGCAATGGAAACAGGTGAGGCCATTACCTATTCCATTGACAAGTTACAGGACAGGGGAAAGTTCTTCATTTCTCCAGGGGAACAGATCTATGCAGGACAGGTAATAGGTGAACATACCAGGGGAAACGATATACTCATCAATGTCATCAAGACCAAGAAACTTTCCAATATGAGGGCAACAGGTTCAGATGACAAAGCCGTGATATACCCTCCTATCAAGTTCTCGCTTGAGGAAGCCATGGAATATATCCAGGGCGACGAATACACCGAGGTAACCCCCAAATCGATCAGGATCCGCAAGATCATCCTCGACGAGATCGAACGCAAACGCTCTGAAAAGAAGGGGTGAACCGTGACTCGTGATCCGTGATCCGTGATCCGTGAACCGTTATTAGTATAACTATTAACTTTTTACCGTTCGCGATTCACGATTCACGGATCACGAATTTCGTATCTTTGATCTGTTTCAAACATACGTCCATGATACCTTTAATGACACGCGCCAGGATGGGCGCCATCATGTTCATCCTGTTAATATTTGCCGGTACTGTCCGGGCCCAGGATAATTCAGGTCCGGTAAAATACACCAATCCAAAGCTTACTGTTGAAGAACGCGTCAGCGACCTGGTGTCAAGGATGAGCCTTAAGGAGAAAGTTCTGCAGATGCAGAACGATGCCCCGGCCATCAGCAGGCTGGGCATCCCAGCCTACAACTGGTGGAGCGAATGCCTTCACGGGGTTGCCAGGAATGGCATCGCCACGGTCTTTCCACAGGCAATCGGCATGGCAGCTACCTGGAACCCTGAACTGATCTGTAAAGAAGCCGATGTGATCTCAACCGAAGCCAGGGCCAAATACTACGAATGTTCCGCCCAGGGGAAACGCGGCATCTACCAGGGCCTGACGTTCTGGTCGCCCAACATCAATATTTTCAGGGATCCCCGCTGGGGGCGCGGACAGGAGACCTATGGTGAAGACCCTTTTCTCACCGGCCATATAGGAATTGCATTCGTTAAAGGCCTCCAGGGGAACGATCCCCGTTATTTCAAGGTGATAGCCACGGCCAAGCATTACGCAGTCCACAGCGGACCGGAACCTGCAAGGCACAGCTTTGACGCCTGGTGCAGCGAACGGGATTTGTACGAAACCTACCTGCCTGCATTCGAAGACCTGATCAGGTATGGAAAAGCATACTCGGTGATGGGAGCCTACAACAGGTTCTGGAATGAACCCTGCACTGCAAGCGACCTCCTTCTCGATAAGATCCTCAGGAAAAAATGGGGGTTCAGCGGTTATGTGACCTCCGATTGCGGCGCAATATGGGACATCTACAACGGGCATAAGCTTCAGCCCGATTCAATCAGGGCCTCGGTGCTGGGAGTCAAGGCAGGCTGTGACCTAACCTGCGGAGATGAATACACGGCCCTTGTCAATGCCGTAAGCAAAGGATATATCAGTGAATCCGAGATCGATGTTTCGGTGAAAAGACTGTTCACTGCCAGGTTCAGGCTCGGGCTGTTCGACCCCGATTCACTCGTTCCCTGGTCCAGGATCAAACCCTCCGACAACAATACGCCCGACCATGACAAACTGGCCCTGAAAGTCGCTGAAGAAAGCATGGTCCTGCTTAAGAATGAGAAGAACACCCTTCCTTTTGGCAAGAATATAAAAAAAATAGCAGTTATAGGCCCCTATGCCGACAGGATCACTGTGCTTCTCGGAAATTATTGCGGCACACCATCCAACCCGGTGACCATTCTCAAAGGCATCAGGGAAATGGCAGGCAGTAAGATCGATGTACTTTATGCCAAAGGCGTCGATGGGCTTGAAGACGCTTCAAATCCGCCAAAGGACAAAACGGGCAAGCCAATAGCCCAGCCTTCGGCGACCGACCTTGAAGCCCAGGCCCTGCAGCTTGCAGGGATGGCCGATGCCATTGTGTTTGTTGGAGGGATATCTCCTTATCTTGAAGGTGAAGAAATGGATGTGAATATACCCGGTTTTAGCGGGGGTGACCGCACCAGCCTCGATCTGCCTGCAAACCAGTGGAGCCTCCTTAAAAAGCTGGCTATAATCGAAAAGCCAATCGTGCTGGTCCTTACGAACGGGAGTGCACTAGCCCTGGGCCGGGGTGCAGAAAATGTAAAAGCCATCCTTGAATCCTGGTACCCCGGCCAGCAGGGAGGGAATGCCGTGGCAGAGGTCCTGTTCGGGAAATATAACCCCGCCGGCCGTTTGCCGGTAACTTTTTACAACTCCCTGGATGAACTTCCCCCCTTCACCGATTATTCCATGAAAGGGCGCACCTACCGCTATTTTACCGGGACCCCGCTTTATAATTTCGGGTTCGGCCTTAGCTACTCGAAGTTTAAATACCTGGAAGCTGCTGCTGATAAAGGCAGGTACTCATCCGCAGACACAATAAAAATAAATGTAAAAGTGAAAAATGAAGGTCCGCTCGATGGTGACGAGGTGGCCCAGGTATATTTTCAGAAAAAAGATTCGAAGTTTGAACGTCCGCTGAAGGCTCTTTGCGGCTTCCAGCGGAAGAATATAAGGAACGGCGCTACGGAAGCCTTTGTTCTCAGGGTTGCTGCCAACGACCTGAGGATTTTCGATCCCTCAAGGCAGGATTATTATATAGAGCCCGGGGCTTACGATCTGCTGATCGGTCCTGATTCGGGGACTGCATCTCTGACGGTTTCCATCGAGCTCAGATAATATGTTCAGGGTACGCTGTCTTAAGGTGATTAAATCTTTTCTCTGCATTTTACTTATTTACGGTGGATCAGTACTGTCGCAGGTTCCGGCAGATTACCCGCTTCCGGGCAAGCTCAGGGTTGATTCGCAGGTTTACATCTCAGCCCTCGAAAACTGGAGGAAACTCACAGGGAAATCCGCAAACAAAAATGATATTACTGCAAATATCCTCGCTGCAAAATGTATTTTTACCCTGCTCAACAACAGGCAGGGGCTCGGCGGCGGGCTGAAGCATGAAGGAGTTTTCCCTTCGTATACAGGCTTCAGGGGCTTCTGGGCCTGGGACAGCTGGAAACATGCCTATGCACTGGCCGGCATCGCCCCGGAACTGGCAAAGAACAATGTGAGGGCGATGTTCGATTACCAGGATACCTGCGGGATGGTGGCCGACTGTATCTTCGCCGACAGCTCCGAGAACAATTACCGGGATACCAAGCCTCCCCTTGCAGCCTGGGCCGTGGAAGAGATCTTCAGGCAGACATCCGACAGCTGTTTCGTCCGTGAAATGTTCCCAAAACTCATGAAATATCATCGCTGGTGGTATGCAAACCGCGACCATGACCATAACGGATTGTGCGAATACGGCTCGGTTGACGGCACATTGCAGGCAGCCCGCTGGGAAAGCGGATGGGATAATGCTGTGCGTTTCGACAATGCCCGGATGCTTCAGAACGGTCCTCACGCCTGGAGCATGGACCAGGAAAGCGCCGACCTGAATGCCTATCTCTTTGTCGAGAAGAAATGCCTGGTGCATCTTGCTGAGATTGCGGGCGAAACTTCTTTGGCAGAAACTATTGATGATGAAGCCATTAAACTCGGCAATATGATCAGGACCATGATGTGGGATGAACATACAGGTTTCTTTTATGATATCAGGCTGGAAACTAAAAAACCCATACTCGTTGCCGAACCCAACGGCTGGATCCCGCTCTGGGCAGGCATTGCCAGCAAGGAACAGGCCCGTAGGATCAGGAATAGGATACTCGACAAGGATGAATTCAACACCTATGTGCCTTTCCCCACGGTGGCAGCCAACAATCCCTTCTGCAATCCTTCCGAAGGCTACTGGCGCGGGCCCGTCTGGCTCGACCAGGCTTATTTTGCCCTCAAAGGCCTGTGTAGATATGGTTACAAAGACGATGCCCTCATACTCATGAACAAGCTTTTCAATCATTGCGAAGGCCTGCTCGACCCCTCCCGCCCCCTGCGCGAAAATTATCACCCCCTGACCGGTAAAGGCCTGAATGCCGAAAATTTCAGCTGGACAGCGGCTCACCTGCTGATGATGATACGGGAGATTGAAATGCAGAACTGAATGAACCAGTATTTTTTGATTGATTTCAATGCAAATTGAATCAAGCCTGATCATTTTACATTCTGTTTCAAACTTATCTTCCTGAAATAAGTTAGAACCCCAGTTTCAGAAGAATTCTTCAGAATGTTAATTGTGGCCTCATTTATACCTTGTTTTCATTTATTGATATGTCCTAACTCAACCCAATTCATGCAATATAAAGGGTAAATCAACACATTTATCTCAATTAACAATATTACAACACACACATAATCAATAACATTAATAATAATGGCATGATTTATGCAATTGGTATGATTGATTAAATATAAAAAACAAGTTATGGATACCGAAATACGCAAAATTTTCCTGGGGCATAAATCTGTTTATAAGAGTGAATCATTTACTCCCAAACATATGTTTATGGGTGATTTTATCGGTCGGGAAAAGGAACTGATGCTGATTACGGCATCATGGATTTCCGGGGAAAAATCTATGCCAATGAGCCCGCTGCTGATCGGGGAGCCGGGGGTGGGTAAAAACCGGATTATTTATGAATTAGCCCAGAAAACGGGAAGAGATCTTTACATTTTCCAGGGTCATGAAGATGTTACGGCGGAGGACCTGGCGTGTACGGTCAGATTCAGCGACCATAGCAAGTCGGTTATGGATTATATGCTTTCTCCTTTGATCACGGCTATGTTTACCGGGGGAATTTGCTTTATTGATGAGATCGGGAAGGTAAGGCCAAGGGCCCTGGCATTGCTTGTAAGCGTGCTTGATGAACGCAGGTATATTGACTCAACTCTGCTTGGGGAAAGGGTTCACGCCCACCCTGCATTCCGTTTTGTTGCTGCAACAAACACCACTGACATCAACCTCCTGCCTGAATTTATTTTGTCACGTATGCGGCCGCAAATCCATATGGGATACCCTTCAAAAAATGAGATCGATGACCTTATCAGAAGGCAGACCCCGGAATTAAAAAAGGAGGTTGACCACCTGATCGATCTTTTCTGGATACTGTGGACAGAATTTGGTGGAAGTATTGGTGAAATTGCGCCCCGGGATGCTATCTACCTGTTCAGCCTTGCCTCAAAGTTGAAGGCTTTCGATGGTTCAGGCGGGCCCGAGCTTCTGAAGAATGCAAACGAGGGATTCACTATGGAATTGCCTGAGGAGGGAGCATACACTGGAATCAAACCCGAGCACCTTGAACAGGCTTTCCACCAGCTTTTCACCAATCGTGTTGCCGAAAAATCTTAAAAATGAACCCAGCCATAAAAATTAGCGGGGGTATCCTGAGAGCCTTTCCCGCAATACATTATCATGCGGTTTTTGCACAGGCAGTTAACACATGCTGCACTAATGAAGATACCAGACCCGGAGCAATTGCAGTAGAACTCGGCCCGCATATGGTGAATACTATTGCTGTATGGATGAGGGAACTCGGGGTAGGTAAAGGAGATAATATCATGCTACCTTGCATGCTCGGGGTCCTGGTGAAAAACCGCCTGATCCATCCCGATTTCCGCGATTCTGCTTTTTTCCTAGAGGAGCATTTCGGCAAACCCCTGAGCGAGATTTCTTCAACAATTAAACTCAATATGCTGAGATTTTCCGAAAGTTATCTCGTTGCGCTTTCATCCACAGATTCAATCATAGAGGCCATCCGATGTGCCATTGAACTGGATATCCCTGTATTCGGGGTTGACCTCGATGAATTTTCGATCGGCAATGATGGACATATGCTTATTGAAGAACCTTCAGACTCTTCCTTCGAGCTGGAAAAATATATTGGAAGAAATGCCGTCAATGCAGGGAAACTGCGTGATGAGTATATTGATTTCCGCAGGGAAACCGTGATGGCTTCACGATTAAAAAAGATACTTTCCGAACATAAAAGTGTTTTGTACACCTGCGGATTGGCGCACTGGGATTCAATCAAGTCATTATTGTTTGATCCTGCAGTTAAACCTGCCGATTTTCTTACCCCTTGGCTTGCACCGGAAATGACCCGCGTCATCATCCATCCTTCGATCAGCCTCAGGTTCATGGATGCTTACCCGGTGCTCAACACCTATTACGAAGAGAGCCGTCTGAAGCAAAGCAGACTGGAAAACCAGGCCATGCAATTGCCGGAGCATTTCCCTGTTTACCGGGAAATTATTGAACGAACCTATAAAAAATATTTTTCCGAAACCGGTTCGGAAATTACGAGAATTAGCGGGGGAACCGAACAAATCCCTGGTTTTGAATCATTGCTTTCGAATTTCAGGCTGATGCTTCAGAGGAATGTCCCGCCTATGGCGGCCATGTTCGAAGCTTCTGTTTCTATCATGCCCCCGGCTTTCAGTTCTGAACTGGCTTCCATCCTCATGGATATCAACAGGGAATGGGCCTCACCGGCACATTTTCCCGGTTTGCCTGTATTATGCCCTGCAAAACTGTCAACAGATGATTTCTGCCAGCTGGTCGAGACCCGGCCTGTGAAAGATAATCCGGATAAAACAAGCCATGATCGCAAAGTCCCCTTTTCAGTGATGTACTCTGGTAGTAATTGTTCACCCGGACAATTTACGAAGTTCTGGACCTGGGCCGATGATCCCAGGGAGAAATCACAAAATGCTTATTACAACTCATGGGTGTGGCCTCCGTGTGAATCCCTTCTCTATGGTAGCGCTCACGAGGCAGCGAGGGTGGCTGTGACGCGCTCCAATGAGCCTTATCCTTCAGTTTTTGAGGGAACGCTTTACCAGGGGATCGATATTAAAGCCACGATGAGATCTATAATCCAGGGTGAAGAAAGGATCTATATCCGAAAGCCGTCTTCATCAAAGAAGATCTATGTCCCGGATGGTAAATCTCCTGATCCCACAGTTTTCATCTTTACTTTACCAGAAGAAGGAAACGGATCGCATTGGTCAGTGCTGATTGGGGGATCGATGATAGGGGATCATGTGAAAAACAAGAAGAGGTTCGAAGCTGTCAGGCAGGCCAAAGGATCCACATTTATTGCCAGTATTGCATTCTGTCATTACGTGGATGTTCCTGAGAAATTAGCACAACATGTTGAAGGCATAAGGATGCTTGAAGGAATCACAGTCTTCGGTAATCCATGCATTAATGCCAAACAAGGGGCGCAGTGGGTCGAAGATAACGACTTTTGCTGCTGCCCGGTATCAAGAAGCAGCAGCATCAACAACCTGGTCGGGGAGTATTCAATGACTCATGGGGTCGAAATATCCTTAGTTGAGTGGCAGAATGCGCTTATTCAATTTGCCATTCCCTACGCCAAAGAAAGAGTTGTGATTATTGCCCCCATGAAATTCAGGATTCACGGAAGCTTGTTAAATGCAGCAAAACGAAGGAACATCGATCTCTCTCTCGTTCCCCTGAATTATTTTCCAGCAGACAGGATTGAGGAGATGCGTAAAAGGATCTTTATTCGTTCCAACGATCCCGACGGTCTCAACTTTCCTGCTGAAGTTGAGCAGTTGCTTGGGCAGAATCCGAAAAAACACATGGAACTTTTACCGGTATACATGCAGGAACAATTGATTAAACACTGAAATCCCCGGAATATGAACGGATCAGACGTTATGTCGCAAGGATTTAAAAAACAGGATAAACCTGCCATTTTTTTCGATGACCAGCAGCTGGGATCATTCCTTTACAGGGATGAACAAAGTGGAACACCAACACCTGCGGAAATATTAAGTTTCTGGCTGCTGGGCGGTGAAATTACCACCGAAATGGAACAGGTTCTGGCGTCTGTGATCACGGGGAAGATCAAACTTGTGCTTGACCTGGGCAAAGGACCGGAGATTTCAGACTTGCTGAAGAAAGTCATAGCGCGTTCGGATACTGATATGATTACAAGGATCAGGTCATATATCGGCTTGTATGAAATTTCAAGGGCAATTGATCCCCAGTATGCCCGGCTTTCATTTAAAACCGTCGGTCAATTAACAGAGCAATACAAGGAAAAAATGGATGAGGAAACCCAAAAACGATGGGACATGGTCCGCTGGCTGAATGGTCGTTTTTATACCCATGAGTTTCCCGTATCGGATATTTCAGATGAGGGAAAGGTTGTAGCCACTGGACCTGAGATCTTTAACAATTGTGATCCTGAAAATGGATATTCACTTCGGTCACAGGCATTTGATAAATTCTCAAGCAATGATTTCTCCGGTGCATCTGACATTTACCTCAGGATGATTGAAATGAAGTTCGAACTTCCCGGTACTTTTTGTCACCTGGCCAGGGTCCAGCTGCTTATGCACAAGGAAAAGGAAGCCCTTGAATCTGCAGACAGGGCATGGAAGTTGAAATTCAAAGCACCGAAGTATGTAGTCCCGAGAATCCTGTTACTGAAGATCTTTTTTTCAATGCTGTATGGCATGAAATTCAACGTCTGGATAGACCGGTTGCATTCGTATATGAATAACGATCCTGACCTGGAACAATGGGATATTCAGATAGTGATCATCGAATACAGGGAGATGCTGCAATGCGAGCATTACAGGTTCCTTATGGCGTTTGCAGATGTGCTTGCATCAGAAGAAAAACCTGACATTTTTGAACAGTTTGAATTCTGGCCGAAACAGAAGGGAGGGTTTACGTTAGGTGAAGATATTTCATTATAATTTCTCGTCTGTGTTAATCCTGATGATGTCGATGTGTTTGTTCATATCCTGTGGCAATCATCGGCAGGATCATGCAAAAACAGCCCCGCTTCAATTGCCCAATCTTAATTCTGCTGACAGCAGGTTTGTTGAGTTCAGCAGCGATTCTTCATTCAAAGTGGTTTATGATACCATGCTTCATTTCTGGAATTGCAAATCTGGCATCATGACCCGGGAATTTGATCCAAACGAATCAGATTCCGTATTTATAAGCAAGATTAAATATATCGTGATCCATCCTTCAGGTAAATTTATTGTGATCATTGATGAAGACGGAATATTGTCGGCATGGAATGTAAAAAAAGGCAGCTGTCTCAGAACTTTGAACGATGCCAGTATCTGGAATTGCTCCCACTTGGAATTCAGTGATGACGGCAAATTTCTCATGTCGATTGACTATGCTGAAGCGACTGTTGATATTTACGGATGGCCTAAGCTGAATTATCTTGCAACGGGCGAAATGGGCCGGTACCGAAACAGCTTCAACTGGGAAAACAAAAACGGGAAACTGATCTTTTATTACAAGGGTTACGATGGGGACTACAAAACAGTCTTCCCTGTAGAAACACCTTCAGGAAAATTTACATTTAAAAAATACAGGTTGAATAGAAAAAATTGAACTATCGAAAACGGAATCGATTTATATTCCATTTAAAATGGAGATCCGGTTTCTGGAATTAAAAGAAATTTATGCAATTTTGATAGTACTATTAAATCGTAGCATTTACCGGGTGCCTGAATTTTACCAGAAATTAAACAAAAGATCGGGAGGCAACAAATATGAAAGCAATCCTTAATCAGAAAGCAGAGAAAAATCAAGCAAGAACCACTGTAATCGAATTGGATAACCTCTGTGATGGTGAACTTCATGGCTTGGTTTCTAAAAAAGGGATTATCCTGCTTTTAGCACAATCTTCAGCAGAGACATTTATTCCATTATTAGAAGAATATCATTTTGAGGCATTAAATCCCCCTTCAAAAAAAATAGAGCTTTTTCGTTCACTTAAATTTGCAAATCATTCATTTTCAGAACTTCCCCGGAGAATCCATTTACAGTATGGCTCAATTGGAGCTTTTAAAAGAAGTTTTCTTCCTTTTTTTAACAACAGGTATACTTTAAACAGTCCTGCTTGTGTCTTATTTATTCCGGATTCTATTCACCTGGGTCTGGTTGAGGAAACAGCAAAAAAAAGAAGCAAAAAAGATAACACTGAAAAATTATCCGAATTTGATCCATATTTAAGATCATGGCTTTGTGAAGTTTCGAAGGAGCCAATTGTGCTTGGATTAAACGATGCTTACCTTGGCGAATCCAATTCTGCCATGCTTACACGGGCATTGATCTTCAAAGCCTCTCAGGTCGATTCGCCAGTAATGTTACTGGGAGAAAGCGGTACAGGAAAAACTTTAATCGCAAAACTTATTCATGAAAACTCATCGCGTAAAAAAGGCGCTTTTGTAGTTATTAACTGTTCGGCTATCCCGGAGACACTTTTTGAATCCGAGATGTTTGGTCATACAAAATGGGCCTTTTCAGATGCACGAGTTGAGAAACCGGGTATTTTTGAGATTGCTGATAAAGGAACTCTGTTCCTTGATGAGGTTGGAGATCTTTCATTGGTGAATCAGGCGAAACTACTGCTTGCCTGCGAATCAAAGGAGTACCGCAGAGTGGGTTCCATTACTACAAAGAAGAGTGATGTCAGGATTATAGCGGCTACAAACTCGAACATTCAAATGAGAGTTCAGTTAAAGTCATTCAGGAAGGATTTGTTTTTCAGGTTGAATAATTTTCAGATTGTAGTCCCTCCATTAAGGGAGCGTCACGAGGATATACGAATAATCGCTAATGCCATCTGGTCAAGGATCGATAAACAGTTTCCGTTATCCGATGAATTTCTTGCCTATTTGAAAAAGGAAACCTGGCCAGGGAATGTAAGGGAACTTCAGATGGTTCTTGAAAACATCAATGCCATTTTTGGGAACAGGCCACCTTCCCGTGAAGGAGTTGAATGCCTGCACAAACTAAGAAATGATTTTGACAAATCTCCCCAGTTGGAGCTTGAAAACAATCTCAACAAACTTAGGGACCATTATAAAGACCGGCTTGCTCAATCTATCCATATTATCCGCGGGATAAGGGTTAAATTCCGCCCTTTAATTAACAATGATCCTTCTGTGATCAGAAATCCTCAAGAACTTAAGAAAATACGGTCTTTTGTTGATCTACAAAATGCAAAGCTGGATGAATTATGCCGGGATCCGTTATACTTCAAGGATCCTGCACTCTATGACAGGATCAGATGCTTCAGGTACGATCTTGACCTTGCACTGAAGAACCTGCCCCAAAACCCGGAAAATTTTCACGAGTTATGGTACAGGGATTTTCAGGATGCCTATGATGAAATTTTCAAAAAGATTTTCAAACTGGTCTGGTCACAGAATTAATCCAAATTATGTATGCCATATTCAAGCCCTTTTCTGAGCGCTGAAGTAACTGAGGAAATATCAACCCCTGATGTAGATGTTGTTTTCGAAATAAAACAACATTGTAAAGATGAAGTGCTAAGCGATTTCAGTGAAGATGGAATGGTAATTGTACACTGCTCATACAATTCCATTCTGGGTACCAGCATCCGGATATGGGATACCACGGTACTCATCGATAGATCGTCTGGTCACAGGAGCAGGTTGCTCCAGGCAATAAACATACCTCTGGCCCCGGTTTGGATGACAGTAAAAGCTGGGACAACCCGGTTTACGCTTGTTTTTGCTGCCTTGCCAGGGAATTGCGAGTGTTTCGATCTGTATGAAGATATACAAGCCTGGGGGAAGTTTGAAGTCCGTGGGATCAGGCGCAATGATTCGGATGTTTATGATGTTAGGATTGATTGATAAAAATATAGTATTACTGCAGAATTTTATTTATGAACTGGAATCATATAAATTGCATTACTCGTTTATTATTAACCTTGAACAAACATGAAAAGTATGTTAAAACGAAGCATTCGCATCCTGACATTATTAACTATTACGGTTTTATTTTCTGGAATTATTGCCGTGGGACAGGAGAGCACAAAACCTGTGAAACCATTTTATGTTTATAAAGATGCCGGCAGCCCTGAAAATCATTTTAATCCCAGCGGGTACATGGGTGATTGCGGGGATATTATAATAACAGAGACATCTACTGAAAATCCGGCAAAAGGCTCCACTTGTATTAAAGTGACTTACTCAGCTAAGGGGAAAGGACCGAATAAATGTGATTACCCCGCTCCATGCAAATGGGCTGGTGTTTACTGGCTAAATCCACCCAACAACTGGGGGAGCATGCCCAAAAATGGTTATGATTTAGGTGCATTTAACACCCTGAAATTTTATGCAAAAGCTGAAACATCATGTGAGATTGAGTTTAAAGTCGGCGGGGTTTCAGGGATATATGGAGATAGTCAGCGTGAACCTAAAGGAATTAAAGTTCGGTTATCAAATAAATGGGAAGAATACAGTATCCCTTTAAAAGGTGGATCATTCATTTATGTCATCGGGGGATTTTGTTTTGTTACTAACAAGTTATCCTGCCCGAATGGCATCGTATTTTATCTAGATGAAATCAGATTTGAATAATTTTATTGGAGCTTTATTTCCTGCTGTGATAGAAAATATTTCGCAGTTGAATAGTGAAATTTTCCGAATGAATGACTTTCCCTGAAGAATCCGTCTGAATATATTTTTTATTGTTATCCCAGCTTAAAGAAACAGCCAAAGGACATTTAACATTTTTCAAAGAACTTTCAGATGATTTTGGGATTTCAAAGGAAAACGCCTTCCATGACTTCATGAGGGGAATAATGGCAAGTTGTGCCTGTTCAAGTGTTTCGGGATATCTTGCAGATACTTTTTTCCCTTTATCCCAATTCCAGGTTACACCGCCTATCGAACATGTGAGCCATACAGTATCATGATCCGGGCAGCGTGCTTCGATAGTTATGGTTTGGTCAAAGCCTGAAAGATCTTTACCTCCTGAGCGTTCACCAAAGTTTCCCGGAGGATCTAAAAATGCATAACCTGCAAACTTACAAGTGTTTACTGACAGGTTGCCATTGTCAACGTACTTCCACTCCCATTCATGTGGCCCTTTTCCTCTTGGAGAATAAGTAAAGGAAATCATTTCGCTCGTCTGACTGATATCGCCTAGGTCTCCTATATCACCTATTTTACCGCTAAGTGTATAATACTTACCCACATTAAAGGGTTCTTCTTTTTTATTTCCGTTAAACCAAAAGAAAGCAATTGCAATAAGGATTATTATAAAACCGGAAATCAGGCTGCAAATAAGCAGCCAAAACTTTTTGCAATTGCCTTGTTTGTCATTGATTTTAACTGATTCTGCCTTAAGATTTTTTTGGGGTGATGTTGCATCTGAATTTTCAACCAGAACATTGATAATTGCATTACTTTCTTCAAGAGTTTGATTATTCCCACTATGTATCCTCGGGTTCGGTATATTTATTATTTGCTCCAAAGGGAGGTTATAATTGAAACAAATGAAAAACAAGCTTTCTGCTTCCCTCAAATCAGATTTTCCATTAAGAAATTTTTCAAACTTTTTGAATTGATTTCTAAACGCGGAATCATATCCTTTTTTAAATGAATCATTGATCGATTCCTTTTCATTTACGCTAAGTGTTTTCCATTCAAACTTGCTTCTCAATTCCTTGTTTTGCCATTGCAGACGTTGACTTAGATACAGCTTTGATAAAACAGGGGCTGTAGGCTTAATACCTCTATTCTGCAAAGTTTGTTTAAAAACTGCCCTAAGTTCCTGAAGGTTGATAATTTCCCGTAAGCGTTCAATAAGTTTGGTTATTGCCTTATCATAATCAGATTCATCTTCATGAGATCCACTGTTTTGTAGTTTTTGATTAAGAATTTTTAATTCTTCACCTAAATTCTTTATTAAAAAGGGGTTGTTAATTACCATGACCAGATGATCAGCTTAAGTTTATAGTCAAATAGGCTTTTCATTCATTTTATCAGTAGTCTGAAATGCTGTATGTTGGAACAGTATTTTTTTAGCACAATTGGAATTCCAAGTTGGAATTCCTTGGAACATTTCCCGACCCTCTCATTCCTAAACTAGTTTTACCATTTGAAATCGCTCTTCGGAACTAATCAGAAACAAATGAACCAAGTCAAAATTGAATGTTAAACAAGGCATAAAAAATCGCAAAATGGAAACAAATGTAAAGAATTTGATGATTAGACTGCTGGACACACTTATCATTTTTGGAATCGCATTGAGAACCTATTCGGTAAGGGATTCATTCATTGTGGTATTCATATTTTCTTCTCTTGTTGGTGTGACAGCCTTCCTTTACTCATTAGTTCCTTTAATCGGAATTGTTGTTATAGGCAAATTGTAAAAAAAATAGCCCCATGAAGACCATTGCATTTTCAAAAAACAAGACAAATCTTACCTGCCCATCGCTTATTGAATTGAACATGACAGAAAACGCGAAATTTTCACAGGAGTTATTCATGAAAGGGAATATACATATTGTGTCCCGGTCATCATATGAAGAATCTGCGGATTGCATTTCCCGGATTGCTTACCTCAACTGTGGAATAAAGAGGACTGAGGTCGAACTGTACCGGGCATTACAGTTCCATGTTAAAAAAGTTCAAGGTCAACCTCGCCGGCTAATTTTCGAGACGAACAACCAGGGCGCGTTTAAAAGGAGTATTAATAAATTTGTTAATAAATGGTATGAGGCTAAAGATCCGCTGTGTATTTTAATAACTTCAGATGAAATGTTTGATCGTATGTCGGAATATTACCAATCCATTACTTATGAAAGGAATGTACAGAAATCATCAGGTAATGATCCAATAAATGATCTTCTGAAGGAAATGGAAACAAATCCTTTAGTCCAGGAAGTCAGTAAGGTTTATATTGGTTCATCATATGAAATGAAATTAGCCCGTCTTAAAATTTTCAAGGCCGCACAATCAAAATCACCTGTACTTATCCTGGGAGAAACAGGAACAGGTAAAGACGTTATAGCAAGACTTATATTCAAATTGTCTATATATAATAATAAATCCTTTGTTGTCATTAATTGTTCAGCAATACCAGAACCACTTTTTGAGTCTGAAATGTACGGTCACACAAAGTGGGCTTTTTCGGATGCAAAGGTTGAAAAGCCAGGTATGTTCGAAATAGCGGATAAAGGGACACTATTCCTTGACGAGGTTGCAGATTTATCAATGGAGAACCAAACCAAGTTACTTCTTGCCTGTGAGACAAAAGAGTTTCGCCGGGTAGGATCTGTGATTACCCAGAAGAGTGACGTGAGAATAATTGCGGCTACGAATAAGAATATTTTTGATATGATCTTGCAAAATCGCTTCCGACAGGATCTATTTTATCGTTTGAACGGCATTAATATCACTGCTCCGTCATTGCATTCGCACCCACAAGATATTCAGCAAATCGCTGAGAAAATATGGAAGGAAATTTGCCCTAATGGTAATTTATCCAGGAGTTTTCTGGAACTGCTCTCGTCCAATTTATGGCAAGGAAATGTCCGTGAATTAAAATCTGTGCTTACATCTATCTTCGATCTATTCGGATGTACATCGCCTACTCCTCAGCATTTTAATGCGGTTTTCATTAATAATCGAAAAAATACTGAAAATGATGTTTGATGATAATTATCAAAAGTTGAACTTTAAAACAATATTTAGATATGATAATGTCCAAAAAAAAGTGTAATACCCTAACAATAATATAAATATATAGGTTATGTGAATGCTAATTGTTATTATTACTTGTTGATTTTATAGTAGTTAGCAGCCAACTCCACATTTAATTTTTATGAAGTCTGAATTTAAATTTGAAATTATCCCGTATGATTCATTTATTAAATTATGTAATTTATTAACTTGCAATCTTTTACATCTTGATTTGTATTTTATATCTAGAATGCATAAGCTGAATAAAGACCTGTAACACTCAGTCCACCCATTTTTTTATTTTTATATGACTTATCAATAACTGACAACCTCAATAAGTAAAATCCTCAAAACATGAAACATTCTTTATTGAGTTTTATAATCCTACTGGTTTTGGGAGTTAATAACGGATTAATGGGCCAAACCCTTTTAACAAATCCGGCCAACGGACGCTATTGTGATGGAACGAACGGAGTGCAACTGCTTATACAAAATACAGTTCCAAGTCAATCATATATTTTACACAAAACAGGCAATCCTGGCGACATTGAAACGATCATCGGCACAGGTGGAACAGTTCCTTTTATTACACGTGGTACAGCTGGGATTTATACCACAATTCCACCCACAAATCCGGCAACTGTTACTATGGATCAAAAGCCTATTAACCAGTCAGTTGTAACAATACCAGCCAATGGGAAATATTGCGTTTACCCTTCAGCTACCGGGGTACAGATAAAATTGAACAGCTCCCAGGGCGGAATTACATATGAACTGATAAAGCTGCCCGCGACTTCAATAGGAACCTGGACCAGCCCGGCAAACGGAAGCAGCAATACCTGGGGACCCTATACAGCCACAACAGGAACAACTGACTCGTATTATATAATTGCGACAAATCCAGGTTCGGGTTGTACCCGTAACCTCGAGGATACAGTAACCATTACAGCTAACGCGCTGCCAACATCTAATTTTACTTTCAGCCCTACAAATGCACCTTGTGCAAGCACTCCCATTGTTTTTACAGATCAATCAACCGGATCCGGGCTCACCTATTCATGGAATTTTCATGACACTTATTGCAATGTTAATGCAACTTCAACACAGAAAAACCCATCTCATGCCTTTAATGCTTTCGGCATTGGTATTCAATCTTATATTGTAGACTTAACAGTAACTGACAATAATGGCTGCGTAAGCCCCGTCCATTCCGAGACTGTGAGCGTTACACGAAAACCTGATGCAAGCCTGAACGAAGAAAATAGCCCCCCTTGTACCTCGACATTTTCAGCTACGTGCTCAGCAACCAATACTAATCCGACCGAGAATTTCAAGTTCTCTAATGGTTCCTCCACTAAAGCAACAAATACCCATTATTATATTGATTTTGGATCAGGTTCTACTCCTTCCAACTTTGATAGTATTGAATTTGATGGTCCGAAACCTGTTATATATAATGGTTTAGGCACCAGAACTATAACATACACGGTGAATGGGCAAAATGGCTGCAACAATACAAAAGATTATTTTGTATATGTAGGCAGTACACCTTCGGGTGGCATAACCAGTGCCGGATTTTATTATAACGTTACTCCGTATACAATAAAATTTCATATTGATCCTGTTACTTATAATAATCCTCCCGGAACGAACTATGTAGTCGATTTTGGAGATGGGAGTTCAATAACTTATACACAGAGTACCCTTCCCCCGTTTGGTGATTCCATACCTCATACATATACTACTTGTTCCAATTCACAGATTGCTTGCAATCCTCTTACTCCTTCAGTATTAACATATTCATTCAGGGTCATCTTTACTGCGGAAAATCCTTGCAGCCAGTCTGTAACACAGGTATGTCCGGTTTTTGTACTATGCCCGCCTTCAGGAGGGTTTGTGCCCGGTGGAGGCGGTTTCGGATGGTGGCCCGGGGATACTGACTCTTCTCACCTCTTTGGTTGCACCCAGGTAACTTTTTCAAACACTACAACCCCTGGATTTTTTATTTCTCCAACGGGTATATTGGCAGATACAAATACACATTTTTTGTGGAATTTCGGAGACCCTGCTTCCTCAAATAATACTTCAACATTGCGTAATCCAACTCATATTTTTACTGCAGCCAGTACGATATATAACATCACATTAATAACGTGGTCCGGTCCCCCGGCATCGGGTCCGCCAAATTTAACCGCTGATACTATTGTCCGGCAGATTTACATTCAGACACCGCCTGTTGCAAATTATACTACCGATAATAACAGCAGCAATTCAGCATGTGTGCCCAAGGTGGTGAAGGTTACCGACAACAGTAACGTCGGAGGCTTGGGCATTCCCCAATACAGGTGGCGGGTGCGGGATAAAAATAACTTAGTTATTCATACCGGGTTCTCAATCACAACACCCGGACATACAGGAGACTCCACTTATATGAGCCCCTGGTTCCAGTTTAACTTTCCCGGAGTGTATTTTCTTGAACTGCATCTTACAAATGCCTGTGGAACAAGCATCAAAAAATCCGATTCCATCTTTGTTTGCATGCCACCGGCTGTAGCGTTTTCACATAATGAGGTTTATTATTGCGGACTGGGATCAAAAACGGTCTGTCCGGCATATAACCTGAACTGTGATTCAGCAAAAGTAACCTATCACTGGACAATTCCTGCGAATGTTACCTTCACAGGAGGTACCACAGCAGGTTCTGCCTGCCCTGAACTTGATTTTCAGGCTTTGGGAGATTACCAGGTAACAGTTACCATACAAAATCTCTGCAATCAGGCGCAGGCCAATCAAACAATACATATCACCGAATTTATTTCAAACAATGTTATCACACCCCCCTCCCAACCTGATTTTTGCGGATGCCTTTCACCCCCTGTTACTATCAGCGGATCATTACCGCTGGGAGGCAGCGGTTCATATCATTATGTATGGCAAAAAAATATTGGAAGCGGCTGGATTAATATTCCGATTGGTGGTTCCGGAAAAGATTATATGGTCACAGATCCTATCTGTGTAACCACAGAATACAGGCGTTGGGCCTACGATCAGGGCGATTGCGAGAATGTTTCCAACATAGTTACATTGACAAAATATCCGGCAATTCAACAGAATCTGATCTTTGCCGACCAGCAAAAGTGCAGTGGAATGCAGCCCGACTTGTTAACGGGTACAGCAGCAGTTGGCGGTAACGGCACAATTATCTACCTATGGCAATATAATAACGCAACATCCGGTAATATCTGGACCGATATTCAACCACCGGCAACTTCCCAGAATTATCAGCCGGTAAATTCTACCGAAACCACTTCATACCGGCGGGTTGTAACTTCACTTCCCTGTACCGACACATCCACCCCTGTTACAATAACTATTTGTTTACCGATAGGGAACAACCAGATTACTGTAAACAACCAGAATTCTATTGAGATCTGTGCCGGTACGGCACCGCCATTATTAACAGGGCTTCTGCCTACAGGGGCATGTAACAATTTTACATATCTCTGGCAGCAGTCAACAACGCCACCCTACACTGTTTTTACAACAGCAGCCGGGAATGCTACGGGCCAGAATTATCAGCCACCTGTTCTCAATTCAACCATCCATTATCGTAGGGTCGTTTCTTCTGCTGCAACTTCTTGCGCCGATAATGTCAGCAGTGAAATAATAATAACCGTTAACCCCAATCCTGTCGCAAATGCAGGTGTTTATGTTCCCATCGTTAATGGTGGCACCATTACCTTAACCGGCAATGCTTCAGGAGGAACACCAGGCTATACTTATTGCTGGACTCCTGCTAATAAGATAGCCGGTCCCCCTCCCGGAGACAATTGTCATCAAACCGTAACAACCGTCCCCTTATTTGCAACAACGACTTTTACACTAACTGTTACGGATTCAAAAGGCTGTACAAGCACAAGCAATACGATTATTACGGTTGGTAACGGGATGACCTGCCTTATTACAGCCAACTCGACCCGTGTTTGTCCGAATTGCCCCTCAGGGCAGGTTCATATTTGTTCTAGTGTTACCGGTGGATCAGGCAATTACACTTACAGCTGGACATCAGATCCATCAGGCACAAACCTTACAACACCCTGTATTAATGTTTGCCCGGATACAACAACCATCTATACCTGTTTTGTCTGGGATGGATATACGTCGTGTACTAAAAATGTGACTATAACCGTAGATTCTATTCCTGACATAACCAGCCCTTTATCAGCGACTATCTGTTCAGGGCAGGCACTGAATTATACTCCCGTTTCAACAGTTCCCGGAACAACCTATACCTGGAGCTCAACAACCGCCGGTTGTTCAGGAAATACAAATAGCTCGGGGACCATGATACCAGATGTACTGGTTAATAGCAGCAACACGACCTGCACTGCAACATATCTGATTACTCCGTATGGCCCTGCCCCCAACTTTTGTGTTGGAACGCCTGATACTCTTTCAGTAGATGTGATGCCTGTAGCTTCAATAACAAATTCTTCCAATTCCCAGAGTGTGGTCTCGGGAAATTCGTCTGTATCTGTGACCTTTGCCTCCAATGTTGCCGGGGCTGGTTTTCATTGGGTATTTGATAATGTAACCTGCCCGGGTCACATTGGCACATACCTTCAAAATGGAAATACTGCTGTTATACCGGCACAAACTCTGACAATACTGCCCGGAGGACCTCCAATATGCACTCTAACATACAAGGTTACAGCATACCTCACATTACCAGGAGGGGCTGAATGCCTGGGAACTCCTTTTTATTATCACTTTATCATCAACCTGCAACCAACACAATTTAACCTCGTTTGTCCGGCTCCGGTTTGCGAAGGCACTCCCGATACACTTAAACTTGATGATTCAGAGGTTGGGGTTAATTATCAGTTAATTCTGGGAGCGGCACCGGTAACCGGCGGATTGCAGGCGGGAACTGGTGACACACTTAAATGGGCTATCACCCAAAATGGATCATATACCGTGTCAGGCACTAATACAACAAATGGACAAACAGTACTGATGAATGGTCAGTGCCTGGTAACAATCAACCCCAATCCGGTGTCAAATTACGTTCTTGGCTCCACAGGTCATTGCCCTGGTGATTACATCACTTTAAACGGAAGTCAGGCAGACGTATTGTATCAATTATACAACGGCACGGTTCCTCTGGGAATCTTGCCTGGCCCGGGTCCACTGAACTTTGGCCCCCAGAACAATCCGGGAACATACAAGGTAAAAGCATATTATCCATCAACCAGTTGTTGGTCCTGGATTGACGGCAGTGTTTTAATCACACCGGGGCCTCAGCAATTCATATTGACACCAGCCGGCCCTTTGTGTGCAGGGGATGATTTCTCATTACAAAATTCAGAGAGCGGTGTAATTTATATTCTTTATTGTTACCCTGCAGGAGGAGGACCAGCTCAGAATCTGGGTTCATGGCCTGGTTTGACTGGCCAGCCAATTAATTTTGGGCCACAAACCATTCCAGGTACATACAAAATTTATGCCTATAATGTAGTTACGTTATGTGGCGTTTTTATGACCGATGAAAAAGTTATCTGGGGAAATCCGAATCCCTATAATATTACACCCGATGGGGGGCCTTTCTGTGGTTTAACTTCCATTGGCCTTGATAATTCTCAGGCAGGATATATCTATGAAGTGCACGACAAAGTGGGCGGTATTATTATTGCAACATATGATCCGCAATTCCCGGTTTTAACGGGAACCGGGGCTTCACTCAGCTTCGGATCAACAGATGTTCCTAATACTTATGTTATCATTGGATTTGATCCAAACCATATCTGCAATAGTTTAATGTATGGAGAAGTCACAGTCCTCGAAAATCCGACTGAATATTGGATAATCCCTACAGGTTCTCATTGCATGGACCAGTTAACAGGCCTGGAAATTCTACTGGAACATTCCGATTTAGGTATTAATTATACCTTATCGAATTCAGGAGGCTTAAGCATAACCCTACCGGGTATTGGCGGAACGGGTCCTTTGAGTTTTGGTAATGTAACGCAGGAAGGAACCTATACAATAACTGCTCATAATCCGGTAAATTCCTGTACTAAACAGATGCTTGGGAATGTCACGTTATTTTTAAACCCGACCCGGTATCTCATGCATCCGACACAAGCTAGCTGCCCGGATGAATACGATATTTGGCTTAGCGGATCTCAAACAGGAGTGACTTATACATTGTATCCCCCTGTAGGGGCGCCAGTTCCTCTCTCTGGAGGTGGGGGTATATTAAATTGGGGTAAGAAAAATGAGCCAGGCATCTATTATATTGTTGCCCAGTCAAATACAACACCTTGTAATGACACGATGTCTGGAACAGTTTTAATCAATCCCAACCCCGAAGTTTATGCAGTAAAATACCAGGGATTAAATTGTGAACCCTCAGATATAGGAATGACAAACTCTCAGGCTAATACCACGTATGAAATAATAAATAATTCCGGGGCGTCAGTAGCCACATTTATCACCGGTCCTGCATGGATTCCTGCCCCATTCTGGTTCGGGGCTACCCAACCGGCTGGGACATATTACGTAAAGGCAACAACCGCAGCGGGTTGCAGTAAGATGATGAGTGGAGAAGTTGTTATCGATCCAAAGCCAACCGTGGATGCAGGCCCAGCTGACACTACTGTTTGCAACATCCCACCTAATTTAGTTAACCTGAAAGGATTTGCAACACATTATTCATCCGTTAAGTGGACCAGTCCCACAAATCCAAGTGGAAGTAACTTTGGAAATCAAAACAACCTGATAACGACATATACATTCACTTCGGTGGACCTTGCTAACAAGCAGGTTACTCTTACATTAATGGCCTATGGAGCAGACGGTTGTACTGGAACTGATATTACCGATGCAATCACTGTCCATTTACTCGCACCTATTGTAACTGCAGGACCTGACCAGGTTGTTTGCGAGAATGAAATAGTTCAACTCGCAGGTTCTGTAACCGGAGGAACAACTACAGGAATCTGGTCAGGAGGGCTGGGAACATTCGACCCAAATCGTTTATCACCAACAGCAAAATATACTCCGGATCCAACTGAAACCGGCACGATTGTTACATTGACTCTTTCATCAACCAACTCACTTTTATGTCCGAACGTATCAGATCAAATGACAATTACCGTATACGGGCATTTAACTTCCGGCACAGCTGCTGCAGACCAGATCATCTGCTACAATGAAACCCCTGCCCTGCTGCATGTCAACCCTCCGACAGGAGGCAGCGGCAGCACCTATTTCAACTACCAGTGGCAGTACAAAACAACCGGACCCTGGATTTCCATACCGGGTGCGAACGGTTTAACA
>Ga0316226_1000683_pt1 | contig 42690 bp, 21 predicted proteins | sample TBH18017metaG_FD_206009 | JGI IMG/M metagenome (GOLD analysis project Ga0316226, IMG submission 206009) | Freshwater microbial communities from Trout Bog Lake, Wisconsin, USA - TBH18017 | ecosystem: Environmental > Aquatic > Freshwater > Lake > Hypolimnion/Profundal zone | place: USA: Wisconsin...
GACAAAGGAACCCGGAAAGCCGGATGCGGGAAAACCGCCCGTCCGGTTTGATGAGGGGCGGGAAGCAGACGGTCTTTGGCCTCAGGGCCTCCCAATCCGTCGTTTCCCGCCTACTCTACATGTCCAAATACTTCCTGATCTGGTCCCGGCTTTGGTCCCGGATGCGAAAAATCTCATGGCTTTTCCTGTCTGGTCAACAAAGCGTTAAATCGTTGGCGAACCCGCTTGGATTCAAGGCCGCAGGCCATTTATGGCCTCTCATGTCCTTTCACGTCCGCTCCCGTAAAAATATTTCCGCTTCGTTCGGGACGAAGAAGTCGCAGGTTCAAATCCTGTCAGCCCGACCATCCTCCCTTGGAAAAATGGTCTTTTGGTCGAAGTCGATCTCCGACTGTGCTAATTTTTCCGTGCTAAAATCGGCGTTCTTTTCGTCCAAACCAGGGTGTTGCCCCGGAGACGGATTCGCCTTGAACTGTTTTAAAGCATCGGCTCGCAAGGTTTGAGAGTTGCAGCCGAATATTCTGGCGTCGATTCAGGCAAGCGAGTAATTGGTTCGGCATATGATCTGGGCAGTGATTGTCGGGTTGATCGTTGGGTCGATTGCAAAGCTGTTGACTCCGGGGCGCGATCCGGGGGGCTGTATCGTCACGTCGTTGCTGGGAATCGCGGGGGGAGTGCTGGCGGCGGTATTCGGGCACGCCATCGGCTGGTATCGGCCGCATCAACCGGCGGGTTTCATCGCCTCGGTGATCGGAGCGGTCGCGATCCTTGGGATTTATCGGGCAGTCAAGGGCGGACCGCTGTAGGTTCGAGGATGCCGTCCTGAAGTGGCGGTTAAGAAGGTCCCACACGTGAATTTCAAGCTCTGCTCATTCCTCCGCATTCTGACCATCGTTGCTTTCGTGTCGATGACTGTTGACGCGTCCGCGGCGAGGGTCTTCCTGACCGACGATACGTATACTTGGGATTCGGCGTCCTCGGTGAACTACGGACGCGCTCCGTCGCTAAGGATTGCGAGCGGCTGCAAGACTTACTTGAGATTCGATCTTTCGACCCTGCCGCCGGACACCGTGGCCGACAATGTGGCCAAGGCAACGCTGACCGTCTGGGTGAGCCAGGTTATCGGGGCGGGGTGGTCTGCGTTCCAAACGGATTCGATGACGGCGTACAGATTGCATCCGCTACCCCTGGCGCTTCCCCCGGCGGCGTTTGTGCGGGGTCGGACGATCGGTTGTATCTCCTGGCGCCAGGGCACACGAACGGCGTTAGCATCGCTCCCGACGGCACCATCTCTTCAAGCGTGGGTGCCAGTTTTGGTTCGTATTCGTCGGCCTCGGCCCCGGATTCGTGGATGTATATCGATGCACAAGGCTTTCATTGGGTGACGAATTGGGGGACACAACCTGTAATCGATGCGCCGGTCAGCGCGCCCTTCTCAGCGCAGAACGGTTTCCAGACGGGCACCTCTGTGGGGTTGACCGGGACTTTCCCCGCGGGAACCAATTTTGTCATTCAGGGCGGAATCATTACCGGCACGTACTGACCGGCTTCCCTGACGGTCACAAGCTCTTGAAGATGGCGGTTGACAGGGGGGCGGACCGGCCTTGCGACGGATCGGCGCTGAGGGTGGCCGTGAAGACCACCTCGCCGTTGCCGTTGAAGCTTCGGGTTTGGCTGTTGGTGGGGCGTCCCGCGTCAAAAATGGAAAGCCCAACGATGCACTGCGCCTCGCTGCCGATCATGACCCAGTCGCCGGTGCGCGCCAGCAGAGAGAGGCGACCGGTGGTGTCGGTCGCCCAGACGCCTTGATTGCCGCTGGTCAGGAATGCCTGGAGCACGACGCCACCACGGTCGGTCAACCCAAATGAACCGAGCTGTTTGAACAGCTCGCCGTTGGCGCAATCGGGTGCCTGGGTGTTGGTAATCGCCACGGGTTGCAACGAGCCGGTTGTATTGGCCCAGATCGCGCTGCCGCCGTCCAGGCGGGCTGCCGGGGTGCTCTCTTTGGTCAGGTTTGCCAGGAAGGCGACTTGATTGCGGTTGTTGTAGAGGGGATCTTTCACCTCCGCAATCCGGAGACCGAGGGGAAGAGATGGAAGCGTGGGAGAGTGCGCCTGCATTGGCAGCCTCCCCGAAGCGATCAGGCGGCGTGCGCCGCGGGCGGTGTCGGCCCAGATTCCCCAGCGATCCGCGCGGGAGGGATGGGCGCCGGTTGCAGTCGTTGCGAAGAAGGCGCAATGCCCCGCATTGTCGATCGCGGGCGCACCGAAAGAGAAGTAGCGGTCGTCCGTTTTTGCGAAATCCGCAGCGAGTTGGCCACGGCTGGCAAGTTGGCGGAAAGCGCCTGAAGCTGGAAAGAACTCGACGAGTCCGAGCGCTTGTGACGAAGCGACTTTGAGAAGCAAGTCGCCCGCCGCATTGAAACTGCGCGTTTGGTTCGGGCCGTCCATTGTGGAGAACGAAGTAACCGGCAGCGTCGCTCCGTTGATGTTGACTGCCATTCCGTCCCGTACCAGAAGCCTCAATTTGCCGCGCGAATCCACGATCCAGGTCCCGTTGATTGAATGCGCGGGGACGCCGGGTGTTGCCGGGATTCTGGCTGACGCCGCAAACAGCGGGCCTGTTCGGTCGGGAATGGCAACTTTGGAGAAAGCTGCGAACGTTGTGCCTGGTGGGCAACCGGGGGCGGGCGAGCCTTGACGGGCAGCCAGGCGCGGGCCTGTCGGTCCGCTCATCCAGACGCCGCTCGAATTGCTCGTGTGGACGTGGCCCGCGCCGATCTTGAGCGTTCCGATGAACGCGACAGTGTCGTTGTTCGCAATGACAGGGTCGCCGAGCGTGGAGAAGACGCCGCCGGAAACTCCCGGCGCGCGATCGCCGGTCCTGGCGATCGGTATCAGGCTCGTTCCCGTTCCAACCCAGATTCCCGAGTTGTTGTAATTGGCGATATTTGGGCCGGAAACCGTGGAGCGGAAGGCGACACGACCGCTGTCGGAGAGCGCCGGGGAACCGAATCCCTGGAAGACCGCGCCGGGAATGGCCCAAGCAGCCTCATCGCGGTTCGCCACAAGGGCGATTCCCCGTCGTTGCGTCACGAATTGCGTGGTTGCCCCGAAGGTGGTCACTCCCGCGAGGGTTTGTCCGACGCGGTAGTAGTAATGCGCCGCTGCCTGAATCGAGGCGAGGGTGGCGCTGATACTTACCGTTCCCGTGCCGCCTGCGAAATCGGGCGCCGCGGTGCTTCCGAAATCCGGCGAGGTGCCGTATTGAAAGAAGGCCTGCGAGGCGTTGCCGTCCACGGTGGCATTGAGCACGACCATGCTGGCGCTGAGATAGGTGACCGCGCCCGTATTTGGGGCTACCGGCGTCGCGAACTGCGCGGTTGGCCCGTAGGTGGTCATTCCCGCGACGGTTTGCCCGACGCGGTAGTAGAAAAGCGACGCTGTCTGAGGCGAGGCGAGGGTGGCGCTAACACTCACCGTTCCGGCGCCGCTTGCGAAATCCGGCACCGCGGTGCTCCCAAAGTCCGGCGTGGTGCCGTATTGAAAGAAGGCTCGCGAGGCGTTGCCGTCCACGGTGGCATTCAGCACGATCGCGGAACCACTGAGGAAGGTGATCGAACCCGTCTCCGGGGCGGTTTGGCGAACCAGGGCGACTGTGTAGGTCTGCGAGGTCGAACCGTCTTCGGCAAGCACTTGCACTTGCACCGTATTGCGGCCTTCGAGCAAGGCCAGCGGGTCGCCAGGGTTGGTCCGTTCGCTGTTGACCGAGATTGCGCAGGTTGCATTGCAGTCGCTTGGGATCGCTGTCACCGTTACGACGCTTCCGGTGGTGATCGCGCTATAGGCGTAATTTGCGGCTGTGAAGGCGGGGCTTAACGTTGCCGCGTCCAGATTCAATTGCGTCAAATCCGCATCGGAAGCGGGTGGGGCGTCGCTGACGCGTCCCGCGTTGTTGCGCGTAATGCCAGCCAGCGTTTCGAAGCTGCCTCCGACGGCGATTTGATGGGCGGATTGGATTGCCAGGCAATTTACGGGACCGTCCGCACGGGCATCGAACCCGGAGTCCACAGAGCCATCCGCATTCACGCGGGCGATGCGTCCATGCACCTGTCCGCCGACGGAGGTGAACGATCCGCCCAGAAGGATCTTCCCGTCAGCCTGAAGCGCGAGACACTGCACTGTGCCGTTGACATTGGGGGAAAAGGTAGGGTCGGCGGTTCCATTGGTGAGCAAACGTCCCAGCCAATTGCATGGACTTCCAGCCAGCTCGGTAAACCAGCCCCCGACGAGGATCCCGCCGTCGTCGGGTTGGATCGCCAGAGCGTTCACACCGTCGTCGGCGCCGGGGTTGAAGGAGGTATCGAGGGTTCCATTCGCATTCAATCTGCCAATGAAATTGCGGGCTTGACCGCCAAGCCACGAAAACCAACCGCCTGCCAGAATCTTCTGGTCGGGCTGGATTGCGAGGGCGGTGACAGCGTCGTTTGCGGCGACGTTGAAAGTCGGATCGAGAGTCCCGTTGGGGTTGAGGCGTCCGATCATCGCACATGGATGGCCGCCAAGATTGCCAAAGTAACCGCCGACCACGATTTTTCCGTCGGGTTGCAGCGCGACAGCGAGCACTTCCGAGTCCGCTCCCGGATTAAAGCTCATATCGGGGCTGCCGTCCGTGTTTAGACGCCCGAGATAGCTCCGCGCTTGCCCGGCCAAAACGGTGAAGTTACCCGCGACGAGTATCTTTCCATTCGGTTGCACAAGTATTTGGCGGACTGCTCCGTTCGCACCTGGGTTGAAGCTCGCATCCAGCAGACCGTAGGAGGCGAATCGCGCGATGCTATTGACCGGCGTGCCGGCGGCGCTGGTGAAATCGCCGCCGATCAAGCATCCGCCGGTTCCATCCGTCACAACCGTGAAGACCGGACCGTTGGCATCCAGACCGAAGGCGTCGGTTCGGAATGCAAAGCTGCTCATCATTCGGGCGATTCCATCCTGATAGATCGGGTACAGTTCGTCATACCCCGCCCCCCTCCAATGCAAATCATCGTCATAGAAATACCCATGGTTCATGTCGGTTCCGACCTGATGCGATCCCATGATGGGGTCGGAGGCCAGATCGATTAGGGTAAAACCGGTTCCGCTTCGGATCAACGAGTTGAGCGTCTGGCGGTTGGCCTCGACGGTCGGTCCGTCTTGGAGTTCGAGGGCATTGGGTGAGATGGTGGGATTGCCGCCATAGATGCTATCGGAGCCCGTTACCAAGGCCGGAACCGTGCAGATGCCCACTTTAATTCCGGCTGCATTGCAACGCGAAAGGATTTGGGCGATGTTGGCAAAAGTCTGGTAGGGCAGCAGCATGGAATTGGTTTCGCCTGGTGGTATCTGAAGATCGTTGGCTCCGATCATGATCGTATACAAGGTCGGGTAACTTGCGGGGTCGACCCCGGCCAGAATACTCGGCAGATTGAGCAAACGCTCATCGCTGCGCATGCCGGCCAACGCGAGATTGCGAACGGCCCACTGGTCGCGGAGATCGGCGCCGAGTTGCTCTGCGAAGCTGTGCCCCGGAGTGCCGCAGGTTCCGACAGTGAGGCTGTCTCCGTCGAGTACGACCATGCGCCGCTTGTGCATGTATTTTTGCATCAGGTAACCCTGAACCTGGCCGGCCTCGGTTTCTGTCAACGCTTTGTTCCAGACGGCGATTTCGCAAATGACCCCCTGATATTGTTCCGCATACCCCGAGCCGAAAGTCAATGCGCCGATGTTCAGCGCTCCCTGAAGCGGAATCGCTGGGATGTCTGTGTAAATATTTCCAATGGACAGATCGACTGCCTTGAAGCCGTCCATATAACAGGTCAAATTGGAAAACCCCATCACGATGGGTTCGTAATAATCCGCCACGGGAAGCGCGATGGTTTGAATGCTCCCATGCACGCCGTAATAGATATCGCGGTAACCGCAACACTCCCCTCCATCGTTGTTGCGGGTGAAATCGTAAAAATCGAACGATGTGTCCCCGCCGTTAATGGGGTTGTTTACGAGGCTTGGACCGGTTCCATATGGGGGATAATTGCCGGTGGAACGGCAAACCACAAACACACTGAGATTGGAATTCCAAGCCGCGCTGAAAAAGGAGGTGCCGGTCGCGTACGGCCCGGAATCGGCGCCGTTGAAGAGAATCCCCGGATGATTGTCGATTCCCGAAGCGGTCCATTTTGCGCCGGACTGGCCGAAGGGCAACACGGCGTCGTTTCCGTTCCCGCTCAAGTCGCTGAGAGTCGTGAGAGTCTGGCCCTCTGTCGCGCCGACAAACGCATCGGCGGCAAACCAGAACTTGAGGCCCGCAATGGCGGGGATGGGGCAAGCGGTCCCCGATGCAAGGAAAGGGGTTGCGACGCCGCCGACGCCGTTCTCCGGTGTGTTCGCCCAGGCCATCCAAGACTCTCCGAACCAAAGGAAAAGCAAAACGACCAGAAGAAATGGGGATGCTCCGATGGAAACATTCCTGGTTGAAACGTGTTCCGGTTGCACGGGGATGGTCTGGCCGGCGAAGGCGGCACAGGGCTGCCGCACTCCAAGACGCTGTCGCGCTTCCGTGCACCCCGCCGCACGCCAATCATCGCTGATTTCAGAGCAGTGTTTTTGTATTACACGGGTGCGGCAGGACAGAATCTCGAAGCAGCGAAAAACTTTCATGGGGATGATCATCGAACCGAGGGATGGATAGTGTCCTTGAGACCTCCGCACCAGTTATATTTTGTGAATTTTTGATTATCTTCTTCAGGCCTGTCTCAGCCGCCGTCGGAGAATCCCTGATGGCGCATCTGGTTTTTCCTTCGCGATACTCCGGTGAAAGAACGGTTGCGCCATTTGCAGGATCGCCGCTACACTCGCCGCCATGCTCGATTCTGCCCAACGCCTCGGTTCGCTCGCTTTGACGCAGGAGACTGCCGTCCGGGCCTTCCGCTGGATGCTGCTCGCCAGGGTTCTCGAAGAGAAGCTCGCCAGCCTGTATCGCGGCGGGAAGATCACCGGGGGCGTTTTTCTCGGCAAAGGCCAGGAGGCGCTGAGCGTGTCGCTTGGAATGGCGTTGCGGCGGGGCACTCCGGGGGACATCTACGCGCCGTTAATCCGGGATCAGGCGGGCCGGCTTGCATTTGGGGAGAATGTGCTGGACGCCGTGCGAACCTATCTGGGGTCCAGCCTCGGGCCGACGCGCGGTCGGGACGGCAACGTCCACCGCGGCGCGCCGCGGGAGGGGTATTACCCGATGATCAGCCACCTCGGGGCGATGATCTCGGTGGTTTGCGGCGCTTTGATGGCCCGGCGGTTCAAAGGGCTCGATGGATTTGTCGGCGCAACCAGCATCGGGGAGGGCGGCACCTCCACGGGCGCGTTTCATGAGGCGCTGAATCTGGCGGCGGTGGAACGGTTGCCGCTGGTGGTGATTGTCGCCAACAATCAGTATGCCTACTCCACGCCGAACTCGCGGCAGTTCGCATGCGCCAACCTGGTGGACCGCGCCATCGGCTACGGCATCCGCGGGCACAAACTCGACGGGACGGATTTGGCGGAGTGCCTCGAAGGGGTCGGCTGCGCGGTGGACCGGGCGCGCAATGGGGACGGACCGCAACTGGTCGTGGCCAGTTTGCTGCGTCTGGCCGGGCATGGCGAACACGACGATGCCGGGTATGTCGATCCGATTTTGAAAGCGGCGCCGGTGGGGCGGGATTGCATCAAGACCGCCGAATGCATGCTGATCGAGCGCGAGTGGGCGACCGTTTTGGAGATGGAAGCCTGGCGCGAGGAGGCCTTGCATCAGGTGGAGGAGGCGATCGCGACCGCGCAGCACGAACCGGCGCCCGATCCCAACACCGAATCGTGGTGCGCTCTTTCGACGCCCGACTTTGCCGATACTTATTCCGTGGAACCCCAACCATGATCACCTACCTCGAAGCCATTCGCGAAGCTCAAGCCAAGGCGCTTGCGGACGACCCCCGGGTTTACATTTACGGCCAGGACGTCGGTAGCTTTGGCGGCGCATTCAAGGCGACCAAGAACCTTGCCCGGGAATTTCCGGGACGGGTGCTCGACGCTCCGATTAGCGAGGACGCCATGGTTGGGTCCGCCGTCGGGGCGGCGATCGAGGGGATGCGTCCGATCATCGAAATCCAGTATGCGGATTTCTCGACGGTCGGTTTTAATCAGGCGGTCAACAATGCGGCGACGCTCTTTTGGAGGACGCAGGTTCCGTGTCCGATAACCATCCGCCTGCCCTCCGGAGGCACGCCCGGATCCGGGCCGTTCCACAGCCAGAGCATGGAGGGGCTCTATTCGCTTTATCCCGGGCTGGTGGTGATGACGCCCGCGACGGTGGAGGACGCCTATTCGATGTTGCTGGAAGCGGTGGCGATCGACGACCCGGTGATTTTTTGCGAGCACAAGTACCTCTACTACCACTTGAAAGCCGAGGGGCTGCCAAACGAGGCGCTGCCGGCGTCCAAAGCGAGGATCGCCCGCATGGGCCGGGATGCGACCGTTGTGACTTACAGCGCCATGCTGCATGAGTGCCTGGCCATGGCTGAGGAACTCGCCACCGAGGGGTATGAAATCGAGGTGGTCGATTTGCGCACGGTGCGCCCGCTGGATACGGACACCGTTCTGGCGAGCGTCGCGCGAACGGGGCGCCTGCTGGCGGTCGGGGAGGCATGGCCGTGGGGCGGGGTGACGGCGGAGGTGCTGGCGCGCGTAGCCACCGAAGGCTTCGATTTGCTCGATGCGCCGCCGCGCCGTCTGAACGCCAAGGACACCCCGGTGCCTTATCATCCCAACCTTTGGGGCACTCACCGCCCCACCGCACAGACCATTGCCCGCTCCATGCGCGACTTGCTGAGGCTGTAAGAGTTATCAATGAAACTTGAAAGATACGTGCAGCATGGGCAGCGTCGATGGCGCACTCCGGGGAGTGCACGCGTCTCGCCGACGCGAGCTTTTCGCCTCCGAAGCGCCTGCGGACGTGAGGACTCTGACGGTTTTCTACGGTTTGAGACAGGAAGTTCGTCGCGGCGGGACGCCGCGACCAGCACGCGAGACGCGTGCGCTCCCCGGAACTCGCCTTCGACGGCCTTTCCCGATTCGTACGCGGGATGTGTATACACGCGCGCGCGTTGCCCAAGGCCGCTTTGCGGTCGCGCTTTCGGCGCTGAACCGCTGGATCCGCAGACCGCGCATTGTTTCGCCAACTTTTCCACATAGGTAACAGCCATGCCGCAGATTCCGATTATCATGCCTCAGCTCGGCGAGTCGATCGCCGAGGCCACCATCGTCAATATCGTCGTCAAATTGGGGGACCTGGTGGAATCCGACCAGGACGTGATGGAGGTGGAGACCAACAAGGCCGTCATGGGCGTCACCACGCCGTGCCCGGGGCGGGTATCGAAGATTCTCGTAGAACCGGGGCAGAGCTACCCCGTTGGCGCCGTTTTGGGGATGTTGGACGTGACCGCTGACGATGCCGCGCGGCTCGGTTATGACGCACCCGCTCCGCAGCCGTGCGAGGGTGGGGGAAACGGCGGTGGAACTCCCGCCCAACCCGAACCGACCCGACCCGGCGGCGTCCAGCCAACCGTGCGCGGATTACCCGTGCCAGCCCACGTTTCGGGCGCCACCTACATGTCCCCGCGCATGAAGGCGCGTATGAACGAGCTGGGGCTTCACGCCGCCGATCTCGCCGGCGTTGCTGGCAGCGGCGCGTGCGGTCGCGTGACCATTGACGATTTCGAGGCGTTTCTGGCCTCCCTGGAGAACCTGAAAATCACCCCGGCTTCCTCGATGCGCGTGGCTGTGGCCGACGCGATGCGGCGAAGCTGGACGCGTCCGATCGCGACGGTCGGGATGCCCGTGGTGCTGGACGCCCTGTTGGAACACCGGAGAAGCTGCAACCCCAAGCCGGGACCCGCCCTCTATGCATTGCGGGCGTTGGGCGTGGCGCTTTCGGAGAACAGCGCGCCGGCGGGGCGCCTGGTGGGGGGGCGCGTCACGCATCCGCCGGCCATCGACATCGGTTTTGCCGTCGAAGCCGAAGACGGCGTTCTGGTGCCGGTGATGCGGCACGTCGATGCGACGCCGCTGGGTGAGATTGTGGATCCCTACAACGAATTGGTGGAATTGGCGCGCCAGCGCCGTCTCCCGGCAACCGCCACCGGCGGTTCTATCGCCACCGTGACGAATTTCGGGACTTTTGGGCTGACCTGGGCCACGCCGATTCCGTTGCCCGAACAAACCATTGTTCTCGGCCTGGGCGTGGGGCGGATCGTGCCGAACTGGAATCCGCTGAAATGCCAGTTCGAACCGGTCACCGAAGCCAATCTGACGTTAAGCTTCGACCATCGTGTGCTGGACGGCGGCGCGGCGGGTCGGTTACTGGGCAGGGTGGCGGCGTTGCTGGGAAGACCGGAAGAGCTGTAGGTGGCGGTTGCTCAAAACCGTATCCCGGCATGGTCGAATTCACTCTGGCCTCGCCACCGTGTAAAGCCACCAGCGTTGCTGTCTCAGCTTGGTCGACCGGGCCTGCCGCTCAAAGTAGATTTTCATCTCCTCGCCGGTCGCCATTCTTAATCGAAACCAGTGCTTGCGCACGTAACGCTCACCGCTGCCGTGGCGGCACGGGCCGGTTTCTTTCCACTCTTCCAGCACTTCGGAGACGGCGTATTGGGTCTCACGCCATAGAAACTTTGTCGGCAACACGGGGGCGCCGATGATGATATGGCATGCATCGACTTCCGTCATCACCGGCAGCAGGCACTCGCTGATCAACTGCTCAGGCATCGAAAAAATCTACTGGGGAACGCCCTTCGAGGCAAATACTGCACGCGAGACGGAGAGGGAAATAGGCGTTATAAGCCTTAAAAGAGCTCGGGCTCCGGGGAACGGAAGACGGAGTTTCCACGGACGAGGCTTTCGACGACGGCATGCGGGCCGCCGCGGTAGATGCAGAGGCTGAGAATGTCTTCCGGGCTCATGTCCGCCACCGATTTTGAGTTTTTCCGATACGGCAGCATTGCGGCAAGGTCCATCACGAGGAGGTCGGCTTCTTTGCCGATCTCGAAGGACCCGATCAGGCCGCCTTTGCCCAAGGCGTTGGCGCCGCCCTGGGTCGCGAGGAAAAATGCCTCAGCAGGGGAGGGGACCGGAATCCCTTTTTCGTAAAACGACCGGACCCGCTGCGACTCGATGCAGGAGCGCATTACCTGCCAGAGGTTGAGTTCGGGGCCCGCCGCCACGTCGCTGCCGAGTCCGACATGCGTGCCGCCATTGCGGATGGCGTCGAGCGGGAGCACCCCGCTGCCGAGAAAGAGATTGGCGGTGGGGCAATGCGCCACGCTGGCGCCGGTTTGAACGATGACCTGCCGTTCGCGGTCGCTGAGGTGCAGGCAATGGGCCAGCAGCGTGCGAACGCCCAGCAGACCGCACTTTTCGTAAACGTCAGTGTAGTCGCACGCCCAGACAAACTGCGCGCGGACCTTCTCGATCTCTTCCGTGTTTTCCGCGAGGTGCGTCTGGATGTAGGCGTTATGTTCGGCGGCGAGTTCAGAGGCGCCGCGCATCAGTTTCTCGCTGCAACTGACCGCAAACCGGGGACTGAAGGCGTATTCGAGCAGGCCGCGGTTGGCGCCGTGCCATTTTTTGCAGAGGCGCTCGCTTTCCAGAAGCGATATGGAAGGCACCTTTTTGGGCTGATGCTGGCCGTAGCTTCCCACGTCCATCATGGTCTGGCCCATGACGATGCGCAGCCCCGCTTTTTCCGCCGCCGCGAATGCGGCGTCGCAGGTGTCCTCGTAAATGGCTGTCGAAAGCACCGCCGTCGTGGTGCCGTGGCGGGCAAGTTCCGTGAAAAAGAGGGGAGCCTGTTTGCGCCCCTTGGGGCCGGTGAATTCCCGTTCAAGGGGAAAAATATGCTGCCGCAGCCACGGCAGCAGATCGCTTTGGCCGCGCGCCACGGCGGCGTACTGCGGGACATGCGCGTGCAGGTCAATCAGCCCCGGCAAGACGACGCGGTTGGTGTGGTGAATCCAGCGGATTTCCTGGGTGCGCGGTTTCTTGCCCAGCGTGTCGTACTCGCCGACCTCGGCAATGACGCCGTTGTCGATGATCAAAGCGCCGTCGCGCCAGAAGCGCAACTTCCCGAAGTCGGGTGTGTCGATCAGGCTGCCGCGAATACCGATGAGTTCAAATTTCATCTCGGATGCATGTTTTCTCCGGCAGCGCACTCGGAGTCCAACCTTTTTCGACGGAGAAAGGCGGATAGAGATTCAGGTCGCGCACATGACGGCAGACAGATTAACCCCCTGACAGCAACCAAGAACAGCAACAAAACTTGGAAGCCGCCGCCCGTGCGCGACCCGAACTAACCCCTAACGCAAGATTCGACAGGCGTTCATCGAGGGCGTTCAAAAAAAGCAAAATTTAATTTTGTTGTTCGTGAACCCTCGCGGCCACCTTTAGCCGCAGAGCGTTCAAGGCGATGAATCCCGTCGCATCGGACTGGTTGTAGGCTTGCGTGGGGTCCGCTTCCATCGTGGCGATGTGCGGGTTGTAGAGGCTCACCGGGCTCTTGCGTCCAGCGGTGATAATGTTCCCCTTGTACAGCTTGAGCCGCACGATGCCGGTGACGTTCTTCTGGGACTCGGTGACGAGCGCCTGCAATGCGTCGCGTTCCGGCGAGAACCAGAATCCGTAGTAAACCAGCTCCGCGTATTTCGGGATGAGCGAATCGCGCAGGTGCATCACTTCGCGGTCCATGGTAAGCGATTCCACCTGGCGGTGCCCAAAATGGAGGATCGCGCCACCGGGCGTCTCGTACACGCCGCGGCTCTTCATTCCCACGAAGCGGTTTTCCACCAGGTCCACCCGCCCGATGCCGTGTTTGCCGCCCAGTTTGTTGAGGACCTTCATCACCCAGAGCGGGGAAAGGCGCGCAAAGCCGTCGGCGTCGAGCGCGGGTTGGCCGGGGTGATTGAGCGCTTTCAGCATTTCGCCGAGTCCCTCGCAGGCCAGGCCGGTGCAGATGCCCTTTTCGAAAGCCAGTTCGACGTATTCCGGCTTGTCCGGCGCGTCTTCGGGCGAGACGGAAAGCACATACATCCCGCGCATTTCCGGTGAGGATGCGTCAAACCACGGGTCTTCCAGGATGCCGCTCTCAAAGCTGATGTGCAGGAGGTTGCGGTCCATCGAATACGATTTTTTGGCCGAGGCCGCGACGGGAATGTTGTTCGCTTCGGCAAAGGCGATCATTTCGCCGCGGCCGGGGAATTGCTGGCGAAAACGCTCCTGGCGCCACGGGGCGATTACTTCGAGGCTCGGAGCCAGCGCCGCGGCGGTCAGTTCGAAGCGGACCTGGTCGTTGCCCTTGCCCGTTGCGCCGTGGGCAACGGCGTCGGCCCCTTCGGCGCGGGCGATCTCCACCATCCGCTTGGCAATCAGCGGACGGGCGATGCTGGTGCCCAGGAAATACTGGTTCTCGTAGATGGCGCCCGCCTGGATCATCGGGTAGATGAAATCGCGGGCGAACTCCTCCTGGAGATCCTCGATGTAGCACTTGGAGGCGCCGGTGCTCAGGGCCTTGGCTTCAAGACCGTCGAGCTCTTCCTCCTGCCCGACGTCCGCGCAGAAGGCGACCACCTCGGCGCTGTAGGTTTGCTTGAGCCATTGAAGAAGAACGGACGTATCGAGTCCGCCGGAATACGCGACGACAATTTTCATAGAGGTGAGATTGAAGCACTAACCGGGAGCGTGCCTCAAGGGAAGAGTTGCGGAAGGGCAATTTTCTTGCGCGGATGACAGCAGCTCAGTAAACGTCCCGCTTGTACCGCTTGGTGCGTTCCATTTCCTCAATGTATTGAGCCGCTTCCTCCGGGCTCTTGCCACCCTCGGTCTCGACGATGGCGTGCAGCGCGGCGTCCACATCCTGGGCCATCTTCACCGCGTCGCCGCAGACGAACAACTGCGCGCCTTCATCGATCCAGCGCCAGATCTCCCGCGCATTTTCCAGCATCCTGTGCTGCACATAGATCCGCGCCTCCTGATCGCGCGAAAAAGCGGTGTCCAGGCGCGAGAGCAGTCCGCCGGCTCGAAACTCCTCGATTTCCTCCCGGTACAGGAAATCCTCGCTGCAACGCTGGTCGCCGAAGAAGAGCCAGTTGCGTCCGCGTGCGCCGGTGGCGCGACGTTCCTGCAAGAACGCGCGAAACGGCGCGATCCCGGTCCCCGGGCCGATCATGATCATCGGGGTGTCCCCGTCTTCCGGCAGGCGGAACCCCTTGGCAATATGAAAAAACACCGGAACCGCCGCGCCGACAGGCACCCGCTCCGCCAGAAACGTGGAGCAGACCCCCTTGCGCGGGCGCCCATGGGTTTCGTAGCGGACGGTGGAAACGGTAATGTGGACCTGCTCCGGATTCGCCTTCAGGCTGGAGGAAATCGAGTAAAGCCGGGGCACCAACCGCCGGAGCATTGCGACGAACTCCCCGGGTTCGAAATGCACCGAAGGATGTTCCGCCAGCAAGTCCACGATTTCCAGCGCCTCCAGATAGTGATCCAGAGCCACCTTTCGTTCCGGGTTGAGAATGGCGCTCAGGAACGTCGCGGCCGCCCCGCCTTTCTCAACCAGCGCCTCCAGAAGCTGGCGCGGAACGCGGGTGATGGTGTAGTCCTTCCACAGCGCCTCGCGAAGAGGCTTGGTCGAGCCGTCTGCGCCCGGAACCGGTTCGTCACCCTGGCAATGCAGCGCATGGATGATTTCCTGGACCAAGTTCAGGCAGTTGGACCCGATGACCCCGAGCGAATCGCCAGGCTCGTACGTAAGGCCGGATTCCGCCAGCGAAAGCTCGTAATGGCGGGTGTCTTTGGCGGAATAACGCCCGGTGAGCCGGCGGTTTACCAGCAGGCGGGCTGGAAACGGGTTCTTGCGCGACCAGGGTGAAGCGGTTGTTGTCATGGTGAAGTGCGAGGGCGTCACTTCCTTTACGAGCGGCGAGGGTTGGAGGGTTGCCAGGATTGGAGAATGAAAATGAGCCCAACTTTGGCACGGCCCGCGGACCGGCAGTTTCGACAGTGCCGCTCAATGGTCAAAGCATCTCCGAAACTCCGACGAAACCAATTTGCGTCCAACTCAGTGAAACCAAACAACAGCAGTGGGAAATCGATGCCGCGCAGTCCGCTGCGGGGGTTACTTGGGGAGGCGGGCCTGCTTCTTGCATGCATGATGGCGGTATCCAGTTCGGGCGGCGGAACCGTGCGCGCGGCAAGCGAACCGGAGTTCGCTCTTGGAACGACGAGCGCTCAGCGGGCACGGTTGGCACGGCTTCGGGATGAGCGCGAAAATCGCGATGGCGCCGGCCGGATGACCGCCGAAGAACGCAAACTCGTGGCCATACGCGCCGCCGAAGTTCGACGAGCCGCCGAAACCGCAAGACCCCATGCGACGCCGCCGGTCTGCGCAATTCCGAGGCGTCCGCCTGCGGATGCCGGTTCGCCGCGCCTCCTGGCGGCGGCGGCGAGAACGCTTCTTCTTCGCGATCGTCGCGCCGCGACGTCCGGGCAAAGCGCGCCTGAGTCGGTCTCCAACTCGTCCACCGGCGCGCCCGAAACTTCCGCGGAGCTGCGGACCTCGTCCGAGCCGCGCCGTCCCGCGCCGACGGCCAAACCCGTGCCTGACCGGCCGGGACTCGTGATCAGCCCGTTCGCCCCGGAAGAAGGTTACGTGGACGTGCGCGGGCTGACCCCGGGCATGGAGGTGCGCGATCCCTTCAGCGGGCGCATTTTCATTGTGCCCTAAATACAATGCTCGTCTTTTCCGCCGTCACGGGCCCCCGCCCGAGATCTCGTTGGCGGCTCGGTTCCCGAGCTCCGCCTGACGGCAAGCTTCGAGTTCACGCTTGAGAGGTTTCCAATAAATGCGGTCCTTTTCTTGTTCTGCACGCTTTTCGGCGTCAAGCGCCTCACGCAGAATTTCGAGTTCGCCCATCGTGGCATGGGCGAGGAGCGGGCGGGAACCTCGAAGTCGCGCCGTTTCCGAATTAAACCGCCCGGTCAACTCGACCAACAGTTCGGCGCTCCGCGCTTCGTTCAACCAGAAAGCAATCCGTTCCGGCGTCGGCTCGCCCTTCATCTCGTGGTAATTCGCTTGGACGAGCGCGTCGATCATCGGCCAGTCCTTCTCCCGTTGGGTCTTCTTTGCGGCGACAAGGTCGGGAACAGACAACAGGTGCACATCCCGTCCAGTCTCGTCAGAGAGCGTAGTGCGGCGTTGCCAAAGCAATTCGAACAGATCGACGCCACGCAGCTTGGTCATGACGTCGATCCTCAGCCCCTCGACATCGGGCGCCCTGCAACGGAAATGCACAGCGTGCCCGCGTGAGAGCAGGGCAGGATCGAATCGCGGCACCGCGATCCTCACGGCGCCGAGATCGTTCAGGGCGCTCGTCAGTCCGGCGAAATTGGAGTCGTCGGCGAGAACCAAAAAATCGACGTCGCGGCTAAACTGGGCTGCGCCGTAAAACACGCAGGCCTGGCCGCCCATAAGCAATGCCTGAACCTGATGTTTCTGGATCGTAAAAAGGACTTGTCGGATCGGGGTCGGGATCAAGGCTGCCTCCCATTGCCAAATATTGCGCGAAGAGTCTTTCGCTTTCCCGGAAGCGCTCCATCGGCGTGAGTTTTATCCACTCCTGCCATTCGTCCGGCATATCTTCAAATGTCATGACAGGCCGAATCTAGCCTCACCCGTCCCGCCTGTCGAGTCGCTTCACTCCGGACTTGCTTCGCGCGGGCCCCTCAGGCACCGTCTGGCCCTGACAATGTCCGACACCCCATCCACTGCCGAACACGCAATGCGTATTCTCTGGCTCAAGAGCGGTCCTCTTCATCCGCTCGATACCGGCGGAAAGATTCGCACGTTCAACACCCTGCGCGAGCTGAACCGCCGCCATCGGGTGGAATTCATGGCATTGTGGCAGGAGGGCCTCGCCCCGGAGCTTCGCTCGAAAGCCGCCGGGTATTCCGCCACCCAACACTGGACCCCCTGGCGCGAGACTCCCAAGCGGTTTCCTCAGCTTCACGCCGATCTCCTCCGCAACCTCCTCTTGACCCGCCTCCCTTACGTTCTGGACAAATACCGCTCCCCGGCAATGCTGGCGGCCATCGAGGAAGCCGCCCGCCCGGACCGGTGCGACCTGCTTATCTGCGACTTCCTGACGCCGGCCATCAACCTGCCGGTCCGAGGCAAACTTCGGGTCCCCACTATTCTGTTCCAGCACAACGTGGAATCGCTAATCTGGAAGCGCACCGCCCAGAACGCCTCGGGAACAGTCGCTCGCGTCTATTTCCGGGACCAATGGCGGCGCATCCGCGAATACGAGGCCAAAGCGTGTGCCGCGTTTGACGGCGTCATCACCGTGTCCGAAGACGACGCCCGGATTCTGCGCGAGGAGTTTGGCCTCAAGAATGTGCTCGGCGCCGTTCCGACCGGGGTGGACACCGACCATTTTCAGGCCGTCGAAGGCAAGCGCGCGCCTCGCTCGCTAGTCTTTCTCGGTTCCATGGATTGGATGCCGAATATCGACGCCGTCCAGTGGTTTGCCGACAGCATTCTCCCGCTGATCGAGAGCGATTTTCCGGACTTCACATTGACCATCGTCGGGCGCAACCCCACTCCGTCCGTTCGCGCCCTGGCGGAGCGCCATTCGCGCGTGCGCGTGACGGGAACCGTGGACGACGTCCGCCCGTTTCTCGCCGCTGCCGAGGCGACGATCGTCCCGTTGCGGGTCGGCGGCGGAACGCGCATCAAGATTTTCGAGGCGATGGCCACGGGGATTCCCGTCGTCTCCACCCGCATCGGCGCCGAGGGGTTGCCGCTCCGTCACGACCGTGACATCCTGCTTGCGGACACGCCGGAGGAATTCGCACACTCCGTCGGCAGACTGTTCCGTTCGGCGGAACTGCGCCGGGAAATCGGGCACGCCGGACTTTCGCTCGTTCGCGAAAAATTTGGCTGGGCAGCGAGCACCGATATCTTCGAAGGTTACTGCAAACAGGTCATTTCCAACTACCCATGAAAATCAGTATTTTTGGTCTCGGCTACGTCGGCGCTGTCGTCAGCGGCTGCTTTGCGCGGGACGGTCACGAAGTAATCGGGGTCGATACCGACCCGGGGAAAGTGGACTTGATCAACTCCGGGCGCTCGCCCATCGTCGAGCCGGGTTTGGAGTCGATGATCGCCGCCGCCGTCCGCGCCGGGAACCTGCGGGCGACTGCGGATTGCCGGGAAGCGGTTCTGACCACGGAGCTTTCCATGGTCTGCGTGGGAACGCCATCGGAACCGACCGGCGGCCTGGACCTCGCATACGTCACTCGCGTATGCGAGGAAATCGGCGCGGCGATTTCGGCCAAGAGCGGACGGCATGTAATCGTTGCCCGATCCACAATGCTGCCCGGTTCGGTCCGCGGCACGATCATTCCGGCTCTGGAACGCACCTCCGGCAAACGGGCCGGGGCGGACTTTGGCGTGGGGATCAACCCGGAGTTCCTGCGCGAATCGACCGCCGTTGCCGACTTCGATCATCCCCCGAAGACAGTCATCGGCACGCTGCTGCCCGAAGACGCCGCAGCCATCGCGTCCCTCTACGAGAAACTCGAGGCCCCGCTGATTTGCACCAGCCTCGAAACGGCGGAAATGGTGAAGTACGCGGATAACGCATTCCACGCGCTCAAGATCGCTTTCGCCAATGAAATCGGCAGCCTCTGCAAGCACCACGGCATCGACGCCCATGAAGTAATGGGCATTTTCCGCCAGGACCGAAAGCTGAACATTTCCACCGCCTACCTCAAACCCGGATTCGCCTTCGGCGGCTCCTGCCTGCCGAAAGACCTCCGTGCGCTCAACCGTCTGGCGGCTCTGGACGGTCTCGAAACGCCGGTGCTGCATTCGTTGCTGGTCAGCAACGAAGCGCTTATCCAGCGGGCGATCCGCGCCGTCGCCGACGGCGGACGCAAGCGCATCGGCGTGCTCGGCTTCGCATTCAAAGGCGGCACCGACGATTTGCGGGAATCCCCGGTCGTCACGGTCATCGAGGCGTTGCTGGGCAAAGGGCACGAGATTCGCATTTACGACAGTTGCGTCTCGCTGGCGCGGCTGGTCGGGGCGAACCGGCGCTATCTGGAAGAGCGCATCCCGCACATCTCCCGGCTGATGGTGGAATCGATCGACGAATTGCTGGCGAACTCCGACACCGTGCTCATCGGCAATCACAACGAGGACTTCTTCACCGCCCTCGCCTCTCTGGGCTCGGAGAAACACGTCATCGACCTTACCTCCCGCGGCGGCACAGTGAAGACCGGTGCCCGCTACGAGCGGATCACGGGCTGAAACATTTGCGCTTGCACCATCCCGACCGGGCTGGCATTATGGGGAGTCAACCTCCAAGACCATGGCGAACAGTAGTCCAACAACAGCCCCCTCAGGCGATTTGCCAACTACGTTTCCATCGTTATCCGCCCCGGACTTCTTCGGGAGCCTGATGAGCGCCCTCCCCGATCTGATTTACTTCAAGGACCGGGACTGCCGCTTTCTGAAACTCAGCGATGCTTTGGCCAGGCGATTTGGTCTGAAACACCCCGACGAGGGGCTCGGCAAGGCGGACTCGGACTTTTACGGCGAGGCCCACGCGCGCCGGACCTTCGAGGACGAACAACGGGTGATCAACACCGGGGAAGCCCTGATCGACATCGAGGAAGAGGAAACCTGGCCCGACGGACGCATCACCTGGGCAGCCACGACCAAGATGCCCTTGCGCGATGCTTCCGGGCGGATTGTCGGACTTCTGGGCATTTCGCGGGATATCACCGCCCGAAAAGCGGCGGAAACAACCCTGCAAGCGGCCAAAGAGGCCGCGGAGGCCGCGAACCGGGCCAAGAGCGAATTTCTGGCAAACATGAGCCATGAGATTCGCACCCCGATGAACGGAATCCTGGGCATGACGGAGCTCGCCCTCAATTCGACGCTCACCACCCAGCAGCAGGAATACCTTGCGCTGGTGCAGCAATCCGCCGAGTCGCTGCTTGGGGTTGTTAATGACATTCTGGACTTCTCCAAGATCGAAGCGCGGATGCTGGCAATCGAAAAGATCCCGTTCAATCTGCGCGCCGTAATCGCCGAAACGGTCAAGTTCTTCGGAATTCAAGCGGGCCGGAAAAACCTGGAACTGGCGGCCCACGTGGCCGTCGACGTGCCCGACAGCTTGATCGGAGATCCGAACCGGGTCAAACAGGTGCTTGTCAACCTCGTCGGCAATGCGGTGAAGTTCACCGAACAAGGCGAAGTCATCCTCGCGGTGCGGATCGAGGCCGCGCAAGAAGGCGTCGTCTGCTTGCGATTCTCCGTGGAGGACACCGGCATCGGGATCCCAAAAAACGTGCGCGATGCGGTGCTCCAGCCTTTTGTGCAAGCCGGCAACTCAATTCCCCGGCGGTTCGGAGGGACCGGCCTCGGATTGGCGATTTGCATTGGTTTGCTCGAACGGATGGGCAGCCAGCTCACCCTCGAAAGCCAGGTTGGCCTGGGAAGCCGGTTTGAATTCAGCCTCGAGTTCCGCGTCGGAGCCGGGAAACCCGAGACATCCCCGGCCAGGCATGACGCCCTTAAGGGAGTGCGCATCCTGATCGTCGATGACAACGGTGTTAACCGCATGGTCATCGAGGAACTCGCCAAAGCTTGGGGAATGCGGCCGGTGACGGTGGATAGCGGCGTGGCGGCAATTCAGCAACTGGAAAAGGCCCTTGAAACCGGTGAGCCGTTCCGGTTGCTGCTCCTCGATGCCATAATGCCCGAAATGGACGGCTTCAAGCTGGCCCGGCGAATTTCCCGCCAACCGCAGTTGGCGGGAGCCGCGATGCTCATGCTCTCCTCGGCCGCGCAGACTGTCAGCGACGAGCAGGTGCGCGAGCTTCGGATCGCCGGTCTCCTCAAGAAACCGATCACGCAGTTCAATTTGCTGCATTCGCTGCTGAAAGTCCTTGGCGCGGCGACCGATGAACCGGTCCAGCCCGTCTCGCAGAGGGCGGTAAAGCCGCTGCGCGTGTTGGTTGCCGAGGACAGCCTGGTCAACCAGCATGTGACCCGCAGCTTCCTCGTCGATCGCGGCCATACGGCGCTGGTCGTGTCCTCCGGGGAGGAGGCGATCGAGGCCGTCAAGCGCGAAGAGTTCGACCTCATTCTGATGGACGTGCAGATGCCGGGCATGGACGGTTATGAAGCAACGCGGGCCATCCGCGAAATCGGCCGCGGGCGGGCGAAGAAAATCCCCATCGTGGCGCTGACCGCATGCGCCATGGCCGGGGACGCCGACCGCTGTATCGCCGCCGGGATGGACCTTTACCTGTCGAAACCGTTCAGCCGGGCCGAATTCACCCGCATCGTCGAAATCGCGGCGCGCCCGGATGCGACCGATGCCCCTTAGCCGCAACAATTTATATTCAACCGCAGATGACACAGATGAACGCAGATCGACAGATAGGAAGAATTCGAAATCGCTCAGCGTTCTACCATTCACCCTTCGGTGATCGCGATATTCTGTCTTGATCATGCGCGTCTTCTTCGAAAATCTGCGCCCGTCTGTGCCCATCTGCGGTTAAATGAACACATCACCAGCACCACGCAAAGCAGTCGGCATCGACTTGGGGACCACCTTTTCGGTGATGGCGCACGTCGATTCCCAAGGTAAACCGCAGATTATCCCGAATGCCGAAAGCGAACGGCTTACCGCGTCGGTCATTCTTTTTGACGGCGCCAATGCCATCGTCGGCACCGCGGCGCGACTGAATGCCGTGGCCGAACCGGAAAAGATCGTCGACTTCGTCAAGCGCGAGATGGGAAAGAGCAAGGCCGAGTTCAACCGGGAATTCGCCGGCAAGCCGTGGTCGGCGGAGGAGCTTTCGGCCCTCATTCTCATGAAGCTCAAACGGGACGGGGAAAAGCACCTCGGCGAGCCGATCACCGATGCGGTCATCACGGTGCCCTCCTATTTCAACGATACCCAGCGAACGGCGACCATCCATGCGGGGCAGATGGCCGGATTCAACGTCCTGCAAATCCTCAATGAACCGACCGCCGCGGCGCTCGCTTACGGGATCGCAAAGTCCGAGCGCAATGAAACCGTCTTCGTCTTCGATCTGGGCGGCGGCACGTTCGACGTGACGATCATGCGAATAGAGGACAGTCACATCCAGATGGTTAGCAGCAGCGGCGATCATCAACTCGGCGGCAAAGACTGGGACGACGTCATCCTGCGCTGGGCCAGTTGCGAGTTCGAGTCGCGCTACGGGGAACAGCCGATGCTCGATCTCCACAGTTACCAGCAACTGTACGAACGGGCGGTTCACGCAAAAATCCAGCTTTCCTGCCGGGCCTCGACCACGCTCGTTCATCACTACGGGGCCAATACTCTCAAGCTGGAGTTGACCCGGGACGAGTTCGAAGCCAGGAGCCGCCCTTTGATCGAACGATGCAAGGCCGTCTGCGAGCTCGCGCTCGAACAGGCCAATCTCGCATGGGCGCAGATCGACCGCGTCCTTCTGACCGGCGGCAGCACCCGCCTGCCGGCCATCCAGACGATGATTGAGGAAATCAGCGGACTGCAGCTCACCGAAGACGTCAGCCCCGACGAAGCCGTCGCCATCGGCGCCGCGCTGCAAGCCACCCTGATCATTCTCGCAAACGAAGAGGCCTCGACCGAGCATCCTCTTTCCAAGCAGACCCGGGTGGAATTGTCCGGCGCCGACGGGCGTCTGATCCGGGTAACCAACATTACCACCCACACGTTGGGCATCGTTCTTTGGGATGAAGCCGCGCAGGAAGAGTATGTCTTCCCGATGATCAAGAAGTCGACGCCCATTCCAGTGAAGGTGGAAGACGCCTTCGGGACGGCGGAGGCCAACATGAACTACATCAAGGTTCGCATCGTCGAGGAATGCACTCCGCTGGGAATTTGCACCCTGGAATTGCCGCCGGGCATCCCCAAGGGTTCCATCATCCGGGTAACCTACCGCTACACCGAGAGTCAGGTGCTTGAAGTGACCGTCACGGCCTTCGAGAAGAAGCGAGTCGCAAAAATCGCGCGCGCCTCCGAGATGACCCAGGCCGAACTGGAGCAAGCCACCGCCGATTTGATCGAGATCAAGGTCGAGTAACCGGCCGCTCGATGTGCCATTGGGGTGGCCCGCCCGTTTCACAGGCCTTACGCCGGCGCTGTGTGGCGGGTTTCGAAGAACAGCTCCATCCGCCGGTGGAGATCGTCATAGAAGCGCTTCTTCATCGATTCGAGCGCGGCAAGCTTCTCCGGCGTGGCATTCCATTCGTCCTCCTGTTCCATCGCGAGCTTTTCATGGAACAGCTTTTCCATCTCGATGAGCGACCCCAGAAATTCCCGGGCGGCGCGGGTGTGTTCGATGCCGTCGAGCATGGCGTCTTCAAGCCGTTTGTTGCGGGTGACGGCGATCAGGTTGCCCGATTCGAGTTGTTCCATGTAGCGGCGGTGACTGCCGAGGAATGCCCGGTGCTCCGCGTCGAAACGAACTTCGTCGCGGTCGAGCAAGGTGTCGTAGGGGCCGGGTTTGCAGACGAATTTCACCATCAGCGGGATGGTGTCCACCAGCATGAAAAGCAGCGTGAGAACAGCGTAGGTGATCACGGCAAAGCGTCCGCCCTTGTCGCCCGCATCGAAGAGCCGGTGCAGCGCGAGCGTCTGCGTCAGGATATCCCGGCGTGGTTCGGCCAGGATGGCGGCGATCTTGATCCGCTCGTCTTCGGAAAGCCTGGCCAGTTCCGCTTGCGCCAGTTTCAGGTCGCCCAGGCGGGCATCGATCTGCTCTTTGATGGTGGCGCGAAGCTGGTTCTGCTGGCTGACGAATTGTTCGGCTTGGTCCTGCTCCACCTTGCGGCGCAGTCCGGCCACGCGGGCGGATTCTTCTTTCTGTTTCTCCTGCGCTTCGGTCAGTTTCTTCTGGAAGGCGGCGATGGCTCCGGCTTCCGCGACGCGGGCCTGGGATTGCAGCGCTGTCTTCTCCCCGGTGGCGTGTTCGAGCACGCCTCCGAGCCGTCCGGCCTCCTGCCGGCGCCATGCAAGCTGGTCCTCCTGAATTGAGCGCGCCCGCGGACCGAGGCCCACAATCCCGCTGCGCTGGCCATTGACCTCTCGCTCGAACTCCGTTTGCCAGTAAGCGAGTTCCTCCTGAATTTTCGTATAGGAGGGCGTGAGATCGGTAACCTGTTTATCGATGACGACCAGACGTTCGCGGGCCGGGGCGGTGGCTTCGTCGATGGCCTTCTTCAATTCCGCCTGCTGGGCGGCGGTGAGACCGGGAATCGGGGATTCATCGGTTTGCGCCTGGACAAGGAACTTCGCCTGAAAGGTCTCATTCCATTTCTCGCGCTGGGTGGCGATCGACTTCTCGATCCCGGCAACGTTCGTGTCGATGAGCGCGCGATCCGCGTTGAAACGCCCGCGGCTCTGGTCCACTTCCGCCTGGCGATCCTTTTCGATGACGCTGGAGACGGTGTCCCGGAAAAGCAACAGCACGAGCGGATGCGCGATGGTGAGGCCCATGAGCAACGCCACGCAGAAGCGGAGCATGAATTGCCCGAACTTGCGCATGAAGGAGAGGTAAGGCCGGTAACTGGCCAGCAGCGCGCGGTCGATCGTCATGATGATGAACGACCAAACGGCGGCGACGGCAAAGATAACCCGGTAATTCGTGGTCAGCGTGGAAAGCGCGTAGGAACAGGCAATGAACGCGAACAGGCACGGCACAAGAACGGTGGCGCCAAAGGCGACATACTTGCGCTGCTCCCAGTTCGGGCAGAGTTCGAGGGTTTCGCCCCCGGCTCCGGAGAGCCAGAAGAAGGCGTGTTTGATGCGGGATGGACGTGACATGGTGTCGGGAAGAACAGTTCAACGGTAGATTCGTATTCCCCTCCCGGCAATCACGATTCGAAGAGGGCGCGCGAGCCCTCAATCTTTCAGGCAGGTTCGCACCTTCCAGCCGTTCTGCTCCAGGAGCATTCGGGCTTCGGTTCGCGGCACGCCGCGCAGGGCGGAAACCAATCGGATGGCCCGGTCGCGCAGCTTGGCGTTGGAGACGACTACCCCGGCCATCAGATTGCCCTCGGTCTTTCCCAACCGGATCATCGCCACAGTGGAGAGGATGTTGAGCGCGCACTTGGTCGCCGTGCCCGCTTTGAGTCTCGTGGACCCGGCCAGCAGTTCCGGCCCGGTGTCCAGATCGATCTCGATCTCCCATGGCGCCCCCGACCGTTGCCGGGCCGGATTGCACGCCATCAAAACGGTGCGCGCCCCGAGAGTCCGGGCCTGGCGGAGGGCTCCCAGCACAAAGGGCGTGCGTCCGCTGGCGGTGATCCCGCAGACGGCATCTCCCCGGCGCACCCCGCGTTCCATCATGGCAAGCGCGCCGTCCTCCGCGCGGTCTTCAGCGCCTTCGACCGCCCGGCTGACCGCGGCGACGCCTCCGGCAACGATCGCCTGCACGGTTTCCGGATCGGCGCCGAACGTGGGCGGGATTTCGCTGGCATCGAGCACGCCCAGTCGCCCGCTCGTCCCGGCGCCGACATAAAAAAGCCGTCCGCCGGATTGCAGGACTTCGACGATCGATTCAACAGCGGCAACCAGCGCCCGCCTTGCTCCGGCCAGCGCCCGCCCGACATAAACCTCTTCATCGACGAAGAGCTCGACGATCCGCGAGGTGGACATCGCATCGAGACCGGCGGATCGCGGATTCGGCGCCTCGGTGGAGGCTTCGGCCAATTCGGCAACTTGGAGCTCGGATTCGGGCGCAGGCGGTGCGGCTTCGGGACTCGCTGGGCATGCGATCGGAGCGGTTCCCTCTCCCGGAGTTTGCGCCGTCAGCCAAGCCGCGCCAGCCGCCCCGGACTCCAGGCAAACGCCCACAGCCGCTTCCGGCAACTCCGCCTCCAATCGCCGCTTGAAGCGCTCCACGTACTCGGATTGGTGGACAAACAGCCCGCCTTGCAACTCGATGCGGGGCCTTTCCAACCCAAGCCGACGTGCGACCGCAACTGCTCCGTCGGCCAACGCCCGCGCGCCCCTGTCCAGAATCGCCGCCATTGCGGCATCGCCTTGGGCAGCCGCGGCAAACACTACGGGAGCCAGTTTGGCTACCGACATCTTGTCCGCATCGCGCGCCCAGTTGACCAAATCCTCCAATCGTCTCAGCGCCAGCACGTCGAGGATCGCCTGGGCCGCGCCATCGACCGTGTGTTTCAAGTCGTAGTTCCAAAGCACATGGCGCAGCGCCTGGACAGCCAGATCGTACCCGCTTCCCGTGTCCCCCAGGAGCTGGCCCCAGCCTCCGGCCTTCTCGCAACGCCCGTCCTTCCGCCCCGTGATCGCAGAGCCTGTGCCGGCAATGACCGCCACACCGTCGCCGCCCCTAAACGCCGCGGCGAATCCGGACTCCCGGTCGCTGCCGACCGCAACGGACGCCTCCGGCCACACTCGGGCGGCAAGAGCGCCCAACCGGGTGCGGTCGGCCTCGTTGACACAGCCCGCCAGGAACACTCCCACGTGGGTCGGATTGCCGGGCAGTCCGCGCAGCAGCCGCTCCAGGGCCTCATCGGAAATCAGGCGCAGATTCGCCGGCGGCAGCACCCCGCCGTCGAGCGCGAGCGAATCCGCCGCCAGCAGCCACTCGCTCTTGGTCCCGCCGCCCTCAAGCCCGAGAATGCGTTTCATATCGCAGTGAATAACTCCATGGAGACTCTCCGCCGAAAGACCGGCTTCGGCAAGATGGAAGCCTGCGCGAAGCGCTTTGGAGTGCGGGTGTCCCCCTGAGCATTACCCACAAGTCCTACAATCTGGTTCCGCATGTGCGCCAGTGCTTGGGAGTGCGGTGCCCCCCTTTCTATTACCCACAAGTTAATTATTCGAAGGCAATTCCGGAACCCGGAGGGTTCACAGCTTGTAGCCGGGGGTTGAGCCGAGCGCCCCCGGCGCGAGGCGACACCCCCGGATCCACGCAAGAACGTTGATCCCGGAGGGATCGCAGAGGGTGTTTACCGCCGGTGTGTGGTTCTTGTCGCCCGCCAGGACCATTCTAAGACCCCTCCGGGGTCGAACCGCATGGCGTCCGTTCCGGGGGTGTCGCCTCGCGCTCGGGCGCTCGGCTCAACCCCCGGCTACAAGCTGCAACCCCTCCGGGGTAATGCGGTGCGATCCATGGCCTGGAACCGCCCCGTGTCCCGAATGGCGCTAACTTAGGGAGGTTTACGGTGGGAACGGGAGACACGAAAAAGCTGAGGAGCGTCAGAAGCGAGTTCCGGGGAGCGCACCCGTCTCGGGTGTTGGTCGAGGCGTCCCGCCTCGACAAACTTCTGGCGTGGATGCGCTTACAGTCCTCAGAGACTGGGGACCGGAAGGCGATTCGATAGTCGGAAGTTCGCGTCGGCGGGACGCCGACGCCAGCACGCGAGACGCGTGCGCTCCCCGGAGTCCCCGACCCGAGCGCTACAAGCGATGCGAGCCAACATTCATCCAAAAACGCCCTTAAGTTAGTGCCATTCCCCCGTGTCCCCATTGCAAACTTGTGGGTAATGCCCAGGAGCCCCCGCCGCTTTGAGATGACGCCAAAGACGTACACTGTCCGCTCCCCGATCCACCGAAACCGTGTTTAAAGGGATTCTCCGTGGAGAGAAGCGTCGTGCGAGCAAAGCACACTTCCAAAGCGGCGGAGGACCGCACGCACTCCAAAGCGCTTCGCGCCCTGCCCGCCAACGCCGGTCCATTCTCCCACGATCATGCCCGGCGGCGCGCTCACGAACGCTATTTTTCACGAGCGTGCGTTGTATGAACCCGGTACCCGCAACTTGCCCGCTTCGGCTCTCAGCGCCGCCTTTCGTTTCTCGAAGAACCCGGTCAGGCCGCGCGCCAACAGGCGCGCTTCCTTGTGGCGCGCGCTCTCCTCGGCGGAAAGACGGGAATCGCAGCACTTCTCGGTATGGAACGCAAAGAGGCGTTCCAATTCCCGGTCCAACACGGCGGCGGCTTCCTTCGGCACGCGGTTGAGCGCGGTGAGTTCTTCAGCGATCTCCGTCGCTCTCTCCAGTCGTTGCTCGGGAGTCATGGGAGATAATCCAGGCCGCTGACGGTATTGAGCTGTTCGGTCTCCACCGGCGGAATTCCTTGGCTTTGCCCAAAACCCGCGGTCGCCGGCCACTCGCCATCAATCGCTTCCACATCGACTTCGGTCGGAGCCGGCCCATCCGCAACCGCAGGCGCTGCTTCCGGATCGTTTCCGCCATTTCCGCGCTGGGCGATCTTCACGGCTTGCTGGAAATAATCGTCGGCGTGGTCGATCTCCAGGTTCTTGTAAACCGCTGTGAACAGCGGCGCCGCAACGGGCTTGAACGCATCCGGCAGCGCAAGGAATTGCGCGAAGAAATCGACTGCCAGCTTTGCGGCATCGAACCCGCGGGCCTGTTTGGCACGGGAAAGCGTCAGCTCGACGGTAAACTCCAGGTCCCGCACTTGCGCGGCGATCAAGGTCCCGAGAACCCGGACATCCCCTTCTTTGTACGTGAACGACTCATCCTCTTCCTGGAAGGCATACTGATACTCGACGAGTTGACGCAACACCGCTTCCAGCCCGCGCTTCGCCTCGGCGATGAGCGGCTGAAGCAACATCGAGCCCGACGTGACAATTTGCTCGATGCCGGTGGCCGTGCGTTCAGCGGGAAGCGAGCCGAAGGTTCCCTGGGCCGCCGTTGAAATCCCCGAGCGTGACCGCCAGTTCGCGATCGCCGTTTCCAACAGGAACTTGGTCTGTTCGTCGAGCTCGGGGATCTTCGCCGATTGCAGCGCGTCGTCGGCGGTGTAGCCTTCGTTGAGGTCGAAAACCTTGTCCGGGCCGATCTCGAACGGCTGATCGTCCTGCCATTGCAGAACCGCCTCCTTGCGCCGGAATTTGACGGGATTGGCCGCCAGTTCGTTGCGGTAAATGATCTGGTTGAGGAGTTTGTCGATGAGGCGCTGAAACTTCTCGAACTTCTTGAACCAGCTCCTGCCATACCAGCGGTGCGGTTCCTTGTTCAGCGCAACCACTTCGAACGGATAACGCCCATCCGGCGTCACGTTGGCCACGTAATCCCAGAAAACCGCCAGGTCCAAATCGTACGCGACCATCAGGAACACCCGGCAGGGACGCCCGTCGTCCCGCGCGTCAAAACGGAAATAGGCTTCCACCACGCGGAACTCCGGGTCGGCGGTGGCGCCCGCGCCCTCCTCTCCCTCTCCGGGCGACGGCTGCGCCGACGCGCCTTTCGGCAGGGTGCTTTGGCGTTGGATGCGGCGTAACGCCTGCTCGGTGTAACTCTCCGCACCCCCGCCGGTCGCGCTCACCGAATCAGCCCCGTCGTCTTTCGGCTGAAGCGACACTTCGAGATGCCCGCACAACTCCGAGAGCCGCACGGTCGTCATATGCGCGACGAAATCCGCCTCTTGGACGGAAGGCGCGTTGAGCGGGCAGTAGAACTCCTTGTAGTGCAACGGCACCGCCTGCGCGCCGGTGAATCGCGTCTTCCGTTCGGAGACAATGCGCTCCTTCCAGCAATAGCCCGCGGGGGGATTTCCCTGCTGCGACTCGAAGATCGGCTCGCCGTCCTCAGTCAGCACGGGGCGGTCGGCGGCTTCGTCCCAAAGGATCGAAGCGATGTTTTCGTAGGTGTCCTCCTCGGTCTTGTGGAAGACCTTGGCCACGCACTCGCCGAGTTTGCACGACTGCGTGATCAGCTCCGAAGAGAGCGCCTCGAACCCAATCTGGCCGGGACCGAGTTTCCAGCGCAGATGCTTGGTGACGTTTTCCGCCAATACCGGATCGATCCCCGACGGGCTTCGCGGATCGGCGCTAAACCACGGGGCGCTTCCGAAAATGTCCTCCATGATGCGCGCCCGGACGAAATCGACCCCCGAGCCGATCAGGTTCAAGGATTCGTTGGACTTGGCGAAAACGGCGCTTTCCCACTGGCGATGGGAGAAATCGTCGTTCCATTCGCGTTCGAAGCGTTCGCGATCGGCCAGCCAGCCGTTGCCGCGCGAGGTTTCGATGGATTCGATGCGCGCGCGCACATAACGCACCATCCGTTGCAGTTGATCTTCGGTAAGCGTGAGAGCGGTCTTAAGCATGCGCCCCACCGTAAGAAGCCACGGGGTCATACCGCACGACTGAGTTGGGCAAAACGCGCAAGATTTCAACCGGCAGCCCGAATTTCGCACATGCAAACCGATGAATAAAGGGTTGCACGAGCTAAAATTTTCAAAAAAACCGTTGATTGCGATTCGGCGTTGAATTACATTAACACTGAGTTTCGGTCTAAACCGGCCGTTATCACACCCGTTTCCTTACCTCTATAACCTCCTAAAACCCATGAAAAAAACTACTCTGTTGCTGCGCGCATCCGCGCCCATCCTCTCCTGCTCCATCGCCGCGCTGCTCGCCGCGCCTGTCGCAAGAGCCGCGACGCTCTACTGGGACGAAAACAGCACCACCGCCGGAGCCGGCGCAACGCCCACCGGCACCTGGGGCGTCGATAATGCCTGGAATACCGACCCCCTGGGCACCGGTACCGGCACTTTTCAAATCACCACCGCCTCCACCGACAATCTCCAATTCGTCGCCGGCCCCGCGGCCACCAGCGGCAACAACGCCTATGTCATCACGGTAAGCGGCTCGCAAGCCGCCAACAGCATCACCGTTCTCTCCCCCGGCAACGCCACCTTCAGCAGCGGCACGATCTTTCTCGGCGCGGGGGGGCTCTCGGTTTCGCGCTATGCGTATGGCACCACCAACAACTCCAACCAGGTCCAATTCAACAGCACGCTCGACCTGACCGCCGACCAGACGTGGACCAACAGCTACCAGTCCAATAACGAGTCGATGGTCATCGCGGGCAATCTCACTGGCAGCGGCAATCTCACCAAACTCGCTTTCAACGACGGCGCCAATCCCGCCGCGTCGCGGTTGACCTTTAGCGCGGGCTCGTCCGCGGGCTGGACGGGCGCCTTGACCATCAATGGCGGGGCATTGTTCTGCGCCACCTCCCAGCAGTTGGTCACGCGGCTCAATAGCTCGACCCTGACGTTGAATGGCGTCGGCAACGGCTGCGGGCAAAGCAGCCTGGCCACGAACCTGGATATCGGGAGCGCGACCAATTTCACCAACAACATCAACTTTATTAGCGGCGCTTATGGCTATGGGTTTTCCCAGGGTCTTGGGGGTGGGTTTGTCGGCAGTGCGGAGGTTTTTTCGGGAGTGCTCTCGGGCACCACGAACGGCGCCTCCATCCAGTTCTCTGGCGGCAATAGCTTGGACCTTTCCGGCGTAGGCTTGCAGGGGCAGTACCGGCTTTCCGGCAGCAACACCGGCCTGGTCTCCACCCGGGCTTTAGATGCCTTCTACATTCGCACGGGCTACGTTTATCTCGATAGCGCCAACGCGGCGGGAACCAACAACTCCCTGAGTTGGACTGTGGGCCAGCAAAACGGCACGGGTGAAAACGGGGCGGGATTGTTCGCTTCCAATGGAATCACGGTCGCCGGGAATATCGCCACCGGCAATAACGGCAGAGCCGGCGGGCAGACCAGCGAAGCCTACGTCGGACTCGACGGGACCGGTTCCGCCATTTTCTCCGGCACGGTCACACTCCAGAATGCATCTTCCACCAACAACATCAACGACCTGCATCTGCGCGCCCTGGCCGGCGGCACCGTAACCTTCAGCGGAAACATGGTCGACACCGGGACCAACGGCCTGCCCAAGTTTGTTCCCATCTTTGTCGACGGTGGCGGCACGGTGGTCCTCACCGGCACCAATTCCACTTTCTACGGGAATACCAACGTCAATGCGGGCACGCTGAAGCTGGATTTCTCGGCGAGCACCACGGGGACCAACATCCTCAACAAAACCGCCAACCGCTCGACTCTGGCAATGGGCGGCGGCACATTGAACCTGGTCGGCAAGGCTTCGACCGCCAACAGCCAGCAGTTTAACGGCGCCATCATCAACACCGGCGCTTCGGCGATCGCGCTTTCGGCCAACGCCACGGCCAATCCGCTCTGGTTGACCCTCGGAGCGCTTACCCGCAATACCGCAAGCACGGTGGACTTCACCCTGCCCACCGGCACGCAAAGCGGCAGCAACGGCATCGCCACCACCTCCACCACCCTGGTCAGCAACAGCGTGCTCGTGAGCGCCGCCTCCAACGGCGTCGCCTTCGGCACCGTGGCCGGCGCGGATTGGGCCAGCCTCAACGGCGGCAACATCGTCGCGCTTCCCAGCTACAACGCGAACTCCTTCACCACGACCGACAACACGGACGTTACCGGCGCCCAGGTTCCGTCCGCGAACGTCACTGTTAATACCTTGCGGTTCAACGACCCGGGGGCGAGTTCCGTGACCCTGAGCGGCGCCAATATCGTCAGCACCGGCGGCATTCTTGCCACCGCCAACACCGCCATCAATGGCGCAGCCATCACCGGCGGCACGTTGCAGGCGGGCGGCGGCAACGAACTCGTCCTCATTAACAATGGCAACCTGTCCATCGGTTCCGCCATTGTCGATGGCGCCGCAGCCGGCGCTCTCACGATCTCGGGTTCCGGCGTCACCACGCTTGGCGGCGCGAACACCTACACGGGCGTAACCACCGTCAACAGCGGCACCCTGAGCGTATCCAATATTGTCGTTACCGGCGGCAGCAGCAATCTCGGCAACGCTACCTCCGCCCTGATTCTGGGCGATGGCGGACACAAAGGCGCGCTCTCCTACACCGGCACCAGCGCCACCTATACCCGCGGCTTCACCCTGGGGCCGGGCGGCGGCGAAATCGACGTGACCACCGCCGGGCAGACCCTTATCGTGGGCGCTATCGCAAACGCCGGCGGGCTTGTCGGTTATCAAACCACCACGGGCGCCTTTGGCAACCTTACCATCGGCGGCGCCGGCAACGTCACTTTCGCCAATGCGGGTCTCGGCCAGGGATGGGGCGGCCTCGTCATGAACGGCGGCGGATTGCTCACTTTATCGAGCACCGCTTACGCTCTGGCCGGATCGGCGGTCACTGGCACCAATGTATATTACCTGACCGCCGCGGGAGGCGTCCAGGTTGGCCAACCTATCACCGGCAGCGGGATTCCATCCAACACCACCGTTACCGCGGTTTCCGGAACAGTGTTGACCATCTCCGCCAACACGACCGGCGCCGTGACCAACGCGAACTTTACCACCGCCAACACCTACACAGGCCCCACCACGATCAACTCGGGCACGCTCAAGCTTGGCGTCTCCAGCGCCATTCCCAGCTATAGCCCGATTACCATCAATAACGGCACCCTGGATCTCGGCGGTTTCTCCACTCCCAATTTGGCTGCAAGCGTCACGCTTAATGGCGGCACGCTTTCCAATGGCACCCTGAATCTCAATAATGGTGCTTTGTTTGCCACGAGCGGCACCGTCTCCGCGGCACTGACCGGCGGCGGATCGTCCCTACAGGGGATTTTGATCAAGACCAGCGCCGGCACGCTCACTCTGACCGGCAACAACAGCTACACCGGGGCGACCACGGTGAGCGGCGGCACGTTGCAGATCGGCGCCGGCGGCGTGGCGGGCGCGATCGGTTCCACCAGCGGAATCGCGCTTTCCGCCAGCACCACCCTCGCTTTCAGCCGCACCGATAACTACGGAGGAAACTTCTCCCGCGCGATCAGTGGCTCGGGCAACGTGGTGCTCAACTCCGGCACGCTTATCGTTACCAGTTCCAACACTTACATCGGGGCGACCACAGTTTCTTCGGGAACGTTGCAGATCGGCGCTGCCGGGACCGTCGGCTCCATCGCTTCCACCAGCGGCATCTCGCTCTCTTCCACGACCTCCACGGTCGCTTTTAACCGCACCGACAATTTCGGCGGCAGTTTCTCCACGGCCATCAGTGGCTCGGGCAACTTGGCGCTCACAACAGGCACCCTGATCATAACCGGCAGCAATAGCTACACCGGCGCGACCACGATTTCTGGCAGCGGCACTTTGCAAATCGGCGACGGCATCACCGATGGCTCGATTGCCAGTTCCGGCGGCATCGTCAACAGCGGCGCTCTGATTTACAATCTCCTGGGCAGCCAGACTTACGCCAATACTATCAGCGGCACAGGCGCGCTGACCAAGAGCGGCCCAGGCACCCTGACCCTTACCGGCAGCAACTCTTACACGGGCGCCACCACCATCGGCAGTGGCACCCTGCAAATTGGCAACGGCGCGAGCGGTTCGCTTGCCTCCTCCACAGTGTCAGTCAATACCGGCGGAGCGCTGGCATTGAATTTGGCCAATAGCGGGACGCTCGGCAGCTATATTGTCACCGCTCTCGGCACCACGATCAATGTGCTTGGGAGCGGCACCAGCACCTTCGCCAACAACATCACCGGTCCGGGCGGGCTCACTCTATCCGGCTCCGGGCTGACGATCCTGGGCGCCAGCGCCGTCGATTCCTACGCCGGGCCGACCAATATCAACGCCGGCGTGCTGCAACTTAACGGGACCAACGATGCGTATCTGAGCACCGTCAATGTGAACACCGGCAACGGACTGGCTTTCGGGGGGACCGCGGCGGCTGTCGGCGGCCTTTCGGGCACCGGCAGTTTTGCGTTGGTTAATACCAGCGGTTCGGCTGTCAATTTGAGCGTCGTCAACAGCATTTCGAACTCGAGTTTTGCCGGCACGATTACCGGAACGAATCCGGGCTCCATCCTCACCAAGTCCGGCAGCAACACATTCACGCTGACCGGAAGCAGCACTTTCCTTGGAACCACAGTCGTCAGTTCGGGTACGCTCAACGTGACGGTCGATGCCGCATTGGGGGCGGTTGCCAGCGGGGTGACTATCGCCAACGGCGCAACCTTGCAGACGGGAACGACCTTTGACTTCAATGCGAGTCGCGGCGTCGCTCTGAGCAGCGGCACGGGTTTCTTCGACACCCAGGGCAACCTCAACACGATCGCGGGCGCGATTACCGGTTCCGGGGCTCTCGGAAAGATCGGGTCCGGCACCCTGATTTTGAGCGCCAGCAATACTCTTACCGGTGGCGTAAAGCTCAATGCCGGCACCCTGGCCATCAACAACGCTGCGGCCCTGGGCACGATCGCCGGCACGTTCGTCGTCAACGGCGGCGCCATCGACAACACCAGCGGCGCGGCCCTTACCACTCTCAATTACCCGCAAACCTGGAACAGCGACTTTGCCTTCACCGGCGCGGCCGATGGCACGCACAACCTCAATCTGGGCGCCGGAGCCGTGTCCCTCGGGACAACCTCAGGAACCACCCGCACCATCACTGTCAACGCGGGCAATCTCACCATTGGCGGGGTCATCGGCAACGGCACGACGGCCAACACTCTCGTCAAGTCCGGTTCGGGCGCGCTGACCTTGACCGCCTTTAACAACTTCGCGGGTGGCGTGGTCCTCAACGCCGGCACGCTGAACATGAACACCGTCCAGGCACTGGGATTGGTGTCCGGCACTTTTGTCATCAATGGCGGCGCCCTCGACAACACCAGCGGCGCGCCCGTGGTCTCCTACCTCAACTACCCGCAAACCTGGAACAGCGACTTCACGTTCCTCGGCGCGGCCGATGGCACGCACGACATTAATATGGGCACCGGAGCCGTGAGCCTGGGCGCCGCTTCGGGCACGACCCGGACCGTCACGGTCAACGCCGGCACGCTCACCGTCAACGGCGTCATTTCCGCGGGGACCACAGCCAACAGCGTCATCAAGTCGGGTTCGGGCACCCTGCGGTTGGCCGGCGCCAATACATTCACCGGCGGTGTCATCTTGAACGCCGGCGGTCTGTATATCCCCAATGCCGCTTCGCTGGGCACGACTGCCGGCGCGTTTACTATCAATGGCGGTTTCATCTTCGGCGGCAACCAAACCCTTAACGCGTACGCGCAGACCTGGAACGGCGACTTCGGCTTCGGCTTTGCGGGCATGCTTTTGGATAACAGCCTGAACCTCGGAACCGGCGCCGTGAGCCTCGGCACTGGGGGGGGCACTTCCCGCACGATTACTGCGAACGGTCTCTGGGGCACACTCACCGTCGGCGGCGTGATTTCCAACGGCGCTACCGCCAACAGCCTGATCAAGGCCGGCCCGGGGATTCTGGCCCTCACCGCCTCGAACGCTTTCACCGGCGGAATCACGCTCAATGCCGGGACGCTGATTCCCGGAAACGCCGGCGCTCTCGGTTCAGGCACTCTCACCATCAATGGCGGCAGCCTGAATAATAATGGCGCCAGCATGACGCTGACCACCAACAACCCGCAGGTGTGGAATGGCGACTTCACCTACCTTGGCGGCGGCAATGGCTACAACCTGGCCCTTGGAGGCGGAGCGATTGCCCTCGGAGGCAATCGCACGGTCACTTGTGTCGCCAACACCCTCACCGAAGGCGGGAACATCGCCGATAGCGGCAGCAACTACGGCGTCACCTGGGTTTCGGGCGTGGCCAACACCACCAGCGGCAATATCACCTTGACCGGCTCCAGCACCTACGGCGGGCCGACCGTTGTGCAAAGCCAGAATGGCGCCGGTAGCGTCTATCTAAACACTGGCTTCTTTGCCAACACCTCCGGTGTGACCGTCAACGGCGGCGCCAAGTTCCAAGTGGGCGCGACCGGAGTCAATGCCGCAACCAACCGCATCAATCCCGCGACCACGCTCATTCTGGGCGGCGCCGGCGGCGGCACCTTCCAGTTGTTGGGCAGCCAAACCACCACGCTCAACAAGCAGAGCTTCGCCAGCCTCACGGTCGGCACGGGCGCAGACGTCCTCTACACCGACCAGAGCAGCAACGCCTCCCAAATAACCTTCACGGGAGCCAATCCCTACACCCGCAGCGTGGGCGGCGTGGTGCGCTATGTCGGATTGACCGGCACCTTCACCAACGCTCCGAGCGGAGCGGGCAATGTCATCGGGTCCGGGACCAACGCCATGCTCATTGGCGCGACCTACAACAACGGCACCACGTCGACCGACGCTAACTATTTCGTAAAAGCCGCGACCGGCGCCATTACCGCCGCATCCAACTCTGCGGATACCTATGGTTCGGGAGTGAACACCTCCATTGGCTCATCCTCCTTCGGCATCCCCTCCACCGGCGTCACTCAAAGTCTCTTCGTCAACGCCGGGCTCACCCTGACGCTTCCCGGCGCATTCACCATCGAGTCCGGTGGCCTCCTGGCGACCAACAATCCGTTCTTCCCGGTGACGATTACCGGCGGTTCGCTTAAGGCGGGCATCGCGGGCGGGGATCTCTGGATTGTGCAGGGCGGGGCGGTGTACGACTCCTTCCATGGAATGGTCATCAATTCCCAAATCATCGATAATGCCGGATCGAGTCTCACCAAAGTTGGCCCGCGCACGCTTTACCTGACCAATACCAACAACACCTACGCCGGCGGCACCTACCTCGGGGAAGGCACTCTCAATGTCGCCTCCGAAGGTTCGCTGGGCAGCGGCGCGCTCAACTTCACCGGCGCCGCCACCCTTCAGGCCGCGGGCAACGTGGCGCTGGGCAGTCGCGCCGTCCCCGTCGCCCCCGGCGTAACGGCCACCTTCGACACCAACGGCTACAATATTACGGCCAACGGCGTCATCAGCGGTGCGAACTCCGGTTTGACCAAGGTCGGAACCGGCATGCTCACCCTCAGCGGCTCGAACAGCTACACCGGCCCCACCACGGTGACCAACGGCACGCTCAAGCTTGACTTCAGCGCCCCCGGTGCGCCCGTTTCGAACATCATTAACCCCAGCAGCGTGTTCGCGCCAGGCGCATACGCGTACTACCAAAATGTGGCGAATGGCGCCAGCAGCGATACCGTCGCCATTCAGGGGGCGGCCAACACGGCTAACACCCAGACCTTCAGCGGCGTCTCGCCGCTATTCAGTGTTGCCTCGACGACCGTCGGTGAAGGCATGAACCACCTCAATCTTGCGGCTGGATCCGGCGGCACCCTCACCGTGAACCTGGGCGGCATCGTCAAGGGCGGCAACGGCGGCGGCAACATTGTCGTCAACACCGCCCTCGACATCACTATGGGAGCAGGCGTGACGGTGACCACCAGCAACTTCCTGAACCAGGGGATTATCAACCCGCAGGTGAACACCGTCGGCAATGGCGGCGCGTGGATCACGGTTAACGGTTCGAGTTGGGCGACTCTCTCGGGCAGCAATATCGTTCCTCTGCCCAACGCCAGTTACACGACCATTAACAGCGGCGGCAACATGGACGTCCTGACCAGCGGTTCCTTCAATAACGCTGGGACTATTGGTTATACGCTGCGCTTCAACGACACCAACAACACCGGCACTGACAAGACCGTGACTCTTGCTTCCAACGCCTCGTCGCAAATCTCAGGCGGTCCCATTCTGGTGACCAGCAACGTCGGGGCGCACACCTCGACCGTGACCGGCGGCTACCTTATCGGCTATAGCAGGCGCGCTTTGGATGTCTTCCAGAACAACACCGCGGGCGACCTGGTCATCAACTCGACCCTGGTCGATGCCAACGGAAACCAGTCAATTGACAAGTATGGAGCCGGCAGATTGGTCCTCACCGCCACCAATTCGAACACTTTCGGCACCTACGTGAACGAAGGCACGCTCCTCGCGACGGGCGATTACACGCCCTCCGTCACCAAAGCGAATTCCATTGTTACCTCGGGCACCAATATCCTGACGGTTCCCGATACCACGGGTCTCTTCCTCGGCCAGGCCGTAACCGGCTCAGGCATCGCCAGCTCGATGGCGACAGTCATCACCGCAATCTCGGGCACCACCGTCACGCTTTCCGCCAACTCAACGGTCAGCGGCACCGCGGCCATCTATTTCCAAAGCGGCGCCGCCCTTGGCGGTTTTTCGCCCACCGGCGGCAGTTATTCAAACTATATCGGCACCAGCGGAACCCTCCAACTCGGCAACGGCGGAGCTCATGGCTCGCTCGACCCGAACGCGGGCGTTAACAACCTCGGTGCGCTCATCCTCGACCGCAACGATGTCTACACCTTTGGCAACGCCCTCGCCGGCGCTCTCGCGACCAACAGCCTCTCCGGCACGCCCCAAACTAACACCTTTCAGATAACGGGCGGCGGCACTTGCACCCTGGGGTACTCCGGGGCGCTCAATGGAACGGCTGCCAGTGGCACCAATATGGTTACCCTGGCCAACGCGGGAAATGTTTTTGCGGGCATGGCGGTTTCCGGCTCCGGCATCGCGGTGGGAACTACCGTTTCCTATGTCGATGGAACGACCGTAAAACTGTCCGCCAACACTACGGCCCCGATAACGAGCGCCACCTTCACGACCACCAACACCTACAGCGGAATCACCCAGATTTTCGGCGGCAGCACGCTGATCCTCGGTTCCGCGACGGCTCTGGGCAGCAGCACGCTCGACTACACCAATAGCTACGGCGGTACCTTCTCTTTCGGCAATTTCACTGCCGTCACCCTGGGCGGTCTCAAGGGCGATCAAGATCTCCCGCTCCTCTCCGCTTACGGCTCCGCGGTTGCCCTCACGGTGGGCGGCAACCAGTTCGACACCACCTACTCCGGCAGCCTGAGCGGCACAGGGAGTTCGCTCATCAAGACCGGCATCGGCACCCTCACTCTCACCGGCTCCAACAGTTACAGCGGCGGCACCGCTGTGAACCTGGGAACTCTGAATGGCAACGCGCTGAGCTTGCAGGGAAACATCGCCGACGCACTCGGGGCTGCCGTGGCATTCAATCAGACCACGTCCGGCACCTACGCGGGCGCGATCGGCGGCGCGGGCAACCTCACCAAGACCGGCGCTGGCACGCTCACTCTCACGGGCAGCAATACCTACACCGGCTTGACCGATGTGCAGGCGGGAACCCTCGCCACGGGCGCCAGTTACAGAATCGCCAGCACATCCGCCTTGCGGATTTCCGGCGGCACGCTGGATATCTCCAGTTACATTGAAGGCGGCGGCGCGGTCACCATGACCAGCGGCACCATTGCCGGCACCACCGGCCAGTTGAACGGTATCAGCTATAACTTCATCAACTCCGGCGTGGTGACTGCCGCGCTCGGAGGCAACTCGACGATCGTGAAGTCGGGGACCGGCACCGTTGTGCTCGCCGGCAACAACACCCAGAACGGCGCGATCACCATCAACGGCGGTACCCTGCAACTCGGCAACGGCGGCACAACCGGTTCGCTCCAATCCAGCAGCGCCATCACCGACAGCGCAACGCTGGCGTTCGACCGGTCCGATACGCTCACCCAGGGAGCGAATTTCGCGGCGACGATTTCAGGTTCCGGCGGCATCGTGCAGATGGGGACCGGGAGAACCATCCTCTCCGGCTCGAACAGCTACAGCGGCGGTTCAACTGTGAGCAGCGGGACGTTGCAGCTTGCAAACGCCCATGCGCTCGGCGCCGGCGGGCTGACCGTCAACGGCGGCGCGCTGGATCTTCACGGGAACAGCGTGAGCGTCCCGGCCTTCAGCGGCGCGGCCGGCACAGTCACCAACACGCTTTCTGGCACGGCTACTGTCACGGCTAACATCAGCGGCGCCTTCTCCTACGCGGGCAGCATCGCCGACGGCGCGGGCATTGTGGCGTTGAACAAGTCCGGCGCGGGCACGTTGACGCTCTCTGGCAGTAACAGTTACAGCGGCGGCACGACAGTGAGCAGCGGTTCGCTGCAAATCGGCAACGCCAACGCGCTCGGCACGGGTGGAGTGACCGTCAACGGCGGCGCGCTGGATCTGCACGGGAACAGCGTGAGCGTTTCGGCTTTGAGCGGCGCGGGCGGCAAAGTCACCAACACGGTTGCCGGCACGGTTACCTTCACCGCTAACACCAGCGGCACTTCCTCTTACGCGGGCAGCATCGCCGGTGGCGCGGGCGTCGTGGCGCTGAGCAAGTCCGGCGCGGGCACGTTGACGCTCTCCGGCAGCAACAGTTACAGCGGCGGCACGACGGTCAGCGACGGGACGCTGCAAATCGGCAACGCCAACGCGCTTGGCACGGGTGGCCTGACCATCAGCGGCGGCGCGCTCGATCTCAACGGGAACAACGTGAGCGTTCCGGCCTTCAGTGGTGCGGGCGGCACTGTCACCAACACGGTTGCCGGCACGGCTACCTTCACCGCTAACATCAGCGGCGCCTCCTCCTACGCGGGCAGCATCGCCGACGGTGCGGGCGTTGTGGCGTTGACCAAGTCCGGCGCGGGCACGCTGGCGCTCACCGGCAACAACAGCCACAGCGGCGGCACAACGCTCAGCAGCGGCTCGCTGCAAATCGGCAACGCCAACGCGCTCGGCACCGGCGGCCTGACTGTCAACGGCGGCACGCTCGATCTGTACGGGAACAGCGTGAGCGTCACGGGCTTCAGCGGCGCGGGCGGCACTGTCACTAACACCGTTCCCGGCAGCAGCACGCTAATAACCAGCGTGAGTGGCTCTTCGGCCTACACGGGCAACATCACAGACGGCGCAGGCAGCGTCATCGTCGATAAGCAGAACACCGGCGAATTGATCCTCAGCGGCTCGATCCAGATGACTGGATTGACAGCGGAGGCGGGTTCGGTGCAGTTGACACAGTCCGGTTCCATCGGCACGGTGGCGCTCTACTCCGGGGCGACGGTGTCCATGGCGGCGCACAGCGGGAGCACCTACAACGTGCTCAACGTATCCTCGCTGTCGATGTCCGGGTTCACCGTGAGCCCATCGACGGTGCCCAAGGCCTCTGCTTTCAATGTGGACAGTCTTGGATCGCCCGCCGGCGCCGGAATGCTGACCGCAGCGGGCCAGAGCCAAAACAGCGGTGCGGCGGCGAACACGCAGTCCGCTGCCGAGCCGGCCTCGCCCGAGGCGGTTCCGGAACCCGGCACGCTGGGGATGCTCCTGACGGGTGCATTCGCGTTGCTCGGCTTCCGGCGCAAGGCAAAGAGCGGCGTCCGGTAAATCGATTTAAAGTTGACCCGTATTTGCCGGTGGGGACCGGTTGGGGGTATGGGTCAACTGAGGTCGCCGCGGCGTTTTAGGGTACGCCGCGGCGACCGCCAATTAGACAAAAAAACGACTTTGGGGAATTTGCGCGTGATGTCGTTGGGTTCGACTGGGGAACACGCGCAAATAAACAAGGGCTGCCGTGGTTTTTGGGGCCACGGCAGCCAGTTAAACCGCAGATAACGCAGATAGCCGCAGATGCTGCAAGGAGACTCAGACCTCCTGACCTCTACCTGGAATGGACGGTGAGACCATTCGGAGCGGCGAGGCCTGTTTGCCTCCATAGCGACGAGTCGATGGGCGCAGGAAACGCTTTGGGTAATTTCTGAGACCAATCGCTTCGAAAGCGGTGGAGATTCCTTTCCATTACCCACCAGTTTGCAAATCGGGCGCAGGAGTGAGAACGGAGCCCCGAACGGTGTCATCCTGAGGAGCTAACCTCGCCAAAGCGCGAGGGTGATTGTTGGGCATGAACCTGGGAGCGGCTTCGCAGTCGCGCGAGCGTCGTGGAGTGCGGCAGTCCTGTGCCGCC